>ERZ773180.1447-NODE-1447-length-11744-cov-44.443922_pt1 | contig 11744 bp, 9 predicted proteins | sample MGYA00511080_ERZ773180 | MGnify/ENA primary metagenome ERZ773180 (study PRJEB29015, sample SAMEA2738175) | human oral metagenome | biome: human oral; feature: human-associated habitat; material: saliva | place: China | collected 2178 ...
GCTCATCGACGTGTGTGAGCGTCAGATCGCCAACCAGGCGGTGGACGCGGGCTGATTCGCTTCTCTCAGACGCCAGGGGGCGTGGCCGCATGGCCACGCCCCCTGTGTGTTGATCATCCGTTCACTCACCTTCGCCCGGTTGGGCATGCAAGCGCCCCGGCCTCGCTGCGAAGAACGAGGCCGGGGCCGTGTGTGTGAGTGCGTGTCAGTGAGCGATGCTCACTGGGAGCTCATACGTCAGTTCCAGACGCCCCACCAGGCGCCGTTGCCGTAGAACCAGTGGCGCTCGCCGTCGATCCACTGGGTGCCGGTGACCATCGCGCCGGAGGCGTTCAGGAAGTACCAGGTGCCATTTACATTAACCCAGCCGATGAGCATGACGCCGGTCTGGTTCATGTAGTACCAGGTGCCGCCAACCTGGGCCCAGCCGGTGACCATCGCGCCGGAGCCGCCCAGGTAGTACCACTCGTTGTTGTACTTGATCCAGCCCATGGCCATGTCGCCGGAAGCGTTCAGGTAGTACCAGGTGCCGTCGAGTTCCAGCCAGCCGGTGTGCATGATGCCAGTCTCGGGGTCCAGGTAGTACCAGGAGCCGTCGATGACGTTCCAGCCGAAGGCCTGGGCGCCGGAGGGCGCGTAGTACTCCCACATGCCCTCCTGGTTGTGCCAACCGGTGATCATGTAGCCGCGCGAATCGAAGCGGTAGATGGCGTCGTCGATCTCGATTTGCTCATCCTTGGCGTAGGTGCCGTCGCCGAAGTCGAACCACCATCCGATGGCGTCCTGCTTCCAGGAGGCGAACGCACCCTCGTCGGCGCCGGCCTCGTCTGCGGTGGGGTCGTTGGCCTCGGCCTCGTCCTTGGCGGGAGCCTCGTCGGCGGCCTCGTCCTTGGCGGGATCGTCGGCGGCCTCGTCCTTGGCGGGAGCCTCGTCGGCGGCCTCGTCCTTGGCGGGATCGGCGGCGGTGACGGCGACCTCGGTGGGCGCCGCGGGGTCGGTCAGGTCGGCGGCGTTGGCGGGAATGACGGTTCCGGCGAGAACGGCAGCGCTCACGGCGGCGATCATGAACGTGCGGGCATTGATGGGACGCATCTGTGGGTTCCTCTCAGGTGTGGGGGCGGCATCGCATGCAGTTGTCAGGTCGCCCGAACGGATGATCCTTCGAAGAAGCGTGCTATGGTTCCGCGCTAATGCGTTACTGAGTATATATAACGGTTTGTCAACAATCAAGCGTTACTGGCCCATCATGTCGCGCATCACATGGCACCCCTCACAGAGCTGTCACCTAACGACTGCCAACCACTGAAACGACAATCACATCATGCCTGTTACTAAATGTTGATCACTCATTGCGTCAAACCTGAATGCCGCACTGACTGACCGGGAAATATGCGCGCCCCATCCCCCCACCACCTTGACACCCAACGCACAACCGCGCCCCAGCCTCGTTCATCGACGAGGCCAGGGCGCGGCAGGAGACACGCTCACTCAGTAAGGACGAACCTCGCAGGCGACGCCGTCACCATCGCGATCCAGGTCCGCGCTATAGCCGGCCTGCCCCCGATGCAGTGGGGCAGCACCCGCATTCCAAGCCTCGGCGCAATTGCGATACGTGCGCGACGAGGACGCGGCGCCCGACCCGCTCGACGCCACAGGATACGCACCCCACCAGGCGCCCGAATCATAGAACCAGTGACGCTCGCCGCCGATCCACTGCACGCCCGTCACCATCGCGCCAGAGGCGCCCAGGTAGTACCAGGTACCCGACTGATTCAGCCACCCGGTCGCCATCGCACCGGAGCCGCCCAGGTAGTACCAGGTACCCGACTGATTCAGCCACCCGGTCACCATCTCCCCGGATGAAGCAAAGTAGTACCACGTCCCACCGATGGCTCTCCAGCCGGTCACCATCGCGCCAGAAGGATCCATGTAGTACCAGGTTCCCGACAGATTCAGCCAGCCGGTCACCATCGCACCGGAGCCGCCGAGGAAGTACCACGTCGCCCCAACCTTCACCCAGCCGGTCACCATCTCCCCGGAGTCACGGAAGTAGTACCACGTACCACCGACGGCACTCCAGCCGGTCACCATCGCACCAGAGGCATCCAGGTAGTACCAGACGCCCCCTTGAGAGAGCCAGCCCGTCGCCATCGCGCCCGACACATCCAGGTAGTACCAGGACGCGCCAATCTTCTGCCAGCCAGTGCGCATCACGCCGGTCTCAGGATCCAGGTAATACCAGACACCCTGAATCTCCGACCACCCGCGCACCTGCGCTCCCGAAGCGGCGTAATACTCCCACGAACCCGCGGAGCCGTACCAGCCAGTCACCATGTAGCCGTTACCGTCGAAGCGGTACGTCACCCCATCGATCTCGCGAACCTCGCCGCGCGCAAATCCCCCATTGTCCAGGTCATACCACCAGCCGACCGCGTCCCGCTTCCAGCTGGGACGAGGCACGGGCGCAGGCTCAGGGGCCAGCGTAGGGTCCGGGGCGGGCGTGGGGTCCGCGGTGGGCGACGCCGTCGGTTCAGCAGAAGGCGAGGGATCCGGGGCGGGCGTGGGGTCCGCGGTGGGCGACGCCGTCGGCTCAGCAGAAGGCGAGGGATCCGGGGCGGGCGTAGGGTCACCGTCAGCCGCATATGCGGGCACGACAACACCGGCGGCGACAACTGCGGCACTCAGGGCCGCGATCATGCTTCGACGCACGTTCATGGAGCGCACCTATCTTCCTTTCAGTAGCGGTGCCACGAAGACACACTGTTCCTCCGATGGGACAGCTCGCACCTCGGGCCACCAGGGTTGCATCAGTTTCGCAACATCCATTTACCGAGTATAGACATCTAGTCTCCGACAGACAAGCATTTCACGAGGCTCGCGTCACACCTCGTCCCTCGAACCCCGAACACTAGAAAGCGCCCCACCGACGAGCATTCTCATCGGTGGGGCGCTTCTGACTGTGTCAGTTCTTCGCGCGGCGCGATGCGACGAGCGCACCGATACCAGCAACGAGGACCGCTACCGCGCCAACCGCAACCCACACGGCGGAGCTACCCGTGGCAGCGAGGGTGTCAGTACGAACCTGCGACGGAGACGGTTCCGAACTCACGGCGGGAATGGTTGCGGTGGGAGTGCCAGCACCCGGAGCCGGAGTGGTGGGCTGGCCAACCGAGGGATTCTCGGCCGGGGTCGAGGGAGCCGGAGCGCTAGGCTGCTGCGTGGGCTGGCCAACCGAGGGATTCTCGGCCGGGGTCGACGGAGCCGGAGCGCTAGGCTGCTGCGTGGGCTGGCCGATCGACGGGTTCGGGACATTCGTCTGATCGGCGGGCTTGGCAGGGTCATAACCGCCGGCGCTCGTCGTGCAGGCCGTCAGGGCATTGCGATACTGCTCGGCAGTCAGGTAGCGGCCATTGTCGTCGCCACCCTGCATAGTCACGCCGCCGTCCTTCTCGGGACGCACGGACGTCTGAGCCGCGATATCGGCGGCGAGTTCGTCAAGCTGAGCGTCAATATCCGCCGGGCTCACGGTGGACTGCTCGTTGGCGACGGAGTCGAGGTAGCTGTCCAGGGCGGACTGAGCGGCATCGACGCTCGCCTGCGCGTCAACGACGGCTTGGTTGGCATCGACCGAGGTGCCGGTCTCGACGGGAGCGGGAGCCGGGGTAGAGGGAGCGGCGGAACCGGCCTTAGCGGGAAGCTGGTTCACATCGACAGGCAGGGCGACACCCGGGAGGGAGCCAACCTTGTTCTGCCAGGAGTTCGCACGCTGCGCGTCGCCAGAGCCGGCCAGTCCGGACACGTAGTTCGTATTGTCGGCGTTGAAGGCTGCGCCGTCGAAACCGTAGGCCGAGGCCGTGTCGCCCGTCGTATGGAAGCGCGAGATCGTGGGCGAACCGCCGGTGATCGCGTAGAACTTCTGGGTACCATACACGCGGGTACCCTCGCTGTGCCGAGCGATGTGCACACCCACACCAACAACATTGTTCTGGGCGAGCATGTTCTTGTCGTGCCCCGAGGAGTTCTTCCACTGATCGAAGAGGGCGTCAGCGGCCTGCATGGGGTTCTTGGTCGTGCCGTAGGCCCCCCACTTATCGCCGTAGTTTTCGAGGTGGTTGTAGGCAATATTTTCGCCTGCGTAGCTCGTTTCGCCTCCATCGAGCGTCACGCCGTTCCAGTACTTGAAGACCGGATCATGGTTAAAGTCGTCGGTGTCGGACATGTGCTTGCTCCACCCACGAGAGTCGGTGGTCAGTGTGTCCGAAACGACCAGCTCAGGCAAGCCCGCGTTGGCCCGGTAGGCGTTCATCTTCTGAACAATAAGGGCCTCAATGATCTTAGCTTGGGTGTCATAGTCAACCTGTGACCAGTCAACCCAGTCCAGGCCGCGATCACTGGTGCTGGCATTGTCGCTGGGGGCGACGCCCACGGAGGGGTTGGACTGAGCCACTCCCTGCTGAGCGGATTCAAGCGCGGCCTGCGCGTTCGCAAGGTCGTTGCGCAGTTGAGCCTCGCGCGCAGGGTCCGCGGTAGCGGACGCAGGCTTACCCGCGACGGCAGAGGCGTAGCTGGCGAGAAGCGGGTTGTATTCGGAGCTGATGCGAGCATCGGCACCGACGAGGGAGTTGCAGAAGGCATCCTGCGAGGCGCCGGTCCCCTCGGCCAGGGAGGGGATCACGACGAGGGACGCCGCAATCGTGGTGGCAGCGAGGACCACCGACGTGTGGGTGCGGGTGAGCTGGAACGACATTGACGACCGGCCTAACACTATGGAACAAAGACAGGTAAATCTTTCCATGCGGTACACGCAATTTCAAGCTTTTCCCAGTAAGCAATTACAGGTGAATGACCGAGTTTTCAACGCTTTCAAGGTTTGACAGATTTTGAACATCCCACATTCCGATACCAAAACGTTATATTTCCCGACCGCGCACTTACCGTTTCGCAACCATCATCATGACCAGAGCATCAGATTTCCGACCGATAGCAGGCCGCAACAACCCGCTTGCCCTCCCCAACGGGTCAAGTCCTGTGGAGTGATGTAATCGTTTTATGCCCTTCGGGTTGGGTTATGCGCCGCCGCCGATGGCGCAGCCGATGGCCCAGTCGGTCGCCTCGTGCGGTGGACACCGTCGATGCAGGCGACCTGCCAGCGTCTTACCGTGACGGATCATGGGGCCACACACAGGCCCACCAAGCAGTACTCACAGGAACGAGGCACACACGACCCGCTAAAATAACGACTTTCCCGCGCGACGAAGCCGAAAAGTCACCATTTCAGCAACACGATTTGTCCATCCTCATAGTTGGTTCCAACCAACTAAAACACCGACTTTTCCTCACCAGCAAGCCGAAAAGTCACCCCTCCAGCAACACGCAGTGTCCTATAACCCCAGTGTCCTATAACCCCAACGCGGCAAGCAGCCAGAGCAGACAACAAAAAACCGGCACTCGCTGACCGAGCACCGGAATTTCTGTGGAGCTAGGGGGATTCGAACCCCCGACCTCTTCCATGCCATGGAAGCGCGCTACCAACTGCGCCATAGCCCCGTTATTTAGTTCGTCGCCCTGGCGACCTGATAAATAATAGCCAACCCGAAGAAGGAAGCGCAAATTAAAATCGAGTGTCGCTCATCACAAGCATGTCAGTTATCTTCACAGAAGGGGCACCAGATCCAGGAGGCTACGCGCCCAGGATATCCTCGCGCGCGCCGATATTGTGCGAGGCCAGACGCCAGCCGGTGCGCGCCGCGCTCTTGGCCGTCGAGACGCCGACAGGCACGAGCTCCGACCAGTGGCAGTTATCGACGCCGCGCAGCCCGTTGAAGTCTGCGGGATCGAGGCCGATCAGGGACACGACGCCGCGCGCGATCGCGGAACCGTGCGAGACGACGATGAGTGACTGGTCGGACCGGCACCCGGCCGCCGCCTCCAGGACGGCGTCGCGGAAACGCGCTCCCACTGCCTCGGAGCGTTCCACCTCGGCGATCTCGCATTCGCCTTCGGCCCGATACTGCGCGTAGGCCTCGGGCTGATCGCGCGCGATCTCCTCGTAGGTCTTGCCCTCGAAGGTCCCGTAGTAGCGTTCCGTGAGCCGTTCGTCGCTGGACGGGCCCTCGCAGGGGTAGTCGGCAATGTCGAAGACGCGCGCGACAATACGCGCGGTCTCCAGCGCCCGCCCCAGGGGCGAGCTCACGATGCGCACTCCCCCATCGTCGTAGCTGCGCGTGTTCTCAGCGGTGATCATGCCCACCTCGGCGCTCGGCTCGCACAGGCGGCTCACGAGCACGCCTGCTGCCCCCGCCGCCTGGGAGCGCCCGGCCTCGTTCAGGGGCTTGTCGATGTGCCCCTGGAAGCGACGCTGCAGGTTGAAGTCAGTCTGGCCGTGGCGCAGCAGGACGATCCGAGACGCGGTCACTGCGCGGACTCCGCGCCGTGCGCCGCTGCACGCTCGGCCGCGGCCGCGCGGGCCTCGTCCGTGTCCACATCGATCGCCTGCGCGGGGCAATCGCCCCACAGGCGCTCGAGCGCGTAGTAGTCGCGTTCCTCCTCGGAGAGCACGTGGACGAGCAGCTCCGAGTAGTCCAGCAGCACCCAGGTTCCCTCGGCGCGGCCCTCGATGTGCGTGGGTCGGCGGCCGTGCTCGGCCCACAGCCGGTCCATGATGTCCTCGGCGATGGCGCGAACCTGACGGTCGGTCGGCGCAGACACGACGACGAAGGCGTCGGCCAGAGCGAGCTTGCTGGTCACGTCCACGAGCACGGGGTTGATGCCGCCGCGGTCATATGCGGCGCGAGCAACCAGGCTCGCCAGTTCTGCGGTAGCGTCGGGAAGGCTCACTGTTCTCCTTGCGTTAGGACCGGTAGAGGCCGTACTTGTTGATGTATTGGACGACGCCGTCGGGCACGAGGTACCACACGGGTTTTCCTTCCTCAACGCGCGAACGGCAGTCGGTGGAGGAGATAGCCATGGCGGGAACCTCCAGCAGGGACACGGACTCGCGCGGCAGGCCGGGATCCGACAGGTTGTGCCCGGGGCGCGTCACGCCGATGAAGTGCGCCTGCTCGAAAAGCTTGTCGGCATCCTTCCACTGCGCGATCTGCGCCAGCGCGTCGGCGCCAGTGATGAAGTAGAAGTCCGAGTCCGGGTATTCCGCGGACAGGTCGGCCAGCGTGTCAATCGTGTAGGTCGTCCCACCCCGGTCGATGTCGACGCGTGAGACGGCGAACCGAGGGTTGGAGGCGGTCGCGATGACGGTCATCAGGTAGCGGTGCTCGGCAGACGTGACGCGCCGATCCGCCTTGAACGGCTGCACGGCGGCGGGTACGAATACGACCTGGTCGAGCCCGAACACGTCCATGACCTCCGACGCGGCGACGAGGTGCCCGTGATGGATGGGGTCGAAGGTTCCGCCCATGATGCCGATCGCCCGCCTCCTGCGCAGGGCGCGCGGGGGATGCTGGGGCAGGGCCGGAGCTGCGGTGGCGCCCGCCGTTGCCTCAGTGGTCTTCTCGATCGCTGCGCCGCCCGAGGCCGGGGCGGGCTCCTTCTCCTGCGCGCTCACGGGCGGATGGTTCCTTCCCCCTCGTAGATCCAGGTGGTGGTCGTCAGTTCCGCGAGCCCCATGGGGCCGCGCGCGTGGAGCTTCTGGGTCGAGATCCCGACCTCCGCGCCGAGGCCCAGCTGTCCGCCATCCGTGAAGCGGGTCGAGGCGTTGATGGCGATGGCGGCGGCGTCGACTCCCGCCCGGAAGGCGGCAATGGCCGCCACGTCGGATGCGACGATCCCCTCGGTGTGCCCGGTCGAATAACGCCGGATGTGATCAGTGGCCTCCTCGACGCTCTCAACGACGCGCACCGCCAGGTCCATCGAGAGATACTCAGTCTCCCAATCGGCCTCGGTGGCGGGCACGATCATGTCGGCGTCGATCGAGGGCTGGCCGTCCACGATGGCCCGGGAGTCCTCGTCGGCGTGGATCGTCACGCCGGCCGTCGTCAGGCGCGTGATCGCGGCGACCAGGAAGCGCTGGGCAACGTCGGCGTGCACCAGCAGCGTCTCCGCCGCGTTACACACGCCCACGCGCTGCGTCTTGGCGTTCATGATGATTGCTTCGGCGGCGTCCAGGTCAGCCGAGGCATCAACGTAGAGATGGCAGTTGCCGGTTCCCGTCTCGATGACGGGCACGCGCGACTCTTCGACGATGGCGTTGATGAGCCCCGCTCCCCCGCGCGGAATGAGCGCGTCGATGGCCCCGCGGGCGCGCATCATGGCTCGGGCACCCGCTCGGCCCCACTCGTCGACGCTCTGGATCGCGTCTGCGGGCAGGCCGACCGAGGTCAGCGCGTCACGGCACACCTCGATGAGGACGCGGTTCGAGGCCTGGGCGGCGCTTCCCCCGCGCAAGATGACGGCGTTTCCCGCCTTGATCGCCAGGCTGGCCGCGTCGATCGTCACGTTGGGGCGGGCCTCGTAGATGATGCCGATAACGCCCAGGGGCACGCGCTCCTGCGTGACGCGCAGGCCGATGTCCGTGCGGCTTCCGCGCACGACCTGGCCGACCGGGTCAGGCAGGGCCACGATCTCGAGGACGGCGTCGGCGATGGAGCGAAGACGGTCTTTCGTCAGGGCCAGGCGGTCGAGCAGCCCGTCACTCATGTGCTCGGCGCGACCGCGCGCCACGTCCTCAGCATTCGCGGCCAGGATCTGGTCGGCGCGCTCCACGAGCGCAGCCGCAATTGCCTCAAGTCCGCGGTTCTTCGCGTGAGTTGTCGCGCCTGCGAGCACGCGCGCCGCCTCGCGGGCGGCGTCGGTCACCTGGGAAATGTCTGCAGCAGTATCCACTCGCACATCATGTCACACGAGTGGCATTCGGACCGTGTCAGTCCGCACCCATCGCAGAAAATGCGTCGCCCAACACCGCAAGGTCGTCGCGATGAATGGCGGGCCTGGGGTGCTCGAAGCCGGCTGCCGCCAGCTGCTCCATGCCTGCACCCGCAACCTCGGCGAGGGTGTCCGAGTCATAGCCGGACACACCGCGCGCAATCAGCCCGGTCGGGCTCGCCACGTCGACCACGTCCCCCGCCTCGAAGTGACCGAGCACCGAGTGCACGCCGGCGACGAGGAGTGACTTCTTGCCCTCGGTAATTGCGCGCGCGGCGCCCTCGTCCACGATGATCTCGCCGCGCGAGGGAGCCACGTGAGCGATCCAGAGTCGCCGTGAGGCGGGACGCTGGGCGCTAGGCTCGAACCATGTGCCCACGTGCGTCCCCTCCAGGACCGCCTGCAGGTCGTTAGCGCTGGCCAGCTGGACACCGATGCCGCTGGCGGTCGCCAGCATGGCGGCCTGCACCTTCGTCGCCATGCCACCGGTGCCCACACGCGAGCCTGCACCGGTAACAAGGACGCTCATGAGATCGTCGACACCTGCGACGCGCTCGATCAGCTGCGAGCCCGGGTGGTCCGGAGGCGCCGTGTACAGTCCGTCGACGTCCGTGAGGAGCACCAGGGCGTCAGCCGTGATCATCTGGGCGATCAGGGCGGCCAGGCGGTCGTTATCGCCGAAGCGCAGCTCCCGGGTGGTCACAGCGTCGTTCTCGTTGAGGATCGGGACGACGCCGAGGCCGAGGAGACGCGTGAGGGACGCGCGCACGTTCGTGTAGTGGTCGCGACGCATGACGTCATCCGTTGTCAGCAGGACCTGCGCAGCGTCCAGGTGGTGAGCCTGGAACGCGGCCGTCCAACGAGCCATGAGCAGCCCCTGGCCCATCGCGGCAGCTGCCTGAACGCTGGGCAGATCCTTCGGCTTGGCCGAAAAACCAAGCGGATCCAGCCCCGCGGCGACAGCGCCCGAGGAGACGATGACAACCTCCCGATCGCGCCCGCGCCAGCGGGACACGAGGCGCGCGACGGCGTCAATACGGTTCAGGTCCAGACCGCCATCCGCGCGCGTCAGCGACGAGGAGCCGATCTTGACGACAATGCGTGAAGCGCCAGACACCCCGCTCATGACTGATCCGACGCGTCGGTCCAATGCCCAGCCTGACGTTCCGTCCACAGCTCGTCACGAGCCGCGCTCTTCGCGTCCATGACCTGGTGATACACCTCGCGGCGTTCCTTGCGGCTCGGACGCGCATTCTGCTCCAAGCGCAGGTCGGTGCCGCGCGAGCCCAGCAGCTCCGGTCCGGTCGTGAGGGTCGGCTCCCAGTCGAAGACGACGCCTCCGTCCAGGTCGCCAATCACGACGGTGTCGCCGGCAACCGCGCCTGCCTTCATCAGCTCGTCCTCGACGCCCGCTGCGTTCAGGCGATCCGCGAGGTATCCCACGGCCTCGTCGTTGGCGAAGTCCGTCTGACGCACCCAGCGCTCCGGCTTGTCGCCGCGCACCTGGTAGACCTCTTCCCCGTCCTTGCGGGTCTTGCGCACCGTGATCTCCACGCTGCGCCCGACTGCCTTGGGGCGAATAACGGGGCGGGCGGCCTCAAGGGCGGGGCGCTTCGCACGCTCCTCCTCGACGATGCCAGCCAACGCAAAAGACAACTGCTTGAGCCCCTCGTGGGACACGGCGGACACCTCGAAGACCGGCCAGCCGAACGACTCGAGGTCGGGCCGCGTGATCTCGGCCAGGTCACGTCCGTCGGGAATGTCGATCTTGTTCAGGACGATGACGCGGGGACGCTCCATGATCGGCACGTAACCCTCGACCTGGGTGAGGTCACCCTGGTAGGCCTCGAGCTCCGCCTCGATGATGCGCAGATCCTCCACGGGCTCGCGATCCGTCTCAAAAGCGGCCGTGTCCAGGACGTGTACGATGACGGCGCAGCGCTCGATGTGGCGCAGGAAGTCCAGGCCCAGGCCTCGTCCCTGGGACGCGCCGGGGATCAGGCCGGGGACGTCAGCGACCGTGTAGCGCGTGTCCCCCGCCGACACGACGCCCAGGTTAGGGACCAGGGTCGTGAAGGGGTAATCGGCGATCTTCGGGCGCGCCGAACTCAGGGCGGCGATCAGTGACGACTTGCCCGCCGACGGGAAGCCAACCAGGGCCACGTCCGCAACGGACTTGAGCTCGAGGACCACGTCGCGTTCCTCGCCCGGCTCACCCAGGAGAGCGAAGCCGGGAGCCTTGCGCGCCTTGGAGGCCAGCGCAGCGTTACCGAGGCCTCCGCGGCCGCCCTCGGCGACCACGAAGCGCGCGCCCGCACCAGTCAGGTCGGCCAGCAGCTCGCCCGACATCGACTTGACGACCGTTCCCTCCGGAACCGGCAGGACGATATCCGCGCCGGTCTTGCCCTGACGGAAATCGCCCATGCCGGGGGTACCGTTGTCGGCGCGCCGGTGCGGGCTGCGGTGATAGTTGAGCAGAGTCGTCTCCTGCTCGCTCACCTCCAGGATCACCGAGCCGCCGTTGCCGCCATCGCCACCGTCGGGGCCGGCCAGCGGCTTGAACTTTTCACGCTTAATCGAGGCAACGCCGTTGCCGCCGTTGCCACCCGCCGCGTGCACCGTCACGCGATCCACGAAGTCTGCCACTGGTGCTCCTACCAACCGACAATGAATAGTGAAAAGGGCGCCCGGCAACGCCGGACGCCCTTCGTGCGCGCGGTCTCAGGCAGAGACCGGCGAAACGCTGACAACCTTGCGATCGCGCTTGCGGCCGAACTCGACCGCACCCGCGCGCAGGGCGAACAGGGTGTCATCCTTGCCACGGCCAACGCCGTCGCCAGGGTGGAAGTGGGTGCCGCGCTGACGAA
>ERZ773180.1455-NODE-1455-length-11689-cov-2.809352_pt1 | contig 11689 bp, 10 predicted proteins | sample MGYA00511080_ERZ773180 | MGnify/ENA primary metagenome ERZ773180 (study PRJEB29015, sample SAMEA2738175) | human oral metagenome | biome: human oral; feature: human-associated habitat; material: saliva | place: China | collected 2178 ...
TCTCTTACCACCTTAAAGATAGATTGTTTGTAATCCCAAACAATTTTAAGTTTATTCACTTCAAATAGTTTATTAACAATAGGTTTTAATTCCCTATCTGTAGTTTCGAACAAATGATCTAAGTCTCTGTAAATATCACTAAAAAAACGAAGATAATTACCACTTGCTCCTTTACCATCCAATCTCAAAATTTCTTTTTTAATAAAGTTTGAAATTTCTCCGTTATAATCCAATACTTTAAATTCAGAACGAATTTTGGCTACGTGTTCATCAAAGAATCCTTCAATCATAGTGTTGAATTTATTTTTATCAGATAAAAGATCTGAAACTGCTTCAGAAAAAGCCTTTAGCATTTCTCCCGTTTCCGAGAGATGTTCACTTGTATTTATTACCATTAATTTTTCCTTCTTTCTTTTTTAAGAATTATTTCTTAAATTATAACAAAAAAGAACCCGGTTAGGTTCTTTTTCTTATTTTAGTCGTTTTTGCGTTTTTTAGAAAGATAAGCCAATCCTGTAACTCCTAAACCTCCAGCTACGCCAATTAAAGGCAATAGACTAACATCTGCAAAAGCTCCAGTCTTGATAGGATCTTTAACAGTTGGAGTTTTAGTATCTGCTGTTACAGTAGAAGGATTTTCCGCTTTAGTTGTTGAAACCTTATCATCCTTATCTGTTCCAGTAACAGTAGTCACATCACCTTTATCTTTTTCAGATGGTTTTTCTGTTGTTGTTCCAGTCACAACATTACCTTTATCAGTTGAAGAAGGTGTATCTTTCTTCTCTGAAGGTGTATCAGAAGGTTTAGTTTCTGCTGGTTTAGTTTCAGAAGGTTTAGTTTCAGAAGGTTTAACTTCTGATGGCTTAACAGGGTTTGTATCGACCGGTTTATTCTCAGATGGTTTGGTTTCCACTGGTTTATCGGCAGGTTTGTTCTCGGTAGGTTTAGTTTCTACCGGTTTAGAAGGCTTAGTTTCAACTGGTTTCTCCGCTGGTTTAGTTTCCACTGGTTTAGTTTCTACCGGTTTATCAGCTGGCTTGTTTTCCGCCGGTTTAGACGGTTTGTTTTCTACTGGCTTTTCAGCAGGTTTATTCTCTGCCGGTTTAGAAGGTTTAGTTTCCACTGGTTTATCAGCAGGTTTGTTCTCGGTAGGTTTAGTTTCTACCGGTTTAGATGGTTTATTTTCAGCTGGTTTCTCCGCCGGTTTAGTTTCCACTGGTTTTTCTTCTTTTGCTACACCAATATCAGTAGCGACACCATTCTGGTCAAATTTCCAGCGACGACCATCAATGTTTTTCTCGGTGTTTTTTGCAAGGTGACCATCTTCTTGGAAGAAGTACTTCTTACCACTGTGTTCTTTCCAACCTTGGATTTTATTGTCTTGAATGATCTTGTTGATGAAATCAAGTTGAGCTTGGTCAAAGATTAAACCACCATTAAGACCGACACGATCCGGGAAGCCGAATTGGTGAACACCCATAACTTGGTTATTTGAGTTTAAAACTCCGGATCCACTCATACCGCCAACTGTAGTGTTTGGAATGAGATAGAAGTTCGAGTGCGGCATTAACTTATCATTTATGACGTTGTTTGACGTTTGTTCGTAAAGCTGACCTCTTTTAACTGGAGCAGTAATACCATCAAGATTTCCAGGGTATCCTACAATTTTGATTGGGGTTCCGTTACTCATAACTTGAGGTGATTTTACCAAATCATTAAAATCATATCCTGGATGTGTGAACATAAGCGGTTCATCTACAACAACTACAGCTAAGTCATAGTATGGTTTTTCTACTCCAGCTGGTGGGTTGCCGTATGCCTTTTGATTGAAGAAGTGAACCTTATTCAAAGAAATTGGTTTACTGATACCTGATGTTGGGGCAATTTTTCGCTCGGAGTTGGATCCGACCCAATAATCCAAAGATTTGAAAGCTGGAAGTTCCCCCTTATCGGTCAAGAAGTTGTGTGCAACCGTCACGTAAACGTTTGGTGATACGAACATTCCTGATCCACTAAAAACCAAACCAAGCTTTTTAGATTGCATAAGTACAGCTGCATTGTTAATTGGCTTATTGACATCCACGAATTTTAGGTCAGCACCACCATTAATAACAGCTTGCGGATATGCCCAGGATTCCTTATCTGGAAGTACATCAGAAGAAACAATCTTTTCTGTAACTTTTCCAGCAACACGCTGTCCTTTTTTACTTACAGGTGAATTATCATCTTTTACAGGTTCAGGTGAATCATTCTTTGGCTGTTCTTGATCCAGAATATCCTCTGCATAAACTACAGAAGGTGTGTTTGTGATTGAATTAAATACAGGTGTTGAAAATCCTGCAACAATTACAGAAAGTGCTACTGCACTAGCTAGTGTATATTTTTTATTAAAAGTCAAAACTATAAATTACCTCACTTTTTTAATATAAAACCTTTATATAAATTCTAGTTTATCTCTTACTATTTTAGCACGTTTTTTTCTTAAAAAAGAAATACAATATTTTACTTTCGAAAAAAATAATAAAAGCTCCCCTAATTATTGAAAAAATAGGGATTTTTTGGTATAATAAATACAGGTAAAAACATTAATTTTATACAGAAAGAAGGAATAATAATGGTTAAAAAAGTTGAGTATAAGGGGACATTTCTCACCGAATACAAGAAGGATATCGAAGGCGCTTCTAAGTTGTTAAAGAGTTTTTCGGGTAATAAAGAATTAAAAGAATCGATGGTTGACGCCTTACTTTATTGCTCCGAAACTGCTGGTGATGATTATGGAGATGAATGTGAGTCGGACAAGTTGACTCACTATTTATTAAAAATTGAGAGTAAATTTGAAAAAAGTAAAAGACCTCTTGTTTGGTTGTGTGGTTTTTTATCGTTTAAATTGATTGAACAAAATCAAACGAATTTCAAAACTATCACAAACACACCAGATGTACTGTCATCAGATTTATCAGATTTGATTGGCAAAAGAAATTATGAAGATATGTTTAAAAAATCTAAAGTAAGACCTGATATTTTTTTGAGCGAGTTGATAGTTTTGATAGAAAAACAATTGGATAATGGTTGGAGATTTTCTGAATGTTTAGGTTGGTCAATTGAACGAAATATCTGTATCAATAACAGTAGAGAATGTTTTTTCTGTACTGATTATGATTTAAGTAGGGAGAACCCTGGATATATTAATAAAGGTGATCAGTTCTGTTTATTTGTGGGCGATTTAATCAATAATATTGAAATTTTTCAATACAACAAATTTAAAAATAATAGTCCTCTATCTCAAAATGCAAATTTTTATGGTAAGATTGTGCGAATGTTTGCCTCTAATTTGTTGGAAAGTTCTGTAAAACCAAACGATCCTAGATTTGATGAATATTATAAATATGCAAAAGGTTGTGCTTGGGACGTTGTTGAGGATGATTATTTTGCACCCTTTGTAATAAAATCATTCGAAGATAACGTTCAAAAAAATTTAACCTTGTCCCAGGATGAGATTATTGATGGCGAATATTGTGATCTTGGTTTACTTCCTGTTTACAGCGACTTTCGTAACTTTTATATTGAGTTAGATATGGGATACTATGATGATTGAGGTGGTTATGAAATGAAAAAATCTGTAGAGCTTGAATATTTAAAGGAATACAAACAGGATCTGAATTTATTAAAGTCTAAATTAGAAAAACTTAGAACTGATGATGATTTGAGAAGAAAGTTTGTGAAATCCTTTTCTCAGTTAGTGGCTAGCGCTATAAAAGATTCTATATCTGAGGACTTTTATTTCTTGCACAATGGCGGTGGTGATAGGGCTTTTGAAAACCTAACAAAATTTTTCAATATTCTTATCGAGAAATCAAGAACGATGAACAAAAAAGATAAAATCCTCTTCTTTGATGTAGCTTTAGAGTTTTATAATATAAAAATTACGAACAATCTTCTTATCACAGAAGATGAAATCCTTGAGACTCTTTCAAAACATCAAATAGATTGTGATGATAACATCGAAGATTTTATTTTAACTAGAACTGGCGACTCATTAGAAAACTTAGTTTCTATTTTTGTTGATTGTTTTTATTATGAAAGATTGCGAAAGTTTGAACTTGCACCTAACATAACAGATATAATGCCTTTTGAGATGGACTTTGATTTTAAAGATGAGGAATTTTATTGGCAATTGGTTGAGTATGATGATTATTGGGATCCTGTGATTGGTGCTGATCATTCAAATGATGATTCGCCGACAGAAGATCGACCTTTAGAGCCCGGTACACACAAAATATTCCCAGTTGAAACAGAGATTGAAACCGGTGAGTTTGCAACTTTATTATTTTTTAAATTTCTAGTTTATTCTTATTTATTTGAATTAGAAAGCAGAAGCGAACTAGAAGATGAGTTGTTAGAATCAGGGTTTGAACTACTTGATTTTGGATTTATCGATGACTTTATATTAAAAAATGTCAATAAAATAATCACAGAAAATCTGACCTGCTCAGAAACAGAATTGAAAGAAAGAATACGAGTCGGTTGTTTTCCGGACTATCTGAATTTATTTAAGAATTGAAGAACTTTAGCTTGAGTTATTTCAGGCTTTGGCTATTTTCTTTTATAATTTAAGAAAAATATATAGAAAGAAGGTCATTTGATGGTAAAAGAAAAAAAGGCAAGTTATTTAGATAGATTCAGGGATGATGTCGAGGCTAGTATTGCAGATTTGGAAACTTTTGATAAAAATGAAAAATTGAAAGAATATTTTTGGGATATTTTAATAGACTCACTTGATACATCCACCTGCTATTCGAAGTCAAATTATGCTGATGTGAATATAAAACAGTTGGAACAAAATCTTGATTTTTTGGTTGAAATAGATGAAAAACTAGATTCAAATGAATTGAAGGATCTTTATTGGTTTATCGTTAGCTTCATATTTGAACAAGTTAATCGCAAAACCTTTGATGTTAGTAGTAAAGTGTATCAAACCTTTGGTCAAGATGAAGTTGATAATTTATTTTTGAAGGCTAAAATTACATTTGAGAATTTCTTATTAATACTATCTCCAAGCACTTTGTTAAAATTGGCGTCAAAAATTCCCGCACTTCCAAACTTCGAACATCTAAAAATATCTTATCAGAGTTATTTTGTACCAATGGGAGATTTTTGTTGGTACAGAGATATTGGCGATGGTTTTGAATATTCCAACGTTGTTCTAGATGGTGATCTTGTAATTATTGACGGAAAAACTTTTGATGAAAACTTTTTGAACGGATTATCAAAGAGTAAACTTAGCCTATTAAAATCAAAGTTTTTCAGAGTTTTTGCCTTGAATTTTTCGGAAGGTAGAGTTGAAGAGTTGTTAGAACAAGCTAAAGATTCGCTTCTAAACGACAAATCTCTAAAAAAACTTTTTATCAAAACGATGAAGAGAAATTTGTGCGAGATTGCAGCTTACAGTCCGGAAGAATTATCGGTCGCTTGTAAACAAGCACGAATCCCTCTTTACGAAGAACTGAGATCATTTTTATCTCACTATTCCATTGAGATTCAACACCCAAACGAATTTTAAAAAACTATCATAATGAAATCACTGTTATTAATTTAGCAGTGATTTTATTCTGTTATAATTTAAGAAAATGAAAATAGAAAGAAGGTTAATAGAATGGCTGAAGAGTATATCATTCAAGATTTATTCAAAGAGTATCGTTACAGTTTGAAGAAAATTAAGAATAAATTAAAGAAAATTAACAAGTTTGAAAATTTGGGTGATAGTCTCATCGAGGCTCTCTCGGAAATGTTCAATAATCATTTCGATAACTTTTTATCTTATTACGATACTTACTACTCTGATGAGCTTCAGGAAAGCCTGTGTTCGAGAATCGAGAAATTTTACAACTTTGTTTTAAATAAAGAAAAGAATGTTTCTTTAGAAAAAAGAAGTTTTTATTGGAAGGTTATTTGTTGCGTGGCTTACGGTCTAATAAAAGAGCCTGAAAACGATGGAATATTCTACGTCAAAGATATTGTCTTTAAGATGGTAGAAGAAGATGATGTAGAGTTGTTATTCGACAGAGAGTTTGGCAAATCCTTCTCTGATTTCTTGTCGGATCTTGACTCGTTTGCCGGGTTCAGCATAATTAGAAAATGTACTCCTGATCTATTTGAATTGAGATTTTGTGAGATGTTTTTTGATAACAACAATAATCGATTCTACTCAAAAAATTTGGAGTATTCGAACGATACCCCGGATTATTTCATAGAACCAGGAAACCAAAAAATACTCAGTTACAAAACATTCGATGATCACGCATTTATCGAAGGTTTATCAGAAGAGGATCGTTTGGGTTTTGAAAATATAAACTTAAAATTGTTTAAGTTTATGATGTTGATATATATATCGAGATTTAGAAATAACGATTTGTTCGATAAAGAAATCGAAGATTTTAAGTCTGAAATTTTAAGTGATAAATATTTAGTTAAAATGATTTTATTAAATATTAAATATATATCAACTGAAATTTTGTCAATTAAAAGTGATATGGATTATTTATCTTCACGCACAAGGTGTGGAAATTTTCCGCTTTTTTACGAGGTTCGTTATTTCTTGATTATTACATCTGTCTACACTCCTGAACAATTTAATGATCTAATCATTTCAAACAACGTCTGAATTAATTTCAGCGTTGTTTTTTCCTGTTATAATTTAAGAAAAATAATAATAGAAAGAAGGTTTTATTTTTGAAGAAAACAAAAGAATTGAAATTTTTAAAGGATTTTCGAGATGAAATTAAATCAGTCACTGATCAACTAAACGATTTTGATAAAAACAAGGAACTTAAGGGTGACTTTGTTGAGGCTCTGCTTGGTGCTTTTGGAGATTCAGAATATATATTCTATGGTCTTGAGGAAGAGATTGACGTTGATTTTAAAAATTTATTTAAATTTCTTTCAAAAAAAAGCAACAAATTAAAACTCAAGAAAGATAAAGAGTTTTTCTGGATTGTTGTTAATTTCATTCTTTTTGAGGTTGTCAACCTCAAGGATTTGAATATTGATAAGTTAGCCGAAAAGTTTGATCGTGATGATCTTGTTTATCTATTTAATCTATTGGAAATGACTGTTAAGGATTTTTCAAACAATCTACATTTATTTGTAGGTGATAACGAATTGATTGATTTTGGATCTTTGGTGGATCATCAAATTTTCTATGATGTAAACAAAGGGCTGTCAGAGAGTTATTTTGTATGGTCAGCGAACCCGGATTTGAATTACGAATCATTTTTTAGTAAACCGGGTGAAATTGTTGTGCTAGATCAAGGGTTATTCGGATTGTCAGATTATGGGAATATTTCGAAAAATGAACTTGAGTTACTACACTCAAAATTTATCAGACTTTTTGCAAATAATTTCTTATATTCCGGTGGAAAGAAATCGAAAGAATTTGTTGATTCACAGCGTTGGCTTGAAAACGATAAGGTATTAAAAAAATGCTTCACTGAAACGATGAGTAAAAACTTGTCAATTTTTTCAACTTATGAGGCTGGTAAATTCGGAGACGCTTGTGCTATGGGAAGCATTCCCGTCTATCACGAATTGCTAGATTATTTAGAAAAATCTGGTGAAGATGAGGTTGTCAAAGAGGCTAGGAATTATATACGTTCTATCAATTAATATCAAGAAAACAACCACTGAAATTAATTTAGCAGTGGTTGTTTTTCTTTTATAATTTAAGAGAAAATAGTAAAAATATAGAAAGAAGGATTTATTTTGAAGAAAACAACAGAATTGAAATTTTTAAGAGATTTTCAAGATGAAATAAAAGTTGTAAACTCTCAATTGAAAAAGTTCCACGAAGATAAAAACTTACAAGATGATTTCATTCGTGCACTAATTGGTTGTTTTTGCAATACAAAGGATTTATTGAATGACCTTCGTTACGAAATTGGTATCAATTTCGAAGGACTATTCGAGTTCCTATTAGAAAATAGCAATAAATTAAAACTAGAAAAAGATAAGGAGTTTTATTGGGCAGTAGTATCATTTATATTTTATAATGTTCAGGAGCTGAGTGGGTTGACCACAACATCGTTATCAGATAACTTTAACCCCGATAATGTTATTAAACTTTTTAGTTTATTAGGTACTAATATTGAAATATTTTCCGATAAATTACACTTATTTTTGGGAAACAAAAAAGTTCCAAACTTTTTCACTGTACCAAAACATCAAATATTTTATTCTATTAAAAATAGAAAGGATGACCCGAAAGAGATTAAGTTTTCGTGGTCAGAAACCCCAGATTTGAGATATACTTCTTTTATTAGTTCGCCTGGGAATATTGTTATCCTAGATGAAAGTTTATTTGATTTGGATGAGTACAACAATATTCCAAAAGATAATCTTGATTTACTAAATGCAAAATTCCTTAGACTTTTCGCAAGCAACTATATGTATTGCAGTGAAAACGAATCGAAAGAGTTTTTTGAAGCTAAAAGTTCTATTAAGAATGATAAACTTTTATCAAAGTGCTTTACTGAAACTATGAATAGAAATTTATCCACAGTTTCTATAGGTAGTAAAGATTATATAAATAATGCTTATGCTAAGGGGAAAATACCTCTTTATAAAGAATTGGAAAAATATATATGTGAGAAGCCACAGAACTATTTTTAGTTAATCTTTAATGTAGCCTCATCTCTAAAACATTTAGAGTTTGGGGTTCTTTTATAATTTAAGAAAATAAAAAAGCTGAAACAGCTTTAGAAAGAAGGTTAAAATGCTTAAAAAAGAAGGAGTGGACGAAAAACTACCTATTGGAATTTTATCGTTAAAAAATTACACTCAAAAAATGATGGAAGATTCGTCTGAAATTAGGGCTTTTATAATGAATGATATGTTTGACAATACTATTGAAGAATATTTTGTTAAAAATGATCTAAAAATTAAAGCCTGGATCAAAGATTTTAAAACACTAACCGGTATCGATACAACGCACATCTTCGAGAAATTTCAAGGAGATTTGGATATGTCGTTCAAAGCATTTAATATTGTTAAGAATAGACCATACGGATTTCTTATGGGTGGTTATGATATAAATTCAAATTCTCAAAATAAAAAACTGTATAAAATCATTGGTGAAGAGGCTTTTAATGATTTGGCAAAAATACAGGAACAATATTTGTTAAAAACAAAAAAGGATTTAACTATTCCAGAAGGTCTTGATAACCAGGGTAAAATCAGATACAAGATTAATTTCAACCATTACAAAAATGTTATCTTTGAAATTTTAAATCTAGTCCTGATGTTATCAAGTGATGGTATGAACAAGTTTGTTTTTTATTCAATCGACGTTGGTTATTTGAAAGAGAGACGATATACAGGGGAAGGTTCAATCATCCTGACTAAACTATCTCAATCTAAAAAATATAGGCTTGAATTTTTAAAAGCAGTATATTCAAAAGATAGTGAACAATTTTTTAAATACTTAGAAAGTCATATTCTTAGTTCTTTACAAGAACGAACTCAAGATCTTTTAAAAAGTAATCTAACACTTAAAGATATTCTTAACTGCGATGTTCCTTTGAGTATGCTTACAGATGAGCAAATTATTAATTCATTTAGAGATGAATCAATTAAAGTTTCTGATTTAAAAACAATTTCAAAATTAACTAACGACAAAAAGCAATTTGATAGAATGATGATGTTGTTTGAACGTTTTGTTGAAGGTGATTGATAAAAAGTGGGGTTTCGTACTCTACTTTTTATTTTATTTATTTTTGCTTTATTTTCTTTCTTTTATAATTTAAGAAAATAAACAAGCTGTAATAGCTTTAGAAAGAAGGTACTTATGATTAAAAAAGAAAGTACAAAACTTGGTTATATTGCTGATTATAAAAAGGATGTTGATGATATCATCAGTTTACTTAAAAGTTATCCTGACAATGCTGAGATGAAAAAGAATTTTTTATCATCAGTTGTGGAGATGGTGGAGCGAACTTATGATCTTACATACGATTCTGTATTTGATGATATTGAGAATTTTGAAAAGATTCTACCAAATAAACTTGAAAAATATATTGAAGATAAAGATTTTGAAGAGCTTTTGAAAGAACTAGGAACTGACTTCCACTCTTTATTTGTTGATATCAGAGAAACTTATTACAATGCAAGTGTTACCGATGACGAACACGACACTGATCCTGATAATTCAGTGGAATTAGATATTTTGTACGAAGAGTTTTATGAACTTTTCTCAAACTATTATTTAGCTTTTCGTAAAGAAGATTCAAAATTTTTCTTTTTAGATTGCGATTATGATAAGAATTATCCTAATTTTTTGCCTCCGGGATCACATATCGTCCTTGATACTGCCGATTTTGTTAAGGAAGAAGTTGACTATTTTTGGTTTGAAGCCTCGCTATTCAAATTAATCCTTCTTCTCCCAATTACGGAAGATTTCTCAAATATCAATATTTTTAGCGGCAGTGTCGAAAATATTATGTTGGAAACTCTATCTAAATTTTCAGCACAAAACCTCCTAGTTTCTAACGATTCTGATTTAATCAGTTGTCTCAAATGCGGGGAAATCCCACTATATCCGGAATTACGTGACCTAGTTCCAAATTACCCTAATGACGCTTACCCTGAGCACTTATACAAAAATATTTAAAAAATCAGTCTTTGAATTTCATTTCAAAGGCTTTTCTGTTATAATTAAAGAAAGAAATTTTGAACTTAATTAGTTCTAGAAAGAAGGTTATTAGTTTGGTAAAAAATACTAAAGAAGAAAATTTTATATCCAAATACAAGGAGGATTTCAAAAAGGGGATTGCTGTCTTAGAATCTATTCCGGAAAATGAGAAGTTGAAACTGAACTTATCAGACTGTTTTGCTCAAATTTTAGAAAAAGAGCGTGAGTGGTTCAATTTGGATCAGGAAAATTCTTGGGATTCTTTTGTAAAGTATCTCAGAGACGTTGATGATAAGTTGGAAACATCTGAGTTGAAATGTGCGTTTTGGATTGTGGTTTGTCACTGTATTTTATTTAAGACTGAGCCGAAACCAGTTGTGAGAGATTTGGTGAGAAGTAAGTATAAAAATTTTGATTTTGACAATCTAGTTTCTGCATTGGGGTGCGATAACGGGAAACTTTTATCGTTATTCTACGAAATCTGTGGAAATAAAATTTTTCGATCAAAAGCAGACCTACTTTCATTTTTGGATTACCGGGTTATGATTTCAAATAAAGATTTTAATGTTCGAGCAATCAAATCTAATAAGATGACTAGGTTGTCACCAGAATATTCTTGTGTTATATTGTTGGATAATTTATTTTATATAGATAAGGAAGAGTTAATGATATTTGACGATGATGGTGAGGATATTTACTTAGATAAGTATTTTATATCTTTAATTAGAACTCTATTCCTATCTCAAACAGAAAAGAGTCCAACGCTTTATATCAAAGAACATTACTTTGATGTTGTGGAGATTTCTTCACTTATGATTAACATATTCACTGCTCTTACTACAAACAATCTATCACTGTTTCCAAGTGATCTTCGAAAATTGATAGAACGTGCGAGAATCGGTATTCTCCCCTATTATCCTGAAATGAACAATTGGCCAAGAGATTAAAAATTTTGCTACCGGCATTGATGTCGGTAGCATTTTCTGTTATAATAAAAAAGTAGAAACA
>ERZ773180.1458-NODE-1458-length-11677-cov-37.011186_pt1 | contig 11677 bp, 9 predicted proteins | sample MGYA00511080_ERZ773180 | MGnify/ENA primary metagenome ERZ773180 (study PRJEB29015, sample SAMEA2738175) | human oral metagenome | biome: human oral; feature: human-associated habitat; material: saliva | place: China | collected 2178 ...
TTCCTCGAGATGATGGCCGAGATCGGCCAGAGCGTCGAGCCGGCTGGCGAGTGAGCCGCTTCGCGTGATTCCTTCCATCACTCCCGGACGTGGCGGGGAGCCTGTGCGTAAGCCTCGCACCCGCCGCGTCCCCGAGCGTCTGTGGTCGCCCGAGTCTGGGGAGCGCGCTCCCTGGGATACGTGGCGCGGCCTGGACGCGGCCCAACAGCCCTCGTATGCGGATGCCGAGTCCGTGTCCGAGGTGACGGCTCAGCTGCGCCGTCAGCCACCCCTCGTGTTCGCGGGCGAGGTCGATGACCTGCGCACGTGGATGGGTGCGGCGTCCCGCGGCGAGGCCTTCGTGCTGATGGGCGGAGACTGTGCCGAAACCTTCGCGGAGGCGACCGCCGATCACGTGCGTTTGAAGATCCAGACGCTGCTGCAGATGGCTGTCGTCCTGACGTACGGTGCGTCACTGCCGGTCATCAAGGTTGGTCGTATCGCGGGGCAGTACGCCAAACCTCGTTCCTCCGACCTGGAGACGCGCGACGGCGTGACGCTGCCGAGCTATCGCGGCGACGCGGTCAACTCGTTCGAGTTCACTCCCGAGGCGCGCGAGCCCGACCCGCAGCGCCTCCTGTCCCTGTATAACCATGCGGCGTCGACGCTGAACCTGATCCGCGCCTTCACGAAGGGCGGCTATGCGGATCTGCGGCAGGTACACCGTTGGAATCAGGGCTTCATGTCGAATCCGGCGTATGCACGCTACGAGTCGCTGGCCGCCGACATTCACCGCGCGATCAAGTTCATGGGAGCAGCGGGCGTTGATTTTGAGACGCTGCGCGACGTGGACCTGTATTCCTCGCATGAGGCTCTGCTCCTGGAGTATGAGTCGGCGATGACGCGCATTGATTCGCGTACGGGCGAGCCCTACAACACGTCTGCCCACTTCCTGTGGGTGGGGGAGCGGACGCGCGAGGAGGAGGGCGCTCATATCGAGCTGCTGTCGCGCGTGCGTAACCCGATTGGGGTCAAGCTTGGTCCGTCCACGACACGCGATCAGATGCTCTCGCTCATCGACCGCCTCAACCCGGATGGCGAGGAGGGACGCCTGTCCTTCATCACGCGCATGGGTGCGGAACGCATCCGTGAGGTGCTGCCTCCGCTGCTTGAGGCGGCGCGCGAGGATGGCCGACCGATCACGTGGATGACGGACCCGATGCACGGCAACACGATCACGTCGTCGACCGGATATAAGACGCGTCGTTTTGAGACGGTCATGGACGAGGTCCGTGGCTTCTTCGAGGCGCACGAGGCAGCGGGCACTGTGCCGGGCGGCCTGCATGTCGAGCTCACCGGTGACGACGTCACCGAGGTGATTGGCGGCTCCGAGCATATCGACGACGAGTCGCTGCGTGATCGTTACGAGACGCTCGTCGATCCTCGTTTGAATCATCAGCAGAGCCTGGAGATGGCATTCCAGGTCGCTCAGTATCTGGCGAAGGATTCCTCCCACGAGGAGTGAGCTATCGCGGATAGAGGATCCCCGGCCTCGTTCATTTATTCATGTGGACGAGGCCGGGGATCTTTCTGTGCTCGAGGCACCCCGCGTGTGGTGAGCGCGGCGAGCGGCGGATAGTCGCCGCGCCGTGGCGTCACATGACGGAGATCGTCACGGTCGATCCCTTCTTGACCTTGCTGCCGCCGACGGGGTTGGACGAGCGCACGGTGTTGAAGAAGCCTCCGAGGATCAGGTCTTCCTGGACGGTGAGTCCGGCTCCTTCGAGCTTGTTGCGTGCTTCCTGACGCTGAAGGCCGACGACGTCGGGAACGGTGACCATCTCGGGTCCCTTGGATACGGTGTAGGAGACGGAGTCACCACGGTACACGGTGGAACCCTCGCGGGTCTGCTGGGAGATCACCTGTCCCTCGGGGACTGTGTCGGAGTAGGCCTCGGTGGGTGAGGCGACGAGGCCGAGGGCTTCGATCGAACTCTTGGCGGCGGAAGCACCCTTACCGGTCAGGGTGGGCACGGTCCGGGGTTCGCGGCCCTTGGATAGGACGACGTCGACCGTGGAGTCGTGGGCCAGGGAGGTGCCCGCTGCGACGGACTGGGAGATGACCTGACCTGGGGGAACGTCTTCGGAGTAGGCATCAGTGACAGCGCCCAAGGCAAGCCCGGCGTCTGTCAGGGTACGCGAGGCCTCGTCCTGTCCCTTTCCGACGACGTTTGGAACGTCCTTCATGTCGATGCCCTTGGAGACGTACAGCTGGACGTTCGTGCTCTTATGCACGGAGCTGCCGCCTTCTGGGTCGGAGTGGGTGACAATGCCGGATTGGACGTCGTCAGAGAACTCCTCTTCAACGGAAGAAGCCAGTCCGATGGCACCCAGGTCTGCCTGCACGTCTGCCAGGTCCCGTCCCGTTGTGGTGGGCATCGTCAGGTAAGAGCCGGGACCATACTCGGTCCACCACCAGCTCCCGCCGAAGCTGGCGGCGACGATGAGCAGAAAGGCAATGACAGCCAGGAGTATCGCTCGCGTGGACATCTTCGCAGGAAGTTCGCCCGCGGAAGGGGTCTCGGTCGAGGTATGCACGGTGGTGACGGCGGTCGCGGCGGGGAGAGCAGTCGCGGTGGTGACGGCGAGCGCGGGCATCGCTTGCGTGAGATGGGTGGGCATGACCTCCGTGTTCAAGGCGGTTGTCTCGGAATCGCTTCGGCTGTCCTCGTGTGCTACCTCGGCGCGGCGGTTGGCGATGTCGGAGGGGATGGACGCGGCGGCCCGCGCCACCAGGTCGAGGGCGTCGGAAGCGTCGGCGCATCGGTTCGCGGGGTCGCGTGCGGTGAGCGCGGCGACGAGGTCGTCGATCTCGCGGGGGATCCACGGAAGGGTGGCCGAGGGACTCGGAACGTCGTCCGAGACGTGGTGAGAGGCGATCTGCAGGGCGGATTCGTCAGCCCACGGCACGGCACCGGTGAGCATCTCGTAGAGCATGATGCCAACGGAGTACAGGTCGGAGCGCGCGTCAGCTTCGGTGGTCAGAACGATCTCGGGCGCGATGTAGGCAACCGTTCCCAGCATGTTGCCCGTGGTGAACATCGACCCTTCCGAGGCCGCGCGAGCCAGGCCGAAGTCGGCGACCTTCGCGGGGCCGTCGGTGGGAACAAGAATGTTCTCGGGTTTGATGTCGCGGTGGATGACGCCCATGCGGTGGGCTGCGCGCAGAGCTTCGAGGATGTCGGTCGTGTAGCGCAGTGCCTGCGGAATCGTGAACGCGCCCTGGGCATTCAGGAGTGCGCGCAGGTTGGTCCCATCGATGAGCTCCATGACGAGGAAACCCTGGCCTGAGACGACTCCCTGGTCGAAGACAGAGACGACGCCCGGGTGAACGATGCGGGCCGCGGCGCGCGCCTCTCGGTGGAAGCGCTCGACGAAGGCATCGGATTCAGCGAGGTAGGGGTGCATGACCTTTAGGGCCACGGGTCGCTCCAGGCGTTCGTCCTGGGCGACGTATACGGTCGCCATGCCGCCGCGCGCCAGTCTGCGCGTGACCCGGTATCGCTGATCAATCAGGCGGCCGATCAGTGGGTCAGTTTGGTCGTGTGTTTTCTCGTCGCTCACTGTGTTGATTCTATGGGAGTTTTCGGCAAATCATTGGAAGTGTAGACACCGGTGCGGCGCAGCGATGCGGTAGTGTTGCGGTCATGACCAGTGCTGATATGACCCTGTTATCCACCGACGAGGTGTGCCGTCTGCTCGGTATTGAGGAACGCCGCCTCAAACAGCTGATTCGTGACCGCGTCCTGATCGAGGCCCGCTCTGCGTCTGGCGAACGCGGGGTACCCCGCGACATCATCGTGAAGGGTGAGAACGGCTGGGAACCGCTGCCCTTCCTGCAGGGGACGCTGACCCTCCTGGCCGATGACGGCTTCACGCCCGAGGAGTCCCTGGCCTGGTTGTACACCGTGCAGGACGAGCTGGGTGAACGCCCCATCGACGCGCTCACCTTGGGTCGTCACCACCGCGTCAATCGCATCGCCTCGACCCTGGCGTTCTGATGCCCTCGCCTCCCGGTGTCTAGGCGCGCCGGGCGGTGAGGATATCACAGAGTTCATGCAGCATGGCGGATGCCTCGTCGCCGAAGGCTGACGCGTCAAGCGCGCGGTGTCCTTGTGCGACGAGGTTCGCAATCTCAGCCTCGTGTGCGTTGCGTCCGTTGCGTTCGACGATCTGTGTCGCGACCGCGATCTCGTCGGCCGAGGCCTCAGCAACCCCGAGTACGTTCGCGAGAGCTGTGCGCTCGGCGGGGGAGGAGGCCGCCCAGGTCAGGGCAAGCAGGACGGTTCGCTTGCCCTCGCGCAGGTCGTCCCCGGCCGGCTTGCCGGTGACTGTTGGGTCTCCGAAGACGCCGAGGTCGTCGTCGCGCAGCTGGAAGGCCAGCCCCCAAGGCGTCAGGATTGCATCGAGGGTGTCGGTCAGTTCGTCGATGACGTGTGTCGAGTTGGCTCCGCAGATCGCGCCGAGCTGGGCGGGACGCACGACGGAATAGTGTGCGGACTTATGCAGGGCGACATCGAGGGAATCGGCTGCGCTCAGCGCGTCGGCGCGCCGGGGGTCCAGCGGACTCTGTTCGGCCATGATGTCGAGGTACTGGCCCAGTGCTACCTCAGCGTGCATGTCGGCGAAGCTGCGGGCGAAAGCGCGCGCATTCGCTTCGGGCAGGTCCAACGCCTGTTCGACGGCCTCGGCGCTCGCTGCCGAGAAGAGGAAGTCTCCCACGAGAATCGCGGCGTTGCGGCCAAAGGTCCCTGACGTCCCGATCCATCCCGCGCCCCGGTGGAGGTCTGCGAGGCGGCGGTGAGGCGTCGGTGCACCGCGCCGCTCATCCGCATGATCGATGATGTCGTCGTGGACAAGGGCGCTGGCCTGGTAGAGCTCGAGTGCGGCGGCCAGGTGGGGCAGGCGCGCCTCCGACAGGGGCCTGCCCGAACTCAGTGACCAGCCGACGTGGGCCATGAGAGCACGGAAGCGTTTGCCTCCTTCCGCCGAGGAAACTACGGCCTCGGAGAATGCGGCCGAGCGCGGTGTCGCGCCCGCGCGGGCAAGGAGGCGTGCCAGGGCGGTCGTGGTCGCCTCGTCGATGTGGGGACGCAGCACGGAGAAACTCTTGCTCAGACTCATGTGGTCACTGTAACTGACGGACGAGGGTACGCGCGGGCCTTAGGCAGGGAAGCGTCACACCTACCGTCAGGAAAACTATCGAGCAAAGCACTAAACTGGTGATGGTATGCCGATTTGCAATCGGCGCTGTTTTGCATACCCATCAATGAAAGGGACCCGTGTGAGTGCATCGCGCGCTTCGGCAAAGGACTCCGCGACGACTGAGGACGCCCCGGAGGTGAAAGCCCTCGCGAAGAAGACGACGCGCACCAGGAAGGCCGCGTCGACTGCGAAGGCTGAGGCAGCCTCGGGCACCGAGGAGAAGAAGCCCGCCGCCAAGAAGTCCGCCGCGAAGAAGGCTCCCGCGAAGAAGGCCGCTCCCAAGAAGACCGCGAAGCAGGCAGCGGAGGGTGCCGAGGAGAAGAAGCCCGCCGCCAAGAAACCTCGCGGTCGCAAGAAGAAGGACGCGGAGGTTATCGAGGAGGTGACGCCGGATCTCGAGGTCGCGGAAGAAGAAGACTTTGATCCCACGGGCGAGGACCTTGAGGATCCGGACCTGGACACCGATACCGACGACGAGGATGTGACCGAGGGCGAAGAGGAGCCTGAGGAGGAAGAGACGAAGGCAGCCGAGGGTGCTGCGCTGCGCGAACGCACGAACGCCGGCATTCACGTCAAGGGTGGATTCGTCGTCTCCGACTCCGACGAGACCGACGAGCCCGTCCAGCAGGTGACGGTCGCTGGCGCGACCGCCGACCCTGTGAAGGACTACCTCAAGCAGATCGGCAAGGTCTCCCTGTTGAACGCCGAGCAGGAAGTCGACCTGGCCCGCCGCATTGAGGCTGGCCTGTACGCCGAGTACAAGCTGAAGAACCAGGCCGACGAGATGACCAGCCGCGAGCGTCGCGAGCTGCACTTTCTGGCCCAGGATGGTCAGCAGGCGAAGAACCACCTGCTCGAGGCCAACCTGCGTCTGGTCGTGTCGCTGGCTAAGCGCTACACCGGTCGCGGCATGCAGTTCCTGGACCTCATTCAGGAGGGTAACCTCGGTCTTATTCGCGCGGTCGAAAAGTTTGACTACACGAAGGGGTACAAGTTCTCGACCTACGCCACGTGGTGGATCCGTCAGGCGATCACCCGAGCGATGGCAGACCAGGCTCGCACGATCCGTATCCCCGTGCACATGGTCGAGGTCATTAACAAGCTTGCCCGTGTCCAGCGCCAGATGCTGCAGGACCTGGGTCGTGAACCCACCCCTGAGGAACTGGCGAAGGAACTCGACATGACTGCCGAGAAGGTCGTCGAGGTCCAGAAGTATGGCCGTGAACCCATCTCGCTGCACACTCCGCTGGGCGAGGACGGCGATTCGGAGTTCGGTGATCTCATTGAGGATTCCGAGGCTATCGTGCCTGCCGACGCCGTATCTTTCACCCTGCTTCAGGAACAGCTCCACCACGTCCTCGACACGCTGTCGGAGCGTGAGGCCGGCGTTGTCTCCATGCGTTTTGGCCTGGGTGATGGCCAGCCTAAGACGCTCGATGAGATCGGCAAGGTTTATGGCGTCACGCGTGAGCGCATCCGCCAGATTGAATCTAAGACGATGTCGAAGCTGCGTCACCCCTCGCGTTCGCAGGTGCTGCGCGACTACCTCGACTGACGTACACCGTACGTACATGGGAGCCAGGAACATGCGTTCCTGGCTCCCATGACAACATCGTCACAATACTGTCAGCTTCGGGTGGCTTCGTCGCATTAAATGGGGTTGGTAGGGCAGGATGAAGACATGCTTGAGGGTACGCTGATTCTCGTTGTGACTGTCATTCTGGTTATCGTCGTCGCCGCCGGTGTTGTGGCCGTCCTCGCGCTGTCGCGACGCAGCGCCGACGACTGGAAGGGTGTCATCAAGCGTGAGCGCGAAGAAATCACGCAGGATGTGCGCACGCATTCCTTACCCAAGCGTGCCTCGTCGTCTTCCGATGGTCCTGTGGTTCCGCGTACGGCCTCACTGGATGCTCTCTTGAGCACCGCTGATTCTTCTAGCGCGTACTTCGATGCTGATCGGCTGCCCGGCGTCGACCGCCTCGAAAATGTCACCGGGCGTGTCAGTGGTCGATTCGACCGCAACGGCAAGGGAAACAAGCACGGTGGCGGCTCGCGAGGCAAGGCGCAGGGTCAGTAACGCACCTGGTGGGTCTCGCGCTTTCATCCGGATGCGTCCATGGGGGATAATGGCCCCATGGACGCATTTGTTTCATTCCTTCAAACGCCGTGGGCAGTCGTCGTCGGCCTGGTGCTCGCCGTGCTGGTCGGCCTGGTCATCCGCCTGGTCGTCAGCTCGCGTCAGCGCCCGTCCGACGACGTTTCGGTCCCGGCCCAGCCCCAGGTGCCCGCCACCGGCGAGAGCCCAACGCCGACGCAAGCCGATGAGGAAAGCCCAGAGCGGCCTCGCGCCGGCCCCGAGGCATCGGAAGAGTCCGCTGCCCCGGCTGAAGCGGAGATCACCGCCGAGCTGACCGCCGAACGGCCCGAACCCGTGCGCGGGCGCATGGAGCGCCTGCGTGAACGTCTCGCTTCCTCCGGCGCACTTGGCCGCGCGATCCTCGGAGTTCTCAGCCGAGGCCAGCTCAGTGCCGCAGACTGGGAAGAAATCGAGGAGTCCCTGCTCATCGCGGACCTCGGCCTGGAGGCGACCGACTCCCTCATGGAGGCACTCAAGCGCCGCGTCGCCGTCGAGTCCACGACTGACGAGGCGCGCATCCGCGAGATCCTGAGCGAGGAACTCCTGGCCCTCGTCGGCCCCGACATGGACCGCTCTCTTGATCTGACCCGCCCGGAGGCGGACGGAACATCTAAGCCAGCTGTCGTCCTCATGGTTGGTGTGAACGGTACCGGCAAGACGACGACCGTCGGTAAGCTCGCGCGCATCCTCGTCGCGGAGGACAAGTCCGTCCTCCTGGGCGCTGCTGACACGTTCCGCGCCGCCGCCGCCGACCAGCTCGCCACGTGGGGCGAGCGCGTGGGCGTCGACGTTGTGCGAAGCGACCGAGAAGGTGCCGACCCGGCATCCGTCGCCTTCGAGACTGTGCGCGAGGGCATTGCGCGCGACGTCGACGTCGTCCTCGTCGACACGGCGGGCCGTCTGCAGAACAAGTCCACACTCATGGATGAGCTTGGCAAGATCAAGCGCGTCATGGAAAAGCAGGCCCCCGTCTCCGAGGTCCTCCTGGTCCTGGACGCCACCACCGGCCAGAACGGTATGAAGCAGGCGGAGGTGTTCGCGCAAGCGACCGGAGTGACTGGCATTGTGCTGACCAAGCTTGACGGATCCGCGAAGGGCGGCATCGTTGTCTCGGTCCAGCGGGCCCTGGGCGTTCCCGTGAAGTTCGTCGGCCTCGGCGAAGGTACGGACGATCTGGCACCCTTCGACCCGCAGGGTTTCGTCGACGCAATCGTGGGCCGCGCCTAAGCACCCACTCACCACGCCACTATCCTCGGCCCCGGTCACACGACCGGGGCCGAGGTGCGCTAACCTGACCTAGTACTGTAGCCATCTTGGGAGAACACACGTGTTTGGAAACCTGTCAGACCGCCTGACCCAATCCTTCCGCACCCTGCGCAGTCGCGGGGTCCTGACCGAGTCCGACGTCGATCAGGCGATTTCCGATATCCGCCGCGCCCTCATCGAAGCGGATGTCGCTCTTCCCGTCGTCCGTCAGTTCACCTCCCAGGTTCGCGAGAAGGCCTACGGTGCGGCCCGCTCCAAGGCTCTCAACCCCGGCCAGCAGGTCGTCTCCATCGTCCACGACGAACTTGTTGAGATCCTGGGCGGCGCCACCCGCGAACTGACCTTCGCGGAGTCCGGTCCCACCGTCTTTATGCTCGCCGGCCTTCAGGGTGCCGGTAAGACCACCCTGGCCGGAAAGCTCGGCAAGTGGCTGCGTGAGGAAGGCAAGACCGTCCTCCTCGTGGCGTCCGACCTCCAGCGCCCTAACGCCGTCCAACAGCTTCAGGTCGTCGGCGAGCGCGCCGGCGTCAAGGTGTGGGCTCCCGAACCCGGCAACGGTGTGGGCAACCCCGTCGAGGTCGCACGCAGCGGTGTTGAGTTCGCCCGCCAGAGCGGCATCAACGTCGTCATCGTCGATACCGCCGGCCGCCTCGGCGTCGACCAAGAGATGATGGACCAGGCGATTGCGATTCGCGATGCCGTCAACCCGCACGAGATCATGTTCGTCCTGGACGCCATGGTTGGTCAGGACGCGGTGTCTACGTCGATGGCATTCCGCGATGGCGTCGGATTTACCGGCGTGGTCCTGTCCAAGCTGGACGGCGACGCGCGAGGCGGTGCCGCCCTGTCTGTGCGCGGCGTGACCGGTGCTCCGATTCTCTTCGCTTCCACGGGCGAGGGGCTCGATGACTTCGAGCGCTTCCACCCGGATCGTATGGCCGGGCGCATCCTCGACATGGGTGACATTCTCACTCTCATCGAGCAGGCCGAGAAGAAGATGGACGCTGAGGAGGCCGAAAAGGTCGCCTCCAAGGCCCTGGCCGGCCAACTGACCCTCGCCGACTTCCTCAGCCAGCTCCAGCAGATTAAGAAGCTGGGATCCATGAAGAAGATGCTCGGCATGATCCCGGGTGCCGCCCAGCTGCGCGAGCAGATCGACAACTTCGACGAGCGCGAGGTCGACCGCGTCGAGGCTATCGTCCGTTCGATGACGCCCGCCGAGCGTGAGGATGTCTCGATCCTCAACGGCTCGCGCCGCGCGCGTATCGCCCGCGGTTCGGGAACGACGGTGAAAGAGGTTAACCAGCTTGTCCAGCGCTTTGAGGCTGCCCGCGAAATGATGGGCCAAATGGGCCAGATGGGTGGGGGAGTGCCCGGCATGGGTGCTCTGCCGGGGCGCGGTGGCAAGGCCAAGCAGAAGGTGAATGCCCGTAAGGCACAGACCCAGCGCGCTCGCGTGAAGAAGAAGGCTCGCTCCGGTAATCCCGCGAAGCGCCGCCAGCAGGAACTCGAGGCCATGCTGCCCCCGTCGGAGCGCAGTGCCCCCCAGGGATCCTCCTTCGGTGGTGCCGCTCAGGCACCCGCCGCGCGTCCGACGATTGACGATCTGCCGGATGACGTCAAGCGTATGCTCGGACAGCTCTGAACCGTGCTCGTCACCGGCGTCGGCCTGTGGGCCGAGGATGCGCTCGCTCGCCCGCAGTGGGTGAGCGGTACGTGGTCTGTGTCCGACGGACTCATTCGTCGCGTCGGTGACGAATTGGCGGATCACGCCGACCGCTGCGGCTTTATCGTGCCGGGCATGGTGGACGCGCACTGCCACATTGGTTATTCTTCGTCCGGTCCGGTGTCGCCCGAGGAGATGATCCGGCAGTCGGCGCTCACGCTCGCCAGTGGCGTGACGCTCGTGCGTGATTGTGGCGTGCCCGTCGATAACTCGTGCGTGAACGACCTTGTTGGTCCGCGCCTAATCCGCTGCGGTCGCCACGTCGCGCGGCCCAAGCGCTACATGCGCGACCTGCCGCTGGACGTCGAGGATCAGCGCGAGCTGCCCCGCGTCCTGGCCGACATGGCGGGGCGCTGCGACGGCTGGGTCAAGATCGTCGGTGACTGGATCGACCGTAGCGGCGGCGCGGACGCTGACCTCATGCCGCTGTGGGATCCCTCCGTCCTGCGTGAAGCGGTCGCCGCCGTGCACGAGGCCGGGGCGCGCATCGCTGTCCACGCTTTCTCTCACCGCGTCATTGATTCGCTCATTGAAGCGGGTGTCGATGACATTGAGCATGGCAGCGGCATCGACGCGGACCAGGCCAGCGAGATCGCAGCGCGCGGCATCGCCGTAACCCCGACTCTGCGCCAGGTCGAGCTTTTCGCGGACTTCGCCGCGCAGGCGGGGACTAAGTACCCCGTCTACGCGGCGACCATGCAGCGCATGTATGACACGCGTGTCGAACACTTCCAGATGCTTCTGGACGCAGACATCCTCCTCCTGCAGGGAACCGATGCTGGTGGATACCAGGAGCATGGTTCCATTGCGGGCGAGCTTGGCCTGTGGTCGCGCTGGGGAGCTTCGTCCCAGGCCGTCATCGACGTATCCACCTGGGTCAGCCTCCGATACCTGGGCCGCCCCGGCCTCGTCGAAGGAGCGGACGCTGATCTGCTGATACTCGACGATGATCCGCGCGCCGACCCGCTCGCTCTCGCGAGGCCGACCTCCGTATATATCGGGGGAGAGTGTGCGTGGCAGCGTCCCTAGACACTCCACGTGTGTGTAGTGATGGATTTAACCGTGAAGCAGTGTTGAGCCTGGCGTTCCCCTGTGGGAATTTAGCTCAAATTATGGCATAATCGCTAGCTGTACCCGGCGAAACGTAGACCCTCTCACTGCGTGTCGTCGTGTCCCGGTCCAATGCGACCCCTGTGTTTCCCACCTCGGGACGCAAAGGTCCACACCAATTCTGAAATGGAGAGACCACTCAAGTGGCAGTTCGAATTCGCCTGAAGCGCGTGGGTAAGATCCACGCCGCCCAGT
>ERZ773180.1460-NODE-1460-length-11667-cov-57.980021_pt1 | contig 11667 bp, 9 predicted proteins | sample MGYA00511080_ERZ773180 | MGnify/ENA primary metagenome ERZ773180 (study PRJEB29015, sample SAMEA2738175) | human oral metagenome | biome: human oral; feature: human-associated habitat; material: saliva | place: China | collected 2178 ...
CGGGAATCCTCGTTCAGCCATGCACTGGCTCAGGGAACGCTGGTAGGCACGAACAACGTTGTCAGAAAGTGAGGCGAGGTTCTCTACTTTTTCGATAGCTTGACTATCGGGGCTCTTGGAGGCGCTATACGCCTTCTCAGCGTTAGCGGAAGCCGAGGAGTCGGCACTGGGCTGCCCGGACGCGCAGGAGCTAAGCACCAGGGTCAGCGGGAGTAGAGCCCCGGCGAGGGCTCGTAGGGTGTTCTGTCGACGCATAGGTGTGCACTTCCTCGTGAAATATAGCTGCATCTTTGTCCACTCGTTCACAGGGCTCATCGTTGTTTGCCCTTGAGAGAAGATGATTTGAACACTAGCCTACTATGCGCCGGGGGGGGAGGCAAGAGGGGGCGGTATTCGTCCCCTCGCCTTATGCAGTGTTTGGGAGGGGCTGGCTGGGGACGATACGAGGGGCGGTGTTCGTCCTCATTCTGCACCATAGCGTTTGGGGAGGCACGCCGCATATTTCCTCCGCGCCTACGCAGGGGCACCCGTCACCCGGACGCTCCGCCCTCTCCTCGCTCCGCATCGGAGAGCGTCCGGGCTGACACCCTGAGGGCGCATCCGGAAAACGCGGCCGCGCCCGCACAGTGTCCCAGCGCGGAAAGGCGGTATCGTCCGAAGTGACATCAGGGTGCCCGAAGCGAAGCGAGGGCGGGTGCCCCTGTAGGAACGAGGACGAACACCGCACCGCAGAAGCGATTTAGCGCCCGGTCATACCCAGCAGCTCATTCGCGCGAACGCGAGCCCAACGCTCCGCGTTCAGCACAGCCTCCAGCGTCAAATCAGCGTCAGAGACAGCCTCAGCGCTGCCGGTGTGCTCCTCCAACACGCGCGCGACCGAGTCGACAATGTCGGTAAAGCGAATCGCGCCCGCATGGAATGCGGCGACGGCTTCCTCGTTGGCGGCGTTGAACACTGCCGGGTGGGTGCCGCCGACCTTACCGGCGTCCTTGATCATTCGCACGGCGGGGAATGCTTCCTCGTCCAGCGGCTCAAAAGTCCAGGACGCAGCCTTCGACCAGTCACAAGCAGGCACGGCACCGGGGATGCGGTGCGGCCAGGTCAGACCCAGCGCGATGGGCAGAACCATGCTCGGCGGGGACGCCTGCGCAATGGTCGAGCCGTCCACAAACTGCACCATGGAATGCACGATTGACTGCGGGTGAACCGCCACGTCAATACGGTCCAGGTCCACGCCGAACAGGTGGTGTGCTTCAAGCACTTCGAGTGCCTTGTTGACCATGGTTGCCGAGTTGGTGGTGACGACCAGGCCCATGTCCCAGGTGGGGTGTGCGAGCGCCTGCGCGGGGGTCACGTCGTGCAGCTGTTCGCGCTTATAGCCGCGGAACGGGCCGCCCGATGCGGTGAGAATCAGTCGGTCGATTTCTGCGTCGGTTCCGGAGGCGAGCGCCTGCGCGAGGGCGGAGTGTTCGGAGTCGACGGGCACCATGGGGGTGTCCAGGGGGGATGCGTCGACGGCGGCGCGTACAAGCGGGCCGCCTGCGATGAGGGATTCCTTGTTGGCCAGTGCCACGCGGTAGCCGTGGTTGAGGGCGGTGAGGGTCGGTTCCAGTCCAATGGAGCCGGTGATGCCGTTCAGGACGGTGTCTGCCGGGTGTGCTGCCGCCTGTACGGATGCTTCGGCGCCGTGGGCGATCTGCGGGGTGTAGCCGGTGACGCCGGCTTCGGAGGCTGCCGCTTCGATGAGTTCGCGCAGGCGCTGCGCGTCTTCTGCGGTGCCGCTGGTGGCGACCAGTTCGGCGCGCACGTGCACTGCCTGGCGTGCGAGCAGTTCGAGGGATCGGGAGCCTGCGGAGAGGGCGACGACCTTCAGCGGTGCGTCGTCGGCGGAGGCGCTGGTACCTTTGAGCGCGGCGAGGTGGTCGATGACTTCCATGGCTTGGGTGCCGATGGAGCCGGTTGAGCCGAGGAGGGTGATGCGCTGCGGTGCGCGGGTGAGTTCTGTGAGGGCGTCGGTGAGGCGGTCGCGGCTGCCGCCGACGCGTGCTGAGGATCCAAACTTCATGGTTCTAGTGTCTCATGAGCTCGCGGCTTCGCAGGGGCACGCTGATTCGCCGCTACATAGATGAGCCTCGGCATAGAAAACCTCAGCGCAGAAGAATCCCCCACCCTGGTACGGGGCGGGGGATTCAACACATAACGTTTTAGAGCAGATCTTGCAGCAGTTCAATGCAGCGGTCCAGGAAAGCATCCACCTGCGATTCCTCGTAGCTGACGGTGCCCGAGGCGGGGCGGAACTTTGCGTGGCGCACCACGGAGGGGTCCAGCGGCTCTTCGCTGTTGAGCTGGGCGTACACGCGGTCGCAGATGGCGTCCACGTCGCCGACGAAGTAGCCCATGTGGCGGCGCTTGCTGGGGCGGCGGAAACGCTCACCGGCGGGGCGTTCCAGGCGGCCAGCGAGCAGCTCGCCGGTCTCTACGAGGGAGCGTTCCCAGTTGTCCAGGCCGTACGCCTCAATGTAGCGGCTGCGTTCGAGCTTGGCGAAGCGTTCCTCAATCTTTTCGAGGGCGCGGTCGACCACATCCAGCTGGTAGCCGCCGGGTTCTTCGCGGAAGACGACCTGGCGGATTCGTCGGGAGGTGTAGAGGTCTTCGGGCAGTTCGGCGGCTCCGCTGAGCTTCTCGTAGTCCTCGGCAAGGCGGGTGAACAGGCGGTCTACTTCACTGCGCTTGTAGCCGGGTTCGGTTTCTGCTGCACGGGCAAATCCGTCTCCGCGGGTGGTGCTTGCCAAGGTGGCTCCTCTCGACGATTGAACTTTAAGAATACCAATGCTGAGGCCACCCGATGCAAGGTTGGCGGGCGGTGTCTTAGATATAGTCCCCTACACCCCTGATTCACCGGGTACAGAAAAGGCAAGTACAGAAAAGGCGGGGCGCCCCTCCCCCGTTCGTGGGAAGAAACGCCCCGCCTCCATAAGCGATAAAAGCTTGAAGCTTTAGAGCGGCATAATAAACCGGAAAATCAGGCAGCCAGCCGCCGCAGCGAAAAGAATCGAGTCCAGGCGATCCATCATGCCGCCGTGACCGGGCAGAATATTCGACATGTCCTTCACACCCATGCGGCGCTTGAACACGGATTCGACCAGGTCACCGGCAGTCGAAGCGACCACCATGACCGCCGCCAGCGGAATAGCCCAGTACCAGGGCGAACCCATGACCGCCAAGGCGATAGCGCCAACAACCGCCGAGCCGACGAAGGACCCAGCCAGGCCCTCCCAGCTTTTCTTCGGGGAGATCTTCGGCGCCATCGGGTGCTTACCCCAATTCACGCCGGCAATAAAGCCGAACGTGTCATTGCAGATGGCCATCAGCAGAATCATGAGGACGCCGCGCTCGCCGTGGTCCGTCTGGAAGTAGACCATGGCAATACCCAGCATCAGCGGCACCCACAGCAGAGCCAGGGCGCTACCGCTCAAAGACTTACCCAGTGAGACCTGACGGTCAGCACGCACGAGAGCAGAAGAGAGCAGCAGCACCAGCAGGCTCACCGCCAGGGCGATGCCCAGCCCGGTAAAACCGAACAGGTACGACACCACCACAATTGCGCCAGACAGGCCACCCAGCAGATACTCCGGGATGCCGTAGCCGCGGCGGGTGTTGAGCACGTGCCCAATCTCCCAGGCGCCCAAAGCTGCCGCGCCGGTAGCGATCGCAACAAAAATCGGCTGGTACATCAGACCCAGTGCCAACAGCACGCCGAAACCAACGCCCACACTGATGGCGGCGGGCAGGTTACGGCCAGCTTTGGCGCTGCGCGACTTCACCGGCGTTGCAGCGGTCTGCGGGCTCGGCTGTGGAGCAGGCGGTGCGCTTCTCTCTTCTTTCGCTTCTTTGCGTGCACTCATTAGGGTTTAGACCTCGAGCAGTTCAGCTTCCTTGTGCTTGTACAGTGCGTCGACCTGGTCGATGTGCTTCTTGGTCAGTGCGTCCAGTTCCTTCTCAGCGCGTGCGCCCTCGTCTTCACCGATTTCGCTGTCCTTGACCAGCTTGTCAATAGCGGTCTTAGCGGTGCGGCGAACGTTACGGATGGAGATACGAGCCTCTTCAGCCTTGTGGTTGACGAGCTTGGTGTATTCCTTACGGCGCTCAGCGGTCATTTCGGGCATGACAACGCGGATAGCTGCACCGTCGTTGCTGGGGTTAACACCCAGGTCGGAGTCACGCAGCGCCTTCTCGATAGCTGCCAGTGCGGTCACGTCGAAGGGAACGATCTTGACGGTACGTGCGTCCTCAACGTTGAAGGACACCAGCTGCTGCAGCGGGGTCGGTGCACCGTAGTACTCGGCGGTCAGGCCGCTGAAGATTGCGGGGTTCACACGACCGGTGCGGACCTTAGCGAACTCAGTCTTGGTTGCTTCGATGGTCTTTTCCATCTTCTCGCCGGCTTCGGCAAGGATTTCTTCGATCACGAAAGGATCTCCTTTGTCGGTATTCTGGGGGACCAGAATTGTCGGTGGGTGCGCGTTCCGCCCTCATGATTTCTCACCGGTTCGCGGCGCATCCGAGGCACAAACCTAACGAATAACGCGAAGTCGGCGGGAAAGAGGCAGAACGTCTTGTTTGATATAAGTCTAGACGGTACCGGCGGGCATAAGCGAGTTTTAGCGCTTACCCGCGCGGTACCGTCCAGAATAAGTCCGCACCATCAGGCACGGTCACAGTGTGAGGGGGCATTCCGCACGCCCCACCCTAAAAATTTAGGGGTTAGCGAGTAACGAGGGTACCCATCTTCTCGCCCAGGATTGCGCGGGTCACGTTACCGTCACCCTGCATGCCGAACACGCGCATGGTCACGTTGTTGTCGCGGCACAGGGAGAACGCGGTCTGGTCCAGCACGCGGATATTGCGCTGCATTGCCTCATCGTAGGTGAGGTTGTACAGGCGCTCAGCGTTGGGGTCCTTGTTCGGGTCAGCAGTGTAGATGCCGTCCACGCCGTTCTTAGCGACCAGAACCTCGTCTGCGTGGATTTCCAGGGCGCGCTGAGCAGCCACAGTGTCGGTGGAGAAGTAGGGCAGACCCGCACCAGCACCGAAAATCACGACGCGGTCCTTCTGCATGTGGCGAATCGCGCGGCGAGGAATGTAAGTCTCAGCAACCTGCGGCATGGTGATAGCGGACTGAACGCGGGTGTCAATACCCTCCTGCTCCAGGAAGTCCTGCAGAGCCAGGGAGTTCATCACGGTGCCGAGCATACCCATGTAGTCTGCACGGGAGCGGTCCATGCCCGCCTGAGAGAGTTCAGCGCCACGGAAGAAGTTACCGCCACCAATCACGATGGAGGTCTCAACCTCGCCAACAGTTGCGGCGATCTGCTTAGCGATGCTGCGCACGACCTCGGTCGAAATACCGACTTCACCGCCACCAAAAACCTCACCGGAAAGCTTGAGCAAAACGCGGCGACGGCCGGTCTCATCGTGGTGAATCGGGTGCGAAATAGCTTCGGGCATGGTTCCTCCAGTGGCTTACCTAGGGGTTGTTATAGGTGATCGGGGCGGGCTCCTGCCGCCTAGTCCTTATCAAGGATACAGCAAAGCCGGGTAGCCACCAGTGGTGACTACCCGGCTTCAGGCTATAATCCCAACCTCATACGATTTCCCTTACCGGGAACCCGCACTACGGGAGGGTAGAACTGCAGCGAGTCCTTATGCACCCACGCGGAAACGTGCGAATGCGGTAGCGGTTGCGCCAGCCTCGGACAGAACCTGTGCAACAGACTTCTTGGAGTCCTTTGCGAAGTCCTGATCCAGCAGGGTGTTCTCCTTGAAGAAGCCCTTCAAGCGACCCTCAACGATCTTGTCCAGAATCTTCTCGGGCTTGCCCTCAGCGATTGCGGTCTCGCGAGCAACGCGCTTCTCGGTCTCGATCTGGTCTGCGGGGATGGACTCGGAATCCAGGTACTTGGGGCTCATTGCAGCAATGTGAACTGCAACGTCGTGTGCGATCTCGTCGGTGTTCTCACCGGAGACAGCCAGCAGAACGCCAACCTGTGCCGGCAGGTCCTTGGAGGTCTTGTGCAGGTAAACTGCAACGTTCTCGCCCTCAACGCGTGCAACGCGGCGGACAACGATCTTCTCGCCGAGCAGTGCACCAGCGTCGGTGGTCAGCTCCTCAACGGTCTTGCCCTCGTAGGATGCAGCCTGCAGCTCTTCCAGGGTGGAAGCGTCAGCAGCAATAGCAGCCTCGAGCACGTTCTGGCCGAAAGCGATGAAGGGGTCGGACTTTGCCACGAAGTCGGTCTCAGAGTTGACCTCAATCATGTAGCCAACGCCGTTCTCAACGCGTGCAGCCACCAGGCCCTCAGCGGTTGCGCGACCCTCGCGCTTGGTGATGCCCTTCAGACCCTTAACGCGGATGATCTCGGCAGCCTTCTGCTGGTCGCCGTTAGCCTCGTCCAGAGCCTTCTTGACGTCGAGCATACCTGCGCCGGTCTTCTCGCGCAGTGCCTTGATGTCTGCTGCGGTGTAGTTCGCCATTGTGAACTCCTTGTGTTGCTGTAATAAATCGGGATGACATCCCGGTGGTACATATGGCGGACGGCGCCGCGCCCAGGTCAGGGCGGGCGCCGTCCGAACGTGGTCCCCGCGGGCGGGGGCCACAAAGCATAAAGCTTAGTGGGCTAAGAAAGCTTACTTAGCTGCCTCTTCAGCCTTTGCAGCCTCGTGCTGCTCCAGGAGCTCGCGCTCCCAAGCTGCCAGGGGCTCCTCAGCTGCTTCAGCCTTGCCGTTCTTCTTAGCGTTGCGCTCGATCAGGCCGGCTGCCACTGCGTCAGCAATCACGCGGGTGAGCAGGTTGACGGAGCGGATAGCGTCGTCGTTACCGGGGATCGGGAAAGCAACCTCGTCGGGGTCGCAGTTGGTGTCGAGGATAGCAACAACGGGGATGCCCAGCTTCTGAGCCTCGTTAACTGCCAGGTGCTCCTTCTTGGTGTCAACAACCCACAGGAGGGAGGGAACCTTGGACAGGTTGCGGATACCGCCGAGGGTCTTCTCGAGCTTCTCGAACTCGCGACGCATGAGGAGCAGTTCCTTCTTGGTGTAGCGAGAACCTGCTACATCGTCGAAGTCAATCTGCTCGAGTTCCTTCATGCGCTCGATGCTCTTGGAGATGGTGCTGAAGTTGGTCAGCATACCACCGAGCCAGCGGTGGTTCACGTAGGGCATGTTCACGCGGGTTGCCTGCTCAGCGATAACTTCCTGAGCCTGCTTCTTGGTACCCACGAACAGGATGTTGCCACCGTGTGCGACGGTCGACTTAACAGCCTCGTATGCCTTGTCGATGAAGGCGAGGGACTGCTGCAGGTCGATGATGTAGATGCCGTTGCGCTCGGTCAGGATGAAACGCTTCATCTTGGGGTTCCAACGGCGGGTCTGGTGACCGAAGTGAACGCCGGAGTCCAGCATTTCACGCATAGTTACGACGGGCATGTCGTCTCCTTTTGTGGTGCCGCGCGGACCTCCCATTCGGGCTAGCCCAACGCGCGCATAGTAGTTATCAGTTTTTCCTGGCGGCGGTTAGCGTTCACGGTTGCCCGTTCAGCTCAGGCCCTAACCACCCCGTGTGGGTGGACCGAAGGTCCCTTATCGGCTCCCCATCTGAGGATGCCGCTCACGCCGCGCGTCGTCAGTGATGCTGTGCGGAGCCCCTCGAAGAGGGAGAATACCCGCGCAGGCACACTGCAATACGACATTGTACCGTATATTCCGCGATTAATCCGCCGGATTGGGGTTAAAACCTGTGCAGGGGCGGCGGGTGTGTGCAGGGGCACTGTGGATAAAGGATTTTAAGGCGGAAACAGCGGGGTTATCCACAATTTTTCGTGAGGCGCTGCGCGGCGGGGCGATTCGTGATGTGCTCAGAAGATGAAGCAGAACACGAAGACATTAGCGACAACGCTACGGCACGCGATGCTGGTGGCGTGCTGCCTGCTGGGTGCACTTGTGAGCGCGGGTGGGCAGGACTACGCGGGCAGTCAGGACTATTCAGGCGGGGCTGGTGTTACAGACCGGGCAGGCTTTGCAGGCGGCACCTCCTCAAATGGGCAAGTTCCCGGCAGCGTGCAAGGTCCCAGCACCGTTGAGCTCACCGCGAGCCGACTACGCTACCGCTCCCCCACCGCCGAATCCAGACCGCGGGTGGTCCACCCCTTTGAGAAGCCTGCCCAACGCTGGAGCGCCGGGCACCGCGGCGTGGACCTTGCCGTGCCCGAGAATGACCGGCACGTCTACGCACCGGCGCCGGGAAAAGTGGTTTTCAGCGGTACGGTCGTCAACCGAAAAGTACTGGTCATTGCCCATCCGGATGGGCGGCGCAGCACCTTCGAGCCCATGGACGAAGCGCTACCGGTCGGCACCACCGTTGCAGCCGGTGAGGTGATTGGCACCGTCGCCACCCCGGATAGTGTAGGCGGCAATGGCGAGCGCCCCTACCGGCGATGCACCACCGCATGCCTGTACTGGGGCGTACGTCAGGGAAGCGCCCGCGGGGACGGTAGCGGCAAGACCGCCGAGTACATCAACCCCATGAGCCTGCTGGGGTCGAAGGAGCCAAGCATTCTGTTGCCCGTGCCGGGCGGATATTAGGCGCGGGTACTGGATATTAGGCTCAGGTACTGGTGCCGAGTATGAGCAGAACCGGATACGGCTGTGGCCCGTCACCTCCCGGGAAAGGAGGCAACGGGCCACAGGAGCCAGCCTAGGTCGCGTTCTCTAGCGTAGGCGCTAGGGGCAGCTACTTACTGGAGGACGTCACCGTCATCAGCACCGAACTGGTTCGGCTGAGTGGGCTGAACCGGTTGCTCAGTCGGAGGGATATAGGCCGGCATTGCCTTGGTCGGTTCAGTCTCACCGTAGTTCACGCCCTGCTGCGGGGTGAACACCTGAGTCGGCGAATCATCACCCGTAGCGTAGGCGGTGTTCTGCGCCGGGTAGCCACCCTGAGCCTGGTAACCGGGCTGAGCGGCATAACCATTCTGAGCAGCGTAGCCGCCCTGTGCCTGGTAGCCGTTCTGTACATCAGCCTGGGTTGCACCGTAACCGGTCGCAACACCCGCAGCTGCACCCAGTGCAGCAGCCGAAGCGGCACGACGCTCACGGCCCTTCGCACGAGCCGCCGCGATCTTCTTGCGGAAGACGAAGAGCAGAACCAGGATGAGCAGCAGCAGACCCACGATGACCGCGTCCACGATTACGTCGGTCATGCTCAGACCGGAAGCCGGAATAGTCAGCGCATTACCGCTAAACACACCGTTCTCACTCTTGATGCTCAGCTCACCATCATTAACGGTGAACTGCACACCGGCACGCGCCAAATCGTAGTTGAGGGTGTTCACTTTCTGCTGGTCCAGCGAGGAGAAGGTCGGTGCCTTGAAAGTGAGCTCGTAAGGAACACGGTAGTAGTTACCCAGCTTCTGAGCGAGCTTAATATCCGGCTTCAGAGTGTAGTCGGAGCCGAAGGGGTGGTAGCCACCGGGGCGGGTGACGGTCACCTTCGATTCGGGCAGGTACTCGTTCAGTCGCTGGTTGAACTCGGCTTCGTCCTTACCGCGAACCTTCACGCTTACGATGGTGGCATCGCCGTCCTGACGAACCTCGGTCTCGTCATTGCTACCACCGGCAAAAGCGTTCTTCAGAGCCTCTTCTGCGCCAGCTACGTCAGAGCTCGGGAAGGAGTAGAGGAAACGTGCCTCAATGGAACCGTCCAGGCCCAGGGAGGTAGCCACCTTCACGCCCTTCATGGTCACCTGCTGCGAAAGGTAACGGTTCAGGTGAAGGACGCTCTTCGAAGAGGAAGAGCCAGAGTTACCGGTGTTATCAACCTGGTAGCTGTGATCGGAGCTGTCCTTCAGGATAACTTCCAGACCGTTGCCTTCCGGAGAGCACAGCAGCGAGCAGTCCAGCACGCCCTTCATGGTCTTGCGCACGTAGAAGGTCTTCGACTCTTCCTTGACCTCTCGGGTGTAGCTCAGATCGGTGGTACCCGCACCCAGCAGCTTCTTCAGCTTAGTGTTCAGGTCATCCAGGGAGGAAGCGCTAAAGGTCAGGGTACGGCCAACTTCTTCCTTTGCCGCGCTGGTAGAAGCAGAGGGAGCCATATAGGTTGCCTGGGAAGACGTCAGACCCTTCTTCAGCTCGGAGCCCTCAGGCTTGACCTGATTCAGGTATGCGTCAACCGCAGCGGCGGTCTCCGAGTTCATGATGTCCTTCGCTACGAAGGAGGCAGTAGCAGAGTAGCCACCGTCCTTTTCCTGAAGCTCAAGAACCATCACCTTGAAGCCACGGTCCTGCACGTCCTTCGCGGAGATGGTGGAGCCGCCGGAGTTCTTCACTTCCTTCTCGCCAAACTTCACAGTGGTTTCGCTGCCGCTACTGTTGAACACACTGTTCTTGTTGGAGGATTCAATCACGCCATCAACAACAAGAGCTTCGGGGAGCCAATCCAGCAGTTCCTTCGAGCTGAAGTTTTCCTTCACCTGGATACCCTGTACCAGGCCCTGCTCGGTATTGAGAATAGTGACGGTAGGCTCGGTCTTGGAACCAGCCGCCTTCAAGATAGAAGCAACCTTGGTACGGTACTCATCCACAGAGGAGAAGGGAATGGTGAAGGTCGCACGTGCCTTGTCACCCTCAGACTGAATACCGCCGTATTCCAGCCCCTCGGGCAGGTGCTTACGCACGGACGCATCAAGGGCTTCAACGCCGCCCTTAATCTTGTCCTTGTTGTCCTTCATGTTGAAGGAAACCTGCATGGTGCGGGTACCCTTCTCGGCGCTCTCAAGGCCAAGCTGAGTCTCAATCTTTGCACCGCAGGCGCTCAGAATCAGGGCGGCAATGGTCAGCAGAACCGCCAGGAACATCCAGCGCTGACGAGCCGGTGCACTCGGGGTGTGAGTCATCGCGTGCATGCTAGGCTCCCATCAGGCGAATCGCCACGTAGTAGACAACCATGGACGCCAGAACCCATGCGGTGCTCAGCGCCGCGTGCATGATAATCGGGGACTTCGCGAAGCGGCCCAGACGGTTCAGACCCAGGTAGGTGAGAGCCTCGCCCGAGAACACGGCGAAAGCAAGCACCAGGACCATGAGCATGCTCAGGAAGAACGCACCACCACCGCTACGGGTGAGGGTCAGGAAGAACACGAGCAGGTTCAGCACCAGGAACGAAGGAATCAGCGCCAGGGAAGACACCGACACGGCGTGCATACTCGCGGTGAAGGACGCCGGTGCCTTACCGATACGCGCGGTCAGCTGCAGCTGCACACCGCGCAGAACCTGCACACCGAAGATGGCAAGAGCCATCAGTACGTACGCCAGAATCATGCGTCCGGTCGGTACAGCCTGCGCTGCGTAGGCACCACCGTAGGCGGCACCGCTTCGACCGCCGAACATGTAGCCCAGCATGGACATCATGACAACGGCAGCTAGGATAACCAGCTGACTGAAGAAGAACGCACCCACCAGCGCCTGCAGAGTCGTGGGAACAATCCAACCCCACGCACCGGCGGAAGAGATGCGGGCGTGCGCGGTCGCCGGGTTGCTGGAGAAAACGTCCAGGAACGCATTCCAGGTAGCACCCAGTGCCTTCACCGCCGGATGCGGTGCGCTCGGCGC
>ERZ773180.1461-NODE-1461-length-11664-cov-3.327332_pt1 | contig 11664 bp, 9 predicted proteins | sample MGYA00511080_ERZ773180 | MGnify/ENA primary metagenome ERZ773180 (study PRJEB29015, sample SAMEA2738175) | human oral metagenome | biome: human oral; feature: human-associated habitat; material: saliva | place: China | collected 2178 ...
TTTTTTATCTATGAGTTCCCAAATTATAAAGGATCTCATATACAAGTTAAAATCACTAGAATATTTTGCTATAGAAGACTATGTGAGAGTTAATTTTAAAGATTATTTGATTGATAATGAAGAGGATACTAAAGGAATTAAGATTGAGGATTACTTTTTCTGCTACATTCAAATTCTGATACTTGATTTAATAGCATCTGAAGAGAAATTTCAATTGTGGGAGAGTTGTTTAGATTATTTTTCATTTGAATCGTGGGCTAATGATATAAAGATTGCATTTCATAATCGCACAATTAACTTGGAAGAATTTAAAAAAATTAAAAATTTAAGTTCGGGACAATCCACAATTCTTTTGTATCTAACGAAGCTGGTGTCATGTATTAACAGTGGTAGTTTAATAATTTTTGATGAACCCGAAACCTTTATGCATCCGCCAATGATGAAATCATTTATTAGAGCAGTTTCTGAAATTGTAGAAAAAAGCAATGCATTTTGTTTAGTTGCAACGCATTCTCCGGTTATTATTCAAGAACTTCCACACTGTAATGTTTACAAATTAGATTCTAAGCATAGAATAAATACTGTAATTTACAAAACATATGGCCAAAATTTAGATAGCCTTTATAAGAATATATATGGTGTAGAATTACAATTTACGGGGTATAATAGTTTGTTGACAGAGAGATATAAACAGAGTCGTATAAATAGCAAAACATTACTATCTGAAACAGATATTGAATACTTGGGCGATGAAGCTTTTTTGAAATACTCATTACTTGAAAATGGTATAGAAAGATAGAAATAGTATATTATGAAAAAAGTTAGTATGGTTGGTTTACCTACGACAAACGCAGTTGTGGAAGAGTTAAATTTAGGGTGTGATGATAAAGAAAGAATGAAGGATTATCTTGGATCATTGCACACAGAATATTTGACGAAAATCAGTAATAGATTATATGATATTTCTCTTGATAGTATATGTAGACCTGATTTTTTTGATATAGATAAAGCACATTATTGGTATGAATATTATGTTAGAAATTCTAAAAAAAATTTATTTTCTCAGTTTCCAGAAATAAAAAATGTTGAAGGACATTCAATCTGCCCCTTCTGTGAAGGAGCATTTTCGACAAAAGTTACATTAGAACATGTGATACCAAAAAATGAAGACTCGGGAGAATATAGACTATCCATTTTGCCAATTAATTTAGTAAAATGCTGTCCGGAATGTAATACATCAAGACATTCTAACAAATCAACGGAGCCAGAAGACAGTGAGATAAATCTATATAGTGAAGTTTATCAAATTGAGGATATTATTAAGATAGATTTCAAAAATTCGGAAGGTAAACTCATTCCAGAAGTTAGCTTTAATTATTCTGAAAGCATTCGTGACAAGAGAATAAAAAATTTCATATATAACTATAATATAAAAGAGACCTATAATTATCGAGTGCAGCTTGAGTTTCAAAAAATACTAAGTGTTATAAGTCTTAATATAGTCGAATTAACCAAACCACTTTTAGAGAAGTTTATTAATCATCAATTAAAGGATTATGATACTGCTGTTCATAGTCAAAAAATTGACAATAAAATATGGGTGAATCAGAGTTATTTTGGTTATTTAATTTGTGATAAGTTATTAAATTTGATTGAAACAGATGAATCTGTAAGGGCTGATCTAGAAAACGAAATTATAGAACGTAGAATTAAACCTTTTGAAATTGCTTTTTCTAATAAAGAGTTCTTTCGAGATTTAGGGATTATTAACAATGAAGAAGAACTTGCTATTTTTGTCACTAAAAATGAAGCAGATCTAAAAAATTATTATTTTCATCAGAAAAAATATAACAGGATATTTGAATTTCCTAATCTCTATGGTAGTGATACTACAGGTAAGAAAGAAGTTATAGAATCAATTTTAAAATACTTTATTGAAAACGAAAAAGACTTTTCTAATTTTGAACAATGCTGTAAGAATATACTATTGTAGTATATTAATGAGTACAAATTATGAAGATAAAGCGATTGTTTAGTCAGTTGGGGGAAACTCATCTTATTCTAATAAGCCAAACACTACTCGTCTACTATGAGTTATTCTATCATTCCACAATATATGATTATCAATACTTTGAAAGTATTTGATACAAATGTGAAAGATGCTAGAGAATAGGAGTTAAATAGCGGGCGGAGAGATAGATGGCGCAGCCTTTGAACTGCTCTACTTTACAAGCAATTTTTCTTTAAATATGCTATTCTATATTTAAAATACAAAAATATTGAGTTAGGATAAAGGGATATGAAGTTTAATTACAATGGCTCGTGAAATATATTAATTGATAAAAATAAGAAAAAGAAGGATTTAATGGATAAAACTGGAATCTCACCAACAACTATTTCAAAAATGGTAAAAGGGGAGTCTGTTTTTCTAGGACTTCTTGGAAAAATTTGTAGGGAACTAGACAGTGATATTGGAGATATCATTACGATTGAAAAATTTATTTTGGAGGATAATTAAATGGATAGTTCATATAATGCATTGGAGTACAATAAACTTGTTAGTTTCATCTGGTCTGTTGCAGATGATTGTTTGCGAGATGTATACGTTCGAGGAAAATACCGTGATGTGATTCTTCCGATGACTGTTATTCGCCGTTTTGATACTATTATCGAAAAAGAAAAATCGAATATTATGAAAGTTAAAGAGAAAGCAGAAAAAGAAGGGTGGGATATTGAAAAAACATTGGCAACAGCCGTGAACTTGCCATTCTACAACACATCACAATTTCAGCTGAAAGATTTAAAACACGAAACAAACCGTCAAAATCTTAAGAAAAATTTTGAGGAATATTTGAATGGGTTCTCAGAAAACGTAAAAGAAATCTTACAAAAGTTTGATTTCAATAATCAACTAACTAAGATGACGGAAGCGGGGATCTTAGGTTCTGTGATTGAAAAATTTACATCATCAGAGTTAAATCTTAGTCCTTATGATGAGTTGAATTCACAAGGTGAAGTGATAAAAAAAGGGTTAGACAACCATGCTATGGGAACACTTTTTGAAGAGTTGATTCGTAAGTTTAACGAAGAAAATAACGAGGAAGCTGGGGAGCACTTTACTCCTCGTGATGTTATTGAATTGATGGCTGATATCGCTGTTGTGCCGATTCTTGATAAGTTGAAAGATGGGACATATTCTATCTATGATGGGGCCTGTGGAACACTTGGAATGGCTACAGTAGCAGAAGAAAAACTTCAGACTTTTGCTCAAGAAACTGGTAAATCCCTATCGATTCACATATTTGGACAAGAGGTCAATCCAGAAACTTATGCTATCTCTAAAGCCGACTTGCTGATCAAGGGTGGGGACACCAATGCAAACAAAGTTTTCTATGGTTCAACTCTATCTTATGATCAAACTTCGGGTGAGCACTTTGACTTTATGCTCTCAAATCCACCATATGGAAAGAACTGGAAAACAGATCTCACTGTCTTAGGTGGAGGGACAGATGATAAAGCTAAAAAAAGTGTGATGGATTCACGTTTTGTCAAATCTTACAAAGAACAAGAAGACTTCCGTATGCTTCCAGACGTCAGTGATGGGCAGTTGCTATTCTTATTGAACAATATCGCTAAGATGAAAGAGACAGCATTAGGATCTCGCATTCTCGAAGTACATAACGGTTCAGCCCTTTTTACAGGTGATGCAGGCAGTGGGGCGAGTAATGCCCGTCGCTATATGATTGAAGAAGATCTTATCGAAGCTATTATTCAGTTACCAGAGAACATATTCTATAACACATCAATTACAACGCATATCTGGATTCTCAGCAATCGTAAAGAAGAAAAGCGTAAAGGGAAAATCCAACTCATCGATGCTAGCAGTATTAAGACTTCCTTACGGAAGAAACTTGGTAAGAAAAACTGTGAACTCTCAGACGAGAATCGTCAGTTCATTCTTGATGAATACCTCAATTTTCAAGAAAGCGAGTATTCCAAAATATTCAATAACGAAGACTTTGGTTACTATAAGGTAACAGTGGAACGCCCACTTAGACAAGCTGTTCTTTGCAATCAAGCAAATCTTCAACAATTAGAAGCGACATTGACAGTAGTTGGTGCCTTAGAAGGCAACCTCGATAAAGATAAATTATCCAATAGTGGACTTAAAGATACGAAAGGTGCTCTAACTGAACTCAAAAATACTGAGAACATCAAAGCCTACTTGGATGTATTAAAATCTCTTGAGAGAGAAGAACTTTATCTTGACTATGCTAAATTCAAGGAGCAATTCACTAAAGCTCTTAAAGCCTATAACCTCAAAGGTGCAAGCTTTGCAAAAGCAAGATTAACAGGCATGTTAGATAATATCCTTATCATTGATGAAAAAGCGGAGGTACAAATAGACAGTAAAGGTAATGTTATTATTGATACGAATCTGACCGATACAGAAAACATCCCACTAACCTATAAAGGTGGTATTGATGCCTTTATCGCCCAAGAGGTGCTACCTTATCATCCAGATGCCTTTGTTAATAAAGAAAAGACACAAATTGGTTATGAGATAAACTTCACCAAGTACTTCTACAAGCCAAAACAATTAGAAAGTGTTGAAACTATTATTACTAGAATCAAAGAATTGGAAAAACAATCAGATGTCATGATGACAAGCATCTTGGAGGGATTGTATGAATAAGTATGAACAGTATAAGAAGGTTGACCTACCCTGGCTAGAGGAAATTCCGGAACATTGGGAGTTAACTAGAGTAAAAAATTTATTCAAGATTCATAAGGATATATCTTATAAAAATGAACCAACTGTTTTATCATTAACTAGAAAAAAAGTTAAGGTTAGAGATATAAGCAATAATCAAGGACAATTAGCGGATAGTTATAATAATTATAATGAGGTAAAAAAAGGAGATTTATTACTAAATCCAATGGATTTATATAGTGGTCCCAACTGTAATATTTCGTATTATGATGGGGTTATAAGTCCTGCGTATATTAACCTACGAGCTTTTTCCAAAGTTAGTGTCAAATACTATGATTATATTTTTAAACTTCAGTACATCAGCTTAGCTTTCCAATCTGTTGGGAAAGGTGTTTCATTGAATAATAGGTGGACAATATCCAATGAAACACTATTAAAGTATAGTCTTCCTCTCCCCCCTCTAGCAGAACAAGAGCAAATTGCTGCCTATCTGGATTGGAAAATAAATGAAATTGATCGATTGATTGCTGTGGAGAAGGAGAAGATAGTTGATATTGATAAGTATGTGCAAAATAAAATTTCAGATCAGTATAAAAATCTCGATAAACGAAGGCTAAAAACTGTCTTAAAAGAATCATTGTTATATGGGATAAATAGTTCTGGTAGTGAAATGGGTAAAATCAGATTTATCAGAATAACAGATATTGATAAAGGTGGAAATTTAAAAAACAAAAAAGAACTATATATTGATGAATGTGATAGTAAGTACTTATTAAACAAAGGCGATATATTATTAGCGCGGAGTGGAGCTACTGTTGGTAAAGCGTATTTACATATTAACGATGAGAATATTATGGCTTTTGCAGGGTATCTTATAAGGGCTAGGGTAGATCAATCAATCATATTGCCTAACTATCTATATTTTTATCTACTGTCTAATGAATATGAGCTCTGGAAAGAAAACATTTTTATTCAATCTACAATTCAGAATATAAGTGCTGAGAAATATTCTAATCTAAGAATTCCTTATGTAGGTAAGAAAAAACAAATAGAGATTGTAAGTAATGTTTCAAAAATACTTAGACAAAAGAATAATATTATGAAAAGTATAAACGAAACTATTGATCAATTAAATTCTCTCAAAAACTCCCTTATATCAGAAGTGGTTACGGGTAGGATAGATATCCGTAACGTTGTTATTCCATCTTATGAAAAAGTAGACATTGATATCTCAACAGATGAAGAAGAAATAGAAGAATAGGAGGATGTTTTATGGGAATACGAGATACCAAAATGGAAGCAGAATTAGAAAACAATATCATTGATTATCTAGTGAAAGAGAACGGCTATATCTATATTCACCCTAGTGAGATGAAGGCGTCTTATAATCGGCAGTATGCTTTTGATGAAGTGAGCCTCTTAGAGTTTATTCATCGGTCACAACCGAGTGAATATGAGATTTTATCACTTGATACAGCAGCAGGTAAAGATAAGTTTTTCAAGCAACTCGATCATAAAATTCGGAAGGAAGGAATTGTATCTGTCCTTAAAAATGGAATTAAGTGTTATCCTTCATCTGGGACGATTATCTTTTATCATGCGTTAGATCCTAAGCGGCCAAGCTCATACGAAGAGTTTAAAACTAATATTTTTACCGTTACTAACCAACTGACTTATTCTGACAAGAATCGAGGGTTAGAGTTGGATTTGGCAATTATGATCAATGGTTTGCCGGTTATGACTATGGAGCTTAAGAGTCGTGCCTCTAGCTCAGGGTGGACATATAAAGACGCTGAAGAACAATACAAGAATGACCGTGATGCTAAGGAAACATTATTTACCTTTAAACGATGTATGGCGCATTTTGCAGTTGATGAGAACTTCATCAGTTTTACGACTAGGATAGATGGCCAAAATACTCGTTTCATGCCTTTTAATAAGGGAACAGAAACTGGAGGATCTGGGAATCCTATCAATCCATCAGGGACTATGACAGACTATCTTTGGAAAGAGTTCTTAAAGAAAGAGACATTAACAAGTCTCATTCGTGACTTCGCTTATATTTCAGTGGATAAAGTTAAACATACTGAGTCTCTGATTTTTCCACGTTATCACCAGTATCGAGCAGTGACTCGTTTGGTAGAGGATGTAAAAGAGCATGGTGTTGGGAACCGTTATTTGATTCAACATAGTGCTGGCAGTGGAAAGAGTAATTCAATCACATGGCTTGCTTATCGTCTTGTGGAAGTGAGCTATGACGATAAGAAGGCTTTTGATTCTGTGATTGTTGTGACAGACCGATTGAATCTGGATAAGCAAATTGAAGCGAATATTCGTAAGTTTATTGATGAGAAGAGTATTGTTGGTCATGCAAATTCATCGACAGATTTGAAAAACTTATTGACGGATGGTAAAAAAATCATTATTACTACTGTACAAAAGTTTCCTTATCTCCTAGAAAAGATTGGAACAGATTTACAAGGAAGAAACTTTGCGATTATCATTGATGAAGCTCATTCTTCTCAAAGTGGTAAAGCTGCTGCTTCTCTCAATATGGCAGTCTCAGGAGGTCTTTCGACAGATGATAAAGATATGGAAGATCATTTGAATGAACTCATTGAAGCAAGAAAAATGCCTGAGAATGCGAGCTTCTTTGCCTTTACAGCAACTCCAAAAGCTAAAACAATTGAAATGTTTGGCAGTGTCTTTGATCTCTACTCTATGAAACAAGCGATTGAAGAAGGTTTTATTTTAGATGTTTTAAAGAACTATACGCATTATGAAAACTATTATAAGGTCTATAAAACTATAGAAAGCAATCCTGATTTTGATAAAAAGAAATCTCAATATAAAATCAGAAACTATGTTGAGGGGCAAGAGTTTCCAATTCGAGAAAAAGCAGAAGTAATGGTCAAACATTTTCTGACTACGGTTGCTCCAAAAATAAATGGGAAAGCAAAAGCGATGATTATAACGCAGAGTATTCTTCGTGCTATTGAGTACTATAATATTATTAGCGATATATTGAAACGTTCAAATACTGGTTTTGAGGCAGTAATTGCTTTTTCAGGAGAAAAAGAGTACAAAGGTAAGGTCGTTACAGAAACAAGCCTGAATGGATTTTCAGATAAAGAAACACCAGAACGATTCAAAGAAGATAAGTATAAATTTTTGATTGTTGCAGATAAATATCAAACAGGATATGATGAGCCACTTCTTCATACTATGTATGTTGACAAGGCGTTAAATGACGTAAAGGCTGTTCAAACATTATCTCGTCTGAATAGAAGTGCTAAATATAAAATTGACACATGTGTGATCGACTTTGCAAACAAACCAGAACATATTCAAGAAGCCTTCCAACCTTATTATCGTGAAACAAAATTGGAAGAAGAAACAGATCCAAACAAACTTAATAATCTGTTAGGTATACTTGATGGAATGTATGTTTATGAAGAGGATGAAGTAGACACAGTAGTAGAACTTTTCTTAGAAAATAGTTCAAGAAGTAAGATTGATCATATCATTGATAGGGTTGTTGAACGATATGATGCATTAGCTGAGGAAGAGCAAGTAGTGTTCAAGAGTGGAGTTAAATCTTTCATTAGAACCTACAATTTTATAGCTTCTATTCTTCCGATTGGTCAAGTGGAATGGGAAAAGAAAGTCATTTTCTTTGAGCAGTTAATCCATCGGCTACCGACACCTAAAGGTGAGGATTTTTCACAGGGGATCTTAGATTCTATTGACTTAGAAAGTTACCGTTTGGAAAAGAAAAAAACAATGGCTATCATTTTAGAGGATGAAGATGGAACTGTTGAAGGGTTAGGTATTGGTACAGGAAGAAAAGGAGAATTAGAACTAGATTCACTTGAAAATATCATTACGACTTTTAATGATGTCTTTGGTAATATCGAATGGAAAGATAAGGACAATGTCGCTCGTCAAATTAAAGAGTTACCAGATATGGTTATGAAAAATGATAAGTTTAGAAATGCTTTAAAAAATTCAGATCTAGAAAATATTAAACGGGAGTATGAAACAGCATTAAGTGCAGTCTTTGGAACAATCATGTGGGATAATATGCAATTATTTGGGGAATGGACAAATAATTCTGATTTCAGTGAATGGCTGAGTGATCTGGTTTTTGATGAGATAATGAATAGAAAAAATAAACAGGGATGATTTTGTTTTGAGATAAGATAATAAAGATAATTTTCAATTATAAGATAAATTTTTCTCATTTAAAAATAAGAAATCATATCAGTTGGTATAAATTTTGTTAAAAAAGTATATCGTTTAAAGACAGACGATATACTTTTTTAATATCTAAACAATAATTATTAAATTGGGACCTAAACGGTCCGATAATTTTTCCTTTTATTGAAAAAGTAAGATATAATCAATCTATAAAATAAAAAGGGAATTAAAATGTGGAAAAATAAACAGATTACGAATGTAGAGAAAGTAAAGAGAATAGAACATGATATGGTTTTTGCTGATTATATTAGGTTAATTTCAGAGAAAAAATTAAGTGAGAATGGAGATTTTCGTGTAAAAACAAGAGAATTAAGTGAGCGAGTCGGTATTGATTATGAAATGTTTAGAAAGATACTAAATAAACATAAGCCAAACCAGCTTAGAGATTGTATAATCGCTATTTGTGCAGCACTATTTTGTTCCGTTGAGGAGACAAATAAAGCACTGCTTTATTACGATGATATGCCAGGATTGGATACTACTGAGGGATGTAGAGATTACTTTATAATTCAAGCATTAGAAGGTAATATTGGTAGGGAACACGATTATAATTATATAAGCAAGGGTGTCGAATCAGTCAACAAAACATTAGATAATAATAACTTTTCATTACTACGTCTATCTAATAAAACTAAGAATATAGAGAGACAGATAGTTTTGAAGGGGAGTGATTTTAGTAGTATCAATTGGATTTCGTCAGAAAAATTTTCTAATCGTGAGGAATATCACTCATCGTTAAGTGAGTTTTATAAACCTTATAACTATGGTGTTAGTACGACAATGGAAGTTGAAGTCAATGGTGAACTTCATTATTTGAACTTAAAAAGTGATCGAAGTGGTATTTATGTTAAGAATGGAAATAATTTATTTCCAAAAATTTTAGATGAGCAAACAAATTTATTCATTAAATTTTCTTCAAGTTTAAATGATGCAAATTTACGAGAATTAAAGAAATGCTATGAAATCCTTTATGATACAAGAAATTGGGGACTTAGAAAATGTGCTAAATTAAAAGATGAAGGTATCGTAGTTTATTGCGAGAAATTTAATTACAATATTCCAGAGAGAAATGAATATTTCTATGCACAAATAAAAGATGGTATATACACTTTTTCAATTTGTGAAAATAGTATGTTTATGAGAGAATATTTGTCTATAAATGAATTTAAACAATATTATTCTCACAAAAAAAGAAGTAATAAATCAGTAGTTAAAACATTTCATTCTTTGGAGGAGATTAAAGAATTCTTTAATAAAATGAATAGTTTTTCTATTGAACTTCAACGTAGTTATTTAGCAAACTTTATAACAATGAAAGCAAGCATTGAGGAGTTGCATGATAATTTAAAGAATAGGAAAGAATTTATTCGTAATTTTAATGATATTTTCGGGGATGAGCCAAACATGATATATATTTTTTTTGATGTACAAAAAGAATTTGATTGTATTGAAGAAGAAATGGATATAGTCTGTAGAAAGAAAGATGCAGTATTTGAATTTGAAGATAAAAAAATTACTTTATCTAGGGAAGACCTGATTGTAGCTTTCGAGCTTGGAATTGATGATATCGAAGAGGTAATCCGTCTAAAAACTAAGCATCAAGATTTAAATAAAATTTATAAATAAAAACAAATTGGGACTAAAAAGTCCCGATTTTTGTTGAGCTTCTCTTATTTATTAATTATACTTAGTTTATAAATTTGAGGAGGGGCTCTAATGACTAATATTGAATATGTAAATGCGTTACTTTGCAGCAATGACGTAATCTATATCGATACTTCATCTCTAATGAATGTGCAAGAACTTAGGAAGTTTTTAGATAGCTATCAACAATGTTTTATAAAGCATAATAAGAAGATAATTGTTACTAGGGAGGTTTGTTTAGAGATCGTTAAGCATTTAAGTTCAAAAATAGAATCTAAGCAATTTAAAGCACAACGTGTAATTGATTTATTTAAAGAATTTCGTGATGTATTTATTTTTGAAGATAATAATTTAAATAATTTGGATGCTGAGAAGGCTTTTGCAGATTCAGAATTGTTATCACGTCTGACAAAGGGAAAAATTGAATTTAGTCAATTATTGATTACAAACGATAAGAAGCTAAGTCTAGATGCTTATAGTTTAAATAATTTAAATTCTTGTTTTGGAGAAAAAATATCTGTATGTTATATTTCTAAAAATGGATTGTTGCATAAAGGTGAAACCGAATTTGAGAATCACGTAGTTAATGAAAATAATGGAATAGAACCAGAGAATTCGACTGAAGAACAAATAGTTACTACGATTTCTGAAGGCTCTAAATCAAAACTTTTATATAGTGCGACAGGAATTGTTATTGGTGTAGTGTTTGCCAAATATATTCCTAAATTATTGAGATTTATCTAATAAAGATCGTTACATCAAAACTTTTTTATTAATAGGAGAATGGTATGGGTTTTCAAATTTATTTAATTGTACTTTTATTTATTTTAGTTATATATTTGTCATGGAAGAAATTCATCATTAAAAATAAATTTACGCAATATATTATTGATAATGGTGGAAAAGCAGTTGATCCCATTAAAAATAATGAGGGTAGTTTTTATGATTTAGCTAAATTGCTGAATAAGAGATATAAGATAGGTTTACTTAATGCGTATACTGTTGTTAATTCTCTTAAAGATAATAATGAATCTGAGTTGTAGTAA
>ERZ773180.1463-NODE-1463-length-11659-cov-2.918993_pt1 | contig 11659 bp, 15 predicted proteins | sample MGYA00511080_ERZ773180 | MGnify/ENA primary metagenome ERZ773180 (study PRJEB29015, sample SAMEA2738175) | human oral metagenome | biome: human oral; feature: human-associated habitat; material: saliva | place: China | collected 2178 ...
ACCTAAGAAAGTAATGTTGAAATATTTAAATGAAAATGGAGAAGCAGTAGAAGAAATTGCTGAAGATTTACTAGCAGTTGTAGTTCAACATGAAAATGATCATTTAAATGGAGTTTTATTTGTTGAAAAAATTTCTCCTATGGCAAAAAGACTTATTGCAAAGAAGTTAGCTAATATGAAAAAAGAAACAAAAAGGATAATGGAAGAAAATGAGTAAAAGATTGTTTTGGCTTTTAGTGATAATGTTTTTAGTTTTGATGACTTTTAATGTAATGTCTCAAATAAGGCATAATATGTCAAAGAAAAATAGTATCCAAGAGGAAATAAAAATAGTTAATAAAAAGATTGAAGAAACAAGTGCTAATATAGCTAAGTATGATAGAAAAATTGAATCTTTAGACGATGATTTTGAAAAAGAAAGAGTAGCAAGAAACATGTTCCAAATGGTAAAAGATAATGAAGTAATCTACAAGTATGTAGAAAAAGATAATAATCCAAATAATATTAAGGAGGAAAAATGAAAAGAGAACTAGCACTAGAATTTGCAAGAGTAACAGAAGCTGCAGCATTAGCAGCACATAAGTGGGTTGGTAGAGGAAAAAAAGAATCGGCTGACCAAGCAGGTGTAGATGCTATGAGGACTATGCTTAATAGACTTGCCATTGATGGAGAAATAGTTATAGGAGAAGGAGAAATAGATGAAGCTCCTATGCTATATATTGGAGAAAAAGTTGGATTAATCTATAATGAAGAAGAAAAAGATTCTGCAACTTATGTTGACCCTGTTGATATTGCTGTTGACCCTGTAGAAGGAACAAGAATGACAGCACAAGGACAACCAAATGCTATAACAGTATTAGCAGTTGGAAAAAAAGGAAGTTTCTTAAAAGCTCCTGATATGTATATGGAAAAAATAATTGTTGGACCTGAAGCAAAAGGTAAAATAGATTTATCTAAACCACTTGAAGATAATATTCATGCTGTTGCTAAAGCATTAAATAAAGAATTAAAAGATTTAATGATAGTTATTTTAGATAAACCAAGACATAAAGAATTGATAAAAGATTTACAAGCTATGGGAGTAAAAGTTTATGCATTACCTGATGGTGACGTTGCAGGATCAATACTTACTTGTATGATAGATTCTGATGTTGACATGCTTTATGGAATTGGTGGAGCTCCAGAAGGGGTTATATCTGCCGCTGTTATAAGAGCTCTAGGTGGAGACATGCAAGCAAGATTAAAACTTAGAAGTGAAGTTAAAGGTGCTTCTCTTGAAAATGATAAAATATCTAAATTTGAAAAATTAAGATGTGAAGAACAAGGATTAAAAGTTGGAGAAATTTTAAAACTTGAAGATTTAGCAAAAGATGACGAAATAATTTTCTCTGCAACTGGTATCACTGGTGGAGACTTATTAGAAGGTGTAAAGAGAAAAGGAAGTATTGCTAGAACTCAAACTCTTGTAGTTAGAGGACTATCTAAAACAGTAAGATATATAAATTCTATACATAATTTAGATTTTAAAGATGAAAAAATTACTCATTTAGTAAAGTAAAAAGTAAAAAACTATTTTTAAATTTTAGGTATATACTGCACTTATAATTTTTAATAAAAGGTTGAAGGTGCAGTTTTTTTATTACTCAATTAAGAAAATAAATAAAAATTAAGATAAAGAAAATTTCATCCTTTTTTAAACGCTAAGTTATTTCATTGAAAGTAAAAGAATAATATGATATATTTATAACATAACAAGTAATTATAAAAAAAGGGAGAGATTTATAATGGGAATTGAAAGTATTTTAAATTGGACATTTTATAGCGAGTGTCCTTTACCTAACGATGTAAAAAATATGCTAATTGATGGAGAAGAAGCAATATGTGCTTATAAAACAATTAGAGATGTGGCTATTTTCACAAATAAAAGATTGATAGTAAGAGATGCTCAAGGATTAACAGGAAAGAAAGTGGAAATTTATTGTTTACCTTACTCTTCAGTTAATATGTGGTCTACTGAAAATGCAGGAAGTTTTTTAGATTTTAATGCTGAAGTGGAACTTTGGACTAGAGCAGGGCATATAAAGATTAATCTTAATAAAAAAATAGATATAAGAAAATTTGATGCTTTATTAGCTAATGTTTTACTAAAATAATATAACTAATAAAAGACTTTTATTGAATAAATGGTATTGATGGAGGAAATTTCTATCAATACTATTTTTTTGCTTTTAAAAATTTGATTAATTATAATAACTAATAATAAATTTTTTTATACCATATTTAAAAATAAATTGTAAAATATAAAATTCTTTTTAAAAAATATGATATATTATAAGTGTACCAAATAAATTTTTATAGGAGAATAATATGAAGCTTTATGATTTAACATTGAAAAAAGAAGTGGCAAGGGAATGTGCTTGGGGAGTAATGGGGACAATCACTAGAATTGAAAATAAAAAAGGTGAGTCTCCTGTGTTAAGCTTAATAGAAAAGGAATTTTGGGAAGAAGTTAGAAAGATTCCAAGAATGACCTTTGAAGAAGTTGAAGCTTTGAATGTAAAGATTAATTTTATTATGAAAATACTTTCTAAATTAGAGGAGATATAAAATGGAAAAAAATTATACTGATAAAGAGTTAGAACTTGTATTTGAAAAGATATTGAAAATGTATAAATCTAGTTATTCACCTAAAGAAAATCCAAAAGTTTTCTTGTTAGGAGGACAACCTGGAGCAGGAAAAACAGGACTTGAAAATATGATTAATGCAGAAGATGAATATATATCTATAAGTGGTGATGATTTTAGAGAATATCATCCAAAATTTAAAGAAATTAATTTAGAACATGGAAGAGAAGCTTCAAAATATACTCAACAATGGTGTGGAGCAATAACAGAAAAGCTAATAGAAGCATTAGGAAAAGAAAAATATAATTTAATAATAGAAGGAACTTTAAGAACTGCTGAACTTCCTATAAAAGAAGCAACAAGATTTAAAAAATTAGGATATGAAGTTGGATTAAATGTAGTTGCAGTTAAAGGAGAAAAATCTCGTTTAGGTACTATACAAAGATATGAAGAAATGATAAAGCAAGGTAAAACTCCAAGAATGACTCCAAAAGAACATCATGATTTAGTAGTAAATAGTATAGGAGATAACCTAGAAACTATATATAACTCTAAACTATTTGATGAAATTAAGCTTTTTAACAGAGAAAATAACTTGCTATATAGCTATAAAGAAACTCCTGATGTGAGTCCAAAAGATATTTTAGAGAAAGAATTTAGTCGTAAATGGGAAAAAGAAGAAATAGAAGAATATAACGAAAGATGGGATAATTTAATAAAAACAATGGAAAATAGAAAGGCTTCAGCTGCTGAAATTTCTAAAGTGATAATTGAAAAAGAAAAAAATTTATAAAATATAAGTAAAAATTAAATTAAAAATTCTTGATTAAAATAAAGATGATTTTAGATAAAGAAATTTAAGGTGATTAAATGAGTTCATTGATATATGGAGCAATAGGAATATTCTTAATAATATATGTATCTTTTCATTTATTAAAAGCACTGGGAAAAACTTTTTTTGGTTGCTTAACTTCAATATTTTGGACAATTATTATTGTATGGGTATTTCACAGATTTTTTTACTAGGAGGAATATGAAAACTTTAAAAGAATTATTTAAAGATTATGATAAAAATAATAAAAAAACTGTAAGAGAAACTTTCTCTGAAATGGACAGAAAAGATATTAGAACTAATAGAGAAATTTTTAAAGATATGGAAAATGTAGGAAGATCTGTTAAAGAAATTTTTGAAGATATGACAGAAAAGAAGAAATAATTTAGAGAAAAGAGTTGGTTTTAAAACTGACTCTTTTTTCTTGAATATGATATAATTAAATTAGATATAAATTTTAAAATAAGGAAGAGGGGATTAGAAATGGATAGAAAATATTTTGAATATATGACAGAATTGGGACTTGAACCTGGTTTTACAGAAAAAGACCTTAGAAAGAAATGGCTAGAATTATTAAAAAAATATCATCCTGATAAGTATCAAACAGAGGATGAAAGTATAATAAAATTTGCTGAAGAAAAAATAATAAAAATTAATGAAGCATATGAATATTTAAAAGAAAACTTTCTTGAGAGTAAAGAAGAAGATATCGATACTATGGACTATGATTATGAAAAATACACAGATGATTTTTCTGAAGGGAAATTTTGGGATAAAATAAAAGATGTGGCTAAAAAAATTGGCTTAAAAACAACAAGTTATGCCTTGATTCTTTATTATGTGCTTCAAAAGAAAGAAGTTCCCTTCAAAGATAAAATGTTAATAACAGGTTGCTTAGGTTACTTCATACTTCCTATAGATTTAATTCCAGATTTCATTCCAATTGCAGGATATACTGATGATGTAGCAGGAATGATATTTGCAATAAGAAAATGTATGGACTATGTTGATGATGAAATAAAAGAAAATGTTTCCAATAAACTTGTATCTTGGTTTGATGTTGAAAAAGACTATGTTGATAATCTACTAAAAGATATTTAAAAAATAAAAAAATTTTTTAAACTATTTTATAACTTTCACTGTCAAATAAGTATACAGATAAAAATTAATAAAATACCCCCTAATAATGAGTAGCATAAAGTCATAAAAGTGGCTGTTATAGCTACTCATTTTTATTTTTTATATTTTTTAAAAAATTTTAAACTTTTTAAAAGTGTTTGTAAGTCTAACACTGTATATAATTTAAATTTTTAGTATTTTATGTGTAAAAAAACGAATGAATACTATTTTATAGAATGGAGGACATATATCAGCTAAAAATGTAGCAAAACTTGACCCTATTGATGCTCTATATCAGGCAAATATTTTAGGTGCAAATTTAGTACCTAGTTTCCCATCAAGTTTAGGTTCATCTGCTTCAAAGAATTTAAAAACTCAAAAAGAGATAACGGGAGATTATAAAAATAGATTATATAATAAAAGGACTATTGTATAAATTTGCAATAGTCCTCTTTTATTTATTAGTTTTTATTTTTTAAATACTCAGCAATAGCAGCTACATCTTTATCTCCACGACCTGAAATATTTACAATTATAATTTTATCCTTATCAAGTTTAGGAGCTCTTTTAATAACTTCTGCCAAAGCATGAGAGCTTTCAATAGCAGGTATAATTCCTTCTTTTTTAGTTAAAAGTAATAGAGCATTAACAGCTTCATCATCAGTTGCAGGTATATACTCAGCTCTTTTACTATCTCTTAAAAAGGCATGCTCTGGACCAATTCCTGGATAATCTAAACCTGGAGAGATAGAGTAAACAGGTTTTACAGAACCATCTTCATTGAATAGTGCATAAGTTTTCATTCCATCTATAACTCCAACAGTTCCTAATGTAAGAGTTGCAGCATGTCTATCTGTATTTAGTCCTTTACCTGCTGCTTCAACTCCAACTAATTTTACCTCTTTGTCAGGAATGAACTCTGCAAAAGCTCCAATAGCATTAGAACCTCCACCTACACAGGCAATAACCATATCAGGTAAACGATTTTCTTTTTCTAAAATTTGTCTACGAGCTTCTTGACTGATAACTTTTTGGAAATCTTTTACCATACTAGGATAAGGGTGAGGTCCAACAGCAGAACCAAGTACATAGAAAGTATCTTCTATGTTATTAATCCATGCTTCAAATGCAGCATCAACAGCTTCTTTCAAAGTTCTTTCTCCAGCTTCAACAGCATGAACAGTTGCTCCTAACATTTCCATACGGAAAACATTTAGTCTTTGTCTTTCAACATCTAAAGCTCCCATATAGATGTCACATTGCATTCCAAATTTTGCAGCAGCTGCAGCAGTAGCAACTCCATGTTGTCCAGCTCCTGTTTCAGCAATAACTTTTTTCTTACCCATTCTTTTGGCAAGTAAAATTTGTCCGATAACATTATTTAGTTTATGAGCTCCTAGATGATTTAAGTCTTCACGTTTCAAATAAATTTTAGCTCCACCTAAATAATTTGTTAAACTTTCAGCAAAGTATAGAGGAGTTTCTCTACCTGAATAATCTTTTAAATAGTGATGATATTCTTTTAAAAATTCATCATCATTTTTATATTTATTGTATGCTAGTTCCAATTCATCTAATGCTTTTTGTACTACCTCTGGAACATAGCTTCCACCAAATTCTCCAAAATAACCTTTTTTGTTTTCTGTTATCATAATTTAATCCTCCTAGATTTTTATTTTTTATATATAAAACTCTAAAAAGAAAAGCTGCATAGTTAATTTATTTACCATGCAGCTTTTATCCATATATTTTAAGGATTTCTATATCGCTGACATAGATACTTTTTAGAGTACACTAAAAGTTGCATCTATGTCTAAAACATACACACAACTTTACCTATGCCAGTTTTGCCAATATCTGTTAGTTGTTGTTAGTATTTGTTTCATTGCGACTTCCTCCTTTTAATTTTAAATTTTTTCTAGTATACACAATTTTAAAAAAAATTGCAAGTAAAATTTTTAAAAAATTATTTTTTCTTTTTAAATGAATAGAAAATTCTAATAAAAATAATTGAAATATTAAAAAATCTTAGATATAATATTAGTAAATTAGCTTATTGGAGGGGATATCATGAGTGAGGTATGGAGATTACAAACTAAAACAGATCTTAGTCAAATAAATACCAATGGAATTAGTGTTGCAGAATATTGTATAAATGAAGGTGTAATGGCTATGGGGTGGACACTAAGAGAGAGTATTTATAAGGAATTAACTCCTGATGAACAAAATGATTTAAAAAATCAAGAAAAAGAAATAATAAATGATTTTGATAAATACAAAAAGATTATTGAAGAAAGAAAATATTCTACTGTAAATAAAAAATTCTATGATGGGAAAGTAAATGCTAATGTCAGAAGACTAGCTGAGGAGATACAAAATGGAGATTTTATATGGATACGTTCAAAAGGGATTTATTATATAGGAAGAAAAGTAGAAAAAAGTAAGTATCTTTATAGATATTGTGATGACCCAAATAATATTATTTTACAAATAGGAGTTAATAATCAACTTACCAATATAGAATGGTTTAAAGTTGGAGATGAAAGTGATGTTCCTGGTTGTATTTCTACATCTTTTATTAAAGGTCAAACATTACAAAGAATTCAAAAATTAGCTTGTTTTGAAATTTCAGAAATATTATATGAAGAAAAATATAAGGAAAAGTATAAGGAAGAATTTAAAAAAAGACATAATAAAAATAGAAATATTTTTAAAAATAAAATGAATATGAATGTATTCTATTCTTTGTTATCTCCAAATGATTGTGAAGATTTACTATATTTTTTCTTTTATCATAAGTTTAAATACATTGCTATTCCCAGTACAAATAAAACTAATACTCAAACTTATGAGTTTGTAATGTTAAGTCCTAAAAATCGTGAAAGAAAAATTTATATTCAAGTTAAAAATGGAGATAGTGAAATAGTAGATTTATATCTAGAAGACTATCAAAAATTAGATGGAAAAGTTTATCTTCTTACAACAGGTGGAAAAATTTATCAAAAAAAAGATAAAAAAGAAGTATTGAAAATAGAATTTAAAAATAATTCATTTATGAAAAAAATAGGCTCTACAAATACTAATAAGAAGATTTATGCTATAAATCCAGAAGCTCTTTATGAATTTGCTAAAGAAGCATACAAAAATGAAAGTATTTTGATGCCACATTCAATTTTACAATGGTTTGAATATTTAAAATAAAGGAGTGATTATGTCTAATATAATTGCAGTTATTTGGGATTTTGATAAGACGTTAGTTGATGGATATATGCAAGATCCAATTTTTGAAAAATATGGAGTTGATTCAAAGAAATTTTGGGAAGAAGTAAATTCTCTACCAAAGAAGTATTGGGAAGAACAACAAGTAAAAGTTAATAGAGATACAATTTATTTAAACCACTTTATAAATAAAACAAAAGAAGGAGTGTTTAAAGGTTTAAATAATAAGGTACTTTTTGAATTAGGAAAAGAATTAAAATTCTATAAGGGAATTCCTGAAATATTTGGAAAAACAAAAGAGCTTATTGAAAAAAATTCAATTTTTCAAGAATATAATATTAAGGTAGAACATTATATTGTTAGTACAGGAATGGTTGAAATGATAAAAGGCTCTATTATTAAAGAATATGTAGAAGATATTTGGGGCTGTGAACTAATTCAAGCTAAAGATGAAAATGGAAATTTTGAAATTAGTGAAATAGGATATACTATTGATAATACTTCAAAGACAAGGGCTATTTTTGAAATAAATAAAGGTGTGAATAAAAATACAGGCTATGATGTAAATGCCAAAATAAAAGAAGGAAATAGAAGAGTTTTGTTTAAAAATATGATATATATAGCTGATGGACCAAGTGATGTTCCAGCTTTTTCAGTTATAAAAAAAGGTGGAGGATCAACTTTTGCAATTTACCCAAAATCAGATCTTAAAGCTTTTAAACAAGTGGAAAAATTAAGAGAAGATAACAGAGTTGATATGTATGCTGAAGCTGATTATTCTGAAGGAACTACAACTTATATGTGGATTATGAGTAAAATTCAAGAACTAGCTCAAAATATAGTGGATGAAGAAAAAAGTAGGTTAGCAGCTTCAATTTCAGATTCTCCAAAGCATTTGAATTAGATTTTAATAAGAAACTGCACTAAGATTTTAGTGCAGTTTTTTGAGCTTCATATTTAACTATATTTATTTTTTACCTATATAAAAACTTACATTTTCTTCTTTATCAAATGGAAAACCTCTTTCATCCATTAAAATATCTCTAAAATTTTCTTCAAGTTTTTTTTCCTCTGAAGAATCGTAAGGTAAATCTGAAATATCAATAGTACTTCTGTCATTTTTAACAAGTTGTATACTTTCTTTTTGTAAAAGGATAGCTGTACCTTTTTCAAATTTATCTAAGAAAGAGTCCATGTTAAAAGCTCCACACATATCTAAATTATCCATATCTTCAAAAACTATAAATGTACTATGTCTTTTTTGTAAATATTTATCAATGAAATCTAGCGCCTCTTCTTCATTAGAAAATTTTTTAGAATCTCTCATACGGCAATCTAAGAAAAGTTTTTTCATTTCATTATCTTTTAAATAATAACAAATATAATCTGAAAAAAAGTATATTTCATAAGCTTTTTCTGCTTTTAACATAAAATTTCCTCCTATCTATTTTTAGATACTAATTTAACAAAACTTAACAAAAAGTCTCCTACTTCTATAAGTGGGAGTAGTTCACTTAAAAACGTGCGAATAATGCAAATAATAGAGTTCTAAATAAAGGAAAAACTCCTATTAAATCAAGAATAATAAAGAGGATAAAAAATCCCCAATTAATTTTTTTTAAAAGAGAAATAAATTTCTTTCCACTTTCATCTTCTTTAACTACATATTTTTCAATAAATGACAGTATCCCATCAACAATTGAAGCTAAAATAACACCTGTAATAACTACAAGAACTACTCCACCAACAGCACCTGATAATCTTATTCTCATTTTTCCCCCTTGATTAATAATATTTAATTTGTAATAGATTTTTATTGCAAGAAAATTATATCATAACTAAATTTATTTTTAAATATTTTATTTATATTTAAAGAAAAGTTTAATTTACAAAAAAATATTATTTTGTTATTATAAGATCAGAAATAATTAAATATTAGGGGAGTTTTTATGGGAAGTATTGTTGCAATTTTATTATTTTCATTGTCACTTATATTTTGTCTTTTTTTAAAGTATTCAGTTATCTATGCTCTTATAGTTGGCTATATAATTTTTGTAACTTATGGACTTATAAAAGGGCATGATTTAAAAGTTTTAACGAAAAAATCATTTGAAGGAGTACTGACAGTAAAAAATATACTCTTAGTTTTTATTCTTATAGGAATGATTACTGCTTTATGGAGAGCTTCTGGTACAATAGCCTTTATTGTTTATATGGGCTCAAAATTAATTTCACCATCAATTTTAATACTCCTTACTTTTTTACTTTGTTCAATACTTTCATTTTTAATAGGAACTTCTCTTGGAACAGCTGCTACTATGGGAGTTATTTGTGTTTCAATAGGAAAGGCAATGGAGATTAATCCTTATTATCTTGGAGGAGCAGTTTTAAGTGGGATATATTTTGGGGATAGATGTTCTCCAATGTCAACTTCTGCACTACTTATTACAGAACTTACAAAAACTAATTTATATACAAATATTAAATTAATGCTTAAAACTTCTATTATACCCTTTGTTGCTACTTGTTTATTTTATTTATTTTTAGGCTTAAAAAGTTCTACTTCACCAGTTAGTATAGATACAACAAATATTTTTAAAGAAAATTATAATTTGAATATAGTAGTTATAATACCAGCTATTCTAATAATTATTCTTTCTTTACTCAAAGTCAATGTTAAGAAAACAATGTTAGTGAGTATAGTTATAAGTTTTATTATTGCAATGTTTTTTCAAAAAGAAAGTGTAACTTCGCTTATAAATTATTGTGTCTATGGTTTTCATCATTCTAATGAAAAATTAAATTTGATAATGAAAGGTGGAGGAATTCTATCAATGCTTAATGTTGGATTGATAGTTGCAATTTCCTCTTCCTATTCTGGAATTTTTAAAGAGACAAAAATGTTAGTTTTGATGAAGAAATATTTAAAAGAATTTTCTAAAAAAACTTCAAATTATTTTTATTAATTTTTATAAAAACAATTTTGCCCTTAAATATTGATTTATCCCTTGTAATCAAAGTTTGGGAATAATTTTAACTTATGAATTATGTGAAGAACTAGAAGATAAACAAAATATGGCTATAATTTTAGAAAATACTATTGTACTATTAGCAGGACTAATTCCTTGGAATATTGCAATGGCAGTACCGTTAAAAACAGTAGATATAGGACTGATGTCTGGACTTTTTGCTTTTTACTTATATTTTTTACCACTTTGGAATTTATTTTTAGGAATTATTAAGGAAAAAAGAAAAATTATCAGATAAAAATTGACTATTTCATTAGGAATTAATATAATTGTATTGTTGATGCTAAAAATAAAAAATTAATATAAATAAAATTTGTGGAGGTTAAAATGAGTATAAGTTTTTATGTAAAAAATAAGAAGAAATTTTTAGGTTATGAACCAGTTTTAAATGTTGAAACAGCATTATCATTATTAGATAAGGAACTTAATACTTATAATACAAATGGTATGGATATTAATGAGCTATTACTTTCACCTCTTTCTAATTATCAATGCCTTATAGTAGGTACTGAAGATGAAAGTGCAAGAGGATTTGAGCTAGCTTATGATAACAAAAATAAAGTTTATGGAGTAAGACTTTTTACACCTTCTTCAAGAGAAGATTGGCTTTTAGCTTTAGAATATATAAAAGCATTAGCAAAAAAATTTGAAACAGAAATTGTAAATGAAAGAGGAGAAACATATACAATAAACAATATTGATAAATTTGACTATGAATCAGATATACTTTATGGAATAAAAGTAATTACAGAAAATTTAAAAAGTGGAGAAGCACATAATTATAGTATTTTTGGAGTAAATAGACCTGTTTCTTTTGATGAAAAGATGATAGATG
>ERZ773180.1475-NODE-1475-length-11598-cov-13.081695_pt1 | contig 11598 bp, 10 predicted proteins | sample MGYA00511080_ERZ773180 | MGnify/ENA primary metagenome ERZ773180 (study PRJEB29015, sample SAMEA2738175) | human oral metagenome | biome: human oral; feature: human-associated habitat; material: saliva | place: China | collected 2178 ...
GGAGACAATCCAAAGTGTTTTAACTAATTTTCAATCTATATATTTTAATATATGGACAGTTAGAACTAATAATCTTTTTCTCACTTTGTTCGTTAAGATTAAAGTTCTTGTTGCATATGCTGTACCTAAGAATTGTGTCGTCGTTAAACTCCTAATAATTCAAATGTACACCGCATTATTCCCATTCGATTATCCTAAAAATCCTAGGGAAGTCAATTATAATAAGTATTTGTATTGATTTGATTTGCTGTCGGAGACGATTTTGGAGACATTTTTAATGATTGATTTCCATAAAAGTCTACACTCGTTTCTTTTGGATGATTAAATTTAATTAAGCCAACCATATTATTAGTTATCTCTTTATCTAGTCCAGTCCATAAATGAGCATAGTGTTTCAATGTTATTTCAGGACTAGAGTGACCTAATCTTTTCGATACTATAAGGACCGAGGCATTTAATTCATTAATTAGGTATGAGGCATGTGAATGCCTTAAGCCTTTAGCTTGAATTATAGGAACATCAGCTAGTTTTGCATACCTTTTTATTATTTTGGAAATTGTAGATTTAATCATAGCATTACCATCATAACTTAATATAAATCTCATTTTTCCAAATTTAGCTTGTCTTTGCTTCCAATCTTTTAGTACTTTTATTGTATCTTCATCTAGTGATATTGTTCTAAGACCTGCATCTGTTTTTGTATGATTTTGACGATACCATTCATTTTTACTTTTAGCTATTAGCATATGATGAACACGAAGCTCTCTTTTGTTAAAGTCTATATCATCCCACCAAAGGGCAGTACCTTCATTAACTCGTAAACCCGTTGTATAGTATAGGTATAGAAGGGTGAAACATAAATGTTCGTAAAAATTTTCTATATAGATGTTACTAAGAACTTTTTGGAAGTCTTCTTTTGTCCAGTACTGAACTATAGACTTTCCTTTTGGTATAGCTTTAACTTTGAGAGATATATTACTTTTTAAGAACTGCATATCAACAGCGAAACTCAATGTTCTTCTGAAAGTGCCAAAAGTCATAGAAGCATATGCTTGTGAGAAGTTACCACCTTTATTAGATAGAAGCCATGTTCTGAAGTTTTGAACATCTCTTAATGAAATATCCTCTAATTTCTTTTTTCCAAATCTTTTAATTAGCATATTTAGAGCTGGAGTTCTAGTAGAATATGTCTGTTTACTTACCTCAGATTCATAGTAGGGGAGATAAGTAGTATTCATAAATTGTTCATAGGTCATATCATAATTGGAATAGCCATTAGATTGAAGATAGTCATTTTTAACACGAATAGCCTCTATATAAGCTTCCTTAACAGAAGAAAATGACTTTCCATCAGCACTTTTTCTAGATTTCTTTTTTATTCTTTTACCAGTTATATTATCAGTACCTAAACTAACTTCATAGTAAATTCTTCCATTATTATCAATATATACGTCTTGAAAATTTGTCTTTGCCATAAGTTACCTCTCTTTCTCAAGTAACTTAAAGCCAAGAATTTCCTCAACCGCAGAGATAGGAACAGTACCTAATCTCTTGTTATTATATATAGAATACCCTAATTTTACCATCTTTAGTTTAGCTTGTCTAATGATAGCTTTTGATGTGGCTTCTGGAAAATGTAATTCATCTTTTAAATATTTATAGTCAATTGTTTTATTCATATAATTCTCCTATCTTAATTATTATTATTTGAAATTAATATTTTGTTAATTGAATCGTAACGACGAGAGTCCAAATATTTTGAAAAGAAATAAGTTTTACTTGCCACTATATTTAGAAAAGAGTTGTTATTTTCTTTTAGATATTCAACTAGGTCTCTAAACTCTTTAAAACTATTTTCTTCTATAATATCAATTATGTCAGCAACAGCTTTATCTGAATTTTGTTCTGATAAGAACTTGTTTAAATCAAAACCTGCGCCATATTCAATATCTTCAGGATTATAAGGTGTCTTTTCGGGATTAGTAGCGTGTGTAAAATAGTTTAACATTCCTGTTGGGGAGTGTATCATTTCTACGTGAGATGGAGTATTTAGCTTATCTGTAAGTATAGATGATACTTGAGAATAACTTTTTAGGCTCTCGAAGAAAAGAGCTCCATGTTTATGTGCTTTTTTAAGTTCTCCAGTTTTATTATTCACATCTTGATCGTGCCATGGACTTAAAATATATGGAATCATCATTTCGTCTAGTATCTCTATATAATTTTCAGGACAGTTTTCTTTATATAGAAGAAATGTCCACTTGTTTGAACGTAATTCTTTTTTTGTTATTTTTACATTTTCTTTACTTGTCATTTGAGTTCTCCTTACTTTATGTGATTATTGATTACTGATATAATAGGGGTATATTGGTTATTGATACGTTGGTGGGTCGTAGTAGCCACCAACGTATATCTCATATATTGTGAGGCTATCGGCTCTTACTGCGTAAGCCGAAGCCTCACAGATCTAACGGCTGGTTCCTTTGATATAAATATACTTTTTAAATCTTTGTACGTTAGAAAAGTAATAAGTGGGATTTAGATTGGAGACTTCTTCTTTTAATTGTTGTTCCATATCTTTTAATATTTTATTAGCTTGTTGTTTCGTAGGAATTTTAAATATTGCAATTACTACATTTTTTCTAACATCTACAATACAATGTTTTGCACTACTGTTGAAATTTTTTAAAATAGGATTAATATTAGCTTTTTGATTGAATGATTTATTATCTTCATGGGTTTGGTGTTGTTTGAGAAATTTTCTTAATTTAATAGTCTGATATATAGATTTTACCAAATTTGAAATTGAATCATATTTTACACGTTGATAGATTTCTAATAATGTAATAAATATCAATAAATTAAAAATGAAAATTCCTGATAATAGTATTACTGTATGAATAATAGATAAGTTTTTTGTTATATCTGTTAAATTACTAATTTTAGAAGTGATTTTTAATAATATATAAAAAAATATACTTATCATTATTAATGAAATTCCTGTAACTACTAAATATATACATCTATTAAAATTTTTGATAAAAAAATTAGTTTCCATAAATTTACACCTCTGTATATGTCGGACATAGTAATGGTAAAACTTGATATGGTTGTTCATTATCAATTACCTGAATTAATCCAGTTCCTTTACCTATAGGTATTACAATTCCTTCAGGATCAAGATCAGGGAAAAGGAATTGAGTAGTCTTTTTATTTATATTACCTACTTGCATGAGTACATTTAGTTGTTCACGTACAGAAACTGGTATTGTTTGATGGTCAAATCTTTGACTTACGAGTAGTAAATGAACTCGTGTTGCTCTACCAAGCAAAGCTATTTGTGATAATAAAGCAAATAGTGACTCTTTGATTGCTTTGTTAACTCCTTCTGATAACGCTAAGACTTCGTCTATAACTATAGTCAAGTGTTTAAATTCATGATTAGGGTTGCTAAATAGAATCTTTTGACGTTCATAAATTTTATTTAAAGACCAACTTAACTTTTCATTTATTTGTGATACAAAGTCTGACTTAGAGTGATTAGCTTCAGGATGTATTACAGAAATATTATTTCTTTTTGCCCATCTACTCGGTGAATCATATTTTGGGTCTACTATTATTAAATCTGAAATATTCTTTAACATACTTAATAGATAAGTTAACATATAGCTTTTTCCTGAACCTGAATTCCCAGCAATTGCTATACTCGTGACTTTATTGTAGTTGATACAAAGATTTTTCATAATTGGAATAGTATTCCCATTAATATTAGACGAATACGTATTTAAACTTGATATAAATAATCTCTCAGAAATTCCTTTTTTCCATGGGAAAAATAATGCACGCTTAGTATGAATATCATCTGTTTTAAGTGGTACAAAATATGCACAGTTTTGTTTTAACAAGGTAAAATCAGGATACAAAGCAGTATTAGCTATTAAGAAGATTTTCTGATAAAAGTTATCGTCTATAATATATCCTGCCGGAAGGCGAGGGATGAAGTAAAAACCTTCATCTCTCACTTGACAGTCAAAGCTGTTTGTATAGCTTGTTTCACCTTGAATTATAGAACCTAAAGCCATGTTGAGACTTTGCAACAAATATTGAGTTAATTTTTCTTTTTGTTGTTCCCCTAGATTAAAAGAGCTCATTATTTAATCTCCTTTATTCCTACAGCTTTAAAATATATGTTATAGTTAACTTCACATGCCATTAAATTTTCAAATTCTATTACTGCTAAGTATTTAGGTAAATCTATTTTATTTTCAAACTTTACAGAAAAAGGTGGTAGCCCTTCTTGAGTGAACCATGCCTTATATGCAATGATTTCACCAGTAGGTTTTTTATCAACAAATTTTTCTTGTGTTTCTAGTTCAGTACTTAAACTGTAAGTTTTTTTGTTTGAATCTATGAAAAATTTTGCCGTTTCAGCAGAATATCCTTGTTTTTTAAAATTAGTTTTCATGTTAAAATCTCCTTTTTTAAAGTATTCGAGTAAATTCTAACTTGCAAGTTTTTGTTTTAACTCTTATAATTTAAGTATACATTAAAATCCAGGGGCTGTGAAACCTATAAGGAAACTGATTTTTCCTAAGGTGGAGTGAAAATATGATTATTTTGACGAAAATCTCCTAATTTTAAAAAAAAAATTCCGAACTTAAATAAAAGGAGAAAAATATGGAAAAAAAATATTATACAGCGAAAGATTTAGCAAAATTAATAACTTATATAGAAGGGAAAGAACCTCCATTTACAGAAAGAAGTGCTAGAGAATTATTAAGCGTAGAAGTGACAGAAAATAAAAAGGAATTAGAAAAAGGTGATCCTAGTTATTTACTAAAAAATAAACCTTATTATTATAGTGAAGAAATTATTGCTAAGGTTTTGAATGAGAGGAAAGACGGTAAGTCATATTCTAATGAAGAGATATCTAGTAAAATGAATATTGTTACACTGTTAGAGAAAGAAAGTGCACGAGTAGGAGAAGCTGAAGATGCTATTGAAAGTACAATAACAATGTATGATGATGAATATAGCTATTCTTCTGAAGATCCATACAGTTATGAGAATATGGTACAACCTGAAAAAATAAGGAAAAAAGCAAAACAACTAAAGTTAGAAATAATATTAGAAACGATATTAGAAAAGATGGGGTATAAATTTGAAGAAGAAGAGTTTTATTCAGATTTATTAAAAAATGCAGAAGCAGAGGCATATATGAATGATACCGAACTGTTACCCATTAATATATTAGAAAAAAGGGAAAAGATTAAGAATCCTAAAAAACACTATATAAAGAAAATTGATAAGAATTGAATCATTCGAATTAATAAGCAGAAGGGTTAAAGTCTCAAAATATCATTGATACATATTATAAATTTTTATAAATACTATATATGAAGAATATTAAAATAGGTAATTAGATTTAGTGAAAGTTGAAGGGGTAACGTAGGTTTATTAGCGTGTAGAAGCTGATTTTTCTTTGTTATCCCAATATTTTTATCGGTAATTTTTTATTTTTAGTAGTTCACAAAAATAAGGCTTTATAATCGTAGTTATATTTGAGGTTTATTGTTTGTGGATATTTTTTATTCATTATATTATTATTTTTATATAAAAATAGTTGATTTTTTTTTTTTTTTTGATATAATTGCTCTGGATAAGATTTAAAATATAATTTTTTTAATATTAGAAAGTAAAATCTTATAAAGTTATTTAGGAGGAATTAATTTATGGAAAAAAAGAAACAAAGATTTTCTTTAAGGAAAAATAAAATAGGCGCTATGTCAGTTCTTTTAGGAATTAGTTTTGTTGGAGCTGTTACTAGCGGTAGTGATGTTAAAGCTGACGATGTTAATAGTGAAAACACACCGAAGCTAATCGAAAAAGAGGTAGTTGGTAAGACTACAAAACAAGATGTAGAAAAAGCTCAGGAAAAGGTAGATGCTTCTAAAGAAGCAGAAAGCTTAAAAAATAAAGCTATTGAAAATAAAAAAACAGAAATCATTAATAATGATAATGAAATCAGTAAAATAAAGGAAGATATCGAAAGAGATAAAGATGCTACTGATGAAAATATCAATAAAGCTGAAAAGAAAGTTGATTCAACTTCGGAAGATTTAAAAAATAAAACTAGTGAATTAGTAAAAACTAAAGCTGAAAAAGAAGAAAGAGAATCTGATTTAGTATTAGTGAAAAAAGATGTTGCAGATAAAACTAAAGATTTAGAAACTAAACAAGCAAAAGCTAAAGAAATTAAAGATGAAATTGAAGGTACTGAAAATGTTACTAAGAAATTAGAATCTGAAAAAGCTAAAAATGAAACAGTGAAAAAAGAATTAGAAACAGAAAAATCTAATAAAGTAGTAGCTGAAAAAGAATTAGAAAAAGCTAAAGAATTCGACGCTAAACTTGCTGAAGATACAAAGAAAGCTGAAGAAAACTTAAAAGCTAAAAATGAAGAATTAAAAGCTAAAACTACAGATTTAGACAACGCTAAGAAAGATGAATTAGCCAAAAAAGCAGAATTAGATAACCTATTAATGCCTTATGGTAGAAATGTAAAATATAAAATTGCATTAGACCAACGTTTCGTAGATAAATTCAAAGAATATATGGATTATACTCTAAACTGGAAACAAAAAGGTATAACTATGGATGAAAAATTTGCTAAACGTAAAGAATTAAGAAAAGAGTTAAAAGCTATTGAAAAAGAAATTAACCACGAATTCCTTTACAATAGATATAGTCACGAAGACGATTATGAAATCGACTTAAAAAATATGTCTGAAGAAGAAAGACTTAAAATGTCACAATATGGTATTTACTTATTAAACCAAATCCGTAGTCAATTTGGACTGGAACCATTAAAAGTTAACAAAAATTCAATGCAATTAGCAAAAGAAATCACTGAAACTGTAATGAGAGATAACCATTATAAACTAAATGGTGGTCACTACATCAAAGGTATTTCTGAAGTTGCAGCAAAACATGGTTTAATCAGAGAAGGTAATTTTTATGAAAACCTTTATAACGCAGGTTCTACAACTTTCAGTGATAACAAAATGTCAAGAAACGCATTATATGAACATATTTATAATTCAGTAATGTTATTCTTCTATGAGGGAATTATTACAGGTGGTTATGGACATGCCGAATCATTATACAGAGCTAAAACTCCAATGGGACTTGGTGTCGCACACTTTGAAAACGTAAGTGATGATTACAATATCAACAGACTTTCAAAAGAATTTATTGAAAAAAATAAACAATATATTGAATTTGATAAATTTGGAAACATTCTAAAATTCAAATCTATACCACTTGATGTTTTTGATGAATTTGAAAAAGAAGTAGCTAAATTACCAAAACAAGGTATTATTAAAATCTCTTATATTAAAGTCGATGAAGATGCTGCAATCCCTGGTAAAAGTGAAGACGGAAGTTTCATTTATGATGACCCAAGTGATGAGGCAATGGAAAGAGCAAAACAAAACTTCATCGCTAAATATTCTAACGAATCAAAAGATACAGTAGAATTACCAGCAGTACCAGATCTTGAAAGCTTCAAGAAAGCATACGCTGACGCTGTAAAAGTTCGTGAAAGTAAAGAACAACCAGTAGCAAACGCTAAAGCTAATGTAGATAGCGCTACTAAAGTATTAGACGAACTTAAAGCTACAGAAAAACAAACGCAAAAAGCAACTGCTAAAGTACAAGAAGTTGACGCTAAAATCAACAATTTAAATACTAAAGCAGATGAACAACAAAAAGTTGTAGACCAACTTGAGTTAGACAACGTTAAGTATATCGAAAAAATGACTAAATTAGCTGCTGATTTAGACGTTGCACAAAAAGATGTAGCAGAAAGTGCTAAATTATTAGACCAAGCTAAAGCATTACAAAAAGATATTGAAGTTGAAATTGTAAAAGTTAACAACACTATTACTGATTTAACTGCAAAAGTTGAAGTTGCAACAAAAGAATTAGACTCAGCAAAAGCAAATGTTAGACAATTACGTATTGCTAGATTCCAATTAGAGCAAAATAAAGAGAAATTAGCTAAAGCTACAGCCGTAAAAGTAGAACTAGAAAAAGAATTGAACACTCTAAAACCTGAATTAGTAGCAATCACTAAACAATTAGCTGATGATACTAAAGAATTAGAAAAAGTAGAAAGACAATTCAAACTTGATAACTTCAAATGGGCAGTATTAGCTGATAATAACACAGTTAATTCGATTGAATTTGACTTAGAAAAATTCTTGAAAGATAACCCAGTTAAACCTACAGAGCCTGTTCCTCCAGTTAAACCTGTAGAGCCAGTTACTCCAGTAAAACCTATAGAGCCAGTTACTCCAGTAAAACCTGTAGAGCCAACTACACCAGTTAAACCTGCAGAGCCTGTTCCTCCAGTTAAACCTGTAGAGCCAACTACACCAGTTAAACCTACAGAGCCTGATGCTCCAGTTAAACCTACAGAACCAACTACACCAGTTAAACCTGTAGAACCAGTTAACCCAGTTAACCCTATTAAACCTACAGAACCAACTACTCCGGTTAAACCTGTAGAACCAACAACTCCAGTAAGTAATAAAGGTGAAAATAATAAAGTTGAATTGTTGCCGAATACAGGAATAGACTCAACTAATACAACAGTATTAGGACTAGGCTTAATCACACTAGTTGGATTAGCAGTAAGACGTAAACTTTCAAATTAGGACGATTATATTTTGGAATAGTTTATTATATAATTATAGTTGATTACCGAATAAGTTGTTTTAGCTAACAATAATTTCATTAATGTTAGCTAGGTTAAAATTACGAAAAGCACTATTCTATTCTAGAAAAGTGCTTTTCATTTAATAAGTAATCAATATATAAGAAATTTTAAAGTGTTAAATAATGAAAAGTTGAAAAATTATATTCCATATGCAAATGATGTATCTATTTCAGTAGAGGATGAAAATTGGTAAATTGAGATTTATAAACAGTTGAATATCACAGTTCAATTTGATATAATCAAAAATGGAGAGAGAAGTTAGGGAGTGTAAAACTTCCGATAAAGATGGTGGCTACTTCAACATGAAAGGGGATGGTGCTATGCTCGCATACGCTAGAATCTGGATGAAAGGAGTAGAGAATGTCTACGTACGAAGCTATCCAACTAATGATAGATTTTGCGATTTTTGTAATTGCATTCTTGACTTTGGTTGTAGCTATTGTTACTTATATGATGAAAAAATAACCATCTTTATGCTTTGGCAGGCTAAGATGGTTATGAACTAACTAATTTTAGAGCCACCGTCTTTAAAACGGCTCTCTCTTTTTTATATTTATATTTTAACATAGATAAGGTAAGAAATCAAAGATTTTAATAAACTAAATTAGTGATTAAATTTTATTTAAATAAAGTTATTTGTAAAATAAAATTATATAGAAGGAAATTGTTTATTGATTATATAGTGTTATAATTACATAAAAGATAAAAAGGAGAGATAATTTATGAATGAAAATAAAAAATTTTTAGAAGATTTGAGAAATAGTAAGAGTTTCAATGAAAGTTTAGATGTTATTTATAATTTCAATAAAAGAGATAAGGAGCTGGATGAATCTGAAATTATCGAGATGATAAATACAATAGTAGAGAACAGACAGGCATTTGGAGTTCTTAGACCGTGGACTAATAAAAAATTTAAAAAAAATAGTATGGTAAGAGATTTTATTTCCAAGTATGTAGATATATTGAGTGAAAATAAGGAATCATTGAATCAATATACCTTAAATAACTTGAATAAAGTTTTTAATGCTATTTACTTATTACTTTTAAAGAATGATATAGAAAAAGAAAATGAAAATGAAAAAGTATATTTATATCATGCAAATAGTGTGATTACTTCGCTAGGTTTTATTTTAAATAAGAAATTATTTTCAAGAAAATATGGGGAAGATAATTTTATACCTCAAACAAGGCAGAGAAGTGATTCGAAGGATAAAAAACAAGGTATATATAATGATATATTTTTTGATAATTCTGATATAGGAGAGGATAAAATTTGTGCTTATGGACCTATAACTTTTGTTTTTAGTGCTAAAGAAATTTTTGATTCAAGCAAAGAGATTAAAGTAACAAACGAAAATCCTTATAATGTAAAAAGTTATGAAAATATGTACTTCTCTGGATTATTAGAAATAAAAAAAGAGATGAACGAAGGGAAATACAGGTTTTATAGACAAATTAAGTATCACACAACTATTAAGAATTGTGATTATATTGAGTTAAAAAAAGAAAATCTTAAATATATAATTATAGAAAATTACAAGAATCATGAGGAAGTTGTTCAGTTAAATAAAGAATGTAGAGTACATTCATCAATAAAGTTAGATGAAATTTTTAAGAAAGCATTAAGAAATGCTAACTTAAATGAAGTAGAGGTAAAAATAAGGGAACATAATGTAAGTAAACATGTTCCGACAATGGCAACTGAATTAGATGAATTATGGTCAAGTGATTTAGAGATCCTGTATAAGAAAGATAAGTAGTTATATATGAAACGAATTTAATAAAAAGACCCTGTCAATAATTTTGGCTCTTTGTCAAATTCGGGGCATGGAGAAAAATAGGAAATGAAATCTAGGCAGCATTTTGCTGCTTAGATTTTTTCTTACTTTCACTAAGTTTAACATTATTTTTATATTCAGAAACAAATAATCTAGACATAATTAAAATACGTAATCTGAAATTACTAAAGCTAGAATATCCATAAGATACTCTCTTTAGTAGTTTTATTTTATTATTAAATCCTTCTAATGGGCCATTAGAATACTCATATTTAACAGAATTAAGCATATATTCTTTGTGCTTTTTCATAGTGTTTATAGCTTTAGCTACACCTTTAGATAATCCTTTAGTATCCATATCTATATATTTCTCTAATTCTACAGAATCTTTAGCCTTAATAGCTTCTCTTATCTCATGAACTCTCTCATAACTAGCTGTAAATTCAGTATCTATAGCTAATATGTAATCTAATACCTCTTTTCTAGTTACATAGCGTTTAAAGCTTCTAGAATAGAATGTTTTTGTTGAATTTACTTTATCTCTATCTTCTAATATTACTTTCCAGAAATTCTTTAGAATAGTGTAAGTAGAGCCTTTTTTATTCTTATATTGATTCATTAGTTTTACTCTAGCTTTATTTAATTCTCTATTAATATTTTGCACCATATGGAATCTATCTATTATTATCTCAGCGTTAGGAAACATCTCTCTAATCATATTCATATAAGGAGGATAAATATCTATACAGATCGTTTTTACTTTCTTTCTTACTTTTCTTGAATATCTCATAAAGTATTGTTTTAATATATGTTGTGTTCTTCCATCTACAATATCTATAAAGTCATGTGTTTTAGCATCTAAGAATACGAAGCTCATCCCATTTTTACTATCTTTAGTTGACTTTATCTCATCAAAACATAGGTGTTCTGGTAGGTTTGAATGAGTCTTAACTTCTACTGCCTCTCTACATGATTTCATTACCCTTACTACTGTAGATACTGATACATTACTTAATTCAGCTATATCTTTAAAAGATA
>ERZ773180.1480-NODE-1480-length-11573-cov-2.795103_pt1 | contig 11573 bp, 5 predicted proteins | sample MGYA00511080_ERZ773180 | MGnify/ENA primary metagenome ERZ773180 (study PRJEB29015, sample SAMEA2738175) | human oral metagenome | biome: human oral; feature: human-associated habitat; material: saliva | place: China | collected 2178 ...
GCTACTGAAATCGACCACAATCCTGCACAGGAAGAGGTTGAAAAGTTGAGTTGGCTTTATGGCAACGCAAAGTTATTGAACGACAAAGAATTGTCGGGATACTATCTTGGGCCGCGCAGAGAGATGATTACTCCATGGAGTACTAATGCCGTTGAAATCACCCAAAACATGGGAATAAGTGGTATTTCACGTATAGAAGAATATTTTCCTTCGCAGTCTATGGAAGCAAATCCAGACAGAATGATATTCCGTAACTACGATGGATTGAACCAAGACATATTCACTGTGGACCTTCAACCAGCCGAAATACAACACGTTGATAATCTTGAGAAGTTCAATGAAGAGGAAGGTTTGGCCCTATCTCCAGAGGAAATAGAATACTTACACAACGTTGAGAAACAGAATAACCGTCCATTAACCGATTCAGAAGTGTTTGGTTTTGCACAAATAAACTCTGAACACTGTCGCCATAAGATATTCGGTGGTGAGTTTGTTATAGACGGAAAGGTAATGGAAAGCAGCCTTTTCAACCTTATAAAGAAAACTACTAAAGAGAACCCAGGAAAGATATTATCGGCTTACAAAGATAATGTGGCTTTTGCTGAAGGTCCAGAAATAGAGCAATTTGCACCCAAAAGCCAAAGCACATCGGATTTCTTCCGTGTTAAAAGCATTGATAGTGTAATCTCATTAAAGGCAGAAACCCACAACTTCCCTACTACAGTAGAACCTTTTAATGGCGCTGCGACAGGCACAGGTGGCGAGATTCGCGACCGAATGGGCGGTGGTGTCGGCTCTTGGCCTATTGCTGGAACGGCTGTTTATATGACTGCTTACCCACGTTTGCAGGACGAAAACGGCAAAACACCAGCACTGCGAGACTGGGAAGACATACTTCCTGTACGCAAATGGTTGTACCAAACACCGCAACAAATACTTACAAAGGCTTCTAACGGAGCAAGCGATTTCGGCAATAAGTTCGGTCAACCACTGATTGCAGGCTCTGTTTTGACATTTGAACACCAGGAAAACAACGAGAAATATGCTTACGACAAGGTGGTGATGTTAGCTGGAGGAGTTGGCTATGGTACAAAACGCGACTGCTTAAAGAAGGAACCACATCCAGGAAACAAGGTTGTTGTAGTGGGCGGCGATAATTATCGCATTGGCCTTGGTGGCGGTTCTATATCGTCGGTAGATACAGGTCGCTATTCAAATGGTATCGAATTGAATGCTATTCAGCGTGCTAATCCAGAAATGCAGAAACGTGCTTACAACCTCGTTCGCGCATTAGTAGAAGAAGACGAAAACCCTGTTGTATCTATTCACGACCATGGTTCAGCTGGACATCTCAACTGTTTGAGTGAGCTGGTAGAGGAATGTGGAGGCAAAATAGATATGGATAAGTTGCCAATAGGCGATAAAACACTGAGCGCAAAGGAGATTATTGCCAATGAATCGCAAGAGCGTATGGGTCTGTTAATAGATGAAAAGCATCTCGATCACGTGCGTCGCATAGCTGAACGCGAGCGTGCTCCGATGTATGTAGTAGGAGAAACAACTGGCGATGCGCACTTCTCGTTTGTTCAAAAAGACGGTATTAAGCCGTTTGATCTTGACGTTGCACAAATGTTTGGGCACTCTCCAAAAACCATTATGAAGGACGAAACAGTGGAACGCAAGTACACTGACGTTACTTACAATATAGAAAAAATTGACGATTATGTTACTCGTGTGCTGCAATTAGAGGCTGTAGCTTGCAAGGATTGGCTTACCAATAAGGTTGACCGTTCTGTAACTGGACGCGTAGCACGCCAACAATGCCAAGGACAAGTGCAATTGCCACTTTCCGATTGTGGTGTGGTTGCACTTGACTATCGTGGCTATAAAGGTATTGCAACAGCTATCGGACACGCTCCACAGGCTGGTTTGGCATCGCCAGAAGCAGGTTCTGTGCTTTCTGTAGCAGAATCCTTGACTAACATTGTATGGGCTCCTCTTGCCGATGGCATGGACAGTATCAGTCTTTCAGCGAACTGGATGTGGCCTTGTCGTGCACAAAAAGGAGAGGATGCACGCCTATATAGTGCAGTGAAAGCATTGTCAGACTTCTGCTGTGCTATCGGTGTGAACGTACCAACAGGTAAGGATTCGCTATCACTTACGCAACAATACCCTAACGGAGAGAAGATAGTATCACCTGGAACAGTTATTGTTTCAAGTGGAGCAGAGGTAAGTAACGTGCGTCAAGTGGTTTCTCCGGTGTTGGTAAACAACAAAAGTACGCGATTATACCATATTGATTTCAGCTTCGATGAGCAGAGATTAGGTGGTTCAGCCTTTGCACAGAGCTTGGGAAAAGTAGGTTCTGATGTTCCTACCGTAAAAGAACCTCGCTACTTCTGCGATTGTTTCGATGCGATTCAAGAGATGATTCGCCGTGGTTGGATACTTGCTGGACATGATATTTCGGCTGGTGGTATGATAACAACGCTACTCGAAATGACCTTTGCAAACCCTGAAGGTGGTCTTAATATCAACTTGCACGATATACAGGGCGACGACATTGTTCGTAAGTTATTTGCTGAAAACCCAGGCGTAATCATTCAGGTTGCAGACGAACACAACGACGAAGTGAAGGCATTCTTGGAGGATAATTGCATTGGTTTCGCACGTATTGGTTATCCAAATACCAAAAATCGCACACTAAGCATTGCTGATGGAGCTTGGAAACACGACTTTGATATCGATGCTTTGCGTGAAGCTTGGTACGAAACATCTTACCTATTTGAGCGTAAGCAGGCTGCAAATGGTATGGCAGAAAAGCGTCACGAGAATTATAAAAAGCAACCTATCGAGATGAAGTTCAACGATAACTTCACAGGTAAGTTACAACAATATGGTCTCAATCCAAATCGTTGGAAGGACAATACACCTATAACACATCAGACTCCGAAGGCCGCTATCATTCGAGAAAAAGGTACAAATGGCGACCGTGAAATGGCTTATAGCCTCTATTTGGCAGGCTTTGAGGTGAAAGATGTTACGATGACAGACCTTATTTCAGGCCGCGAGACACTCGAAGAAGTCAATATGATAGTGTTCTGCGGTGGATTTTCGAACTCAGATGTACTTGGTTCAGCGAAAGGTTGGGCTGGTGCTTTCCTCTATAACCCTAAGGCTAAGCAGGCGCTCGACAAGTTCTATGCTCGTGAAGATACTCTTTCGCTTGGTATTTGCAATGGTTGTCAGTTAATGGTTGAGTTGAATCTCATCAATCCCGAGCACAAACATCGCTCTCGACTAACCCATAATGATAGCCATAAGTTCGAAAGTTCTTTCCTCGGATTGAACATTCCAGAGAACAAGAGTATTATGTTAGGCTCGCTAAGTGGAAACAAACTTGGTATCTGGGTGGCGCACGGAGAAGGAAAGTTCATGCTTCCAGAGCCTGAAGACCGCTATAATATTGTTGCAAAATATAACTACGCACAATATCCAGGTAACCCAAATGGCTCGAATTACAACGTGGCTGGTATCTGTTCTAACGACGGAAGACACCTCGCAATGATGCCACATCTTGAACGTTCGGTATTCCCTTGGCAACAAGCATGGTATCCATTAGATCGTCGTAACGACGAAGTTACACCATGGATAGAAGCATTTGTCAATGCGCGCAAATGGGTTGAGGAACGAATTAAATAATAATGTTAGACAACAAAAACAAAGAACTAAACAACGCAAGCCTGTCTTCTTCTGTATCAAACGGAAGAGGTGGGCTTGCCATTTATTGGAATGCCTTCAAGACATTCTTTAAGATTGGCGCCTTCACGTTAGGCGGTGGCTATGCCATGATATCTATTATAGAGAACGAAATAGTAGAAAAACAGAAGTGGATAAGTAAGGATGAGTTTGTCGACCTACTTGCTGTGGCTCAGACTTGCCCTGGTGTGTTCGCTATAAACATAAGTACTTTCATAGGATATAAGCTCCGTAAGACACCAGGAGCGTTCTGTACAAGTTTGGGAACAGCTTTGCCATCGTTCCTTATCATACTTCTTATTGCAACGTTCTTCCATAGTTTCATGGACGTTTCATGGGTTGCAGCGATATTTCGTGGTATTCGTCCTGCCGTTGTAGCACTCATTGCAGTGCCCACATTTACTCTTGCGAAGAGCGTAAAGATAAATCTTGCAAACTGTTGGATACCGATTCTTACAGCATTACTTATTGCCTATTTAGGCGTAAACCCTATTTACGTGCTCATTGCTGCCGCAGCAGGTGGCTATTTGTATGGTAAATTCATAACCCCAACCGAAGAATTATGATTTTCTTAGAACTCTTTTACACATTCTTTATTATTGGTTTATTTGGTTTTGGAGGCGGTTATGGCATGCTTTCCCTTATTCAGACAGAGACAGTGATACACCATCAGTGGCTAACATCGGCTGAATTCACCAACATTGTGGCAATTTCGCAAATGACGCCTGGCCCGATAGGGATAAACTCGGCTACTTATTGTGGTTACACAGCGACTCATAATGCAGGTTTTACAGGTGGAATGGCTGTGTTAGGTAGCGTTACTGCCACCATCGCATTGGTGTTGCCGTCGTTTATTTTAATGATTCTTATTAGTAAGATGTTCTTAAAATATATGAAGACTCCATTGGTTCAGTCTATTTTTATGGGCTTGCGTCCTGTTGTGGTAGGCTTGTTAGCAGCTGCAACCTTGCTGCTTTGCAATGCTGAAAACTTCTCGCGCCCAAACATAAACCTATGGCACTTCTGCATTAGCATCGCTCTTTTTGCTGCCACTTTTATTGGAACGATGTTCTTAAAGATAAATCCAATCCGTATGATTTGCTTTGCTGGCTTTGCTGGATTGGTGCTATTATATTAGACAAAACCAACATTTAGACTATTAAGGATAGAACTTTAACGAAAGAATAAAAACAAAAAAGATTATGTTTAAACTAAAGCAAGTCCTGTTATTTACGGTCTTAGGCATGGCTATATCGGCCTATGCACAAGCTCCTAACAATACGGGAACGTACTACAAGGGCGCAGATGGTTTCTCAGGAAAGACACTAAAGACAAAGCTATACCAGATTATTGGTAAGCTACACACTACCGATTACAACGGATTGTGGCAAACTTACAAGACAACTGACGTACGTCCAGACGGCAAACTATGGGATATGTACTCTAAAACTACAAGCTATGAGGTTGGAGGAAGTATGCAAGGACACTCTTCGGGCGGCGAAGGCGGTGGTTACAACCGTGAACACTCTATGCCAAAGAGCTGGTTCAACAAACAAACTCCTATGCACAACGATGCCTTCCACGTAGTTCCTGCAGACGCATATGTTAATAGTGTGCGCAGTAACTTCCCTTATGGCGAGAACAACGGAGAGATGTTTACAGGTAAAGGCAACTTCGGAAAGAAGGGAAAGTGTACAACTCCAGGTTACAGCGGTACGGTTTTCGAACCTGGCGACGAGTATAAAGGCGACTTTGCACGTATCTATTTCTACATGGCAACGGCATACGAAGCAGCCATTGCAGGCTGGTCTGCGCCTATTATGAGTGGAAACGAATACAAACCATACGTTAAATGGCAGATGGATATGTTGATGCGATGGGCTAAAGAGGACCCTGTGAGCAAGAAAGAGATACTGCGCAACGAAGCAGTTGCTAAGATTCAAGGCAACAGAAACCCATATATCGACTATCCAGGATTGGAAGAATATGTATGGGGAAGTAAGGTTGACCAGAAGTTTAGCTACGATAATTATGTCAGCCCAACGCCTGCAAACCTTAACGATGAGGGTGGTGTGTATCCAGGACAAAGTGGAAGTAAAGACCCGACAGAGCCAGAAGATCCAATCCAATCTAACGATAAATATACGTTTAAGAAGATAACTAAGAGCATCGAACTAACGATGGGAAAAGAGTATCTCATAGTTTGTGAAGCCGAAAATACAGCTTTGAGCAAACCAGATGGGACCAAAACTGCAAAGTTCTATGCTCCTGCTAACGTAGAAATAAAGGGTTCTACCATCACCACAAAGGTTGATGGAAAGAATACTCCACACAGAATTAAGATAAGCGGACAGGAAGGTGAGTATGCTTTATACGATATTGCATCGGATCTTTACTTGGTAAACAGAACGAAAAAGAATGTATTGGATGGTGTAAAAGAGGAGTCTGCAACATGGAATATCACCTTTACAGCAGAAGGAAATGCAGACATTAAGTCTACCTTATCAGAGTATCGGTCTATCTTCTATAACCCTCAGATGGCACGTTTTGCAACATATACCACAACAACGCAGAAGCCAGTACAACTCTATAAGTTTGAGAAGGTTGTAACAGGCATATCGTATGTAAATGCAACAACAAGTCAGAGTAAAGATGGTATCTACACACTTCACGGACAAAAAGTCAGCAATAATACCAATACAGCAAATCTTCCAAAAGGCGTTTACATCGTTAATGGAAAGAAAGTGTTGGTAAAGTAAAATACAACATATAAGCTGTTTTAAGGCTACAACTTAATGGATAAAAGGCAACACACGATATTTCTGTTGCTAATCACCATAAAGTTGTAGCTTTTTTTATTATATTCAACTAAACAAAGTAATCGAAAAGATGTCGTAAAGTAGTTATTACGAAAAGATAAAGCGAGCCATTTTTCAACTTCAAAAGTTGTCTTTTGTAGTTCTAACTTTCCTATTCAAACACCTTATTCGTATTGAGAAAAACTGCATTAAATACATGAAAAAGTTTTACATGACGTTGTATTGTGCAACTATCTAACTTTCAGTAAATTACAATAGTGCCTGTTTTGCACTGCAAAAGAACCTGTTTTGCACGATAAAAGTGCCTATATTGCAACGCAAAACAGGCTCTATTACAATGCGAAACCGAAACGATTGTATTTTAATCGATTTTTGTTTAGAAATCAGATCCACCCATAATGCACTTTTACACCTTTTAATTAAAAGAATTAAGGTGGCATAAATAGGACAAAAACACCTTGAAAATGAAAAATAAGGGCATAGATCTTCATATTTAACATAGTGCGAATAGAATTATAAGAAAAATGATGAATAATTACCGAAAAATAATTACCTTTGCGCAATTAGCGAATAATAATTTTTAATCTAACGTATAATAATGAAACTGAAACATTTCCTTTTTGCAGCCTTATTCTTCGTTGTAGGAATGGCAAACGCACAACAGTTTGGCCCAATTCCCGTGAATAAGAATGTAAGGCAGGGTAAGCTCAGCAATGGACTGACTTATTACATCTTGCGCAACAACTGGCCTGAGAACGTAGCCAACTTCTATATTGCGCAGCGTGTTGGCTCTATTCAAGAAGAAGAACCACAACGTGGTTTGGCTCACTTCCTTGAACACATGGCTTTCAATGGCTCTGAACACTTCCCAGACTCTACTTTGTTGGAGTTCACACGCTCACTTGGCGTACAGTTTGGTAGCGATTTGAACGCTTATACCTCTATCGAAGAGACTGTTTACCGCATTAGTAACGTACCTACTAAGCGTCAGTCAGCACTCGATTCTTGTTTGTTGGTGTTGAAAGACTGGTCTAACGGTCTGACACTTGACGATAAGGAAATAGATAAAGAGCGTGGTGTTATCCACCAAGAGTGGCAGTTAGGTCAGAACGCAATGATGCGTATCTACGACCGTTCATTGCCAAAACTCTATCCTAACAACAAGTACGGACTTCGCTTGCCTATCGGTTTGATGAGTGTGGTAGACAACTTTAAGCATCAAGCACTCCGCGATTACTATCATAAATGGTATCGCCCAGACAATCAATGTATCATTGTTGTAGGTGATATAGACGTAGATCACACCGAAGCACAGATTAAGAAGCTATGGGCTAATGCTACTGTGCCAGCTAATGCAGCGCAAGTAACAAAGCTTCCGGTTGAAGATAACGAGCAAGCTATCTATGTTTTCGACAAGGATAAGGAGATGCAGAACACTAATATCGGTATTTTCATGAAGCACGACGTATTCCCTGAAGAAATGAAATCAAGTCAGGCGTACTATATCGACAGCTATATGAAGACGATGATATCTATGATGTTGAACCAGCGCTTCAGCGAAATGAAGCAGAAAGCAGATTGCCCATTCACCAGCGCACATGGTTACGACGGCAATTTCATGCTCTCAAGCACCAAAGATGCGTTCTCATTGAGTTGTAGTGCTAAGGAAGGTAAAGACATAGAAGCGCTCAAAGCTATTTATCGCGAGGCTCTCCGTGTACGCCAATATGGTTTCACTCCTTCTGAATTTGAACGTACAAAGCAAGAACTTCTCTCTCAATTGGAGTCTGAATACACCAACCGTGATAAGGTAACTAGTAGCCAGTATGGCGACGAATTGCGCGACCACTTCTTGAAGAACGAACCTATCCCAAGTAAGGAAGACGAGTACAAGATTATGAAGCAGCTCGTTGAGATGCCTGCACTGAACTATCAAGTAGTTAACGAGTACGCTAAAGAACTTATTTCTGATAACGATCGCAACCTTGTTGTGTACATCTTCTCACAAGATAAGCCCGGAAAGGTAGATGCAACAGAGGACAAGATGGCACAAGCTATTAAGGAAGTGCGCGCAGAAAAGATTGAACCATACGTTGATAACGTCAAGTCTGAACCTCTCTTGGACGTTAAGAAGTTGCCAAAGGCTGGTAAAATCGTTAAGGAAACAGAGAATAAGAAACTCGGTTATAAGGAACTTACATTGAGCAATGGTGCTCGTGTTATCCTTAAGAAGACTGATTTCCAAGCTAACGACGTTCGTTTCTACGCTACAGCTAAGGGTGGTAGCAGCTTATATGGTAAGGCTGACTACGACAACCTTAAGCTCTTCAACTCTGTTATGGGTAATAGCGGACTTGGAAACTTCTCTAAGCAAGAGCTCACAAAGGCGCTTTATGGTAAACAAGCAAGTGCAAACTTGGGACTTGGTACATACGAACAGACTGTAAGCGGCCAATCAATACCAAAGGATATCGAAACAATGTTGCAGTTGGTTTACCTCAAGTTTACAAAGGTTACCAAGGATCAACAGGCATTCGACGCTATGATGAAGCAGTACGAAGAGGCTTTGAAGCACAAAGACCTTTCTCCTGAGAGTGTATTTGGCGACTCTGTTTCGGTTACTCTCTACAACCACGAACTTCGTTATGCTCCTCTTTCTTTGAAGACTCTCAAGGGAGTTAACCTCGATCGCATACTTCAGATTTGGAAAGAGCGTTTTGCTAACCCTGGACAGTTTACCTATTACTTCGTGGGAAACTATGATGAGGCTGCTCTCCGTCCACTTATTGAGAAGTATATCGGTAGCTTGCCAAAGGGTAAAGCAGAGAACTGGAAGGAAGTTCCTGGCTTCGCTAAGGGCAAAGTGTTGAATCATTTCACCTTCAAATCAGAGACTCCAAAGGCTATGAGCGTAGAAGTATGGCATCAACCTACGAAGTACACAATGGAAAATACTGTACTTGTAGATGCTGCAGCACAGGTATTGTCTATGGTTTACTTGAAGGATATTCGCGAAGACCAAGGTGCTGCTTACTCAGTAGGTGCAGGTGGCTTCTTGAATAGAACTGCTGATAAGACCTTTGCAGTAATTCAGGCACAGTGCCCAATGGACCCTAACAAGGCTGAATTGGCTGTTAAGCTCCTAAACGAAGGCATTAAGAACAACAGTGTGAAGGTCGATATGGATAAGCTTCAGAAGGTTAAGGACTTCATGCTCAAGCAGGCTGACATCAGTGCAAAGAGCAATGGCCACTGGCTTAACGTTCTTGACGAGTATGTTAGAAATGGTGTAGATATTCAAAACGGATACAAAGCTGCTGTTGAAGCTTTAACTCCAGAGAAGATTGCAGCATTCTTGAAAGGATTGCTCGCTACTGGCAACCACATCGAAGTGGTGATGACACCTGCAAAATAAGAATAGTTGCGCAAGTCTTGCAATGTTAAGACTTGTGCAATAAGCACATTCAATTATACAGAAGCCCACGATTTGCAAAAGCAATCGTGGGCTTTTCCTATTTAAAGACCAACACATTAATGGTTTGAAGACTTATTCTTTCCCTTTCTCTTTAACCTCTTTTCGCACCTCCTTTACACCCTTTTAGCTTACTACTAAACACTTTTTCTAAACGATATATAACACCTATCGTTGGGGGTGTATATACACCTACCATTGCAGATGTATATACACTTACGTTCATAGATGTATATACACCTACAAGCACAGGTGTTATACATCTATAACGATAGATGTATAACACTCTTAATACCAACTCTTTAATATGTGGTTGATAAGTTGTTGAAAGGTGCAGCTATGCTTCAACAGTGATGCATGGGCTTACACCACGGATAGAAGACGAACAAATGCCATGTGCGAGCTATGAATTTACCTTACTAATAAAGTGTGAAAGCAATTACAAAGAAGTCAAAACAACCGATAGAATGAGCCGAAATTATGTTCTTCTCATACAAAAAAATCTCACCCCTGCTATCTGCAGAGGTGAGATTATAAGTTTCAATAAAGTGTTTTATTTACACCTTATATATATTAGAGCTGTGGACCAGCTGCTACGAGAGCCTTACCAGCCTCGTTAGTTTCGTACTTCTTGAAGTTCTTAATGAAGCGAGCTGCAAGGTCTTTAGCCTTCTCATCCCACTGAGCAGCGTCTGCATATGTATCGCGTGGGTCAAGAATGTTAGTGTCAACACCTTCCAACTTTGTAGGAACAGTGAAGTTGAAGTAAGGAATTTGCTTTGTTGGAGCAGCATCAATAGAGTGGTTCAAGATTGCATCAATGATACCACGAGTATCCTTAATAGAGATACGCTTGCCTGTACCATTCCATCCTGTGTTCACTAAGTAAGCCTTTGCACCGCTCTTTTCCATCTTCTTAACCAATTCTTCAGCATACTTAGTTGGGTGAAGTTCCAAGAAAGCCTGACCGAAGCAAGCAGAGAATGTTGGAGTTGGTTCAGTAATACCACGCTCTGTACCAGCCAATTTAGCTGTGAAACCAGAGAGGAAGTAGTACTTAGTCTGCTCAGAATCGAGGATAGATACTGGAGGAAGAACACCGAAAGCATCAGCACTCAAGAAGATAACCTGCTTTGCAGCTGGTCCGTGAGATTCAGGACGCTGAATGTTCTTGATGTGATAGATAGGATAAGAAACACGAGTATTCTCAGTAACGCTCTTATCTTTGAAGTCAATCTTACCATCTTTGCCAACAGTAACGTTCTCAAGAAGAGCGTCGCGGCGGATAGCGTTAAAGATATCTGGCTCTGATTCCTTGTCAAGGTTGATAACCTTAGCGTAGCAACCACCTTCGAAGTTGAATACACCATTATCGTCCCAACCATGTTCGTCATCACCGATGAGCTTACGCTTAGGGTCGGTAGACAAAGTAGTCTTACCTGTACCAGAAAGACCGAAGAAGATAGCTGTGTTCTCTCCGTTCATATCTGTATTAGCAGAACAGTGCATAGAAGCGATAC
>ERZ773180.1484-NODE-1484-length-11552-cov-3.294860_pt1 | contig 11552 bp, 9 predicted proteins | sample MGYA00511080_ERZ773180 | MGnify/ENA primary metagenome ERZ773180 (study PRJEB29015, sample SAMEA2738175) | human oral metagenome | biome: human oral; feature: human-associated habitat; material: saliva | place: China | collected 2178 ...
TATACCTTTATTTTCGATTTTTTACAAATTATTTTTGTTATTTTTTTAAAAATTTTTTCAAAAATAACATTTTATTTGTCATAAGGTTGTCCAGAAGCTTTTGGTGCTCTGGCTTTTCCCACAAATCCTATAAGTGCCAGCAATGTCAACACATATGGTATCATTGTCAGGAACTGCTGTGGAATAGGGAAATTTGAAGCCTTTATTACGTCAGCAAATGCCTGTCCAAAAGCAAATAGCAGACTTGCCAGTATTGCCCCTATTGGATTCCATTTACCAAAAATCATTGCCGCCATGGCCATAAATCCTCTTCCTGCAGACATATTGTTTGAGAAGGAAGGCAATGTTACTGCTGTAAGGTATGCTCCTCCTAGTCCTGCGTACATTCCTGATAAAATAACACTTATATATCTTATTTTATAAACACTTATTCCAACTGTATCTGCTGCAAGCGGATGTTCTCCAACCGCTCTTATTCTCAATCCAAGTACAGTGTGGAACAACAGATAATGACTTAAAATCGCAATTGCATATATTATTATTAATACTAATTTTTTATTTGCAAGATGCGGTGCCTGAGGTGTAGTTCCTGCTACCCCGTATAATGTCTTTATTAAAAAGGATGTTGTTGCTAATGCAAAAAGGTTTATTGCAACTCCACTTATTATCTGATCCCCTTTAAGATTTATACTTATGACAGCATGAATAAGGGAGATAAGTCCTCCTACTATTATTCCGGCAAGTATTCCCAAATAAGGATTTCCTGTAGCTATATTTACTACTGTTGTAGCAAATGCTCCACTTAACATTATTCCTTCAAGTCCGATATTTACAACTCCACTACGTTCAGATAGACAGGCTCCTACTGATGTTATCAATATTGGAGGTGCTATTACTATAGTTTGTTCTATTAAAAATTTTATAATCTGAAATATATTCATTATTTCCCCTTTCTCTTCGATACGAAAATTTTAAATAAATTTTCAGAAGCAACAAAGATTATTATTAAAGCCTGTATTATTGAAACTATTTCCTTATCAACCTGATATCTAAGCTGTAATGTAGATCCTCCTACATCAAGGGCAGCATAGAATATTCCTGCTATAAGTATTCCAAAAGGATTGTTTTTTCCAAGTAGTGCAACTGCCAGTCCTGTAAATCCGGCATCACCCATTATACTTTCTGTGTATACATACTGTGCTGATCCTCCTAAAATCCTTTCAGCACCACCTAGACCGGCACATATTCCTGCCAGTCCCATTGCAAGAAACATCATTTTCTTAGGACTGATTCCTGCATTTTCCGCAACAGTTTCGCTATTTCCTACAGCCTTTATGTCATAACCTGTTCTAAAATATTTAAAGAAAAGGTAAATTGCTATTACTAAAATAATTACAATAATAAATCCAAGATTTAAACGCTGTTTTGTAACTTTAAAGAAAAGAGTAGGAAGTTTTGCTCCATCAAATATTTTTTCTGACTGTGTATTTCCCGCTTTAGCATCTTTTAAAGGTCCATTCAGAACGAAATTCTGGAATTCAATAATTATATAGTTCAGCATAATTGTACTGATTACTTCATTTACACCAAATTTTGACTTCAGATAACCTGCAAGCCCTGCCCATAAAAATCCTGCAATCATTGCAACAATAAGAACTATAAGCAGATTACCTATAACATAATTTCTAAATGTTACTGCCCAGAATGTTGCGGCAAGTCCACCTGCTATCATTTGCCCCTGTGCCCCTATATTAAATAGTCCGGCCTTAAAAGCCACCATTGCGGCAAGTGCTGAAAATATAAGTGGTGTAGCTGTCAGTAATGTTCTCGCAAGTCCACTCATGAAAGGTGATCTTGGTGAAGTCTGATAAAATGCAGATTTTGCCATGTCTGCGTATGCAAATATTGGATTTACTCCTTTTGATATCATTATAATGCCTCCAATAATCAACGCAATCAGAACCGCTATAAGCGATGGCATTATTTCCTTAAATTTCTTACTCATCTAATTTTCCTCCTGCCATTAAGATTCCTATTTTTTCAGTAGTCGCATCTTTTCTGTCCAGCATTCCTACAATTTTTCCAGAGTGCATTACTGCTATTCTGTCGCTTAAAGCCATTATTTCAGACAATTCCGCTGACACTACCAATATTGCCTTTTTCTTCGTTTTTTCATTTAGAATAGTGTTATGTATCATTTCAATAGCTCCTATATCCACCCCTCTTGTAGGCTGAGCAGCTATTATAAATTTATTTTCCTTTTCCAGTTCCCTTGCAACAACTACCTTCTGCTGATTTCCTCCGGAAAGTCCTCCAAACTTGATTTTTCCATCTGTCGGTCTTATATCATATTTCTGTATATATTCATCTGTCTTTTTAGCAAGCAGTGAATAATCCAGAAGCATTCCCTTCTGATATACATTCTGTACTCCTAATGCCATATTTTCTTCAATTGTAAAGTCATCAAGAGTTGCCCTTTTATGTCTATTTTCAGGTATGTGTGATAATCCCTTCTGTCTTATGCTTCCAGCATCTTCATGTGTTAAATCCATCCCGTCAATAGAGTAGCTTCCACTTTCAATTTTTTGAAGTCCTGCCAGTGCTTCTATAAGCTCTGTCTGACCATTTCCTTCAACTCCGGCTATTCCCAAAACTTCACCTTCTTTTATATCAAAGGAAATTCCTTTTATTTTTTCTATATTGTTGTCACCTTTTACTACAATATTGTCAACTTTTACAACTGTTTTCCCAATTTTTACATCAGGTCTTTTCACTTCAAACAGGACAACCCTTCCAACCATCATATTTGCTATTTTTTCTTTTGTTGCTTCTGCTCTTGTAAGTTCTCCAACATCTTTTCCTTTTCTTATAACTGTTATATTATCTGAAAGTTCCAACACTTCATGCAGTTTATGCGTTATAAATATTATTGTTTTTCCTTCTTTAATAAGGTTTCTCATTATTGCATAAAGTTCAATAACTTCTTGTGGAGTAAGTACTGCACTAGGTTCATCAAATATAAGCAGTTCTGCCCCTTTAAACAGTATCTTCAATATTTCTATTCTCTGATGGATACCGACAGATAAATCTGAAATTTTTGCATCCGGATCAATATTCAGTCCATATTTTTCAGAAACTTCCTTTACCTGTTTTCTGGCAGTTGCCAAATCAAATATTCCTCCTGCTTTCTTTGGCTCAAAACCTAGAACCATATTTTCGGCTACAGTCAATGTATCTATAAGCATAAAATGCTGATAAACCATTCCTATTCCAAGATTTGCAGCTACTGTAGGACTTGTGATTTCTGTTTTTTCTCCCTTGTAGTATATTTCACCTGAAGTTGGCGAATAAAGTCCATTCAGTATTTTCATAAGAGTTGATTTTCCGGCACCATTCTCTCCAACTATTGCATGAATTTCACCCTTTTTTATCTTTAGGGTAATATCATCATTAGCAACTATTTTTCCGCCCAAAAACTCTTTTCTTATGTTTTTCATTTCCAAAATGTAGTCACTCATACTTCCTCCTAAACAAATTTAAACTCACATCTTACTCAATATATATATATATATCAATTTTTTGTAACAGTAATTATTAAAAAAAGATTTCAATAATTTAGTGAACCTCAATATTTTATTTAAAGAAATCTGATACATAATAGTTTGAATTCAGTTTTAATAAATTCAGAACATCTGTCTTACGTTTTATAACATTTATCTTATAATCACCGTAATAATACTTAGGTTTTTTGCCATTTATAAAAATAATTGTATTCTCTTCATTATAAGTATACCCCTGATATTCATTATTTTCAAGTAGTAAAATTCTTCTTTTTAATTTTAATTTATTTGTGGCCAGTTTATCCAGTATATCTTTTGGAAAATCTGTCAGATAGATATTTTCCTTTATTTCAGGCAAGATTGCCTGATCTTCTATATCTTCTGAAATCACAATATCCTTATCAAAAGTATATACAGAGTCATCTTCAAATTTATTAAAATCTATATTTTTATAACTTTCTTTTACGAAATATTCAAAATTTGATTTTCTAAAATTTTCAACAATATTTTTTCTTTTTTCCTTCAATTCTGATATAAGAAATTCTTTATCCAATTCTGAATACACGTTATTTTCATCAAACCCTTCCTTATTTAACAGCTGATTCAGTATATATACCTGTCTATTTAAAAATTCCTGATCCGTTCCAAGATACTGTGTAAGATTTAACTTACCTGACATTGATACAAGTTCCTGTCTCTGATTTTCATCAAGGGATGATGCCGGTATTTCCAGAATTTCTTCTTCATCTGAAAGTTCACTTTCTTCAATTTTTTTCATATCATCATAAAAACGTTTTTCCAGCAGTAAAGAGTATTTCTTATTTTTATCAACATTTTTCAATACCTGATTAAATTCATTGTAAAATTTATTTTTTTCAAAAAGTTCTTCAGGATAGTTAAGTTCATATATTTTTATTTCATACTTTCCTGGAATTACCTTTCTCATTTTAGGCTCGCCATTTATTACTACTTTTACTTCTCCAAATCTTGGCTGTTCCTCTTCCTTCCATTTTATTTCTGATTTTATTTTATCAAACATGCTGAAACTTGTTAAACTTGCTCCCAGCATCATTATCATTACTATCTTTTTCAAAGTTTTCCTCCTGTTTCCTGTATTATTTTTATTTTCATTATTAATTTTCATAAAAATTATAAAAAGTAACAGTTATTGTAGATTTTTTATAAACCTTCTTTTATAGCTTCCGCTATCTTTTCCGGTATTACTTCCATAAGCTCTTCCATAGTGGCATTTCTTATATTACTTATTGTCCCAAACCTCTTTATCAGTTCCTTTTTCCTTTTAGGCCCTATTCCATCTATATCATCCAGTGCACTTTTAATATTTCTTTTACTTCTCAGTTTTCTATGATGAGTTATTCCAAATCTGTGGGCTTCATCCCTTAACCTCTGGAGTATCTTCAAGGTTTCGTCTTCCCTTTCAAACAGATATGGATCACTTTCATGGCTTTTAAATATTTCCTCTTCCCTTTTTGCAATACTTATAATATCTGTATATTCTATTTTTCCAAGTTTTTCAAGTACTTCCGTTGCAACCCCCAGCTGTCCCTTTCCTCCATCTATGAGTATAAGATTTGGAAACTGATCTTTTTCCAGCTTTGAATATCTTCTTGTCAACGCTTCCCTCATCATAAGAAAATCATCAGGTGTATCCTTGACTGTTATCTTAAAATGTCTGTATTCCTTAGGTGTAACTTCACCATCTATTGCAACAGTCATTGCTGCCACTGCATCTTTTCCCTGAATATTGGAAATATCAAAACATTCAATTCTGTAAGGATGACTATTCAATCTTAGTGTCTTTTTAAGATTTCTTAAGCCTTCCTGAACTACTTTTTTCTGTCTTAAATATTTCTCCACTTCTTCCTTCAGGTTCAAATATCCCATTTCAAGCAGTTCATAACGTCTGCTATGAATTTTAGGAAAGTGCATTTTTATTTCCTTACCCTTTTCTATTTTTGACCATTCTTTTATCAGCTCACTCTTGTCTTCATATCTCATGTCACATATTATATTCCTTGGTATGCTCCTCTTTTCATAATATGAAGTTATAAGCCTTTCAAACAGGTCATCCTCCTGACTTTTTTCCATGGAAATTTTTATATGATTTTTATTTATAACCTTCCCTTCCCTTATATTCAATACACATAAAAAAACAAATTCTCTTTTTTCTTCAAACACAAATACATCTTCATTAATTTCCTTGCTATATTCTATTATCTGTGTCTCCAGCATTCTTTTAAGGGAATTTATTTTTTCACGTTCATTTATTGCCCTCTCAAATTCCATGTTATCACTGAAATGTTTCATTCTTTTTTCAAGTATATCCAGAATATCACTCTGATGTCCCTTCAGAAAACTTTTAAAATTTTCCACATTTACATTGTACTCAGCTTCTATATCTTTATACATACATGGAGCGGGGCAAGTATTCATATGATATTTTAGGCAAGGTTTTGTTATTTTTTCCATATTTCTGTTGCAATCCCTCATAGGAAATATTTTCAAAAGCGATTTTACCGCAAAAAATATCCCCATCGGATAAGGACCAAAATAATCCGCCTTCTCATTTAACCTTTTCGTACTACGCACAACCTCCAACTTGGGAAACTTTTCCCTTGTAAATTTTATATAAGGGTAGGTTTTTTCATCCTTTAACAGAATGTTATACTTAGGTTTATTTTTCTTTATCAGATTATTTTCCAGTATCAATGCTTCAACTTCCGTCTTACATATGAAAAATTCTATATCCCTTATATTTTTCACAAGTTCCAATGTTTTCGCATTATGGGAGTTGATATTCTTAAAATAGGAAGACACCCTATTTCTAAGGTTTTTTGCCTTCCCTACATATATTATTTTATCTTTTTCATTTTTCATTAAATATACACCTGGATTATCAGGTATATTTTTATATTCTACAGGCGACTTGACTTCTATCATTTTACCTTTTTATACCTCCGTTTTATCACCTATTTCCCTATGAAACTTAGTTATTTTATAATCCAGTTTTTTAGACAAATCCTTATACAGCATATTTACAAATGTTGCAGATCTGTGCTGACCTCCTGAACATCCTATCCCTATACGCAAATGCGATTTCCCATCCTTTTCATATTTTGGTATGAGGTATTCCAGCATATCCAGAAGCATCTTATAGAATTCCCTGCTTTCTTCAAGCCCCATTACATAATCCATAACATCTTTATGATTTCCTGTTTTACGCTTTAAATCCTCAATATAATAAGGATTTGGTAAAAATCTCAAATCAAACATTAGATGTAAATCCAGCGGAATTCCATTCTTAAATCCAAAAGAAGTAAGGTTTACATTAAGTTTTGTTTTTTTACCTGAAAACGCTTTTTCAAGTATTTGCTGAAGCTCTTTTGATGATGTTTTAGTTGTATCTATAACTAAATCTGCCTTCAGCATGAAATCCTTAATTAAATTTCTTTCTTCTTCAATATTTTCAAGCAAGGTATCATACAGATTTAAAGGATGCTTTCTTCTTGAAAGTTCATATCTGCTAAGAAGTACATTTGTTCTGGCATCCAAATATATAACTTTATAATTTATCTCATTTTCATCAAGAAATTCAAGCTGTTTTAAAAACTGATCTATAAACTCCTGATTTCTTATGTCTATTGCAACTGCAACTTTATTTCTTTTTTTGTTGCTTAGAAATATTTCGTTTAGATATTGAAATAAACTTATTGGAAAATTATCAATGCAGAAATATTCCCTATCTTCAAAAAAATTCATTGTTTCAGATTTTCCTGCACCACTCATTCCTGTTATTATGACAAGTTCTTTTTTTTCTTCTCCGTCTGCCATTTCTATTTTAATTCCTCTCACTTCATTTTTGATTAATCTTTTTTTTTATATTTTACTTCACTAATTATACCATAATTTTTCTATTTCGCATAAATTATTTTTAAATTTTTTTCGATAACAGATTTTTTATTTTATCATCTGCTGTTTGAATGATTTTTCTAAGTTCTTTTTAAGCTTTCAATGATAATATTGCATTATTCTAAATAAAGGAGAAACTCATATGAAGAAAATTTTAAATTTTGTTATTTTAGGAATTATTCTTGTCATAATTGGTATCGGTGCTTATATATTTACACAGAATAAAGTCGGTATCCCAAATTCTATGATACAGACTGCTGTTAAGGCACGTTTTCCAATTGAAAAATCGTATCCGTTGGGAAAAATAAAACTTTTCAATCCAAAAAGTCATTTTGAAAATGATAAACTTGTAATCGAATCTGAGTATATGAATGATGCCCTTAATGATAGAATTAGCGGAACAATGACATTTGAAACTGACTTAATCTATGATCCGATGAATTCGAAACTTTACTTAAATAACTTTACTCTGAAAAAGCTTACAAAGGAAGGAAAAGATATAAATATTGATAAAAAGCCTATTATAAGAACGGCGTTAAATTTTGCCTTCAGTCAGCTGGAAAAGGAAGAACTGCTTAATTTAAAAAATATTGAAAAGTTTCAGACTATAAAAAATATTAAAATCGAAAATAATAAAATTGTAGTGGAGAAATAGAAGACTATTTCTCCTTTTTTTTATTCCATAATTTTTCCTGGCGTTCATTTGCCGCATTTTCAAATTTATTATCCCCAGGATTGTAAAATTTTATTTTTTCATTCATATAATCCTGTTTTACAAAATGTTCAGGATATGCATGGGGATACTTATAATCCTTTGCACCTAGCTTTGTAAGATGTTTAGGTACTTCCTGAATTTTATTATTCTCAATCTGGCTTATAGCTGCATCTATTGCCAGGTATGCTGAATTGCTTTTTGGAGAAAGTGCAAGATAAATAGCCACTTCAGATAAAATTATTCTGGCTTCAGGCATTCCAATTTCTTTTGTTGCATGCATTCCCGCCACAGCTATTGGAAGAGCCTGGGGATTTGCAAGTCCTATATCTTCAGATGACAAAATTACAAGCCTTCTTGCAAGATACATCGGATCTTCACCACCTGAAATCATTTTTCCTATCCAGTAAACTGCCGCATCAGGATCACTTCCCCTTATGCTCTTTATCATGGCTGAAATAGTGTCATACTTATCTTCTGTTTTATGGTAGGATTTTTTTGTATTAAGGACTTCCTTCACTTCTTCAATAGTAAAATTCACTCCTGTATTTGAAAGCAATTCGAGTATATTTATTGCCTGTCTCGCATCCCCTTCTATTATTTCTGCAATATATGACAGAATTTCTTCAGAAAAATCAAATTTTTCCTTTTCATTTATATTTTTAAGAATTTTAAACAAATCTTCCTCATTCAATTTCTTAAATTCAAAGGCAAGACATCTTGATAAAAGTGCATTATTCAGACTATAGTAAGGATTTTCTGTTGTTGCTCCTATTAATATGATATTTCCATTTTCCAAATCTTGAAGCAGTGAATCCTGCTGCAATTTATTAAATCTATGGATTTCATCAAAAAACAGCAATGTCTGTCTTCCTTCCATACTGAATATTCTTTTTGCCCTTTCTGACAATTCCTTAATATCTGAAACTGAAGATTTTATTGCATTCAGATATTCATAATTGTAATTCATTCTATTTGCAATAATTTCTGCAAGAGTTGTTTTTCCAGTTCCAGGAGCTCCCCAGAATATAGAATTCATGAATGTCCCTTTTTCTATAATCCTTTTCAGTACTCCCTTTTCCCCCACAAGTTTTTCCTGACCATAAAAATCCTCGAGAGTTTTAGGTCTGTATCTAAAAGCCAAAGGCTTTTTTTCTTCATATAGATTTTCAAATAAATTCATTTTTTTACCTCTGTTTTTCACAATATTTATTTTATTTTTTCACTTTTTACCTTCTAGTATTTTCAATATAAAATTCCATTTATTACTTTTTCATTATAACACAAAACAGGAACTCTGGAAATATCAAAGTTCCTGTTTCTGTTCTTCTAATTCTTATCCAATAAAAAGAAGAACTTCAAAAGCTGAAGTTCTCCCTATTAAAATTCTATTTTCCAAGTTTATCAGCAACTAATATTGCGGCAAATACACTGTCAGCAGTTACTTTAAAAGGCATATTATGAATAGTTTCTGTTTCTACTGTACTTGCTTCTGCAACTTTATATAATCTTTCTCTAGATACACTTCCCATCCCGAGCTGTCCAAGAGTTGTAGGTAATCCTACACTTTTACATAATGCTATAACTTCATTGATTTCATCAAGTGATCTGTTTTCCAGAACCATTTGAACGATAGTTCCAAATGCAACTTTTTCTCCATGATACATATGATGACCTTCTTCAAGTATTGTAAGTCCGTTATGAATTGCATGAGCCGCAGCAAGACCTCCACTTTCAAATCCTATTCCACTTAAATAAGTATTAGCTTCAATTATATTTTCCACAGCTTTTGAACATACTTTATTTTCTACAGCAATTTTAGCTTTAAGACCATCTTCAAAAAGAGTATCCAGACATAATTCTGCTATGGCAAGAGCCGCTTTTGTAGCTTTTCCTCCTGCAATAGATGTAGCATTTGAATCCACACATGCTTTTGCTTCAAAATATGTAGAAAGGGCATCTCCTATTCCTGCTACTAATAATCTTACAGGCGCATTTACAATAACATCTGTATCCATTATTACCATATCAGGATTTGATTTTAAGAACAGATATTTTTCAAATTCACCTTCAGGAGTGTATACTACTGATAAAGCACTGCATGGTGCGTCAGTAGATGCTATTGTTGGAACTACAATTACAGGAATATCTGTATAGTATGAAATTGCTTTAGCGGCATCAAGAGTTTTTCCTCCACCTATTCCTATCATTACATCACATTTCTTAAATTTCAATATTTCGATATTTCTGTCTATTTCCTTTTGAGAACATTCTCCGCCAAAAACTTCAATATGGTATGGTACATTCTCCTTTTCAAATCCTTCGATTATCTTTCCTTTAAAGTTATCATAAACAAATTTATCTGCCAATATATAAGCTGATGTTTTTCCTTTAACTTTGTAATATTGCCCAAGATTGGATATTTCTCCTGCTCCCTGAACATATTTTGAAGGGGAATTAATAATTTTTCTCATACAATCATCTCCATTTGTTATTTTTTTATTTTAATCAAGTTAATTATATCACTTTTTTTAATTTTTGAATAGATATTTTTTTTACATTTTTAATAAAAAAGAAACTACCCTAAAAGCATGTTTTAAATCCTGGATAATGATATCCACTTTTTTTAACATACTTATATAGAATAGTTCCGTTACTTTATCTCATTTTTCTATTTCCTAATATTCCTTAATTAAATATTCAAATGCTCCAAGTGCGGCTTTCGCTCCTTCACCCATTGCAATGATAATCTGTTTCTGTTTTACTGTTGTAACATCTCCTGCAGCAAATATTCCCTTTACGCTTGTCATGTTATTTTCGTTGTCTATTTCAATTTCTCCAACTTTATTAAGTTTTACTAAATCCTTTACTAATTCACTTCTTGGAGATAGACCTATTTCAATAAACATTCCATTTATTTTTAATTCATGTTCTTCATTAGTTGCTCTATCCACATATTTTAAACTTTCAGCAAATTCTTTTCCAACAACTTCTTTTGTTGCTGAATTAAGTATAACCTTTACATTTTCTCTTTCTGCAAGCTTATCCTGTAATACTTTGTCTGCTTTCATTTCTGGCATGAATTCAATTAAAGTTACACTTTTAGCTATTCCTGACATATCAATAGCCGCTTCTACTCCTGAGTTTCCTCCACCTATAACTGCAACATCTAATCCTTTATAGAATGGTCCGTCACAAGTTGAACAGTAGTGAACTCCTTTTCCTGTATATTCCTTTTCTCCAGGAATATTAAGTCCTCTAGGTTTAGCTCCTGTTGCAATTATTATTGCCTTTGTTCTGTAACTTTTTCCGTCATCTGTTACAAATATTTTATCTTTTCCATCTTCTTT
>ERZ773180.1487-NODE-1487-length-11535-cov-17.745819_pt1 | contig 11535 bp, 11 predicted proteins | sample MGYA00511080_ERZ773180 | MGnify/ENA primary metagenome ERZ773180 (study PRJEB29015, sample SAMEA2738175) | human oral metagenome | biome: human oral; feature: human-associated habitat; material: saliva | place: China | collected 2178 ...
TGGATCAGGTACATGTCCCAGTAGTCCAGGCCGGCGCGCATGAGGGATTCTTCGAGCGTGTAGACGGCCTCGTCGTAGCGCTGGTGGCGCCCGGGGAGCTTGGAGACGAGGCGCAGCTCCTCGCGGGGGACGCCGCAGCGGCGCACGGCCTGCCCGAGGGCGCCCTCGTTTTCATAGTTGAAGGCGCTGTCCAGCATGCGGTATCCGGCCTCGACGCCGGAGATCATGGAGGCGACTCCGGCCTCGCCGCGCAGGTTGTAGGTACCCAGCGCGATGGCGGGCAGAGTCAGGCCGTCGGACAGCGTGTAGATCGGAATTCCGCTCATGACTCCAGCATAGCCCCCGGTCACGGGCATACGATGGGGGTATGGCACATCTTGAACTGGATGAGGTCCACGCGAACGCGGTGGACTATCAGCATTTCCTCCTTGATTCCCCTTCCCCCTATCACGCGGCCGAGGTCGTGGCGCAGCGCCTGGTGGACGCCGGCTTTACGCGCGTCGATGAGAAGGGCGCGTGGGATGCGTCCCCGGGCGGTCACGTGATGGTGCGCGGCGGCGCGGTGGCCGCGTGGTTTGTCCCGGAGACGGTGGCTGACGACGCGGGCTTCCGCATCGTGGGCGCGCACACGGATTCGCCGGCGTTTTCGGTGAAGCCGTCGGTGCAGTCGACGACGCCGGACGGCTGGGGCCAGATCGACGTCGAGGTGTACGGCGGCATGATGTGGAACTCGTGGCTGGATCGCGAGCTGACGCTGGCGGGCCGTCTGGTTCTGAACAACGGCGAGGTCGTCCTGGCCCGCACGGGCCCGATTGCGCGCATCCCGCAGCTGGCGATTCACCTGGATCGCGACGTCAATCCGGGTGGCCTGAAGCTTGATCCGCAGAAGCACCTGCACCCGGTGTGGACGGTGGATAACCCGTACGGCAACGTGCTGGAGTACGTGGCGCGCACGGCGGGCCTGGATGACGCCTCGCAGGTCGCGGCCTTCGACCTGATTCTCACCCCCAGCCAGGGGCCGGGCTTCTTCGGCGACAAGGGCCAGTTCATCGCGGCCTCGCGCCAGGACAACCTGTCGAGCGTGCACCCGGGCCTGGTGGCTCTGGAGCGCCTGGCCGCGCAGGGCACGCCTGCGGACGGCGACGTCACGGTGTTCATGTGCTTCGATCACGAGGAGGTGGGCTCGGAGTCGCGCACGGGCGCGGCCGGCCCGATCCTGGAGACGGTGTTGCGCCGCACGGCGAAGGCGCTGGGCCGTGACGAGGACGGCTTCGAGCGCATGCTCGCGGCCTCGTCGTGCGTGAGCGCGGACGCGGCGCATTCGGTGCACCCGAATTACGCGGGCCACCACGATCCGGACAACCGTCCGATGATGGGCCGCGGCCCGATCATCAAGATCAATTCGAAGCAGCGTTACGCGACGGACGGCGAGGGCATCGCCCTGTGGAATCGTGCGTGCGCGGCGGCGGGCGTGGCTTCGCAGAGCTTCGTGGGCAACAACGCGATGCCGTGTGGGACGACGATCGGCCCGATCACGGCGACCCGCCTGGGGATCCTGACGGTGGACGTGGGCGTTGGCTTGCTGTCGATGCACTCGGCGCGCGAGATGAGCCACGTGGATGACCTCCTTGAGCTCTCCCGGGTCCTCGAGGCGTACTGGCAGGGTGCCTGACGCCCGGGTCTCCCGCGCGCGGTGAGCCCGAAGGGTGAAGCCGTGCGCGCGGCACCCGCACCATGGTGCCTGACGCCCGGGTCGCCCGCGCGCGGTGAGCCCGAAGGGTGAAGCCGTGCGCGCGGCACCCGCAGCAGGGCGCCTGACGCCCGCGCACATGGAGAAACCCCAGCCTCGTCCGTCAATCGGCGAGGCTGGGGTTTTTCGTCTATCGGGTGTCCTCAGAGGGTGGCAACCGCGGTGACGGTGACGGGCACGTTGCCGCGAGTGGCCTTGGAGTAGGGGCACAGCTCGTGGGCGCGGTCGGCGAGGGCCTGCGCGCGGTCGAGCTCGACGCCGGGGATGACAACCTCGATGTCGGCGGTGAGGGCGAAGGAGTCGCCCTCGGGGCCAAGGCCGATCGTGGTGCGCACGACGGAGTCCTTGGTGTCGATGCCCAGTTGCTTGCCGGCCAGGCCCATGGCGCCCTGGAAGCAGGCGCCGTAGCCCATGGCGAAGAGGGCTTCGGGGTTGGCGCCGTCGCCGGGGCCGCCCAGTTCCTTGGGCATGCGCATGACGTGGCTGATGCCGAGCGCGGGGACGGAGGAGGTGCCGGCGCGACCACCGGTGGAGTCGGCGGTGACGGTGTAAACGATCTCGTTAGGTGTATCCATAACCCCATTCCACCACTAGGACTTCAGTCCCGCAAGAGGTTTGACAGAAACACAAGTATTTTCGCGCACACGGGGACGAGGCCGGGGCCCGCCCGCAGGTCACGGGCCGTCAGGCGGTGAGGAATTCCGCGTCGGGGCGGCCACTCAGTGCCTTGGCGACGGCGCGGCGGAAGCGGTCATTCATGGGCGGGAGCTGATCGCCGCGGAAGAACGCGGTCTCGATGTTTTCGCCGTCGGCGGGGCTGGGCTCGCCGCTCACCCACTCGGCGGCGAAGGCGACATCCAGGTAGGTGGTGACGTCACCGTTGTCGTAGGTGACGGGACCCACGACCTCGACGGACAGGAGGCGACGCACCTCGATACGCACGTCGGACTCCTCAAGGGCCTCGCGGGCGGCGGCGACCGCGGGCTCCTCGCCCGGGTCGACGATGCCGGTCACGGGGGTCCAAGCGCCGTTGTCCGCCCGGCGCACGCACAGGATCTCAACGGCCTCGGGCGCGATCGGGCGCTCCCAGTCGATTGCCCCGCTTCCCGCGGCGGGGCGCGCGATGACGACGGTCGTGCCGGGCATCCACAGGGGCGCGTGGCCGACGTGGCGGCGCAGTTCGAGGACGAAGTCGGGGGTAGCCATGGCCCTAGTCTACGGCGCTCACAGGAAGGAGGTGATGATCGGCAGGAGCAGGATCTTGACGATAATCGCGAAGGCGAAGAGTGTCGCGTAGGCGGCCTCGATGCGCTCGTCGGTGAGGCGAGCGTCGGCGGCCTGCAGGACGGCAGGCTGACCGAGGAAGCCAGCGATGCCGCCCGCGGCACGCGCGGAGGACAGTCCGATGAATTTCGCGCCGAGGGCCTGAATAGCGCAACACACAATGACCATGACGGCGGCGAGGAGGGCAGCGCGCCAACCCTCGGGGCTGCCGAGCAGGCTCGCAAACTGCGGGCCTGCGTTGAGGCCCAGGGCGGCGAGGAAGAGCATGAGGCCGATCTGTCGGATCGTCAGGTTCGCGGCAGCGGGCAGGGTCCATACGAGCGGGCCGGTGCGGCGCAGGGCGCCGAGCAGCATGCCCACGATCAGGGGGCCGGCGGCGGCACCCAGCTGGAAGCCCTGGCCGCCGGGCAGCGGGAAGGAGACGATGCCCAGGAGCAGGCCGAGGACGAGGCCGATACCGAAAGCCATACCGTCGACTTCGGCGACGCGGCGCTCGGAGTCGCCGAGCCACTCGGCGATGTCGTCGAGCTCGTCCGTGGGAACGACGACGGCGACGTGATCGCCGAGCTGCAGGTCAAGGTCGTCGCGGGCCAGGAGGTCCAGGTCACCACGGCGCACGCGCGTGATGACGGCACCGAATCGCTTGGTGACATTGAGTTCGCATACGCTGCGGCCGGCGACGTCGGGGTTGGACACGACGATGCGCTCGAAGGCAAGGTCGGAACGGTCGTCCTCGAGGTTGTGATCGAGGATCTCGCCGATGAGGGGTGCCGTCTCCTTGATGGACTCGGGGTCCCCGACCATGACAACGTGGTCACCCGGCAACAGGTCCTCGCCGGGAGCGGTGACGCGGGTGCGCCCGTCACGACGCAGGTAGGACAGGCGCACGCGCTGGTCGCGCCACGCGTCGATGTCGCGCGTGTTGATGTGCTTGGACACGCGAATACTCACGGCCTCCAGGGAGGACCCCGCGAGGGAAGGCGTGTCCTTGGGGCCGACCCACTTCCTCGTCACGGTGATCGTGACAATGAGGATGCCGCCGATGACGCCCACCGGATAGCCGAAGGCGTAGCCAACTGCCGCGTTGGGATCTCCCGTGAGGCGGGTGGCCGTATCGAGGGCAGGTGCGGCCGTCAGAGCACCCGTGAAGAGACCCGACGTGAGCCCGGAGGACAGTCCGAGGAGGCGGCCTCCCGCGAGCGCGATGAGCGCCCCCACGACGCAGACGATCGTGGTGAGGGCGAGGAGGTTCGTCTGCTTACGCAGATCCTGGAAGAAGGTGGCACCCGCTGAAATGCCGACGCAATACACGAAGAAGGCCAGGCCCATCGGCTGGACGATCGACATGTGGGTGCTGACAACCTCGGGATGCAGCGCCGAGACGACGAGACCGACGAAGAGCGCACCCGCCGCTCCGAAGCGCAGCGGGCCGATCCGAATGGCCCCGATCGCAGCACCCAACGCAACGACGACAAACAGTGCGAGCAGGGGTGAAGACGCGAAAAGAGAGGCCATAGCTTTCAGAGTACCTGTCATGCGACCGGCGTTCCCCGCGACTGTCATATTGCCTGCGTTAAGAACCTCACGGATTGGTTACACTGGTGCCAGAAACTGAAAGGACGGTCATGTCTCAACCAGCACCCGGATGGTACCCCGACCCCGCAGGAAGCCAGCGCCTTCGCTGGTGGAACGGCGGGGAGTGGACCGAGCAATTCCACGATATGCCGCAGCAGGGAGCGCCTGTCTCGCAGCAGATGCCCACAGACCAGGCTGCGGGGCAGTACATGCCCGCCCAGTCGCAGGCTCCGACCGTTTCCTCGGACCCCTACAATCCGTCGGGCATCGCCCCGCAGCTGGGCGTCGCCGGAATGGACCCGCAGGTGGCAGAGGCCGCACCGAAGAGCGGTCGCGGATGGGTCATCGGCGCTATCGTCTCCGCGCTCCTCGTGGTCGTTTTCTTCGGCACGATGGTGTACACAGGTATGCAGCTGCGCGCTCAGAACGTCGAGTGGCGCGACGTGCAGGAGCAGCGCAACTCCACAAAGATCAGCCTCGACCACAAGCAGGATGAACTCGACAAGGTGAAGAAAGAACTTGAGGAGGCACAGAAGTGAGCTACGGAGTCCAGCCCCAGGCGAAAAAGCCCTCCCGCCTTCCTCAGATCCTGACGATCATCTGCTCGGTTCTCGCCGTCATCTTCCTCCTTGTCAGCGCCACCATGTACGTCAGCGCTCGCTCAAAGGCTCAGGAGATTGAGGATATGCGGGCCGAAATCCAGTCTGCGGATGCTAAGACCGTGGAAATCGACAGCGAAATCACGTCCACTCAGGAGCAGATCACCGCGGCCAAGGCGAAGAAGGACGCTCAGCAGTGGTGCACCGACTTCGATAAAGACAAGATGAAGGTGACCGACCTCGACAAGATGGCGACCGCCCTCAAGACAATGTCGGAGCCGCAGCGCAACGCAGTCGGAGAGGTCTGCGGCGGCAAGAAGGCATTCGCAGAGGCATTCGCTAAGGACCTCAAGCGCGGCATGGTCAACACGTCGACGCCAACATGCGATGGAAACGGGACCACCGTCAACATTTCCGGCACCGTATCGCTCGACGCACCCACCATGGCCAAGATCGGCAGCATCGACGTCGTCTACGAGGTATTCGCGGCGAATCACGAGATCGGCGATTCCGATTCTCCGCTCGGAACAACCACTGCCGCCGTACCCCCGGGTGGAACAGGCAACTTCTCAACAACAGTTCCGTTCGCAACAACCGGCGATTTCTACTGTGCGGTGCGCGTCAAGAGCATCTGGCCCACCGGTCTGTGAGCGCCGTATTCACAGCTGTCTCCTGACACGAGAGAAGGAATCACGATGAGTGAACCCGCGGAAGGCTGGTACGCCGACCCCAGCGGCGCAAACCAGCTGCGCTGGTGGGACGGCCACGCATGGACGGACTACGTCGAGCCGTACGAGGCACCGGTGCCCTCTCCTCAGGAGGTTGAGGTCACAGTTCCGGCGGTGGACGAGGCCTTCCCGGCTTCGTCCGCCGGGGAGCGGACCGCCACTTCCGCCGGTACACCTATCCCCATGCCCGAGGCCCCCCTTCCGCAGGAGGTCGCACCCGCCTCGTCGGTAGCCCAGGCACAGGTCGCGCCGATTCCGATGCCCGCCTCCCCCATTGAGGAAAAGGGCAGCGACGAGGCGGACGCACCCGAGAGGAGCGGAACGCTCAAGTGGGTTCTCGCGTGCGCAGCGTCGTGGATGCTCGTCGCAGTGTTCATTACCGTTCTCGTCATCGCCTGGTCGCACCTGGGGGCCAGCGGCCGCATTCAGGAGCACGCGAAGAGCCGCGCTGAGACCGCCCAGAACGAGCTCAACACGGCCCGCTCGACGCTCGAGTCCATCAATCAGCAGCTCCAGGAGGCCACCAAGTGAGCGCTCCCGCACCCCTGCGTGCCGCCACCGTCGCGGGCGCTATCCTCGCCACGCTTTTCATCGTCCTCTCAGCCATCATCGGGGGCATCAACGCGTGGCGCACGCATTCCGCATCCACGTACGAGGCACAGGCCGAGCAGGCCCAGTCCGAGAAGGCCACGGTCGATCAGCAGATCACGGACGCAAAGGCCGCACTGGATGCCGCCACCGTGCGCAAGGATGCCGAGAGCTGGTGTGATTCGATCACGCGCGAATCCGCCGCATCGATTCGAGACGCCCTCAAGACATACGATTCGGCAACCCAGGCCACCAAGGACGCGATCCACGAACAGTGCCCGGCGAAGGAGACCCTTGCTCAGGTCCACCGCTCCAACAAGGACGCGGACTTCACCATCGCGGTGGGCGAATGCACGACCGATCAGGTGACGACCACGGTGAACGGCACGCTCACGCTCAAGGACTCTTCCCTGATCGCCTCGCTGGGCACGCTCGACGTGGAGATCAACGGGTTTACCGCGGACAAGGGGAAGAACCCTAGCCCCAGCTCGCCGTACCAGGGCACGACGACGATCACGTTGACACCCGGGTCGCCCGCCACTTTTACGCTGTCGATTCCTTACGATCCTGGGATGTCCGACAAGACCGAGTGCGGCGCGACGATGACCAGCTGGTGGCCCTCCAACCTGTGATAGGCGGTGAATCCCGTCACCGCACCAATTCCAATTTTTTCAACTCGCATAGAATTGGGGAGACACAGTGAAAGGAGTCTCCCCGTGAGCACCCCCACCCCCGGCATGCCTGAAGAAGCGGCTGCCGCCCCCATTCCTCCCGCCGGTCAGATGCCGGCTGGTACGAGCCCCGCGGTCGCGGCGGCCATGCCGACGTTCACTCCGCTGACTGCCCCGCGCCCGCGCGCGACGGGCGGCCAGATCGCGATCGCCGTTATTACGTCGGTCCTCGTCGTCCTTTTCGCCATCACGACCCTCATGGCCGCCGGCATCTACTCCCTGAAGAGCAAGGACCTGACCGAGACCCAGGAAGAGCTCAGCACCGTTCAACAGGAGCTTCAGGAAGCGCAGGAGGCCGCCAAGTGAGTGACAACAACATCCCCACGCCCGAGGCCACCCCGGCTCCCGTGACGGTCGCGACCAAGGCCCCGAAGAGCAAGGGACTGTCGATCTACAACCGCGTCGCGCTCGTCGTCCTCCTCGTCCTCGTCATCGCGACGACCACCCTGTTCACCTTCGCTGTCCAGAAGACGAAGGCGCAGAAGGACATGCAGGCTGAGATCCAGTTGGTCGAGGAACAGACGGCTGCACTCGCCGCCCCGGCGTGGTGCAAGCAGGTGACCCCGGACAACGTCGACAAGATCGACGAGCTCTTCTCCGACTACAAGGGGATGTCCTCGGCGTCTCAGGAAGCTGTGAAGAAGGAGTGCAAGAATCGCGTCGAGACCGTCGAGCTGCTGAAGACCCACAGGGGCAAGGATGCATTCAAGGTGGACCCCACCTGCGCTCTTGACGACGCTCAGACCACGGTGCACTGCACCGTCGACATCTCGCCCGCCAGCGACACGATGAAGGACAAGCTCGCGGCCTACCCGACGACCAACCTGACGCTGCAGATCTGGTTCGACGATTCGCAGTTTGTTCTCGGCACCCCCGATCACGTCGTCGATGACGTCGCGACTGCGACGATGACGAACGGCGAGAAGGTGACCGTCGAATTCACGACGCCCTTCGATCCGAGCTGGGGCGACAAGTTCGGCGTCGAGGTCACGGAGTACTTCCCGAACGCGTGAGCCAGGCACTCTGATCGAACATACTGGTCCCGTCGCCCGGAATGGGCGGCGGGACCGCGTGTATTCGCGTCCAGCGGGCGTACGGGATGCATCCCCGCCGACGCCCGCCACGGCCTCGTTCAGGCGCTCAGTAGTGCTCGTGAGAGTCGTATCCGCGCAGCCGATCCAGCTCTCGCCGTTCCTTCTTCGTGGGGCGCCCACTCCCCTTCTCACGCATGGCGACGGGGATGTGTACGCGCGGACGCTCGGGCGTGCGATCGTCGTAGGCCGTGCGCGCCTGCGGATAGGACACACGCTTGTTCAGCAGTAAATTGACCCCCAGGATCCGGTCGAAGCCCTCGATGCGCAGGCGCACCTCGTCGCCGACGCGCACCTTGTAGGCAGCCTTGACGGGCTCACCGTTGACACGCACGTGTCCGGCGCGCACGGCGGCCGTCGCCTGCGACCGTGACTTGAGCTGGCGGGTCGCCCACAGCCACGTATCGACGCGCACGGCCGACGAGGCGAGGGCACCCGCGGGGATAACGACTTCTTCGGGGGGCTCACTCATCGCGACCGCCTAGTTGATGCGGCGGATGCGCTTCTGGTGGCGGGGCGTCAGGATGATCGCGACGAGGGCACACAGGATCGGCATGCCGATCAGCATGCCCAGCAGGGCTCCCCAGGGAACGATGGGGCGCAGCGTCGACGTCAGCGTTGGGAAGATCCCCGAATTCGCGAAGGTAATGACGGCGAGCACACCCACGACGAGACCGGAGAGCACAGCCGTCGGAATCGCGTTGAGCGCGAGCACCACACCCTGCCAGGTCGTGACGTGGCGGCGCATCGTGGGGGCGGCGCCGATCGCATCGAGAGTATCGAGGTCCGGGCGCATATCCGAGGAGGACAGTGCCACCACGAGGGCAACCGTCGCCGCGGCCGCGACAACAGCGATCAGCGCGGCAACGTAGGGCAGGACCAGCGATCGCATCGTCGGGGCGATCACCTGGGCGGATGCGCCGGGGACCTGGCGCGCAATCGTCGTCTGGAAGGAGGGAGCGTCCACCGGGTTCACCGGCTTCTCGACGGTGAGGAGCTCGCCGAGCGGCACGGCGCGCAGGCCGAGGGCTTCGGAGGCCTGCGGGGACAACACCATGACGTTGATACGCGTGAGGGGCGAGGCCGGGAAGGTCATCGTCCTCTGCACGAGGGCGTCCGGCAGGTCATCATCGGAGGCGCCGGCGGCCTTCGCGGCAGCGATCGCCGACATATCGAGGCTGCGCAGGTCGGCCTGGCCAGCACCGTTAATCAGCTTCGGATCGGGTACGAGGACGCCACCGGCGTTCAGGGTGGCGATCGCGCGGACCATGTCGTCCTCGTTGAGGTATCCGGCCTCGCGCAGGTAGGTGCCGTCATCGACGATGTAGGCGACGTCGATCTCCGCCATCGTGCCCATGTCGCCACGCATCGTGAGCGTCGACTTGTCGGTGGGGTTGACGGCCTCGACCATGGTCTCCGGGCCACCCGGGCCGCTGTTCCATGCCATGCCGTTCATGATGGCGCTGGAGGTGACCGTGCGCTCCGCGTCGACGACCTGCTGGGCCGACTGGAGCAGGTTGCGGGTGCGCGTCACAGAGTCGGTCTTATCGACCGTCGAGAGGAAGACCTGCCCGCGCTGTCCCGCGTGCGGGCGCGAGTTCCAGCCAGCCTCGTTCGACGAGGACAGAGTGATGAGAAGACCGCAGGCGACAAACACGGTCGTCAGGATCGAGGCCATGGCGGGGAACGTGCGATGGCCATTGCGCACGGCGTCGCGCAGCGCCAGGCGCATGCTCATCGACGCGCGGCGATTGGGGGCACGCCAGCGGGTGAAGATGTAGGGGATCGACCCGATGAGGCCGGCCTCGAGCAGAGCGACACCAACGACGAGGGCGAGCACCGAACCGCGCCAGGCGGCGATACCCAGCAGCGGGAGTCCGGCCAGCAGCGCCAGGGGGTAGATCATGCGACGGCGCACGAGGCGGGAGGGCTCCCACACGCGCCCGCCGATGACCGCAGAGGTGTTGATGCGCGACGAGGTGTGCGCCGGCGACACCGACGCCATGAGAGACAGCAGGATCGGCAGGAGCACTGACAGTGCCAGCGGCCACCACGGCACGATACCGATACCGAGGCCCGACCAGACGCCGATGCCCACCATGCCGCACGCAGACAGCACGGCGGAGACAAGCCCCGAGTACACACCGATAACGAGGCCGTGAGCAATCGTCAGACGACGACCGTCGGACTGGTCGCCGCCATTGGCAACAATCATGGCTGCCGTGCGCATAACCGATCGCTGGGCGACGGTGTACAGCGGCGAGATGAGCAGGATCATCTCGGTGAGGATGAGGAGGATGCCCGCCACCAGGAGAAGGTACTGCGCGGGGTTGGTGCTCCGAGTGCTTTGGGGCCCCTCATACTGAGCGATCTGGGCGGGAATCGCCGAGGCATCCGGCGGGTCAGCGAGAACCTGTCGCGAGACGACGGAGAATCCCGACTGGTTGATCTGGCGGACGTGGTCCCAGGTGACCGGAGTCGGGCCGGTGACATACCAGGCAGTCTGAGTGCGCCCCGCCACCGCGAGACGATCGATCTCGAGCGTGCCATCACCGATGATCGCCCGATTCGTGCCGGAAATAATCTCGTCAATGACGACGCTTCCGGTGAGCGCCTGAGTAGTGCGATTCTTGGCAACGGTCAGCGACAGGGCGAGCGTATCGCCCACCTGGGCCTTGAGTGCCCGAGCGACATCGTCGGAGATGACGGCATGATTGGCTGCGAGGGGGCCGGTCTTGCCACCCGCATTCACGCGCGGGGCATCGAGCGCGGCCGTCTGGGTACCCGAGTCAACCGTGTAGCCCGTTCCGTCCTGCGTCGTAAGGCGAAGCTGATAGAGAGAATCGACGGCGATCAACTGGTCCCCCGACGGCACCCAGTCAGTGAGGGTGCTGGGGGTAACCGTGACTTCCTCATCCGAGGCCGTCTTCGATAGGACGTCGGCGGTGATGTCTTGCCCGATGGGTGTCGACGAGCGGTGCAGGGTGACCGCCTGAACGTCAGAACGGTTGCCAAGCCACGACGCGGCCTGGTAGCGCTGGGAGGTCGTCACGTCCCAGAACGTGATCGCGCCGATCGCGATGATAATCGGCAGCGAGATAAGAAAAACCGCTGTCAGCGTGCGCCCCAGGCTCTGGCGCGCATCACGAGAGGCGATGCGGAGTACTACTCCCCATCGCCTCATTCGTG
>ERZ773180.1489-NODE-1489-length-11528-cov-3.004620_pt1 | contig 11528 bp, 9 predicted proteins | sample MGYA00511080_ERZ773180 | MGnify/ENA primary metagenome ERZ773180 (study PRJEB29015, sample SAMEA2738175) | human oral metagenome | biome: human oral; feature: human-associated habitat; material: saliva | place: China | collected 2178 ...
AAGTAAAGAAATACAATCGTTTGCCGAACGTTTGCAGCGTATGTTTGGCATGGTTAGAGAGTTATTGCATACTACTGAAGATTCGAAATTTGTGAAACTATACTCTCGCATAGAGAAATATGAAAGCATTTCGGATAACATGGAGATTGAAATAGCTAAGTACTTAGATCAAGTTAGCAATGCTCACCTTAGTGATGAAACAAAGGAAAAGGTTCGTTCTATGCTTCGTGAGATATCTGAACTTGAAAGTATTGGCGACTCATGCTTTAACATTGCACGTACAATGAACCGACGTATGTCGGCAAAAGAAGACTTTACTGAAAGTCAATACAACCATATTGAACAGATGTTTGAACTTACCGATGATGCTCTAACACAGATGAACAACTTGCTGGTAGGCCATAAACACGAAAATGATATAAATCATTCGTTCAACATTGAGAACGAAATGAACAACTACCGCGACCAATTAAGCACACAGAATATTCGCGATGTGAACGAACATAAGTACACTTACGCGATTGGAACAATGTATATGGACATTATTCAAGAGTGCGAAAAGCTCGGCGACTATGTTGTAAATGTGGTTGAAGCACGTATGGGTGTAAAACAAAGTATTTAATTTTGCAACGCTTATATTAAAGTTTAAAGAGCTTTTAGTAACTTTGCCTAATATGGAAAAAAATAGTTTTGCACAACAACTTAGCCCAGTTAGCTATACCATCAACGTAAGAGGAGAATTGTTCGACCTTTCGAAGCCTTGTGTAATGGGCATCTTAAACGTTACTCCCGATTCGTTTTACGCAGACAGCCGTATGCAAACGGAAGCGGAAATATACAAGCGTACTAATCAGATTATAGCAGAAGGGGCAAAGATTATCGACGTAGGTGCATGTTCTACACGCCCTGGAGGAGAGTTTGTAGACGAAAAAGAAGAAATGCGTCGTCTTACTATGGCACTGCCAATTATTCGTAAAGCACAGCCAAATGCTATTATTTCTATCGACACTTTTCGTGCTTCTATCGCCCGACGCATGGTCGAAGAGTTTAATGCAGATATTATAAATGATGTTGAAGAAGGCAGCGATCCAGACATGTTTCGCACTGTTGCCGAACTGGGAACACCTTATATACTGATGTCTAAGGCTGCTAACATGCACGATATGCTTATCAACTTATCGCGCGAAGTGCAGGAATTGCGTGCTCTTGGGCAGAAAGATATCATCTTAGATCCAGGCTTTGGCTTCGGTAAAGACCCTATTGATGGTAACTTTGCACTAATGGGCGTCATGGAACAACTACACGCTTTAGAGCTTCCTATACTTGTTGGTATTAGCAGAAAGCGCATGATTCATCAACTATTGGGTATTACAGCACAAGAGAGTCTGAATGGAACAACGGCTCTTAACATGATTTCTCTCATGAAAGGAGCAAGCATCTTGCGTGTTCACGATGTGAAAGAAGCAGTAGAAACTGTGCGCATTTACGAGCGATTGATAGCTACTACAAAGGCAGAATAGGCTGATTGTTGCGTAAAAGAAATAGCAGAAAGGAAGAAATATGTTTTTTGATTTTGGCTTAAAAGACATCATTGACATAGTGTTGGTAGCGCTTATGCTCTACTACCTCTATCGTATCATGAAAGAATCGCGTTCGCTTAACGTGTTCGCAGGTATTATGATATTCATTGTTGTCTGGCTTATTGTCAGCCAAGTATTGGAGATGCGCCTCTTAGGAAGCATTATGGACAAGCTTGTTTCTGTAGGAGTTATCGGCATTATCGTGCTTTTCCAGGAAGAAATACGCTACTTCCTCTACAATCTTGGTGCGCATCAGAAAGCAAGAAACATACTGAAAATCTTCCGAAGCGACAAGAATAAGAAGGGTGTAGACCGTGAAACGATTCTTCCTATCGTTATGGCTTGCATGAATATGGGCAAGGGTAAGGTAGGCGCACTGATTGTTATAGAGCGCGGAGTTATTTTACAAGACATAGTAGAAACGGGCGATTACATTGATGCACGCATCAATCAACGACTCATAGAAAATATTTTCTTTAAGAATTCGCCTCTCCACGATGGCGCAATGGTAATATCGAAGAAGCGTATAAAGGCTGCTGGCTGTATTCTTCCGGTTAGCCACAACCAAGATATTCCAAAGGAATTCGGACTTCGCCACCGTGCTGCAATGGGTATTTCGCAGGCTTCTGACGCTCTCGCTATTGTGGTTTCAGAAGAGACGGGTAAGATTTCGGTAGCAATTCGCGGTGAATTTCAAGTGCGACTTTCGGCAGAACAACTTGAAAGTATCCTTACGAAGGAACTCGAAAACTTATAAAAACAAAGGTAAACACATATACAATAAACCTACTTTAAGTCCATTACAGCTGGACATAAAGTAGGTTTATTGCTTTTATAACATACCGAAAGGGCGCTTCTTCGATAGTCTTATCAGATTGTATTTTTGCTGAATAGCCATGCGCCAATACTACAAGCCAACTTGTTTTTTCAGTTCCAGACGTTTCTCCTTAAGTTCTTTATCGTCAACATAGGCCAGTGCATATCCCCAATAAAGGTAAGCCTCTTTGAACGATTTAAGGCTATTCTTTGCATCACCCATATTCTTATATATTATAAACATGATGGATTTGCTCGGTTCATATAGCTCCGCTGCAACTTTTAGATGTTCTATTGCTGCATCGTAATGTCCCAATTGGTTTTCAACAACGCCTAACCGATAGTTCCCAACAGCTATTTTAGGGTCGTATTCCACGGCTTTTGCAAAGTAAAAGGCTGCTAAATCGAGCTTATTCAGGTATTCGTACGCACCAGCAGTATAGTAAAGTGCATTGTAAGTGGTGTCGCCTGCTGCCATCACCTTATTATATATAGCAATGCATTGGTTGTATTTGCGGTCCAAGAAATAGGCTTCGCCCAGCATTCGGTTTACTTCTACATTATCAGAATCCTGTTTACAATAGCGTTCTCCGTACAATATTGCCATATTAGGCTGACTATCTTCTTCAGATAAGAACACTTTCATGAGGTCAGCAACGATATGTCCGTCCATCGGAAACCTTTCTAAGAGCGTCATTCCCCAATATGTTTGCAGCGTTACATTGCGCATTGCACCTTGCGCATAGTACATTTCGCGTAACGCATCGTGTGTCAGACTATCTTCTGGAATGGTTTTCAGCACATCAACACATTGTTTATATGCTGTACGAAGATAATAACACGACGCCAGTTTCATTCTTATCGCGTTATTATCGTCCAACGTCTGCGCTTGCTTATAGTGCGAAATAGCATGAAAATAGTTATATGCCTTCATGCAACTATCTCCTTTTTCAACGAGCTGTCGGCGATGTTGCGCAATCGCAAACAGAGAGAAACAAAATAAAACTACAAAGAGCAGAAATTGTTTTCGCATATAAACAAATCGGTTAAAAGATAAATTAGAAGTTCGAATACAAATTTCTGTGGGGCTTTTAAATGACTATAGCCCCACAGAAACTAATTCTTTGCCAATATATTACTTACTTTCCGTTTAGCACGAAGCTCACAGGCAATATGTAATGCACAGCAATTGGTTTCCCGTTTGCCTTGCCTGGCTTCCATTTCGGCATTGATGATACCACTCGAAGTGCCTCCTTATCCAACGATGGAGAAACAGAACGTATAACCTTAGGTTCCATTATTTCACCTTCTTCTGTTACGATAAACTGCACGACAACACGTCCTTGTTCCTTATTTTTAACCGCCTCTGATGGATACTTCATATTTTCTAAAAGCCATTGGTTAAGATTTCCATTGAAAGTAGGCATTTCTTCAGCAGTGATATACACTTTTCTCGGAGCTTTCTTTGGATTCTGCTCGGTTGGTTCTTCGTTTGCAATTTCAGTCGTAATTCCTACTTCTTGAGTGGTTATTTCAGCATTTCGGCTGTCCGTCAATGCTTCCACCTTATTGCTTGTGCTTTCAATTGCTTCGGTAGACAGCACGTTCTTCTGACTTTCCTGCAATGTAGTTGTTTTGCTTTCAGATGGCAAAGCCACCTTCTTTTGTTGTTCAACGCTCGCCTTATCCGTTGATATAGCCTTAGAAACCTTTGCTATATTGTGTGCAACTGTCTCTATATTACTAACAATGAGCAATGCTACTGCTAACGGAATATAAAGGGCATACTTTGCTTTCGCAATTCCTTTTGTTCGTTTTTTGTTCATCATGTTAATACGTTTCTTAAGAGGTAAAACATTAAAATTATTTGATATAGTAGCTACATTCTTTCTAAATGCCAATCCCAACAAATGGTATTGGTATTCCTTACTATTTGTTCCACTTGCCAAAACATTGTGGTCGGCAAGATATTCAAGGTTCAATCGCACTTCACGCTTTAGCAACCACACAAACGGATTTGCCCAAAAAACAAGGGAAAATAGTTCTGAAAGAAGAATATCCAGAGTGTGTTGCTGTCTGCAATGCGTCAGTTCGTGCGTCATTATTTCGGTTATTTCCTTTTGGTTATGCTTCGATTGATTGATAAAAATCCAATTGAAGAATGAGAAAGGTCCATCTTCGGTTTCCAATAGATACACCTTTTTGCCATCTATTTCGGCTGTTTTGCATTTATTCTTTAGTCTTACGATAGAAAACAGCTGCCATAAAAAGCGCAAAAACAGTAGGCTTACCATCATGATATATAGTGTTGTTGCCTTAGATTCCCAGTTTAACGAACCTCCTTTACCAGGTGTTATGCTTACGGTGGGCAGTATAATGGTTGCATATTCGTTAGCTATTGACAACATTCCTACGCTCTTGTTAATCCAATAGGAGAAGTTTAGCCCTGGCACCAATATCGCAACGAAATACATTCCAATAAGAGATGCTCTGCGCCACGAGAAGAATGTGTCGCTCGAAAACATCAACTTATAAAAGCCGAAGAGCACGATAAGGGCAATGTTGAGTTTCAATAAATACATCATCATAGCTATTTCGTTTTCAATCGATTATTGTTTAAAAATATGTTTGAAGGCAGATGCTAAATGTCTTTGTGGGCATTCAGCTTCTATTTTGTGTCTTTTCCTTTTTCAATTTCACTGATAATATCTTTCAAATCCTCTGGTGATATCTTGTCTTCCTTAGCAAAGAACGACACCATTTCACGAAATGAGTTCTTAAAATAGTTGCCTACGAAACTGCTCATAAAGTCTGATTTATATTCAGTTTGCGCTATTTGCGGCGTAAAATGATAAATCGCACGATGCTGTTTCGCCTTTACGTATCCCTTGCGCTTTAGATTATTCATCACCGAAGCCACTGTTGTGTAAGGTGGTTTAGGCTCTTCCAAATGCTGTAAAACCTCTTTCGTCGTACAGCTTCCTAAGCGCCATACTTGCAACATTACTTCTTCTTCTTGCTTTGTTAACTTCTCCATATTCGAATTTGGTTTATTTGTTTCTGCTACAAACTTACGATAAATTCGTAATGAAAACAAATCTACAATGTTAATAAACACTAAATATCAAACATTTGTCATTGTTTATCAAATCAATACGAAAAGTTAGGAGAGATAAAAACTAAAATAAACCATACTTAAAATACGTCGATTGCGAATAGAAAGCACTTCTCTCTCTTCTCAATAATTGGCTCTGAACATCTTCATATATAGATGAAATGAGAACAATATAAATGTAAAGATTTTACAGAATATCTTGTATTGCGTAACCGTTTAATTATCAAGACTTTATTATAGGGGTTGTTTTGCATTGCAAAAGCGGCTCTTTTACCTTGCAAAACAGGCACTATTGCTGCACAAAACAGGCACTATTGCAACGCAAAAGCATATACACAGCTTTTGCGTTGTATTTTTCTTTACAAACTAAAGAGATATTCTATATAAACATTCTCTACTCAATAGCGGAAAAATATATGCTGTGCGATATAGCCAATCAGCCATTTTGCTACAGTAATGGAAGCAACTTTTATATGTAAACAATGGCTTCTTACAATCCATAAATATTTTTCGCATCTGCTATAAATTGCAAAAGGGAGATAAAAAAATGACTATACTACTCTACAGATTCAGTATTCTGACACTACCTTCAAGTTGTCAGCACTGAATACTAGCATATAAAAAGAGGCTGGACTCCTATGTCGGAATCCAGCCTTTATAACGCTTTTGCTTCAGCTACTAAACGTTTTCAGCGTCAGCAAAAGTAGGGATTGTTGTCAAGCAACAATAATAATTCTTATATTCTATAGCAGTTTTAAATTACTTTACAACTACTCTAACAACTTTACCGTTCTTGTACTTCACAATATTTACACCCTTCTGAGCCTTGTCAATCTTCTGACCAGCAAGGTTGTAACGTGCTACTATCTCGTTGTCAGCGTCCATACTTGCATTTTCAATGCCTGCAGTTAGAACAACAACGTCTGCAATATTGGTTTGGTTTACTACGTGTTCGTCTACAGCAATAGAGCTATCGCCCAACTTAGGAGCCACAAATGCAATTACATGCATCTTGTCTGCGTTGTAACCAGCAGGGATAGTGTAAGTGAATTGCTTATCAAAGTTGTCGCCAGACCATGTAATGTTGTCACCGTTGATGTTTGTTAAGCACTGACGGAATGTGCCATTGTGAACATAGTTCTTAATTCTTTGACCCTTATCAATCTGTGGACTAACGAGTCCATCTTCTGTTACATAAACGTAAAGAACATAGTCTTTAAGGAAGCTTGCTGCGCTCTTAACACCCAAACCCTTTACATCTACAACCAATTGGTCGTTGTTTTCGTTAGTAACCTTGTCTACCTTAGCAGCAATTTCAAGGTTTACGAATGCAGGAAGATTAGCATCTGTTTGTTCAAACATTTGGTTAAACATTTGAACTGCTTGGCTAAATGCTTCTTCTTTGAAAGCAATTGCTGTTGTAAGAGCACCTTCTATTGCTGTTCTGTTGAATGCTGCCATTGGATAACCACTTGCACCAAGCGCCTTCATAATAGCAATACTTTGGTTTGTCTGATATGGGTCTGGGCTACCCATTGGGCCGTGAAGAGCCACCCAAGCCAAGTCATGACGATTATCTTGCAATTGCTTTAAGAGTCTTGAACCAGTAGGACACCATGTACAAGTAACAGCTGTAAACTGCTCAATGAGCTGCTTTTGTCTCTTAAGAGCTGTTTCGTAGAAGTTGATATCTGATTCGTAAACGTCGTTCTTAGTGTTGCCTGTTGGCTCAGCACCATCTACCTTAGTGATAGCAAACTTAATTTTGTGTGCGCCAAGTTCTACATCTGTAGTAGGAATTTCAACTACATCAGCCTTGATAGTACCATTTACGACACCTGTAATAGTTTGTTCTTTGATTTGCTTACCATCAATTGATGCTACTAAAGTATAAGCATTGATGTCTGATGTACCTAAGTTGCTAACGTTTACAACGAACTTTGTGTTGATTGAAGTCTTTGTAAACTTGTTGAATTTAACGCTATGAAGCATGATATCCTTAGCTGGATAATCTTTTTCTACTATCGCTTGCACTGCAAGGTTTCCGTATTTCTCAGAAGAGAAAGCGTACAATTCATTGCTACCTTCCATAGTAACGTATGTTGGAACAACAGTTCCTTCTTTCTGCAATGAGATAGCATAGCACTCAGGAGTAGAACCTTTCTTCTGTGTATAAGTAAATCCTAACATCACACCTTCAGCCTTTGTGAAGTCAAGAGTATAAGGAGTCGTGAATGTTACATCGTTCCAACCTTTCTTAGAGTTAGCAACTTCTTGTTCAGCAACTACCTTAAAGTCCATCTTTCCATCTACTGTATTGTAGGTAAAAAGCTTTAATGTGATAGCGCCAACACCATCAGCAGGTATTGCAGCACGCATTCCAACAACCTTACCGCCATCGAATCCTGCAGCAATATCTTTGAAAATAGGAGTCATAAGGGTTAATTTGCCTTCGTTTTGGGTAAAGCCAACACCCTTCTCATTATAGTTATCACTGCTGTAGTTACCCATGTAACGCTGGTTAGCAGGCAAGTTTGCTCTTGTAGCCTTAACGTTGTTGTGGAATTTTACAGAACTGATTGGTTGAACAAGATTGTAGTCTTGCTCGGTTACTTTCAAGCTACCATTCTGTGCAGTAGCTGCGATTGCCATTGCAAATGCAAAGCAAGATAATAGAAGTTTTTTCATTTGTTTTTGGTTTAGTTAATATTCGATTAATTACTTCTTATTAGGTTTTTCATTCAGCACATCTAATTTATAGACTAATGCTTAGTTGCTTCTGTTTGTCTTCATATTATAAAAACTATTAAAACCTTCTATTGTTATAACAGATAATTATTATATGATGATTTGACAAAAGTACAAATAAAAAATTAAATAACTATTTTTTTGAAACTTTTTTTTCAAAAAACAACTACAATAGTGTATTTTGCCAATTAAAGGAATATAACTATAGACTTTACACTGCTATTCCATATTAGGTTAAACTAACTGAAAACAGACTATAAAGGAGGACTTTACAACAAATAAGGGCATATCTTCCATATTGCTTCTTAACTTATATCTATCAAATAGAATAGTTGTAGAGTTCATTTCTATCAACGTTATTGATGAAGCTAAAAAATGTTTCAACATTGCTTCTGCTACTTAGTTTTTTAGTTTTATGCCATAGGAAGAAAAAAATATCGTACCTTTGCATCTTATTATATATAAGGTGGTAACTGCTGAAACAGTAGTTACCTACAAATAAGAAAGGTATGAAGCATAAACAATGGATAACTGCCGTAATGGCGACAATAGCTCTAACACTGGCAAGTTGTGGTACAACACAGAAGTCTACAACGGCTGCCGATGCGACAACTACGCCGGCAGTTGCAACCGAAAAAGTAGAGGCAAGTAAGGAATTTATTAGTATTGCAGAAGGCATAGATATCTTTGAAAATCCTGAAAAGGTAACAGCAATAACGAAAAAATATGGTTACAAGCTAAAAGAAAACTACGAAATCTATCGTCTTGATAAGTTTACGAAGCTTTATTATAAGAATTGTCGTCTTGCAAAAATCCTAACAGACAACAAGTACGAAGACTATCCGAAGCCGTTACAAAAGGGAGTTTCAAGTTACATAGCCTTTAAAGATGGAGCTATTATTATTGGAGTTTTCAACCAAATAGCTTACGATAATCTTGTTGCACAGGTGAAAGCAGCTGGCTTCGTGCTCGATATGCCTGGAAACGAGGATATATACAAGAAAGGCGAACGCACCATAGGTTGCTACGAAGGTGCGAAAACAGTGAGAATACAATAAATTTTGTAGGTTTCGGCAAATTGCCGTAACTTTGCAATCTGATTAAAAACAAACGATATACATATATGGGAGAAAAGAAATTCAAAAGAACCACTGTTACGGCAGCATTGCCCTATGCTAATGGTGGTGTACATATAGGACATCTTGCAGGAGTGTACGTTCCTTCAGATATTTACGCACGTTATTTGCGACTTAAGAAAGAAGAAGTTGTTTTCATCGGGGGCAGCGATGAACACGGAGTGCCTATCACTTTACGTGCTAAGAAAGAGGGAATCACCCCACAAGCTGTTTGCGACCGCTACCACAAAATGATAAAAGACTCGTTCAAAGAGTTTGGTATTTCATTCGATGTGTATAGCCGTACTACCAGCGAAACCCATCATAAGTTTGCTTCAGACTTCTTCCGTAAGCTCTATGATGAGGGCAAATTGATTGAGAAAGAAAGCGAACAGCTTTACGATGAGGAGGCGAAACAATTCTTAGCCGACCGCTATGTGATTGGAGAATGTCCACATTGCCACAACGAACACGCCTACGGCGACCAATGTGAGAAGTGCGGTAGCGACCTCAGTCCTATGGAACTTATCAATCCACAATCTACTATTTCAGGGTCAAAGCCTGTGATTAAGGCTACTAAAAACTGGTATTTGCCACTGAATGACTACCAAGAATGGTTGAAAAAGTGGATTTTAAGCGACCATAAAGAGTGGCGTCCGAACGTGTACGGACAATGTAAGAGCTGGTTAGACATGGATTTGCAGCCTCGTGCCATGACCCGTGACCTTGATTGGGGCATCCCTGTACCTGTTGAGGGAGCCGAAGGTAAAGTGCTTTACGTGTGGTTTGATGCTCCTATTGGATATATTTCGAACACTAAGGAGCTTTGCGACAGCAATCCAGAGCAGTTCGGTAGTTGGCAAAAGTGGTGGCAAGACCCTGAAACACGCCTTGTTCACTTCATTGGAAAAGACAATATTGTGTTCCACTGCCTTATCTTTCCAAGCATGTTAAAAGCACATGGCGACTACATTTTGCCTGATAACGTGCCTTCTAACGAGTTCCTGAACCTTGAGAACGATAAGATTTCAACAAGCCGCAACTGGGCGGTATGGCTGCACGAATACTTGGTAGACTTCCCTAACAAGCAAGATGTGCTACGCTATGTGCTTACTGCTAATGCGCCAGAGACGAAGGATAACAACTTCACATGGAAGGATTTCCAAGAGCGTAACAATAGCGAGCTCGTGGCAGTATATGGCAATTTCGTGAACAGAGCATTGCAATTGACGCAGAAATACTGGGATGGCGTGGTGCCTGCATGTGGCGAATTGCAAGACGTAGACCGTCAAACAATTCAAGAATTTAAAGATGTGAAGGAGAAAGTAGAAAGCTATCTCGATGTATTTAAGTTCCGCGAAGCACAGAAAGAGGCCATGAATTTGGCACGAATTGGCAACCGTTACATTGCCGAATGCGAGCCTTGGAAAGTTTGGAAGACAGATCCTAAGCGTGTAGAAACTATTTTGAACATCTCACTTCAGTTGGTTGCCAACCTCAGTATAGCCTTCGAACCATTCCTTCCATTCAGTAGTAAGGAGCTTCGCAATATGATCAACCTGGCTGAATACGACTGGACACAGCTTGGTAGCACCGATATTATTCCAGCAGGACATAAGCTTAACGAGCCACACTTGCTGTTCGAGAAGATTGAAGACGAAGCTATCGATGCTCAACTCAAGAAACTCGAAGACACCAAAAAGGCAAACGAAGCAGCCAGCTATGTGGCAGAACCTATCAAGAAAGATGTATCTTTCGACGATTTCGAGAAGCTCGACATTCGTGTTGGACACATTCTGCATTGCGAAAAAGTGAAGAAGAGCAAGAAACTTCTGAAGTTCACAATCGACGACGGCACAGGCACCGAGCGCACAATCCTCAGCGGTATCGCTGCTTTCTACGAGCCTGAACAGCTCATCGGCAAAGATGTGCTCTTCGTTGCCAACTTCCCACCTCGCAATATGATGGGTATCGAAAGTCAAGGTATGATTCTTTCAGCTGTAAACTTCGATGGTTCGCTCAGCGTAACCACCACACTCGGCGAGGTGAAGCCTGGCAGTCAAGTGGGCTAAACAGGAATTTAGCAGCGCATTTCCACATTATTATATAGGAAAGACGCATAGTATATAATAGCAAACGCATTATATAAAACAA
>ERZ773180.1493-NODE-1493-length-11520-cov-23.865155_pt1 | contig 11520 bp, 14 predicted proteins | sample MGYA00511080_ERZ773180 | MGnify/ENA primary metagenome ERZ773180 (study PRJEB29015, sample SAMEA2738175) | human oral metagenome | biome: human oral; feature: human-associated habitat; material: saliva | place: China | collected 2178 ...
AAGCGTGACTGGCATGGACTCCACTCTACTGGCCGGTGTGCCCATCTTCTAGGGGGGCGGTTAGTCGGCCTGAGAATGTCCCTCCGTGTCCTGGTGACCGTCCGTGTCGGTGTCCGAGGCCTTGGTGGCGTCTGCGGCGATCTCGGCTCGCAGGTCCTCGAGCATATCGCGCAGTTCGGAGCGCACGAAGTCGCGCGTGGCGACGTCCTGGAGGGCCAGGCGCAGGCCGGCGATCTCGCGGGCCAGGTACTCGGTGTCGGCGAGGTTGCGTTCGGCGCGCAGGCGATCCTGTTCAGCGACGACGCGGTCGCGCGCGTCTTGGCGGTTCTGCGCGAGCATAATGAGCGGGGCCGAGTACGAGGCCTGGGTTGAGAACGCGAGGTTCAGCAGAATGAAGGGGTAGGGGTCCCACGCGAATTTTACGCTGACACCAGCGAGCACGAGGTTCGCGGCGATCCAGGCGACGACGAAGATCGTCATGTAGAGGACGAAGCGGGGGGACCCCATGAAGCGCGCGGTGGCCTCGGCGAAACGACCGAAGCCGTCGCCTCCGCCGGAGCCGGGGCGACGGAAGAACCCGCGGCGCTTTTCGAGCGGGTTGTCGAGACGATCAGCCATCGATGCTCCTTGCCATCATGCGGTCGGTGACGTCGTCATCGAAATCGCGCCAGTCTTCGGGCAGCAGTTCGTCGAGCACGTCGTCGACCGAGACAGCACCGTGTAGGTGCCCGTCCTCGTCGACGACGGGAAGAACCGTCAGGTTGTAGGTGGCCAGCAGTCGGGTCACCTTCGCGATGTGCGCGTTGGGGTCCACGGCCTCGATGTCGCGGTCGAGAATCGTGCCGAGCAGGGTCTGCGGGGGTTCGCGCAGTGCGCGCTGAATGTGGACCATGCCCAGGTATTGGCCGGTCGGGGTTTCCTGGGGTGGGCGCGCGATGAAGGCGACGGTCGCGATGGAGGCGGGGATGTCCTCGCGGCGCACGGCGGCGAGCATTTGTGCGACGGTGGCATTGGGGCCGAAAACGACCGGTTCGGTGGTCATGAGCGAACCCGCGGTGGACTCCTCGTAGGTCATGAGTCGACGCACGTCCTCGGCCTCTTCGGGTTCCATGAGGGCCAGCAGGGACTGTGCTTTGGCGGCGGGCAGCTCGGCGACGAGGTCGGCTGCGTCGTCGGGCTGCATGACGTCGAGAACGTCGGCGGCTCGTGCGGCCTCCAGTGCTGACACGATGGCAATGCGGTCGTCGTTACCCAGCTCCTCGAGCACGTCGGCCAGGCGCGCGTCGGTCAGCTGCTGCGCAACCGCCATCTTGCGGTCCTGGGGCAGGCTGTGGATGAAGTCTGCCAGGTCGGCGGGACGCATGTCTTCCGTGTATTGAAGCAGTGCGGTGGCCGCCTGGTTGGAGTCGGTCTTGAGCAGGCCCGACACCTCGGTCACGTCGACCGTCAGGGTCTCGCCACTGCGCGTGAAGCCGAGGGACGAGGTACGCACGCGCTGGACGTGCAGCGTGGAAATCACCCAGTCCTTGGGGCGACGCTGACGCATGGCAACGTCGAGGATACGCACTTGGCCGGAGCCGTCGTTCATGGTGACGACGCGGTCGAAGAGTTCGGACAGCACCAGGGTCTCGATGGGGCGCTGCGTGAACGAACGAATGTTGAGCAGGCCCGTCGTGATGACCGATCCGGCTTCGATGGACGTCACGCGGGTCAGCGGTAGGAACACGCGTTTGCGCGGGCCGACCTCGACGACGAAGCCGATGACGTTGGCTTCAGATTTCAGCCGAAAGATGACAACGACATCGTGAATCTTGCCGACTTGGTCGCCCAAAGGGTCGAAAACACCGGTGCCGGCAAGCTTTCCGATGTAGACGCGTCGGCCCTTGGTGCCAACCTCAATAGATGCAATGCTCACCCAATCATTTTAGGCTGATGATGTTCAATGCGTCGTAATGGAGAGCCGGTGCCGGGTGGACAATGCGTCCCACGCCACCGTTGCTGTGGTGATTGGAGAGAGAAATGGCCATTGTGATGGAACCGAAGATGCCGACGGGTACGGAGGTTGCGTCCTACCAGACCTACGCGCAGGCTCGAGCGGGTGTTGATTTCCTGTCCGATTACGGTTTCGACGTTTCGTCGATCACGATTGTCGGCACGGATCTGCACATGGTGGAGCGCGTGACGGGTCGCCTGACGATTGCTCGGGCGTCCATGTCGGGTGCGTCCAGCGGCGGATTGTGGGGTGCGCTTGCGGGCATGTTCATGTCCGCGGGACAGAACGCTGGCGGCACGGGCACCTGGGTGGTGGGCGGCATCGTCATCGGTGCGCTTGTTGGCATGGCCCTGTCTGCACTGGCGTTTATTCTGCGAGGCCGCAACCGTGACCTCCTGTCCTCTCAGCAGGTCGTTGCCGAGCGCTACGCGATCTTGGCGGCCTCGGACGTCGACCGCGCGTTCACGCTCCTGCAGCGCACGCCCGGCAACATGGCACGCCCCAAGCGTGCGCGCGAGGTGACAGAGCGCCCGAAGAAAGACTCTGTCGGCTTCTTCCCCGACGGACGTCCGCGTTTTGGCGCTGCGACCAAGGAAGGGGATATCCCGAGTGTGGCACCCGAGGCCTCGGCTGCGTCGAGCACGAACGAGGCCGTGGCACCCTCGCAGGTCACGCAGGCCGTCTCCCCGGTGTCCTCCGCGTCGGAGAGCGAAGCGGCGCAGACTGCGGCGCCCGCTCAGGCCGCGCCCGCGCAGCCCGCGCCTGAAGGACGCGACGACGCCCCGGCCTCGTCCTCTGAGGGAGACCAGGCCGAGGCGTCGGATCAGCGCCCCTAAGCGGCGCGCTTCCAGCGAAAAAAATCCGCGCGGGGCGCGCTTAGCGTCCCTGGATGCGCGCGATCCACTCCTCGACGTCCGCGATGGTGCGCGGAATGTCTTCGGAGATGCGCGTGACGGTGCCGTCGGCGTTCACCACGACGTCGTCCTCGATGCGCACGCCGATGCCCCGGTATTCCTCGGGGATCAGCAGGTCGTCGGCGCGGAAGTACAGGCCCGGCTCGATCGTGAAGACCATGCCCGGCTCCAGCAGCGCGCCCTGGTAGAGCTCCGCGCGCGCCTTCGCGCAGTCGTGCACGTCCAGGCCCAGGTGGTGGCTGGTGCCGTGCGGCATCCAGCGGCGGTGCTGCTGGCCGGTGGAGGCCAGGGATTCCTCGGGCGTAACGGGCAGGATGCCCCACTCGTACAGGCGGGCGGCGATGACCTCCATGGCAGCGTCGTGTACATCCTTGAAGCGGCAACCGGGCTGGTTGGCGCGGGCCAGGGCGGCCTCGCAGGCGTCGAGCACGGCCTGGTAGACGCGGGCCTGGACCTCGGTGAAGTGCCCGTTCACGGGCAGAGTACGCGTGATGTCAGCCGTGTAGAGGGAGTCGACCTCGACGCCGGCGTCGACGAGCATCAGGTCGCCTTCGCGCACCTCGCCGTCGTTGTCGATCCAGTGCAGGGTGTTCGCGTGGTTGCCGGAGGCCGCGATGGTGTCGTAGCCCAGGCCGTTGCCTTCCTCGCGGGCGTTCGCTGCGAAGGCCCCCTCGATGACGCGCTCGCCACGGCGGTGACCGATGGCGCGCGGCAGCACGCGGATGATGTCCTCGAAGCCGGCCTTGGTGACCTCGACCGCGCGGATCATTTCCTCGATCTCGTAGGCGTCTTTCTTGAGCCGGATTTCGGAGAGGCGCTCCTCGAGGGCTTCGTCTTCGTCGCGCGCGTCGTCGCCAAATGGCAGGGACGCCTGGATGCGAATCTCGTTGACCATGTCTTCGATCTGGGCGTCCACGCCGCGCACGATGCGCAGGCTTACCTGGCCGGCATCCTTGGACAGCGCGTCGCGCAGCGTGTCGATGTGGCGGGTTTCCAGGCCGGTCGCGGCCGAGACCTCTTCGAGCGACGGGCGCGCACCCACCCAGAATTCGCCGTAGCGCGGGTTGGCGTAGAACTCCTTGGAGGAACGCGAGGCGCGCGGCTTGAAGAACAGCAGTGCGGTGTGGGTGCCGTCCTCGTTCGGTTCGAGCACCAGGACCGTGTCCGGCTCCTTTTCGCCGCCCAGGCCCGACAGGTGCGCGAACGCGGAGTGCGCGCGGAAACGGTAGTCGCAGTCGTTCGAGCGGACCTTGTAGGGACCCGCGGGGATGACGAGGCGCTCACCAGGGAAGGGGGCACCGGCCTTGAGGGTGCGGTCGGTGAGGAAATCGGCGACGCGTTCACGCTTGGGCAGATCGGTGGGGCGTGGAGCCCATCCGGAGCTGATGAACTCGCGGAACGCGGAGGACTGGGGCTGACGGGAGCGGCTTTCGCCTCGGTCGGCCATTGACTGGGATTCTTCTTCGCTCATGGGCCCATTCTACGGCTGTGAGTGCCCCGGTGGAGTGCCCGGGGGCATGACAAACCCCGGCCTCGTTCCCAGGTCGCGCGGCAGGCGCGGGGACGAGGCCGGGGCAGGTCGTGTGGAAGAGGATCAGTCCTGGAGGGTGAGCTCTCCCGCGATGGACAGGTCCATCCAGCGCTTGAAGTCCGCGCCGCGCTTGCCCTGCGAGAGCAGGAAGACGGTCTTGGCGTAGAGGGCCTCGAGCGTCATGTCGTGCGCGCCGATCGCGCCGAGGCGCGCCAGGGCGTTGCCGGCCTCGTAGTGGCCGAGCATGACCTCGGACTGGTAGCACTGGGAGGCGACAATGATCGGCACATCGGCGTTGGCGAGCTCGGCCAGGACATCCACGAGGCCCGGCTCAGAGGCGGGGATGTTACCCACGCCGAAGGTGCGCAAGATGAGAGCGTCCGGGTGGGGCGTCGTCATCGCGCGCAGTCGGGCGGCGCTCATGCCGGGAACCACGTCGATGACGGCAACATCCTGGCGCGTGTACGGGCTCGGATCCTGCCAGCCGGTGCCCGGATGGGGAGCGCCGTACCAGCGCCACGGGGCGCCCGTGCGGGCCATCGGGGACACGGAGGGCGACTCAAAGCCTCGGAAGGCCCACGACGAGGTCTTGGTGGCCCGGTTGCCAGCCAGGAGCTTGTGCCCGAAGAACAGCATGACCCCGCGCGCGTGGCATGAAATCGCGGCGCGCAGCGCACCCGTGACGTTCGCCGACGCATCCGAGCCGACCACGCCGAGCGGGTACTGGGAGCCGGTCAAGACGACCGGCTTGCCCATGCTCGCCAGCGCGTAGGACAGGGCCGCAGCCGAGTAGGCCATCGTGTCCGTGCCATGCAGGACCAGGAAGGCGTCGGCCGTCTCGGCGTGCGCGGTGATGTCGTCGATGATCGCCTGCCAGTCCTCGGGGGTTGCTTCCGAGGAGTCGATGAGCGGGTCCAGGGTGGACATCGTGATGTTCTGGGCCAGCTCGATGCCCTCGAGCTGGGAGCCGAACCATCCGGCAAGGTCAGCGCCGGGGCGCAGGCCTTCGGGGGAGTCGACCATGCCGATGGTTCCACCCGCATACGTGACGTGAAGACGCACTGTTCGTCCTTTCTCAGCCGCCCGCCACCAGAGTTTCCTCGCCCTGCAGCGAGGCGGCGGCCTCGTCCGTCAGGTTACCAACGCGCCCGCGCACGTAGTACCAGCCGACGACCATGAGGACGATGACCACGGCGAAGAGCGCGAGGGTCCAACGGCCTTCAAAGGTCATGACGTTCGAGCCGACGACCACTGTGAAGAAAAGCAGCGCCAGGTAGTTGGTGTAGGGGGCGCCGGGCATGCGGAACTGCGGACGCTGCGCCTCGCCGCGCTTGACCTTGCGCAGGAACGCCAGGTGCGAGATGAGGATCATTGCCCAGGTGCCGGCGATGCCGATGCCCGCCAGGCTCATAACAATCTCGAATGCGTTCTTAGGGACAAGGGCATTGAGAACGACACCGAGCAGACCCAACGAGGCCGTGACGATGATGCCGCCGGCAGGGACGTTGTTCTTGTTGAGGCGGGCCGCGAAGCGCGGTCCCTCGCCCACGAGCGCCATCGAACGCAGCGTGCGACCGGTCGCGTACAGGCCCGCGTTGAGCGAGGACAGGGCGGCGGTCAGGACGACGACCTGCATGATGTCGCCCGCGTGGGGCACGCCGAGGCCGGAGAAGAAGGTCGTAAAGGGCGACACTTCACTCGAGTACGCGGTGTAGGGCAGGGCGAGGGCGAAGAGCACGACGGAACCGACGTAGAAGAAGAAGATGCGGATGACCATCGAGTTGATGGCCTTGGGCAGGATCGTGGCGGCGTCCTTGGCCTCACCTGCCGCGACGCCCACCATCTCGGTGCCGCCGAAGGCGAAGACGACGCCCAGGGTCAGGGCGAAGACAACGGGCAGAGAGGCGGGGAACCAGCCGCCGGACTCGGCAATGTTGTGCACGCCCGCGGTGTACTCGCCGACGTGAGCCTGGGTGAGGATCGCCCAGATGGCGACGCCCATGAAGATGAGGATCGTCGCGACCTTGATCATCGCGAACCAGAACTCGGCCTCGCCGAAGGCCTTGACGCTCATCATGTTGAGGACGAACACGAGGGCCAGGGCAATGAGGGCGATGACCCACTGGTCGATCCACTCGAACTTCTTCCAGTGGTGCACGTAGACCGCCACGGCGGTGATGTCGGCCATGACGGTGACCGCCCAGTCCAGGAAGAAGAACCAGCCGGTGACGAACGCGCCCTTCTCACCCAGGAACTCGCGGGCGTAGGACACGAACGCGCCCGAGGAGGGACGGCGCACCGCCAGCTCGCCGAGGGCGCGGACCATCAGGAACGCGAAGACACCACAGACCGCATAGGACAGTGCCAGCACAGGGCCGCCCTGGGCCAGACGGCCGCCCGCACCCAGGAACAGGCCGGTGCCGATCGAGCCGCCGATGGCGATCATCTGGATGTGTCGGTTTTTCAGAGCCTTGTTGTACCCGGCGTCTCCCGCGTCAGTCGCGGTGGACACCTGGGTCTGATCCTTGTCAGACACTCGTGTTCTCCAATCGGTGTTGAGGGAGGCCAAACGGCCGCGTACTGCCAGTTTCCTACAGTCGACAGCTCATCGCTGCAGGTGAGAGGTTAACCAAAAAGGGTGGTGCCGAGACGGAAGAACCTGCAGACAAAACGGTCAAGACCGGGCAAAAATGGGGCTTTTGCGAGGCCTCGGGACACTCTCGGGTGGTGTTCGCCCGCGCGGTTGTGTGATCGGATTAATGGGGTAGTCTCAAATGGTGAAGCGAATTGACCCCCACACTCATAGCGCGTATTCAGATGGGACGGATACGCCCGCGCAGCTCCTGGCTATTGCTGCTCAGGCCGGGCTCGATGCCATCGCGCTGACGGACCATGACACGACGACCGGATGGGACGAGGCTGCGGCCGCCGTCGCGGACACCGGCGTGAGCCTCATCCGGGGCGCTGAAATGTCGTGCTCGTCTTCGGGGATCGCCGTGCACCTGCTGGCCTACCTCTTCGACCCGGCCAGCCCCGGCCTCGTCGATAATTTCCGACGCACGCGCGAGGATCGCGAGACGCGCGCCGCGCGCATGGTCGAGAACCTGTCAGCCGACTACCCGATTACCTTGGACGATGTGCTCGCCTTCGCGCCCGAGGGTGGCCCCGTGGGGCGCCCGCACATCGCCGACGCTCTCGTCGCCGCCGGCGCATTCCCCGATCGCGGCGCCGCTTTCGTTCAAGCCCTGCACCCGTCGGGTCCCTACTACGTGCACCACTGGGCGCCCGACCCGGTCGAGGCCGTGCGCTGCGTGCGCGAGGCCGGGGGAGTTCCGGTCCTGGCGCATCCCCGCGCTCGCAAGCGCCAGCGCCTGCTGCCCGAGGCCGTCATCGCCGATATGGCGGCGGCCGGACTCTTTGGCATCGAGCGCGACCACCGCGACCACGCTCCCGAGGATCGCGCCGACGTCGAGCGCATGGCCCGCGAGATGGGCCTGGCAATGTTCGGCTCCTCCGATTACCACGGGACGGGCAAGCCGAACCGCATTGGCGAAAACACGACGGACCCGCAGGTGATCGCCGAGGTCATCGCGCAGGGCTGCATTGAGGTGGTCGAGCCGTGAGCCTCTTCGACGTCACGCTCTTCGCGACCGCCTTTGCGACGCTGACGGTCATCATGGACCCCATCGGGACCGTGCCCGTCTTCCTGGGCCTCACCGCCCGATACTCCCAGCCCAAGCAGCGCCGCGCCGCCATCCAGGCAACCTCCGTCTCCTTCGGCGTCATCCTGACCTTCGCGATCCTGGGCGGGCAGATCCTGCGCCTCCTTCACATCTCGATGGAGGCCCTCCAGCTCTCCGGCGGCGTCCTGCTCTTCCTGGTCGCCATGGAACTCCTCATGGGCACGGACTCGTCCTCTCCGGATACGGGGGACGAGGGCGTCAACGTCGCGCTCGTCCCGCTGGGGACGCCGCTGCTCGCAGGCCCCGGCTCGATCGTCGCCGTCATGGTGGCCGTCGGGCAGGCGGGCGCGAACGTGGGATCGTGGATCGCTGTCATCGTCGCCGTCGTTCTCGCGCACATTGTTATGTGGCTGACGATGCGTTTCTCGCTGATGCTGTCCAGGATGCTCGGCCCCGGCGGCATCATGCTGCTGACAAAGATCTCCGGCCTGCTGCTGGCCGCCATTGCGACGCAGCTCATCATGGAGGGAATCTTCCAGTTCATCGCGGCCGCGAAGCTGTCCTGACCTGGCAGTTTTCATCGCGGCAGAGCCGATCGGGGCCTCGGCACATAGTGGGGCGCGACTCGCCGAGGCGTGATTTTCGAGAATCTGTGCGTAATGGTCAGGAAGTGTTGTAGGGTGGGCGAGAACGCCGTGACGCGACACGGCCCGCTATGGTCAGGGTCACGCATTCATCCCTCACCACAATTGTTCCAGGAGAAACAATGAAGAAGACGACCTCGTCTCTGTTCGCCGCCACCGCGGCGCTCGGTCTGATCGCCGCTTCGGCAGGTGTCGCTTTCGCCGCCGAGGCCCCCACCACCGAGCCTTCGACCCCATCCGTCCCCGCCGCCGATCAGGGTGGCGCTGGCGCGGCCTCCGGCCCCGTTGGCACCACCGGCGTGACCACCCGCGGCCAGATCTTGACCGGCAACGGCCCGGCCCCCGTCTCCGCTCGTGGCGGCATCCGCAACATGAACGCTCCGGCCGGTACTCCCGCCGCTTCGAGCTCGACGCTGGCCAACACTGGCTCCGTCGCTTCGATCGCCGCTGGCGCTGGCGTTATTGCGCTGGCCGGTGGCGTGACCCTGGTGGTTGCTCGCAAGCGCCACTGAGGCATCTTCGCCTGACAAGTAACGCGGGCCCGCTCGATACGAGCGGGCCCGCGTTTTGTCTAGTTTGCGCTGATCGTCCCTCATTTGTGCACGAACGTGCAGTTGAAAACCGTGAATTTGCACCGAAAAATCATCGTTTCGCCTTGAAATGATGCGTGCATCACATGCACAATGGAACTACCGAAAGTCACCATGAATTGAGCCCTCATGATGAACCGGTGATGGGAAGTGGCACCACTCATCAAGAGCGGTGCCACTTTCCTGTTATGCGTCCCTGCGGACCGTGCCCCCCGCAGGGACGCGCCCTGCGGGGGACAATCCGTCAGCGCTGGCGACGGCGCAGAGCCAGAGCTCCCAGGCCTGCCAGTCCAGCCATGATGGCCGCACCGGCCAGCATCGGGGTGTCAGCGCCCGTGCGAGCGAGGTTGCCGCTCGGGGTCGCGGACGGGGCAGGAGCGGGGGTCGTCGGCTCGGGCGTCGGGGAATCCGACGGCGCCGGCGTGGTCGGCTCCTCGGTGGGAACCGTGCACTCGCTGTCCGTACCGGTCAGCCAGTTGTGCAGGACGATCGGGGCCAGGATCGGGGAGCCCTCGAGGGTCTCGCCGGTCAGGATGCCGTTGATGTTGAAGGAGAAGCCGGAGTTGGCCGGCATGTGCTCGATCGTGACGGTGATGGTCTTGCCGTCCTCGCTGACCTTGATCTCGCCCAGGCCCTCGACGGAGTTCGTGAAGCCGTTGCCCTGGAGCGCGCCGGCGCCGGGGTTGGAGATCGTGTTGATCGTGGAGGCGTCGAACTTCAGGCCCTGGACGGCCTTGAGCGTCAGCGTCGCGTTGGTGATGTCCTTGTGAGTTGCGCCGTAGAGGCGCAGGGTGCGAGAATCGCCGACCTTCGGGTCGCTACCCTTGGCGACGATCCAGCCGTCAGCGTTGGCCTCGCCCCACTTGGGCTCCTCAGAGCCCCAGGAGCCCGCGTACTTGGAGCGCTCGTTGATGTCGCGCGAATACGGGTTCCACACGGTGCGGTCCACGGTCGTGGCCTGGCACGGGGTGAGCTCGGGGGTCGCGGGCGTGGGCAGGTTGCCGCACACCTGGCCGTCGGCCGGGTACTGGACGCCGACCAGGTTGGCGGACGCGGTCGAGGATTCGGCACCCTCGGGGAAGGTTCACTTGAACTGGAAGGCCGTGCCGGTATTGGTGTCGAGGCCCTTGTTCAGCGTGATGGTCCAGATGTTCTTCGCGTCATCCGTCTTGGTGGCCGTGAAGTCGCCGTCGTTCCACGTGTAGTCGGCCTCACGAGGGCCCCGCGACTGCATGAAGGCGTTGAGGTCCGCGCGGGTCTCAAGCTTGCGGATGAAGGCGGTGTTGGCCATGTCGTCCGGCAGGTCGACGGTGGTCGTCGTGCCGGCGGCCAGCTTGTTCTTCGTGGCCACGGGGAAGCGTCAGTTCTGCATGGAACCGGCGATCCAGTGGTTGGCCTCGAACATGCCCGGAGCCTTGTAGATCTCGGTATTGAAATTGGTCGAGATCTTCGAGGTGTAGCCGTTGTTCGAGCCGGTGGCGATCTTGTTGACGGTGCCGTCGGCGTTGCGGGTGATGTCGGCGGGGTTCACCAGCTCGGGGTGGTGGGCCAGGATGTCCGTGTAGAGGATCGCTGCGGCGGTCCAGTCGGCGCGGCACGAGGTGGACTTGTCGCCGTTGGCGGTGCCGGGCCCATGGGCTGGTTATCGTCGGAGGTTGCGGCCATGGCGGGGCCCACGATCAGGGCGGTGGCAAGTGTGGCGCTCAGAGTCGTCGCGATGGTCAACCTATGCGTCAGTTTCATCGTGTTCCTCGTGTTGAAGGTGATTCAGTCTCAAGAATACTGGCCGTGTTGAGCTGTTGTTAGCGCGGTCAGCATTGGTTGCACGCGAACCTTAGTCTATGAATGCTGACCATGTCTCACGTTTGCGAAAAACTGTTGAGGGGGTATTGCGCAGCTTGCTGCAGGTGGGGGTATGGATGAGGTATGTAAATGCGCGACAATCTGGGTCTTTAGTCATGGGCTGGAATTGGTGGGTGTGTTCTGTCACGTGGCTGGGGGTGGGGTTTCTCCCAGTGCTGTGTCAGAGCAGGGAATCGGGCCACGTACTCGCTACCCTCTAGAGGTGAAGCTAGTCCCGACCTGGGGCGCTCGCCCCCGTGGCGGGCATGGCGCAGTTACACAAAAGGAAATCGTATGACGCTGGATCTGACGCAGTCGCTGCC
>ERZ773180.1501-NODE-1501-length-11499-cov-39.959979_pt1 | contig 11499 bp, 8 predicted proteins | sample MGYA00511080_ERZ773180 | MGnify/ENA primary metagenome ERZ773180 (study PRJEB29015, sample SAMEA2738175) | human oral metagenome | biome: human oral; feature: human-associated habitat; material: saliva | place: China | collected 2178 ...
AGTTTGGCTATTTGACAGATGTGACTATGGATAATGGGCAGGATGCCATTCGGCTCTACTCCAAACCAGAGCGAATTTCAATCTTTCAGCTTAGAGAGGGACGACTCCCTCAGTCAGACCAGGAAATTGCTTTGGCCAGTCATTTGCAAGGTCAATACAGTGTGGGACAGGAGATTAGCTTTAAAGAAAAAGAAGGCAGTCATTCCTTGTTAAAAGACCATACCTATACCATTACTGGGTTTGTGAATTCAGCTGAAATCCTCTCTCAGCGAGACATGGGCTACGCAGGAAGTGGAAGTGGGACTTTAACCGCTTATGGGGTGATTTTACCTAGTCAGTTTGATCAGAAAGTCTACAATATAGCTCGTTTGAAATATCAAGATTTAGCAGGCTTAAATGCTTTCTCAGCTGCTTATGAAGAAAAATCCAAGCAACATCAGGAAGACCTAGAACAAGTTCTGTCAGATAATGGCAAGGCACGTTTACAACTCTTGAAAAAAGAAGGTCAAGAATCTCTATACAAGGGCCAAGAGACTCTTGAAAAGGCTGAGACTAATTTGGAAGAAGGCAAGCGTCGTTTAGCAGCTGCTCAAGCTCGTTTACAGGCTCAGGAAAGTCAACTAGCCTTGCTTCCTCAAGCTCAGAGAGAGCAGGCCGGTGCTCAACTTACCCAAGCCAAGCAGGAATTGGACAAGGAAGAAGATAAACTAAAGCAGGCTGAACAAAATCTAGCCCAAGAAAAGGAAAAACTAGAAAAACATCAGCAAGTCTTGGATGATTTGGCGGAACCAAGGTATCAAGTCTATAATCGGCAAACCATGCCAGGTGGTCAAGGCTACCTCATGTACAGTAATGCTTCAGCCAGTATTCGGGCAGTAGGCAATATCTTTCCTGTAGTGCTTTATGCCGTAGCGGCTATGGTGACCTTTACTACTATGACTCGTTTTGTGGATGAAGAGCGAACTCATGCAGGGATTTTTAAGGCCTTGGGCTATCGCAGTAAGGATATTATCGCTAAATTTCTCCTCTACGGTCTAGTAGCTGGGACTGTCGGAACAGCTCTAGGTAGCATACTTGGCCATTATTTACTAGCCAGTGTGATTTCAAGTGTCATTACAAAAGGCATGGTGGTGGGAGAAACCCAGGTTCAGTTCTATTGGACCTATAGTTTGCTGGCTCTTGGCTTGAGTTGGGTGGCCAGTGTGTTACCAGCCTATCTGGTGGCTAGGAGGGAACTTCATGATGAAGCAGCCCAGCTTTTACTGCCTAAACCTCCTGTTAAAGGGGCTAAAATCTTACTGGAGCGCATCGGTTTTATCTGGCGCCGTCTCAGTTTTACTCATAAGGTAACAGCCCGAAATATCTTCCGATATAAGCAGCGGATGTTGATGACGATCTTTGGTGTGGCAGGTTCAGTCGCTCTGCTCTTTGCAGGTTTGGGAATCCAATCCTCTGTAGCAGGAGTTCCGTCTAGACAGTTTCAACAAATCCAACAGTATCAGATGATTGTCTCTGAAAATCCTAGTGCTACCAATCAGGACAAGGCAGAGCTAGAAGAAGTATTGAAAGGGAAGGATATCCAAGCCTACCAGAAAATTTATTCTAAGACGCTAGACAAGGATTTCAAAGGTAAGACTGGTCTTCAAACTATTACCCTTATGATGACAGAGAAGGAGGATTTGACTCCCTTTATCCATCTGCAACATCATCAGCAAGAGCTGACATTAAAAGATGGCGTCGTTATTACAGCTAAACTAGCCCAGCTGGCAGGTGTCAAGGTTGGACAGACTCTAGAAATTGAAGGTAAGAAGCTAAAGGTCGCTGCCATTGCTGAGAACTACGTTGGTCACTTTATTTATATGACTCAGGCTAGCTATGAGCAAATTTACGGACAGCTACCCCAAGCCAACACTTATTTGGTCTCGTTAAGAGATACCAGTGCTACTAGTATCGAAAGACAGGCCGGCTTACTTATGAATCAATCTGCGGTGTCCAGCGTTGTCCAGAATGCTTCAGCTATTCGACTCTTTGACTCCGTCGCTAGCTCACTCAATCAGACCATGACCATCTTGGTCATCGTATCGGTTCTGTTGGCTATTGTTATCCTTTACAATCTGACCAATATCAACGTAGCTGAGAGAATCCGTGAGCTCTCCACTATCAAGGTTCTCGGTTTTCATAATAATGAAGTCACTCTCTACATTTACCGTGAGACGATTGTCTTGTCTCTTGTGGGAATCGTACTTGGTCTGGTATCTGGTTTCTATTTACACCAATTTTTGATCCAAATGATTTCGCCTGCGACTATTCTCTTTTATCCGCAGGTAGGCTGGGAAGTCTATGTAATCCCAGTGGCAGCAGTAAGCATCATTTTGACCTTGCTTGGTTTCTTCGTCAATCATCATCTGAGAAAGGTTGATATGCTTGAAGCCTTGAAATCTGTAGAGTAATACTCAATGAAAATCAAAGAGCAAACTAGGAAGCTAGCAGCAGGTTGCTCAAAGCACTGCTTTGAGGTTGTGGATAGAACTGACGAAGTCAGCTCAAAACACTGTTTTGAGGTTGCAGATAGAACTGACGAAGTCAGTAACATATATATACGGCAAGGCGAAGCTGACGTGGTTTGAAGAGATTTTCGAAGAGTATGACCAACTTGCGAGCTGGTTTTTGTACTCTTTTCACATTCTCATCAACCACTTAATCGATTATTCTACTTATTGCCTCCAAAACCTTGGAAAAGTTTTTTTATGATATGTTTCACATATAAATACAAGAGAGCTCGTCATACTCGACTCTGTTGATACAAAATCAATCCAGTCCTGTTGTCCCTGTTCTCGGCCAATATCAAGGAGGATAGCTATGAAAGCTGTTGTTGTAAACCCAGAAAGCACTGGTGTTACTGTTTAAGAAAAAGTACTCCGTCCACTTGAAACTGGAGAAGCACTTGTAGAAATTGAATACTGTTGTGTTTGCCACACTGATAATTTAATAGAAACCTATTTTAAAAGTTGGAATGCGCTTCCAACTTTTTTATATTAAATTTTTAAATAAGGATTCAAAAAAATTCCTCTAAAACTCAATATATCAATATTTTCAGATGCACTCTTTTTAATTATTTTATGATAAATAGTTGCTTTTTTTATGAAAACGGTTTATACTTAAACAGTCTTAAAGTTTTCTTAAATGAAAACTAAAACAAAAAAGGAGGAATGACAATAATGAGTATCGGAATCATTATTGCGAGCCACGGCGAATTTGCTGCGGGTATTCATCAGTCAGGATCTATGATCTTTGGTGAACAAGAAAAGGTTCAAGTTGTAACCTTTATGCCAAATGAAGGTCCTGATGATCTATACGCTAAGTTTAATAACGCTGTTGCTGCATTTGACGCAGAAGATGAGGTTCTAGTTTTGGCTGACCTTTGGAGTGGATCTCCATTTAACCAAGCTAGCCGCGTGATGGGAGAAAACCCTGAGCGTAAGTTTGCCATCATCACAGGACTTAATTTACCGATGTTGATTCAAGCCTACACAGAGCGCCTGATGGACGCTACTGCAGGTGTAGAAAAAGTCGCTGCTAATATTATTAAAGAAGCCAAAGATGGCATCAAAGCACTTCCAGAAGAGCTAAACCCAGTTGAGGAAGTAGCAAGCGCTGCAGCTGCTCCAGTTGCCCAAGCAGCTATCCCAGAAGGAACTGTTATCGGAGACGGTAAACTCAAAATCAACCTTGCCCGTCTTGACACACGTCTACTTCACGGTCAGGTTGCAACTGCTTGGACCCCAGATTCAAAAGCAGACCGTATCATCGTTGCTTCAGATAACGTAGCTAAAGACGATCTTCGTAAAGAGCTCATTAAACAAGCAGCTCCAGGTAAAGTGAAAGCGAACGTTGTTCCTATCCAAAAACTAATCGACGTTGCAAAAGATCCTCGCTTCGGAGAAACACATGCCCTTATCTTGTTTGAAACACCTCAAGATGCCCTTCGTGCTATCGAAGGTGGCGTGCCAATCAAAACTCTTAATGTTGGATCAATGGCTCACTCAACTGGTAAAACAATGGTTAACAACGTTTTGTCTATGGATAAAGAAGACGTTGCTACATTTGAAAAAATGCGTGACCTTGGTGTTGAATTTGATGTACGTAAAGTACCAAACGACACAAAAAAAGATTTGTTTGACTTGATTAACAAAGCAAACGTGCAATAATCGATTTTATGAAAGGATTTTAAAGATGTCTATTATTTCTATGGTTTTAGTAGTCGTTGTAGCCTTCCTAGCAGGTCTTGAAGGTATCCTCGACCAGTTCCAATTCCATCAACCAATCGTAGCTTGTACCCTTATCGGTCTTGTTACTGGTAACCTTGAAGCAGGGATTATCCTTGGTGGTTCTCTTCAAATGATCGCCCTTGGTTGGGCTAACATCGGAGCTGCCGTAGCTCCTGACGCTGCTCTTGCTTCTGTTGCTGCTGCCATTATCATGGTTCTTGGTGGCGACTTTACTAAGACAGGTATCGGTGTTGCCCAAGCGGTTGCTATCCCTCTTGCAGTTGCTGGTCTATTCTTGACTATGATTGTCCGTACACTCTCTGTCGGGTTGGTTCACACTGCTGATGCTTCTGCTAAAAAAGGTGACTTCAAAGCAGTTGAACGTGCTCACTTTGTCGCACTTCTTCTTCAAGGTCTTCGTATTGCAGTCCCTGCAGCACTCCTTCTAATGGTACCAACTGAAACAGTGCAAAGCATTCTAAATGCTATGCCTGATTGGCTCAAAGATGGTATGGCTATCGGTGGTGGTATGGTTGTTGCCGTTGGTTACGCCATGGTTATCAACATGATGGCAACTCGTGAAGTATGGCCATTCTTCGCTATCGGTTTCGTGCTTGCTGCCGTATCAGATATTACTCTAATCGGATTTGGTGCTATCGGTGTTGCTATCGCTCTTATCTACCTTCACCTTTCTAAAACTGGTGGAAATGGTGGCGGAGGAGCCGCAACTTCTAACGACCCAATCGGCGATATCCTAGAAGACTACTAAGATAAGAAAGGACTGAAAACATCATGACTGAAAAACTTCAATTAACTAAATCAGATCGTAAAAAAGTTTGGTGGCGTTCAACTTTCTTACAAGGTTCTTGGAACTATGAACGTATGCAAAACTTGGGTTGGGCTTACTCATTAATTCCAGCTCTTAAAAAACTCTACACTAAAAAAGAAGATCAAATCGCTGCTCTTGAACGCCATCTTGAGTTCTTCAACACTCACCCATACGTAGCCGCTCCAATCATGGGGGTTACTCTTGCACTTGAAGAAGAACGTGCTAACGGTGTTGAAATTGATGACGCTGCTATCCAAGGGGTTAAAATCGGTATGATGGGACCTCTTGCTGGTATCGGTGACCCAGTATTCTGGTTTACAGTACGCCCAATCCTTGGATCACTCGGTGCTTCACTTGCCCTTACTGGTAATATCTTAGGTCCACTCCTCTTCTTCGTTCTTTGGAACTTGATTCGTATGTCATTCTTGTGGTATACACAAGAGATTGGATACAAGGCTGGATCAGAAATCACGAAAGATATGTCTGGCGGTATCCTTCAAGACATCACTAAAGGAGCTTCTATCCTTGGTATGTTCATTCTTGCTGTCCTTGTTCAACGTTGGGTAAATATTAAATTTGCTTTCGATGTTGCCAAAGTTCAACTAGATGAAAAAGCTTATATCCATTGGGATAAATTGCCAGAAGGATCTAAAGGTATCCAAGAAGCATTCGCACAAGTAGGACAAGGATTATCTCAAACACCTGAAAAAGTTACTACTTTCCAACAAAACTTGGATATGTTGATTCCTGGACTATCAGGACTACTCCTTACTTTCCTTTGCATGTACTTGCTTAAGAAAAAAGTATCTCCAATCACTATTATCCTTGCACTCTTCGCAGTGGGTATTGTGGCACATGTTCTTCACATCATGTAATCAAGCAACTTAAAAGGAATCAGGTTCTAAACCTGATTCCTTTTTTCTATGCTTTTATTCAGCCAAGGCACCCATTGGGTCCCATGGTGCAAGTACGATTGGTTCTGCTTCATAGGCAGCTTGTTCTTCTGCTGTCAGCAATTCTTTGCGAACAACGATTTGGTAAGTGTATTCGTCCATCCAAACGTCTGAGGCAACAAAGTAACCATCTGTACCGACCTTGTCTCCCCATGAGTTTTCAACCTTCCACTTGGTTGACTTGCCATTTTCGTCCAAGTCCACACCTGTCAAGACCATAGCGTGGGTCATTAAGCTTTCGCTGTAGTCCAGACGTCCAGCCTTGTCTTGAGTGAATTGAATATCCATGCTTGATTCAAAGTCATAAACATCTGTCGCAAGGATTCCAGCTTTACGGTTGCTGAGCTGACCAACATCAGAACCAAACCAAACAGTCTCACCTGCTTGCATTTGAGCAATCGCCAATTCTTTCAAGCGCTCCATAGGAACGTTGATGTAGCGAACCGCACGGCTACCAACTACATTTCCTAACATCTCAACTGTGTAAGATTTACCGTATGGTTTATCAGCAGTTGGAGCATTGATAACAGAAACGTAGTCTTCTAGTGGAAGATTGACATATTTCTTGTAAAACTCTTGTGGCGTAATGCCCTTTTCGCTTTGGTAATTGTTATCTTTATCGCGATAAGTAAAGTCAAATTTACGTGGTGGAAGCCCTAATGACATGGCAAGGAAGTTAAAAATTTCTTGCAAGAGGTCTTCTTTCTTAGCTTGAACAGTCGCTTGGTCAGTACCTGAAGTAAGTAAGTCACGCAAGATTTGAGCATCTTGACGAAGCAATTTATTGAGAATGGCATTTAGCTCACGACTGCTACTAGATGAAACAGATTCAGGGTAAACAGACTTAGGTACGACACCATATTTCTCAAAGAGGGCAACGACCATATCCCACTGACCACCGTCTTGTTGTGGTGTTTGGAGTAGGAATTTAACCTTACGGCTCGTCAAGTCTTGGTCTGCAGTAGCAATGACTTGTTCCAAGAACCAGTTTGATTTCTCATACTTGTCCCAGAAGAAAGTGTGGGCTTGTGACAACTCAAAGTTTTCCAATTTGTATTGCGAGATGAGCTTGTGACGGAAGGTGTTAAGGGCTGCAAACATCCAGCAACGACCAGACGCTTTCTGGTTGGTTACCTTGTCCTTGGTCAAATCCAATGAGAAAACAGGGGTATTGTCTACATGGCTTTGGCGACGTTCTAGGGCTGCAAAAATTCCGTTGTGGCTGGCAGCATTTTCAATCGCTTGGTATTTTACATTTGCTTCATAATTGGCAAATAGTTTATCAGTAAATGATTCTTGAATCGCGTTCATAGATTCCTCCTTTTATTCTACAGTCTATTATAACTCTTTTCACAAAGGAAGCAACTGAAAAACATAAAAGGCAAGGACATTGTCCCTCCCCTTTTTCGAATATAAAGCAGATTAAGCAATACTAGCAAGAAGATTTTCCAATTCCTCCTTGGTCAAGCGGCGCCATTCCCCTCGTTCTAGGTTCTCATCCAATACTAGAGTTCCCATAGTCAAACGTTGCAGGTCCATCACTTCCTTACCACAGTAGGCAACCATACGCTTGATCTGATGAAACTTCCCTTCTGCAATGGTCACACGGATTTGGCTTTGATTCTTTTCTGTATCTATGGAAACAAGCTCCAGTTTAGCGGGTTGACAGGTAAAGTCTTTGAGCGGAATACCCTCAGCAAATGTCTCCACATCTTCTCGGGTCATCATTCCCTTGACCTGAGCCTGATAAGTCTTGTCCACATGACGCTTAGGTGAAAGAAGAGTATGGGCAAGCTTGCCATCATTAGTCAAGAGCAAAAGACCATGCGTGTCAATATCCAAGCGCCCTACTGGGAAAACTTCCTTGCTCCGCGCCAAGTCATCCAATAAATCCAGAACGGTTCTGTGCTTGGGATCCTCAGTCGCTGAAATAACACCTTTGGGCTTGTTCATCATGTAATAGACAAACTCCTCGTACTCTAACACTTGGTCATCAAAACGAATCTTATCTCTTTCTTCATCTATTTGCAATTTTGCTGATTTTTCTTTTTTACCATTTACCGTCACACGTCCAGCCTTGAGCAAGTTTTTGACCTCAGTCCGGCTCCCCACAGCGCAGGCAACTAAAAATTTATCTAATCTCATAGAACTATTATATCATACTCAAAAGGAGGCTGTCTCAATGACCAACCTCCTTTTCGTTTCATACTCTTCAAAAATCTCTTCAAATCGCGTCAACGTCGCCTTGCCGTGGGTATGGTTACTGACTTCGTCAGTTCTATCCACAACCTCAAAACAGTGTTTTGAGCTGACTTCGTCAGTTCTATCTACAACCTCAAAGCAGTGCTTTGAGCAGCCTGCGGCTAGTTTCCTAGTTTGCTCTTTGATTTTCATTGAGTATCAGATTTAGGAAATTAACTTCCTCGTCTCCAAAAAATAGCTAAGACAATCATGGAACCTAGTACTGCCGGAATAATGGCAGTTCCTGCTATTATCGGTCCCCAAGTCCCAAAAAGCAAGTGGCCTATAAAAGCACCAATCCAGCCCAGAAACATTTTTCCAAAACATCCCATTCGCTCTCCACGATTGGTCAGAGTACCTGCTAAAAATCCCACTAAGAGACCAACGAACATGCTTCCTAACATATTATCTCCTTAATTTGCCCAATCCCCATTACGGAAGAGTGGTACACGTGTCCCATCCTCACGGATACCATCGATATCCATTTGGTTAGAACCAATCATAAAGTCCACGTGAACATCTGAACGGTTAAGCCCCGCAGCTTCAAGCTCCTCTTCGCTCATCTCCGCTCCATCAACTACGCTAGTCGCATAGGCTGCACCGATAGCCAAGTGATTTGACGCATTCTCATCGAAAAGGGTATTAAAGAAGGTAATGCCTGACTGAGAAATTGGGCTTGGATCTGGTACCAAGGCACATTCACCCAAGGCACGCGCACCCGCATTTTCAAAGACAAGATCCTTCATAACCTGATCACCCTTCTCAGCAGTGATATCTACGATTTGTCCATCTTTAAAGGTCACCTTAATTCCTTCAATGATGTTTCCATTATAGCTAAGCGGTTTTGTAGAAGTGACATAACCATCTGCGCGACGGAAGTCAGGTGCTGTGAAGACTTCCTCTGTCGGCATATTTGGCAAGAATCCTTCGCCCTGTGCATTGATAGCACCAGCTGATTCCCAAACGTGGTTCTTTGGCAAACCAAGTGTCAAATCTGTTCCTGGCGCTGTGTAGTGAAGGGCTGAGAATTGTTCTTTATTAAGCATATCTGCCTTGCTCTTGAGGATAGCCGCATGCTCTTCCCAAGCCTTAACAGGATCTTCTTCGTAAACACGGCAAGTTTTGAAAATTTGGTCCCAAAGGAGATCAACTGCTTCTTCATCACTCGCAGCATTTGGAAATACCTTCTTAGCCCACTCAAGCCCAGCAGCGGCTGCTACAGTCCAGCTAACCTTGTTGGATTGCGTTGCGATACGCATTGGCTTCATGGCAAGGCCCATAGCTTTAGCAGAAGCTAAAAGCTTGTCAGCATCCACTCCGTTCAAGGCACCTGGATCGGATGAACGGACACCGAGACGGCTAGCCTTGTTCTCCAAGAGATAGTTCATCTCAGCAATCTTGTATTCTGGCACATTGTCCAGACGCTCCATCGGCGCATGGAGGAATTTCTCACGGTTAATCACATCATCTGTCCACTGAACGATAACCTCATGCGCACCCAAGGCATAAGCTTCTTTGACAATTAAGTGAGCCAACTCACGTTGCTCCACATCGATAGAGAGAGCCAAAGTGTGACCAGGTTGCACATTGATTCCGTTCGCAACCAATAATTTCGCATATTTTTCTAGATTTTCTTTAAAATTTGGTAAAACCATTCTATTCTTCCTTTTCTTTTTGTTTATTTTTCTTTCAAAGCAGAAAATAATCCTGCTAAAGCAATAGCACCTGACAAGAGTGCTGTTGATAGAAGGATTGTTTCATCTGCCAGCTCTAGCTATTAGTCAAAAACTTTTTGAGCTGGTTTGTCTTTTACAAAATCCTTTCCTTACTAGTATATCACATATATTGGTATTTTAAAAAACAAGCTTACTGAAGCTTGTTTTAATTAGCTATTACAAAAATTTTGTACATATCTTTCCACTTCTTTTTCCATAGATTGAATCTCACAAATATCCCATCTATTTTTTTTAGAAGTTATCTTTGCCATCATCTGTAATTTTAAACTCTGACGAGGGAATATCCCTTCTCTTTCCCATTGCTCTAATTTAGCCTCTGGATAGGAGTTGCCAAACCGGGAATTCTGACTATCGGTAATGATACAAAGATTACCAAAGGAGTGTAAAAATTCCGCAGGTAATTGGCTTTCTCCATCCTGTCCATTTGGATTCTGAGGATACCAATGCTCTATGGAGCGACGATAAGCAAATTTGAAATGATCAAAATTAATATCCTTGTACTCTTTCTCTAATTCGGCACGATTTTTCCACAAAACATAATCCACAAAGTTAAAAGCATAAACAGGAATTGCACCATATTTTTTGATACTTTTATCTTCGGTAAACAATCTTTCCTCAGCATATCTCACTGCCATTTTTTCAAGAAAATCCTTAAACTGACTAGCAAATTCTGTTTGATTTAACTCTTCAATATGGTTAAACAAGAATTGCAAGATTTCATATAACCAACGACTATCACGATTGGCAGTAAAGGTCACAGCAAACATGGATTGGAGAAGAATGATGTTTTGGTTAATTTCCGAATCCGAAAACGTATTATTAGTAAAACGTTCTTCTACTATATAATGCTCTTTAGATTTTCCATTTGGTTGATATTCATAATAAGTCCCCTTCTGTAAAAACCATTCATCCTTATTTCTACTTGAAGAGTCCATATTCGAATTTCTAACGATGTAATTATCGAAAATGTGTTTTATTCTAAGAAGAAATTCACTAAATTCAATAACCCAAGTTTTATCTTTATTTTTTATATCAAATAGTGCTAAGAGTTTCTTATCATCTAGTTGAATCTCATCAGTTTTCTTACCTTCCGCAATTGCCAATACATGGAGTAAGAATGTTGGAAAGTCAATGATTGTAGTATAATCGCCAAAGTCTTTTTCTACTTCTATATTTTTTTCATTTATCTTTTTTCCTAATATATCTGATAACTTTCTTCTTTCATTTTGATGAAAATCAATATCATTATAAATATTATGAAATGAATAATTTGTAAAATGCCATCCAAAAATACGTTCACGTTCTTGAAAGTCATCTGCTCTCTTCCGTCGCATCTTAAACTGACTTGCTACCGGCTTATCAAACTCTGCACAGGCATCCCAAATCCTTGCAAACTTTTGCGCCATTTCTTGATCTGTACCGAACTTAGCCATCATTTGCGCCTTAAGAATCTCATGAGCCTCTAGTTGTTC
>ERZ773180.1503-NODE-1503-length-11494-cov-3.318472_pt1 | contig 11494 bp, 17 predicted proteins | sample MGYA00511080_ERZ773180 | MGnify/ENA primary metagenome ERZ773180 (study PRJEB29015, sample SAMEA2738175) | human oral metagenome | biome: human oral; feature: human-associated habitat; material: saliva | place: China | collected 2178 ...
AATAAATAAAATAAAAAATAAAATAATATTATAAAAAATACCTTCATAAATAAAATAATTCAAAAATAAATACTTAAAATAAATAATTAAAAATAATCCTAAATAATCCGAAGAGCCCCCCTGAAATCAACAAGTTTTTTCAAAAAATACCCGAAATCTAATAAACATATCGACTTAAAACTTGTGAAATTGGATAAAAACTTAACAATGAAATAATTTACATAATAAAGAAAATAAAAAATAAATTACAGAAAAATAAAATAAAAAGGGAGAAATCAATCTCCCCACTTATTAAATAATATCATCTGGATGAATTGTATTACTAAAAGGAAAGCATTTTTCTTTAATATGTGCTAATAATTCGTTAAAAGAATCATAATTATCATTAACACAATACACACTTGTTAATGGAGAAATACCCTCAATAGATAATGCTAACTCTACCAACTCGCTAATTTTAATGTAGTTATTATTCCCAGTGTAAATTAGTACCCAATTTCCATTCTCATCATAATATGTCATGTCTGGCTCTAATACCCTTATATTTTTATTGATTGTCTCTAATTCAATTAAATCACTTACCGAAGTACTCATATCCCATATCCCCCAAATATTTTTCAAAATTCTCTGGGAACTCATTGATAATGTCTTCTAATTTTCCTACACAAGCATATAAGTTGTTCTGTAATTTCTTTAACTTATCTATTTCTTCTTGAAATACTTCTTTATATTCTGCTAAGATGATTTGTAGCTCTTTTACTGTTGCTAACTCATAAAAATCTTCTGAATAAATATCTGCTGATGTGATACTATTATCACACATGAACTCAGAGAAAGAATCGTCATGGTCAAAATAATCCTCAATAAATTCTTTTAACTGGTCTTGGTAATTATAGGCTCGATAAGCAAATAAATCTTCTAATATAGTATCATCTGCTTTTGGTAAGAAATATACTTTATTCGAATTTCTTCCTGACTTTAATAATACTACCATATCCCAATAATCACAGAAAGTGTATAAGTCGTTATATTGAAAACTAACAAAGTTTTCAAACATATCTCTAAATTCTAATTCTGAAATATCAAAATCATCAATTAAGTTAAATGCCATCGGAACTTTGGTTGAGTGTGCTAATAGTGCCTCAGACTCAATAATATCATCTAAGATACCCTTAAATTGTTTTCTGCTTTCTTCTGTTAGTTCTTTTAATTCTTCGTATAACTGTTCTTTTGTCTTGTACATACTAGAAATCTCCTTCAAAGCTAAATATTCTTTCACTCCAAGATACATCTTCCAAAGTGAAGTCGTATAGTTCCTTACCATTAACTAGAAATGTAATTGTTTCAATTCCATCGAAAATACTCTTATCTGTAAATTCATACGGTCTTGATGGTCTGTGGTCATAGTCATCTGTTGTGAGAAATGTTAATTTACCCACTGAAACAATGTATCCCCACACTGTGAAACTTTCATAAATCGTTCCCAATTCAATGGTTGCAGGAACTCCACACTCATTACTTTCGTCTATCTCATCAACAAATTTCTTTCTGAACTCGTCTATTCCCATACTCTAGTTCTCTTTTCCGTAATCTCCCACGTAAAGGTATTCTGATTTTAAGTCTGTGTCTGATACAATTTTACCTGTTCTTGTTTCTGTTATTTTTCTCATATTCTATAATTCCACCTCAAATAAAAATTCTCTGTCACTCCAACTTGTATCAACCAACTTCGCATCTTCGATAATGTCTCCATTGATACGGAATACAACCTTACTAACACTGTCAAAGATTGACTTATCTGTGAATTTATATTCAACATTATGATGATACTCTGTTACATTAAGAACTGCAACACCGTCGGAAATTGTACACTTATCTACAACTCCCCACCAGTGATTACCGAACCAACAACTGTCATGTGCTTGAATAGTTGCAGGTACTCCTAATTCGTTACACTCGTCAATCCAAGCAATAAATTTTTCTTTAAAATACTTAATATCCATTATTTAACCTTCCAATCTAATAATAACATTCCGTCTTTCTTGTTCTCACACTCCGACCACTTTTTGAGCAGTTCTCGTGTGTCAAAACCACGGTTAGTTATTACTGCATAACCATGTACCGTCTTTTTATACTCTACCTCTAATGTGTTGTCAATGTCTTTAATATCTTGAATAAACTCTAATACTTGTTCTTCACTCTCATAGTCAAAATCTAGTAACCATTTCTTTGTTACTGCACATTGAGGCAGCATTGCAATAGAAGTTGTTTTACGTGAAATTTTAGATAGGTCAGCATCGTTTAGTGCAAGATAGGAGATTAACTGTTTCTGAACAATATCTCCCTTACGCTTGTTTACAGAAGTATAGCAACGACATAACACACCATCTAACTGTTTTGAAACAAATTGTTCAAATTTTTCAGAAACATCTGACACATCCGTTACAAGAAATTGCTGACTACTTCCTTTGAAGTCTTTAATGTATTTATTATCCTTATTTCTTGCTACAAATAGCACAACAGTATATTCCATATCTTATCACCTCTACCGCATTTATAGCTACATCTTAACACAATTTTTTGAAAAAGTAAATAAAAAGACTAAGATTAATTTCTTAATCCGTTAATTTACATCTTTTCTTTATGTTTAATCAGCAACTCTTCCACCGATATATTACCCTTATCATCTGGTAGATACGGATACTTGTCTCTAATCATTGAACATTGTTTTTTTGGTTTTCTTCCTAACTTAGCTAATTCTACTACAAACTTTCTAAACTCTAATAAGTCCAGTTTTAATGAGATATGTAGTGCTTCAATTAACCACAATAATAATTCTGGTGCACCTATCATATTGTACATCTTTGCAGAATTTGTGTTTGGTTTATGGGTATATCCTTTAACCCCATCAGTGTTCTGATTAATCGCCCAAAACACAAAATGTTCTCTTTGGCATGACCACCATCTCTCATTTGTTTGTCCAAATTCCATATCAAACTCATGTGCAATCGGTGTCTCTGGCTCTAAACCAAACAACGCTTGAGCAAATTGAATCGTATTTAACTTACTATCTTCCATCTATTCTATCTACTTTCTTCTAAACAATTCTGGATTTCTTGTCGATTTCCCTAAATTCTAACATTAGAGGAACAATATTCTCCAACTTATTTCTCTTAATCTGTTTTTCTGTTAAGTCATCCATAACTGCAATATGTTGATAAATCACTTCCAAATTATCCAACTTCTCTTGATTTGTTACATCAATCTTTGCTAGATAGTACATAGCAGAAACAAAAGCGTGGTTATGATAAGTTGCCCTGTGTTCAGAAATAAATTCCTTACAGATAAACTTACCTAAATCATGGTATTTGGAAATCTCTCTTAATTGTAGCGTAGGAGAGTTCTGAACACACATCATAATGTGTTCGTTGATACTCTCTTTGTGGTTAGGATTGTCATGAGGTAAATTACCCATAAATTCATGCCTAAACGCATTAAAATTATTGCCATAAACCTTTTCGATTCTATCACAGTCTACCCCAATACGAGGAACTTGTAATCTCTTGTAGTCTTGGATAATCTCAGAAATAGACCTTCTACAATCTTTATTATAATTGTGAATTAAAGTTGATAGTGGTTTTAGGAAACACAATGCGATTACTTCAATACCCTTATGCTTACAGTAGTTATATAGACCTGCTCTTGTACTTCTTTTTAGATTATCATTGTCAATATATAAAACATCTGTGTCATTCTCAAACACTTTAATCGCTTGAATATCAGGAACAACGATTGATACTTCCCCATCTTTTAAATGGGATTGTACATATGAAGTAGAACCCGAACCATAAACCCCAATACAAATATATAGTTTCTTCACAAAACTCACCTCACCTTAACTTATATTCTAATTTTAACACATTAGAACAGTAAAAGCAAGAGAAAAAGAGAGTTATTTTACTCTCTTTCTATATTCTTCTCTAAACCAAATGATGGACTTTGTATTTAATAGTTCTTCTTTTTCTTCTACTGTCTTATCCTTTAAGAAATCATGTAAGAAGTTAATGAAGTCTTGTTCTGCAGTCTGTGCTTTATCTGAATTTAATCTATTTGAACCCTTAACTTCTTTATCCTTTAACAATCTACCCAATTGGTTACGTTCAGTTTTCCAGAAACGATGACGCCATGTTCGTATTACACGAACAGCTTCTTGGGAACATTCAGGTTACTCTCATTCTTGGGAAACTACCATCTCTGAACTATCTTACCACGGTTGCGCCTTTCCGAAGTGTTTTAAGTTACACTCAAAGCTTGATTTAATATATTTCTTGCAGCGTTAACATCTCTATCGTGATGTGTTCCACAATCAGGACAAGTCCACTCTCTAATTTTCAAAGAGTTTACAATGTCATTGTGATATGTTCCACAACAAGAACATATTTTTGAACTTGCATAAAATCTATCCACTTGAACAAAATTCTTCCCATACCATACACATTTATATCGAATAAAGTTTAAGAGTTGACTCCATCTCACATCTGCGATTGAATATGCTAGGTTATGATTCTTAATTAAACCGTGGACATTCAAATTTTCCATTGCAATCAGGTCATATTCCCCTACTAACTTTCGACTTAACTTGTGATTGAAGTCTTTAGCACAATTCGCAATGTGTTCATGTAACTTTGCCACTTTATGCTTTTGCTTTTGATAATTCTTACAATCATCAAGGTTCGAATTGGCTCTCTCTAACTTGGTTCTCATCTTTGAGAGTTTCTTTTGTTCCTTTGCAAGTTTATCCTTATACGCATAAGCGAATTTAGGTCTTTCATATCTAGTTCCATCACTACCAATCAATAAATCTTTCAGTCCTAAATCAAAGCCAGCTTGCTTGCCAGTTCTTGGTAAAGGCTGTACTTCCATTTCAATGCAGATAGATGCATAATATTTCCCCGTTGGAGTCTTTTCCACCGTAATGTTGAAAATCTTGTACTCATCTGGCATAGAAAACTTTTTTGTTTTGACTTTTCCTAATTTTGGAAGTTTGATGTACTTATTGTCTAAAATTTTGGCATTGCTTTTACTGTAAGGTGTTCTATACGATTGTTTCGAGGTATGCTTAGACTTAAACTTAGGAAAGCCAAAATGGCTTCTATTTTTAAAAAAATTATTTAACGCAGAATCTAAATCTCTAACTGATTGTTGTAACGCACAAGCATCTACTTCTTTTAAGAAATCATATGTTTCCTTAAGTGGAACTAGATTTGCAGAACGTTCATTCTTTGAAGGAAAGTGTTGTGTTTGCTCGTAAAATTGTTTGCAATTCTCTAGTGCTTGATTATAAACAAATCTACAACAACCAATGGTCTTGTTAATCAAAACCTGTTGTTCTTCTGTTGGATAAAGTCGCACTCTAATACCTTTTTGAACTATTGTCATACGCTCACTTTCTTTCCTCTTAAAAATTATACTAAAGTTGTGCAGAAAAGTCAACAAATTCTTAATAAACTAAATAATTGTCAACATAGAACGTTGTTTCTGGGGTTGTTTTGGATGTTGACATCTATGAATTGCCCTATGTTTCTTTTATGTCTGTAATATTAATAAGATTAGTTTATCTCTTCCTTTTTATATACTGCTCTCTGAACCAGATGATTGACTTTGTACTGAGTAATTCTTGTAGCTCTTCTCCTGTTTTACCTTTTGTAAATTCTTTCAAGAATTGCATAAAACCATTTTCTCTTTCCTGTGCTTCTAATGAGTTCAGTCTATCAACACCTCTTGGTTCTTTATTTCTTAAAATTCTCTTTAATTGATTTCTCTCTGTTTTCCAGAAAGAGTAGAAATTTGTCTTATACTTCCACATAAATCCGTTAGAATCTGTGATTACTGCACCTTCTAACTCTTCCTGTTCTGTCATGTTTAGGAAGTTATCCAATTCTTCCTTAGTGTTAATCACTGTGTTCTTAGCAATAACGATAGACTTAATGTTTAACTTATTCTTCAGTGTTTCAGATAGTTCCACATCCTTATCAATACCATTAATGTCTAATGTATTAGGAATAAAGTCCAATAAAGCTAAAGGATTTTCCTCATAAACGATATGCTGGTCATTCACCATATCCATTACTTCAAATGTAGCAGTACAGTGATGTTCTTTTAGAATATTGAATAATTCGTTCTTATCTTCTTCATTTGCAAATAGAGTGTTGTTTAAGATTTTCTTAAAGTATTCACAATATTCACCCTCGTTAGTGGACTTTGTTGCAATAAAGAACTCATCATTATACACTGAGATAATACCTAAGAATCCATTAAACTTCTTAGAAATATATAATGGATAAACTAAGTGGTTATCAACATAATCTTTTGTTTCTGGTTTTTCGTCATACTGAAAAAACTTATTGTAGGAACGTGCTACAATATCCCCATCAACTTTATTGATAAATAGCCCACGAGCCTTAATCGTCTCATCATTCCAGATTCCATCTTGGAAAGCATTGCGAGTGAAGTTTAAGGAAACAATGTCATTACCTAATTCTTTAACTCTAATGTATTCAGAGTTTAACATGTTTTGTAATCGTTTATCCATAGTATATACCTCTCTACGTTAGATATATTATCATATTTTAAAGAAAAAGTCAAGAAAAAGGAGTGAATATTTCACACTCCCTTAAATCTTTCTTAGCTCCTCTTCAAAGATGTCATACACACCAATGTATCCCTCGTGCGAATAGTCTATTCTGATTGAGTGTTCTGTTGATGTTGTTTCTCGATGACCATGAATCTGTGTAATTCTTGCCACATTCTTCTCCCACAACATATCAACTTCTGTTTCATAATTACCTGTACCATATTCACAGTTCTGACCTGCTAAATATAACATATTCTTTGGTAACTCACTTACCCCAGCATGACAAATGAAGTACTTTCCCCATCTAAACTCTAGTAAGATAAACTCTTCTAGTCTATCTGTAAGATTAGATAATATACTTGTATCTTGTGTTCTTTCTAAAATCTTATCTAATGTAGTATTCTTAAATTGGTTAGAGTAGTTGTTAGTGCCATAGACATAGTTTCGTACATGTCTTTCATGATTACCTTGGATAAATCTTACGTTATCCAACTCTAACAATTTACCTACTAGTAACATTGTTTCATAAGGCTTTTCACCCCTATCGAAAATATCTCCTGTAAAAATGTACAGCGAGTTTTGTTCCTTCTCAATCTCATTATAAACAATCTCTAACTTATCAGCATTATTATGAATATCCCCTACACAATAGATTCTATCCCACTTATCTAACTTCTCTGCCTTTGGTAATAGTTCATCAATAGAATTAATAACCGTTACGTACTCAGGTAATACTTGGTTTGTGAAAATCTCGTATTTCTTAACAATTACATCTGTTGGTATTTGTTTATAAGTATCTCTCTTAGTGTTTCTGTCTAGCAATTCTTCTAATGTTACATTATCAAAACGCTTTACGTAGATTTCATACCCATATAGGTCAGCAAGTTCCTTATATTTCTTAAAATCTCTTGTATGTAAATGCATAGCATCCACAACAGTAAACAAACCCATTTCCATACGAGTTTCTAGCATTGTATATAGAATCTGCCATACTTGTCTGTCTTTTCTTGAGGAGATAACTAATCCATTTTCAGACATGTCAAAACCTGCCATCTTGATTCTTAACTCATCAGATGACATTGTAAAATCTTCTAGTTTATTCTCCTTAATGAAGGAAGATTTTCCTGCACCCATAATTCCATTTAAGATTAACAATTTCTTCATGTCTTTACCTCTCTTATACTAGTATATCACAATAAACAAACTTTGTCAAATGATAAACAATATCACAATAAATGTTTATCTTCTGGGTGCGTTATCTTGTTAATATAACTATCCACCCCATCTTTTACTAGTAGAAACTCGTTGTTGCTTGGAAGGTTTCTATAAAAAGACATTGTTTCTAAATCCTCTTTAAGCTCTTTAAGTGTAATGTAGTCATCAGCAGTTTCAAACTCACAAACAACTTCTTGCTCGTAAGGGTCGAAGTAAGTTCTTGAAGGAGAGAGAACTCTTAAATTAGGAACTCTCTCCACTAGTCTATTAAATACTGCTTTATCCATTATAGATAGTCCTCTTCAAAACAATCAACTCTTAAAGAATCATTTGTATAATAAATTGTGTGCGCATAATACCCATTATGACTGTTATACACACAAGCGTATATAGGTATCTCATCTTTTATATTGATTTTAACCCCAAATACCTCACCACAATCTAAATAGGTCGGATATAACTTATCTGGAACATCAACATTCACCTCAATGGACTCAACAAATTTTTCTTCTTCAAAACGTTCTCCCAGAGTACAACAAGTACCAAACCCTTCACAACACTGTTGATAGTTGTCAATGCCTAACACAAAGTTCTCAAACTCTTTATTCTTTTCCGCTGGAATAATGTTGATTGCAATATCCATTATTTTACTTGTGGTAGGGTTTTCTTGATTTAAAATACACATTTGGTTAACAATATACTTATTCATACTATTCAATTCTCCCAGCAGACTGTATACGGTCTAATTGTTTACGAATTTTCTCTTCCACACGGTTATTTGCGAATGCTTGCTGTGCAAGGATTTTCTCATGAACCTCTTTAACTGGAAGTTGTTTCAACTCTTCCCAAATACTGACAACATATTTTTCATCAAACTTATAAAACTCTTGTGGATGTTCATATAACTTAATATCATTATCCACACCAAAATAAACACGATATGTCTTATAATTATCACTAGAACAAATCATAACATATCCATCACAGAAACAAAAACTATGAAACTCATATTTAACAGGTTTATAGGATTTTCCACACACTTTTGAGAAATGCTCATTAGTTTCATCTAAGGTATCATCTAAATTACTTTCCTCTTCTAGCAATTCTGCTAAAGTTTCCAACCAATTCTCAATCCACTTTGAATACTCGGCAGTACTAATATCCTTATAATCATTTTTTAAATCAGCAAACATATTTTTCTCCTATTCCCCTGTTTCCCTATTGTTTAAGGCATTCTTAACACTTTCATATATGTTAAACAGTGTTTTATCTAAGTCATTCTTACACACTTCAAACTTACCCTTAAATCCCAATAGCACTCTTACTTGTTTATCCAACTCTACCTCAAGTTCTGTTACGGTTGGTTCTTCTGGTAGATAACCCTCTTCCATTAAGAAATCTAAGAAATAATCATTTTTATTTAAAACTTCTTCAACAAATGCAATTACTTTCTTTTGGATTTGTGTTGTACTAATTGAATTAGCATAAAAATTCCAAAGAATTGAAGAATTTAATGGGTGAGGTGAAAATACAATATGGTCTGACATTCTCCCATTCCTAACCCGTAATTTCACAGAATTTTCTTCACATCTGTCTTTGTACAGTAGATAGTATAAATCTGCATAATCACTAACAATACTTAAAAATTCCTCATCACTTATATCTGGATAGTTACTTTGTAGTGCAAAAACTTCTGGTATTTTGGTTGATTGTTCAGCAAACAACTTTTCATCAATCATTTCTTGTAGAATTTCCCTCAACTTTGTTCTACCACTTGCTAAAACTCGATTAAATTTTGTGTTACTCATAAAAACTCTCCCATCTCATTAATATAAATAAAATTGAGGGGAATGTAATTCTTCCCCTCTGTATAAACTACTTACTTTCTTTCTTCTTAAATGCTAATCCTAATAGTCCAATACCGCTAACAACTGTCATAGCGAGATTTGTAAATAGGTTAGTTCTAACTCCAGTTTCAATAACTCTATCATCTTTCTTGATAGATGTAGTTGAACTATTTGTATTATTTACTACTGTGTTCTCCTCAACCTTGTTACTTACAGTGTTTTCTACAGGTTTTTCCTCTACTACAGGTTTTTCTTCTACTGTAGGTGGAACTACTGTATTATCTGTGGGATTATTAGGAACTACAGGTTTTTCCTCAGTAGGATTTCCTGGTTGACTTGGTGTTTCATCTGTTGGAACACTTGGTTCTGGAGTAGGATTTGGAACTGCAGGTGTTTCAGTGTTTCCACCTGTGTTATTTCCATGATTATCTTCCACAACCGGTACATCTGGTTTAGGTGTAGGATTTGGTGTTGGAGTAGGGCTGACAGGTGTTTCACCCTCTGTTGGGTTAGTAGGTGTTGTATCTTCATCATTACCACCATTTATATTACCAGAATCGCCTGGATTTGTTGGGTTCACAGGAGTTTCAGGCTCAGGTGTAGTAGTTGGTGTAACAACTTTCTTATACACATGAACAGTATCACCATTTGCCTCAGTACGTGTTGTAACATATTCGTAACCATCAAATGTTTCTTTTTCATGTGCGCCGTATTCCTTAGTCTTTAACTCTGTTCCATCTTCTGTTACGTATTGGGTATAATCAACACCAACATGTAATACTCTTTCCTTGGCATCTACTGAACCACCTTCAACAAATGTAGCCATTCCCCAATCACGTACAAAGAACGCATCCTTTTGAATTGACGAAGTGCTAAATAAATCCTTTAAATCGTTATAAATCACATCAGCATCATAATCTAAGTATCTACTACCTAAATCATCACCTACTGTAAGGTTAAATGTGCCAATCTTATTACCGATTGCACCTTGCGTAACTTCTACAATTTCTCCTTGCTTTAAATTCTCATCAATTTCAGCAATCGTATCGTAAGGAATTTCCTCATTGACAGTAGCAGTTATTTGCCAATAACCAGTTGCTCCTGTAACAGCCATATCACCTAGACCCATAATATCATGAGTAAAACGTGAATCTTTTTCTTCAATCGGATAATCAAATACGTATCTATTAGGGTATGCAGTCTTATCATAACGTTCCCCATCATCAAAATCAACTGGTAAAGTAACGTTATGCTCTATAAACTCTGTACCGTCATCTGTTACAAATGTTACCTGTTTTGCAAATAGATATTTACCCATGCCATAGGATGCTCCGTAACTATCAGCAGTTGATATATCAAGAACATCTAGGTCTTGCCAATTCTTGATATGTACTGTTTCTCCTGCATGGTCTCCATCATCTAGTACAAAGTCATAGTCCTTATCTAACTTAGTCTTTGTTGAACGACTTTCAAACACAGAGGTAAAGTTGTTTCTATTAAACTTGTAAGTGCTATGGTTCACATTATTTGTAAGTCCTAAACTTGTTCTTGTACCGTTTGTTGGTTGTGTTGCTAAAAAGTCTGCTAATTTCTGACTTTCTTCTGGGGTTAAATCAGCCTGTGCATGTGTCTTCACTGTATTACCACATAACAATACAGTTGACATCAGTAATGATGCCCCAATTGTCGCTTTCTTTAAACTTTTCTTATTTTTCTTCATCAAATCTCTCCTTTTTCTAAAACACTTGAAAAATGCCAGTATGATTTATTACCCCATACTTGGCATTAAACTTCTCTA
>ERZ773180.1506-NODE-1506-length-11477-cov-2.936438_pt1 | contig 11477 bp, 15 predicted proteins | sample MGYA00511080_ERZ773180 | MGnify/ENA primary metagenome ERZ773180 (study PRJEB29015, sample SAMEA2738175) | human oral metagenome | biome: human oral; feature: human-associated habitat; material: saliva | place: China | collected 2178 ...
ACGAACTTGGGAAGCCCTCTCGTAGGTGGTAACAAAACTGCAGGTAGATAGGGGCGTTCAAATCTTAGAGCACGCGTTTCACGGGCTTTCTCCCCGGCCGCAATCATCTCCCCCCGACGGGGATTCGGGCCAGGGTGGTCACTGACACGGGCCGCGTTTCCTGCTATGGTGTTGCGCTTTGCCCAACGGAGGGAGGTCGCATGACGTCGAAGGGGCCCGCGCCCCGCCTCACCGAGACCGCCCGCGCCAAGCGCATGCTGCGCGACCTCGGCGGGCTCTCGCCAGAAATCGTCGACCTCGTCCGCCCGCTCGTCATAGAGGCGGCGTGGACCGAGCGGCGCCTCGCGGACGCGCGGCGCTTCATAGGTGACACGGAGGTAGTGGTGCCCTACGACAACGGGGGCGGCCAGCTCGGCGTGAGGAGGAACCCCGCCTACGACGGCTACAACGCCCTTGCCAAGACGTACGTCTCCTACCTCAAGCAGATCCAGGCGATGTGCGGCGTGCAGGTGTCCCGCGACGAGGGCGCCACCTCGGCGCTCGCGCGTCAGAGGAGGGAGTCCCCGCTGGCCAGATAGGAGGTGTGGATGGCCGGGCTCGTCGGCAGGGAGGAGCCGCGCCTCTTCACGCCGCCACTGAGGGAGCTGACGCCCGACACCACGCTCGGGTTCGACGTCATCCGCTTCGCCACGGAGACCCTGGCCATGTCCCTGCGCCCGTGGCAGAGGTGGCTCCTCATCCACGCCCTCGAGGTCGTGGGCGACTTCGGCGGGGACTGGCACCTCCGCTTCTCGACTGTGCTCACCCTCGTGGCGAGGCAGAACGGCAAGACGGCGGTCATCGGCGTGGTCACGCTCTACTGGCTCTACATGCTCTCCGCCGCGCTGGTCATCGGCATGGCGCAGGACCTCACCCGCTCGGGCGACACCTGGGACGCGGCCGTCGCGATGGTCGATGACACGCCGTCGCTCAGGGCGGAGCTCGTGCGCCCGAAGCGCGGCAACTCGGGACGCGACCTCGTGCTCACGCACCGCAGGCACTACGTCACCAAGCCGCCGACGCGCGGGGCGGGGCGCGGGCCGTCGGCACAGCTCGTCATCATGGACGAGATGCGCGAGCAGCAGTCGTGGGACGCCTGGGACGCCGTGGCCGACACGACGCTGGCCCAGGAGAACGGCGTCATCTGGTGTGCCTCAAACGCGGGCGACGCCCTCTCGATCGTCCTGCGCTCGAAGCGGTTCCAGGCGCTCAGGGCCATCGGAGACCCGGACGGCTGGTGCGCCTCCCAGAAGGACCTCGCGACGCTCAGCCTCCCGGAGGACGAGGCGCTCGGCCTCTTCGAGTGGAGCGCGGACCCAGGCCGCGACGTGTGGGACACGGAGGGGTGGCGCGAGGCCAACCCCTCGCTCGGCCACGGCCTCACGGAACGCAAGCTCCGCGCCTCCATCTCGGGCAAGACCGAGGCGGGCGCGCGCACCGAGAACCTCTGCCAGTTCGTGGGCGTGATGGAGGACCCGCCGTTCCCGGACGGCGCGTGGGAGGCGGGAACCGACGCCGCGAGCGAGATAGCGCCCGACAGCACGCTCTGGTGGGCAATCGACGTGAGCGCCGACCGCATGCACAGCTGCATCGCCGTGTGCGGCCTGCGTGCCGACCGCACCTACCACGTCGAGGTCGTGGCCTACCGCCCGGGCCTCGGCTGGGTGAGCGGCTGGCTCTCCGAGAGGGCCGACCCGGCACGCCCCATGCGCATCGCCTACCAGGGCAGGGGAGCGCCCGTCACGTCCATGGCCGACGTGTACGGACAGGTGGACGGCGTGGAGCTGGTGCCCGTGCAGGGCCCTGACGTCCCCGCCTACGCGGGCCGGTTCTGGGACGGCGTGGCGGCGCTCGACCCAGGGGGCGTCGATGGCGAGGGCAGCGACGCGGTGCCGGTGCGGCACAGGCCGCAGCCTGTCCTCGACCTCGCCGCCGCCATCGCCCGCACCAGGGCGTCGGGCGACGGCGCGTGGATGTGGGACAGGAGCGGCAGCGCGGAGGACATCTCCCCGCTCGTCGCCTGCGCGACGGCGTACGGGCTCGCCACCGCCGCGACCGCCGAGGAGCAAACCGAGAGCGCCTACGAGGAGTGCGGGCTGACCGTGCTGTAGCCCGCGCCGTGCCACGACACTCACAGGAGGAAGACGATGGTTACGCTCGATGACTTGGCGGCGATCGCCGCGCGGCACGACACCTCCATGAGCTGGGCGCTGCTGCGCGCGCTGCTCGCCCGTGGGGTCTCCGTGCGCCTGCCGCGCGCGAGGCGCCACGCCCACGACCACGGGCGGGCCTACGAGGTCACGACCGAGGAGGCCCTGTGGTGCATGCGCCACAACCGTGACGTCATCGGGGCGGTGCGCTAGCTGCGGCGCCCCATGTCCTCGCGTATGAGCCGCTTGACGTACCCGGCCTTGTTGGGCTGGGCGTCGAGCCATGCGAGGAGGTCGGCGTCCGCCGGCATGAAGCGTATCGACACGTTCTTGGTGCTCCTCTTCTGGTACTTTGCGCTCGCCCTCTTCTGGGCCTCGGTCTGCATGCCCCTCTCCTTTCCGTATGTGAGGAAGTGATATGATGGTGGAAGCGGGAGGCCCGCCCGTTTGAACGGGTCTCCCTTTGCCTTGAGCTAACGGTTTCGGATGACTAGGTAGGCGACCAGCTTCCGAAGCGTTAGCTCAATTCTTATCTTCCACTTCATGTCTCACTCCCTTCTTGCATCGCGCTCCGCCTGACATGCATAATATAGCGCAATACATATATAATGTAAAGCGCAATGCCCATATTTTTTTGGAAACTGTCTGGCCCTGCCTCATCTCGTGGTGGGGCCACTCTCATGCCGAAGGGGGACAGCGAGTGGGAATCCTTTCCAGGCTCACCACCAGGGACGGCCGCAAGGTGCGCGTGTCATACGGACCGCGGGCCACGGCAATCCTGGGGCGCACTCCCGCCGAGATGTACCGCATGCAGCCCGCCCTGCGCGCCGTGGTCGGCTACATATCCGAGAACGTGGCCGCGGTGCCCCTGAAGTGCTACGAGCGGCGCGGCGAGAACGACCGCCCGAGGGACGCCACCTCGCCGCTGGCCCTGCTCCTGGAGCACCCGTCAGACGGCGTGACCACCTACGAGCTGGTGCGCGACACCATGGCCGACGTCCTGCTGTACGGCTGGGCGCTCTGGTACGTGGTGCCCAGCGCCGACACGGAGAGCGGCTGGGAGCTGACGCGCGTCTGCCCCGAGTGGGTCGGCACGACCTACACGGAGGGTGGATTCGAGCCCAGCTCCTACGTCGTGCAGGTGCCCGAGGCGGGTCGCGCGCCCGTGACCGTCAGCGCCACGGACACACTGACGTTCTCGCTCTATGGGGCATCGGGCCCGCTCGACCCCGCATCGCCCGTGGACGCACTGCGCCAGGTGCTCGCCGAGCAGGTGAGCGCATGGGACTACCGCAACAAGGTCTGGCGCAACGGCGGCTGGGTGTCGCGCTGGATCTCGCGCGGCGAGAACAACCCATGGCGCCCAGAGGCGCGCGATCGGTTCTCCAAGTCGTGGAAGGAGCGCTTCAGCGGCCCCGAGGGCACGGACACCGGCGGCACGCCCATCCTGGAGGACGGGATGCAGCTGCACGACACGCAGCTCAACGCCCGCGAGGCCCAGTTCAGCGAGTCCTCCCAGCTCACCCGCGAGGACGTGGCCGCAGTCTACGGCATCAACCCGTCGCTCATCTGGCACACGAGCACGCAGACGTACGCCAGCGCCAAGGACAACGCGCGCGCCCTCTACTCGGAGACGCTCGCGCCGAAGTTCGACCTCATGTGCGAGCGCATCAACAAGGTGCTCGCGCCCAAGCTCGGCGTCACTGGCTCCTACGTCGAGTTTGACGTGCTCTCGAAACTGAACTCCAACCCCGCGGACATGATCTCCACCCTCATCAGCGCATCGGGCCGTCCCGTGCTCACGGGGGACGAGGCGCGGCGCATGCTCAACCTCCCCGCGATGGGAGGCGGCATGGCCGAGGTGGTGACCCCGCTCAACCTCATGGTGGGCGGCGTGGGCGCCTTCTCGGGCGGGGACGGCGGCGAGGCATCCGCGGAGGCGCGGGGCCAGGGCGATGGGGCGCCGCTGGCAAAGGCGGGCGCCGCCCCCCTGTGGAGCGTCAAGGCCCGCGCTGACGTGGACGGCTCCGTGGCCATGGCCCGCACCCTCGCGCGGTTCTTCAGCCGCCAGTCCAAGGCGGTGCTGCCGCGCATCGGGGCATCCAAGGCGAGGGGCCCGCTCTCCAAGTCCGATGACCCCGGCTGGTGGGACGGCGAGCGCTGGGACTCCGAGCTGGCGGACGACCTTGAGCCCGTGCTCATGCAATATGCGACAAGGAGCGGCAAGGCCGCGGCCTCCCGCATGCGGGGCGAATACGACGCCACGCGAACGGACGCCTACCTGCGCAAGGTGGCCGAGGGCCGCGCACATGGCATCAACGCCGTGACTCGCCGCCGCCTGTCTGACGCCATCGACGCGGATGACGGGGGCGCGACACCCAGGGACGTGTTCGAGCAGGCCGAGGAGGGCAGGGCAGAGCGCCTGGGCGTCTCCATGGCGGCTACCGTGGCCGTCTTCGGCGTGCGCGAGGCCACCGAGCAGCTCGCGCCGAAGTCCAGCTACCTGCGGATGAAGACGTGGGTGCACGACCAGGGCGGCGCGACCGAGCGCCCCAGGGACGAGCACATGGCGCTGGACGGCGAGTGCGTCGAGTTCGACAAGCCTTTCGGCAACGGGCAGATGTTCCCGCACGACGGCACCCAGGGCGCCGAGGACGAGGCCTACTGCCGCTGCGGCATCGACGTAGACATCTACAGGCTCTAGGAGGGCGCATGCTCCACGTGATAACGGGCCCGCCCTGCGCGGGCAAGTCAACCTACGTCCGCGAGCATGCGGCGTCCGGAGACGTGCGGGTGGACTTCGACTCGCTGGCAACGGCGCTCGGCAGCGACCAGCCGCACGACGCCCCGGACGAGGTGCGCTCGGCGGCCTTCGCCGCGCGCTCCGCGGTCGTGGCGCCGGCCCTCTCGGGCGACGCCAAGACCGACTACTGGGTCATACACACCAACCCCACCGACGAGCAGGCCGCCTCATACGAGAGGGCGGGAGCCGACTTCGTGTCGCTCGACCCAGGCATGGACGAGTGCCTGCGCAGGGCGGCAGACGACGACAGGCCCGCGCGCACGGCGGACGCGATCCGCGCGTGGTACGCGGGACAGAAGGGAGCTAGCGTGCACCACTTCAAGGACTTCCGCGTCAGCGTCAAGGACGCGGGCGGCAGCGCAGACGAGTACACCTTCGAGGGCTACGCCGCGACGTTCGGCGGCGAGCCCGACTGCTACGGTGACGTGATTGCGCCAGGCGCCTTCTCCGACACCCTCAAGGCGCATGCGGACGAGGGGAGGCGCATCCCGCTGCTCTTCGGCCACGTGATGGGCGACCCAGACTACAGCCTGGGCTACGTGGACGCATCCGAGGACGAGCGCGGCCTCAGGGTCACGGGCCACATCTTCGCCGACACGCCCAAGGGCGAGACGGTGCACAGGATGCTGCAGCGCGGCCAGGTCGACCGCATGAGCTTCGCCTACGACGTGGCCGAGGACGGCCAGGTGACCCTGGAGGACGGGCGCAAGGCCCACGAGCTGCGCAGGCTCGACCTCTACGAGTGCTCCATCGTGACCGTCCCGGCGAACCCGGCCGCCCAGATAACCGAGGTCAAGGGGGGAGAGGCGCCCGCCAAGGAGCGCCGACGCAACTCCAAGGCCGACGAGGACGAGCTGCCCGGCCTGCGCGACCTCCTCAGGAAGGCGCTTGACGCGATCGATGGCCTTATCGGCGACGGGGACGACCCGGCGCCTGGAGACGGTGGCGGCGGCGAGGGCGGCGAGGGCGTGGCCGAGGCCAACGGCAAAAAGCCGGAGGAGCCCGATGGCGACGCCAAGGCGCTCGAGGAGGTCGCCGCCAAGTACGCGCGATTCATCAAAGACTAAGAGAAAGCAGGTACGAAATGCCTACCATCCGAGAGCAGTTCGAGCAGGCCAAGGCAGACTTCGCCGCCGCCTTCAAGGCGGGCGACGCCGAGAGGGCGAAGGCGGCCGGAGAGCTCGCCGAGAAGTACGAGGCCATCGTCAAGATGGCGGACGAGAAGGGGGCAAAGCTCAACGCCGGCCCCGAGGTCAGGCACGACCCCGCCGAGGCGAAGTCCATCGGCGAGTGGGCCGCGGAGAGCCTCGACCTCAAGGCCTTCGAGGGCCGCAGCCAGGCCAGCGTCATGACCGCCACGGGCTTCAAGGCAGCCGCCGACGCCCACACCTCCCCTGCGGCAGCGGCCGACTACAGCACCTTCCTCGACCGCAACGTGGTCACGGGCGCCCGTCGCCGCCTGCAGATCCGCGACCTCTTCGGGGCCGAGTCGCGCGACGCCGCCGCCATCGAGTGGATGGTGGAGGGCGCCGTCGAGGGCGGACCGGCAGTCTCCGCCGAGGGTGCCGACCTGGCCCAGTACCACTTCGCCGATCCCGCCAAGAAGACCGCCGCGCTGGAGAAGGTCGGCGGCTTCTACCGCGAGAGCTACGAGATCGTGAGCGACCAGGCGTGGCTCGCCAGCTCCATCAACGAGCGCGGCCTCTACATCCACGACCTCAAGGTCGAGGACACCCTCGTCACCGAGCTGGGCGGCACCTCCGGCGTACAGGTCGGCACGGCCAAGGCAGCCACCCTCGCCGACGTCATCTTCGGCGCCATCACCAACGTGGGGAACGCCACGCCGTTCATGGCGGACGCCGTGGTGCTCAACCCAGCCGACTACAAGACGCTGCGCCTCGCGAAGGACACCAACGGCCAGTACATGGGCGGCGGCTACTTCAGCGGCCAGTACGGAACCTCCGGCGGCGTCGTGCTCTACCCCGACGTGTGGGGCCTGACCACCGTGGTCACCCCAGCCGTGGCGTCGGGCACCGCCTACGTCGGGGCCTTCAAGCCCTCCGGCTCCGTCTTCACCAAGGCGGGCGAGGGCCTGCGCGTGGAGATGACCAACTCCGACAAGGACGACTTCGAGAAGGACCTCGTCGCCGTCCGCATCGTGGAGCGCCTGAAGCTCGCGGTGCGCTACCCCGCTGGCTTCGAGAAGCTGACCATCACTGCGGCCTAAAGCTCGCGGCAGATCGCGGAGGGGGCCGCCCCGCGGGGCGGCCCCACGCATGAGAGGGGAGCTGACATGCTCAAGCTGTACGACTACGGCGGGATGACCTTCCAGTACGAGGAGGGCGAGCAGCCAGAGGGTGCCACGGAGCACACCGAGGGCGAGAGACCCAAGGCCAAGCGCGCCCCCAAGCCCGCGAACATGGCGAAGAGGGCGGCAGACAAGTGAGGCGCACCCCATGGTTCTACGACGCGGACGGCGCCGTGCCCCCGCTCATGACGCCAGCGGAGTTCGTCGCGGCCACGGGCGGGCAGTTCGCCGCCACGACCGAGACGGTATCCTGGGCGCTCGACGCCTACTCCGCCGCCATGAGGGCGCTCTGCGGCTGGCATGTGGCCCCGTCAGTCCGCTGCGAGTTCGTGGGCGACGGGGGCAGGGTGCTCAGGCTCCCCGCCATGGCCGTCTCCGAGGTCGCGTCCGTATCCGTGGGCGGCGAGGCGATAGACCCAGTCTGCTACGAGTGGACGCCCGAGGGCCTGGTGCGCTTCGTGCGCCCCTGCGCCGCGACCCGCGCGGGCTGGCATGCGGTCAGGGTCGCCTACGTGGCTGGCCATGACTCCGCCGCCGACCTGCAGGCCACGCTGGTGGCCCTCGTCTCGGAGTTCCTGGTGTCGCACCCAGGCATCTCGTCGCAGACGGCGGGCGGCACCCAGGTGGGGTACAGCGCGAGCGTCGGCGTGCGCAGCCACGCCTCGGAGCTCGCGCCCTACAGGCTGGTGGTCTAGATGCCGATGCCCGTGGGATGGGCGCTCGTGGCCGTCACGGTCACCCGCCCTGGAACCAAGGCGTCGCGCGGCACCACCGTGGCCGACTGGTCGAACTCCACCACCCGCGAGGTGGGCGGATGCTGGGTGGGCAACCCGTCCACCAGCACCGACACGGCGAGGGAGGGCCGCGACTCCAACGTCAAGGCCACGCTCTACGCGCCGCCCGGCGCCGACCTGAGGCGCGGGGACAAGGTCACCCACGCGGGCGTGGCCTACGCCATAGACGGCGAGCCGCTCCCGTACCCGTCGCCACTCGGCGGCATAGACCACATCGAGTGTCCGCTCGTGGATTGGACGTGATCGCATGCAGAAGGTAGGGAGCTTCCGCCTCGAGCTGGACCACGACGGCATAGCCGAGCTGCTCAGGTCGCAGCCCCTGGCCGACGAGTGCGAGGCCGCCGCGTCGCGCATAGCCGCCGCGGCGGGAGACGGCTTCGAGGTTCGCGGCCCGCGCCACACGGGCCAGCGCGCGGCCTACAGCGTCTATGCGGCCACCAACGAGGCCAAGGCGGCGGAGGCCACCGACAAGGCGCTGACGGTGGCGGTGCAGTCATGCAGAGCCTGACCGCACCCATCGACGCCGAGGCGGCGCTGGCGCGCGACCTCACGGCCCTCTGCGGCTTCGAGGTGGCGGCGAACCCGTCCGCCGACATAGGCGGAAGCTCCCCCGTGGCGCACGTCGTGCAGGTTGGCTGCGCACCCGTCACCGCCGTCTCGTGGGAGCACGACCTCTCCATCGACGTCTACGCGGGCGGCTACCCCGACTACGGCCCCGCCATGAACGCGGCGCGCAGGCTCGCGGGCATGGTCGCCACGCTCCATGGGCGCGCCGTCCCGTCGGGCACGGCATGGAAGTCGCCGACCGTCACGAGCGTCTATCCGAACCCAGACCCCAACCACGCGGGCGTGCCGAGGGTGACGGTCGCCTGCAACGCCGCCGCGCGCGGCGAGGACATCTAAGGAGTGAGCGATTTGGCAGGAATCGACGCCAACAAGGTCTACCTGACCGAGCCTGACCAGGACAAGACGACCGGTGCGGTGAACATCGGCAGGGTCGGGACGGCCAAGGCACCGACCGACGCGCGCACGAAGCTGGACGCAACGTGGACGGACTCCCTCGGCTACGTCGGCGAGGACGGCATGACCGCCTCCGGCCTCATCGCCGCCGGCGACGCCATCCGCGACTGGGCCAAGAAGCGCATCCGCACCACGTCCGGCGAGGCGGACCCCTCGATCTCGCTCCCCGCCATCCAGGTCGACAAGGCCATGGCGGAGATGATGGTCGGCACCGACAACGTCACCGTCACCCCGGCCACCAAGACCAGCGGCGAGACGATCCACATCGCCTTCGACGGCAAGCCCGGACCGGCCAACGCGCTGTGCTTCAACATGAAGGACGAGGCAAGACGCGTGCGCGTCTACGTCCCGTCGGCCCAGGTGACCGACCTCGACACGGTCTCCTTCGTCCCAAGCTCGGCGAACACCTTCGCCATGACGCTCTCGCTCAACGCCGACGAGAGCGGCCACTACGTCTACTTCATCTACGACGACGGCGTCGTCAACGCCGCGCAGCGAGGGAGGAGCGCATGTTCCAGATAGAGAGCCAGCCGCGCGAGACCTTCGACTTCAAGGTCGGCGACGCGGGGCCGTTCAGCGTGACCAGGTACCGACGCGTGCCGCTCGACGTGGCCATGCGGCTCGGCGTCGCCCAGAAGGACCGCGACGGGTTCGCGGTGTCGAAGGAGATCTGCGATTTCTTCGAGGCCGAGGCACCCGGCTGCACGAGGGCGCTCGACCTCGGCGGGTTCAGGCAGCTCATGGCGGCGTGGGTCGCCGACTCCGGCATGGCCGAGGGGGAATCGGGGCCCTCGTCCGAGTAGACCGCGAGACGGACGGGGCGCTCTCGTACGACCTCATGACGCTCGTGGGCGTGACCCTGCGCGACGTCCCGGGGACCATCGGATGGGACGGCCTGCGCGACCTCTACCGCCACCTCGGGACGAACAGCGCGACGTGGCGCGCGCAGCACCCGGAGCTGGCGCCGTACGCCACGGCCTTCGGGCTCGCGCAGATGGCCGGCGAGCTCGTGGACGGCCTCGCCGCCGTCCAGTACGCCATAGCCCGCGCCCACCGCACGAAGGGCGCCCCCAGGCCGCGCAGGCCGAGGCTCGGGCGGTGGCCGTGGCGAAAGGCAGACGGCACCGAGAGGCACCTGGGCTCCGGGGCGCTCCCGCGCAGGGACTTCCTGGCCTGGTACTACGACGGCGATTAGCCGAAAGCACATGACAACCGCATAGGGGGTGGGGACCATGGCCGAGGGCGTCAACGTAGCCAACGCCTTCGTCTCCGTCATGCCGTCAATGGAGGGCGTCGAGGCAAACCTGGCCTCCGTGCTCTCGGGCGCCATGGAGGGTGCGGGCGACGCGGCGGGCAGGTCGGGAGGGGAGTCCATAGGGTCGGCCATCCTCGGCCAGCTCCAGGGGCTCGGCTCGTCGTTCCTCGGCATGGGCGGCGAGGCCGGAACCGCGCTCGCGGGTGGCATCGAGTCGGTGCTATCCGGGGCGGGCGGTGCCGCCATCGTGGCGGCTGCCGGGGCCCTCGCCCTCGCCATCGGCGGCGAGCTCATGGAGATAGGCGGCACCTTCGACGAGATGACCGACGAGATAGTCGTCGGGACGGGGGCGTCGGGCGACGCCCTGAGGGGGCTCGCCGACGTCGCCACCAACATCGGGACGTCCGTCCCGACGAGCTTCGCGACCGCCGGCGACATCGTGCAGGAGTTCAACACGCGCATGGGGTTCACGGGGCCGACGCTGGAGGACGTCGGGTCGAAGGCCGCCGCGCTGCAGAGCATCGTCGGGGACGTCAACCTGGGCGCGCTCACGGGCGCGCTCAACGAGTTCGGCATATCCGGCGAGCAGGCGGGCCAGGAGATGGACTACCTCTTCGGCGTGTCGCAGTCGACGGGCATCGGCTTCAACGACCTCGTGTCGGTCGTCCAGTCGAGCGGCCCGGCGCTGCAGCAGCTGGGCTTCTCCTTCAACGACGTGGCAGACATGGCGGGCCAGCTCGACAAGGCCGGGCTGAGCTCGTCGCAGGTCATGGGCAGCATGAAGAGGGCCCTCTCGTCCGTGGCCGAGCAGGGCGGGGACGTGCGGCAGGCGTTCGCGGACTCGGTTGGGGCCATCCGGGGCTACATCGCGGCAGGCGACGACGCGTCGGCCATCAACGCGGCCAAGGACATATTCGGGACGCGCAACGCCCCGCAGTTCGTCGCGGCGCTCAAGAGCGGGGCCGTGAGTCTGGACGAGCTGGGGCAGTCCGCGCTCGGCGCCCAGGGCGACATCATGGGCACCATGGAGGCCACGGCGGACTGGCCCGAGACGTGGCAGCTCATACAGAACCGCGTGGCCGCGGCCCTGGAGCCGCTCGGCTCGGCC
>ERZ773180.1508-NODE-1508-length-11464-cov-42.772636_pt1 | contig 11464 bp, 12 predicted proteins | sample MGYA00511080_ERZ773180 | MGnify/ENA primary metagenome ERZ773180 (study PRJEB29015, sample SAMEA2738175) | human oral metagenome | biome: human oral; feature: human-associated habitat; material: saliva | place: China | collected 2178 ...
CATCCTTATCAAAACCAAATTCCAATTTGAAGTCAATCAAACGAAGACCAATTTGCTTAAACCAATCTTTCAGTAATTCATTGATACGGCGTGTTTCTTCCTTGATATAAGCAATTTGCTCATCATTAGCAATATCCAAGAACTTGACGTGCTCATCATTGATAAATGGATCATCCAACTCATCGTTCTTATAGTAAAATTCAACGATTGGAGTTTCCAAGTCCAACCCTTCTTCCACGCCAAACCGTTTGGAGAAAGAACCCGCTGTCACATTACGAAGCACAACCTCCAAAGGAATGATGCTCACTTTCTTGTTGAGTTGTTCGGTGTCAGAGATACGTTCGATAAAGTGAGTAGCCACACCTGCAGCATTCAATTTTTCAAAAATAAGAGACGAAATCTGATTATTCAGCACACCTTTCCCCTCAATGGTCTCTTTGCGAGCTCCATTCAGCATAGTGGCCTGGTCCTTATAAACGGACTTAATCACATGTTCGTCTTCTGTACTATAAATATCTTTTGCTTTCCCCGTATAAATTAATTGATCGGACATCTTCTTGTTCGCCTTTCATCTTTTATCCCTTTCAGTTTATCATACCCTATCTTATTTTTCAAGAAATTCCCGTACTTTGGTTTTAGGTTATAAGAAAAAAATAAGGGAATGAGGCGAAATCACTCTATTCCCTTATTTATATATTCTTTTTAAGGGTAAAAACCGAACATTATTTGCTCGCTTTTTTATCCACATAGTCTACCATATCTCCAACAGTCACCATGGCATCAATATCCTTGTCTGGAATATCAATATGATAGGTTTCTTCTAAATAAATGATGCATTCCATCAAATCAACTGAATCAATCTCTAGCTCTTTTCGTAAATCCATATCTAAGGATACTTGAAAATCAGAATCTTTCTGATCTTTGATTAACTCTTCTACTGCTGCAATAATTTCTTTCCGACGACTCATTTCTCTTCCTCCAATTCTGATAATTCAACAACCGATTTACGAATAACATCCGTCTCCAACATGGTACGAATCTGACGAATCGTACTATACACTGCCTTGGCATCACTTGAACCATGGGTTTTTACAACAGGTGCTTGTAAGCCAAACAAGACCGCTCCGCCAACATCTGAATAGTCCAAGGTTTTCTTCAAGCCTCGTAGGTCATTCTTCAACAAAAGGGCTCCTAATTTGGCCTTCAAGCCACCTCCACTGAGAACTGTCTTCAACTGCTTAAAGAGACCCAAAGCAGTTCCTTCCATGGTCTTAAGGACAGCATTTCCTGTGAATCCATCTGTAACGATGACGTCAGCAACTCCATCCATCAAGTCACGCGCTTCCACATTTCCTACAAAGTTGAGAGCAGGATCCGCTGCTAATAATTGATAGGTTTCTTTACGTAGGGGATCTCCCTTACTTTCCTCTGTCCCATTATTCAAAAGGCCGACTCGTGGACGCTTAATTCCACGAACATTTTCTGCATAATAGGCTCCCATAATCGCATATTGGTGCAAATGGGTAGGCGTGTTTTCCGCATTGGCTCCGAGATCCAGCATATCATAACCTTTCCCATCTAGGGTTGGAAGGGTAGACATCAAGCCCGGACGATCGATAACCTTAATACGACCAACGATAAAGTAACCAGAAGCCAAGAGAGCACCTGTATTCCCGGCTGATAGCATGGCCTCAGCTTCCCCATTTTTAACTGCATGAGCAGCTAGCACCATGCTGGCTTGTTTTTTCCGACGAATGGCCCGAGTTGGTTCATCATCAGAGTCAATTTTCTCATCTGTATGGACAATGGATACTCGTTCGCTTGCAGTCAGATACTGCTTAATTTTTGCTTCATCTCCATACAAAATCACTTCGATATCCTTAAATTCTTGTATGGCTTGATTAACCCCTTCTACCAGGGCCTGTGGAGCATGATCTCCACCCATTGCATCGACTGCAATTTTTTTCATTTCTTACCTCCAGACTGATCTTTTAAGATCTCTCCCCAGCTTCCCAGGGAATCAATAAATTTCTTAGCTTTTAGATGAATGCCTACATACTCATCATAGAGTTGATCCAGACACTGTCGTAATTTTTGCTTCATCTCTTCATGAATAGAAATGGTCTCCAGCTCACTGAATTCCACTCCCTGAAACCGATCTAATAAATAAAGGGCATTGGGATCCCAGTGGGCCCGTCTCTCATCTCGATCATAATGATCCGGACAAAGAACCCCGCCGAAACGGAAGGAAAAATCAAAAGGGAGACCTACTCGGTGACAGATACAGCACTCATGGACATTTAAGCTCACTCCAAACCGAGATAAAATCTGCATTTCAAAGATATTGGTCAAAATTTCATAATCCAAGCCCCTGTCCATCAAGCGCAAGGTCTGCTCTAAAAAAGTAAAGAGGGCCGAATCTGGCTGACGATCCTGCATACTAGCATCAGCTAAGGCCAGAATATAGGTCGCATAAGAGAGACGAAATAAATCTTGATGAATCCCCTGAAAGCTATGAACCTCATGAATATCTTCGATATAGCTGAGTCCATCATCATTGATTTTCAAATACATGTCCGCCAAAGTTAAGGGTTGGATCATTGGATTTAGACGGGAGTTATTCGCATGTTTCACGAAAAACATGAGCTTTCCTGCACGCTCTGTAAAGATTTTTACCAGCTTATCATCTTCTCGGAAATCTCGGTTGTAAAGGACCAAGCCTCGACTCTCAATGCTCTCCAGCATGTTCTTCCATAAACTCCTTCAAACGTCTCATTGCTTCTTGAATCACTTCCATACTCGCTGCATAGGACAAACGTACATAACCTTCGCCATAGGTTCCAAAGGCTGCTCCCGGGATAAAAGCAACGGCTTTTTCATAGGCCAAAGCTTTCAAAAAAGCGAACGAATCTTGATTGTAACCTGGTGGAATCTTGGCAAAGATATAAAAAGCCCCATCAGGTCGGATAATCTCAAAGCCCATGGATGACATCGCATCCATGATATAGTCGCGACGCTTGATGTATTCCCGTTTCATTGGTTCAGCATCATCTTTTCCAGCTGTCAAGGCCTCAATGGCTGCATATTGATTCATGGTCCCCGCTGCAGTGACCAAATACTGATGGCTCTTGATTAGCTGAGCGGTTAAATGAGAAGGCGCAAAAATGAAGCCCAGTCGCCAACCTGTCATAGCATGAGATTTAGACAAGCCATTGATGAGGATGGCTTGATCTGGTAAGTAAGTCCCTAAGGATACATGAGACTGATCCGTATAGGTCAATTCTGAGTAGACCTCATCACAGACCACAAAGACTTGATATTTTTTCAACACTCCAGCCAAAGCCTGCATCTGTTCCTTAGAATAAGTCACTCCTGTCGGATTTGCAGGATAATTGAGAATAACTGCCTTGACCCGATTTCCTTGTTCCTGAAGGGCTTCTTCCAAAGCTTCCGGAGTCAGGATAAATTGATGTGCCCTGGTATCAATCTCGACGACACTAGCCCCCACTAGTTTGATAATGGGTTCATAACCTGGATAGGCTGGTGCTGGCAAAAGGACTACATCTCCAGGCTCCAAGATAGCTGTCAAGGTGGCTGAAAGAGCCTCAGTAGCTCCAATCGTTACTAAAATCTCATCTTCTGCTCGGTAATGAAGATTGTATTTATCCGCTACAAATTGACTAGCCGCTTGACGCAAAGCTAACAAGCCACTCATCCCTGTATAATGGCTCTGATTAGCATCAATGGCAGCCTTAGCGGCTTCCTTGACATGCTCCGGTGTGGTAAAATCTGGCTCCCCTAAAGTCAAACGCAAGACACCTGGAATCTCAGAAATGGCCTGATCAAACTGACGAATCAAGGAAATCTCAATTCGATTTAAATTTTTATTAAAACGCTTTGTTAAATCCATAGCCACCTCCAAAAAAGATCTACTCCCATTATACTATAAATTGAAAGTCATCGCAAAAAAGCAAACGACTCCAAGACAAATGATACAAAATTGACATTTTTCATCAAAAATAGGACCTAGCTTATGCTAAATCCTATCATAAAATCATTATTAACAAGTCTATCTTATTCTTGCCCACGGGTTGCCACATAATTTAACTGATCACCGTGTTTTGCTAAGAAATCCTTCATTTCAGAATCTGGGATCTGACGAAGATAGAGATTAGAACGGATAGTATCATCTTCTTCACGACAAGTTGACAATACTAAATACTTATCAGATGCTTTGATCTTAATATTAGGATTCTTCGTACGAGCTGACTCATAGATATTCTTCAATTGTGTCGTAAAATCATTGTCATCAGTAAAGCTTGTACGGTAGAAAGCGGTGTCCTCTGGGACAATGACCAATCCCATTACTTCATAATAATATTTCCGCTCTGGTGTCTCAATCACAACATACGGATGTTGGTCTAAATACTCTTGTTTGTCATAGTAGTTGACATCGTTAAACATGCGGTGATCGCCGACCTTACTACCACGAGCATGACCAAATAACCAAGTTAAACGATCACTAAAATCTTTCTTATTATCCGTGTCCATGAAGACTGTACCCATATAGGGTTCATTTCCACCATCAAAAGTCTTATCCAAGTAAGTTGCATTATCTCCTGTTTGAACAACAGGTTCGTCCAACTGAGTACCAGGTGCATAAACATAAGCAATCGCCTCAGGGTTAACAGCGGTTAACTGAGCAAAACGATTCTTTAAATAATCTTTTTCTTCTTGACTAGGTTCATATTTCACAGCTTGTGTAGAAGAACTACTTCCAGAAGTTCCAGTTTTCTTAGCCGTATGAGAGGCCTTTCCACCAAATGGATTGAAGAACAGAAAGCCAACTACGACCACAACGACTGCCACAAGGGTAGCAATTAGGACACCTAATTTATTTGATTTTTTTTCTCCAGCTCTTTTCATTCAATTGATCTCCTCAAAATGATTTTTTCTAAAAAATAACACTGAGCCCAAGGACTCAGTGATATTTTTATGAGCTAATTAATTAGAAATTATTTAACTGCGCTAGTTTTTGGAAGTGATTTTTCACCAGCTTTAGCAGATGAAGCTTTACCAGCTTTAGCTGCTTCTGCTTTTTCTTCAGCTGCTTTAGCTGCTGCTTTAGCATCTGCAGACGCAGGACGCAATGAACCACTTACTGCAGTTGCGTAGAATCCGCTAGGAGTATCAGCACCAGCTTCAACCTTAACGTCTACCAACCATTTAGTTCCATCATGTGGGTTTGTAACTTCAACAGTTTGAACACCAGCTTTAGTTTTCAATGTAACGTGTTGGCTACCGTTCCAAAGGTCAAGACCTTGAGTGAACCATTCAGCACCTGGAATCATAGTCAACTCTTTAGAAGTATCTGCATTTTTTGCACCATCATATTCTACAGATGAAACGTCACCTTTTTTCTCGATAAGTTCACCTTTACCAACTTTAGGATCTACTTTAGTAGCACCTGGGTGTTTTTCTGTAGCTGCAGATGCTGGAGCTGTTGCAGCTGGTGTAGCTGAAGGATCAGCTGTAAGACCTGCAATTGTTCCATTAGGTTGTGTGTTTTTTTCAACCTTATCTGCGGCGAATGCTGGAGCTGCTGCTGCAAATACTGCAAGAGCTGCTACTGATGATAATAAAACTTTTTTCATTGTTTTACCCCTTTTATAATTTAAAATATTCGTTACTTCGTAACTATGATAAGTATACTAGGATATTCTGCCTCTGTCAAGAGTTTTTCTGTTTTTTTTTTAAAAATTTTTTAAGTTTTTTAAAATTTAGTATCTAAAATCACGGTTTAGTTATATTTTTAACTATAGAATGATTGTTAGAGGCATCCTTATTTAACTTAATGACTAGTCATTGCAAGTCATCTTATTTATTTTGAATCATCATTTTTCTATTACTTTATTTTACTACTCCATTTTTAGGCAATCGTTTCTTGGGCAAACGAGGATCCGCCTTTGCTTCTAGTTCTTTAGCTGCTTGAACTAGTTTTTTCCGTTCCTTTTCTTTTTTTAGATTTTGCCACCAGTTTCTGATTTCCATTTGCATTTTCTCCTAAACAAAAGAAGCTGTTTTCCAGCCTCCTTATTGTTAACATTTTTTGGCATTTCCGATTTCAAATAGAGGGGAAAGAGGACGATTTTCATGAATACGAACAATGGCTTCAGCAAGAAGTTTCGCAATCGAAATTTGCTCAATCTTATCAATCAAGCGATCTTCCGGTAGATAAATCGTATCCAATACGACTAATTTCTTAATCGCTGATTTTTGGATATTATCTAAGGCTGGCCCAGATAGAACAGGGTGAGTACAGCTTGCATAAACCTCTACAGCTCCTGCTTCAGCAAGGGCATCCGCTGCATGACAGATGGTACCAGCTGTATCAATCATATCATCAATCAAAATACAAGTCTTGCCTTCAACACTCCCAATGATATTCATCACTTCACTCGTATTCATCTTATCGACACTTCGACGTTTATCAATAATCGCAATCGGTGTCTTCAAAAATTCAGCTAATTTCCGAGCACGAGTCACACCACCATGGTCTGGACTGACAACAACATAGTCTTTTCCAATCATCCCGCGACGTTCGAAATAGTCTGCGATCAAAGGCGCACCCATCAAGTGGTCAACAGGAATATCAAAGAAACCTTGAATTTGAGCAGCGTGCAAATCAATTGTCAACAGACGATCAACTCCAGCAACCTCAAGCATATTGGCTACCAACTTAGAAGTGATTGGTTCACGAGCCCGAGCTTTCCGGTCTTGACGAGCATAGCCGTAATACGGCATCACCACATTAATAGATTGTGCACTAGCCCGTTTCAAGGCATCTACCATAATCAAAATTTCCATCAGATTATCATTAACCGGTGAGCTAGTGGATTGCAAAATATAAACATCTTTCCCACGGATTGATTCTTCAATATTAACCTGAATTTCTCCATCAGAAAATTGACGAACCGTTGACTTTCCAAGCGGTAGTCCCATTTCACGAGACACACGTTGAGCCAATTCTTGATTTGACGACAAGGCAAAGAGCATTAAATCAGAAAATGACATGATTTCCTCCAGTAAAATCTAAAACCATATTGTACAGCCAGTACAAAATTCTCCTAACACCATTCTATCGCTTTTTAAACAAATATTCAAATATTAATTTATGGAAAAGAGAAAAGAATCTCACCTACACTCTCATAAAAAAAGAAGCAGAACCAGTGTCCCGCTTCAAAAAAGTCTTAGTTAGGATAGATATAAGTAACAACACCTTGAGCTGTTGTAGGGTTAAACCAACCACGGTAGTTACCAATACTACGGATACCGTTATAGTTAGATTCAGATACTTGGATGCTTGTAGTAGATTGAACTGCTGTAACAACCGCTACGTGTCCATAGCCACCATCATTCCAACATGCAATTGCTCCAACTTGCGGTTGAGAGCCTGTACGGAATCCCGCTGCTGCAGCGCTTGCTGCCCATTGTCCACCGTTACCCCAGTAGTCTCCAGCCCATGGAGCCAATGTCTTCGCACCCCAAGTACATTCACCAACTGGATAAGAAGATGCAGATGAACTATAAGTAGGACGAGAAGTAGTGGCTACTGGAGCTGCTGCCGCCTGAGTTTGAACAGCTGGTTGAGCTGTTGCTGCTGGAGCCACTGGAGCCACTGCTTCAGTTGTAGCAGGTGTTTTAGTTGCTGCTTGAACCTGAGCTTGAAGAGTTGTATTAGCAGAAGCTTTCACTGCTTCTTGTTGTTCTTTTTGTTTTGCACGGTAAGCTGCTTCAGCTGCTGCTGCCGCTGCTGCTGCTTTTTCAGCTTCAGCTTTTTGTTGCAATAAAGCATTCTTTTCGTTCTCAGCAGAAGATTTTTCAGCTGCCAAGTTTAATTGTGCAACTTTTAACTCAGCTTCTTTTGTAGATAAAGCTTGTGCATCATCTTCTAATTGCTGTTTATTCGCAATTACAGTATTGATTGCATCATTGTTTTCTTTTTGTTTCTGCGCAATTTCTTCTTTATCACGTTTTTGATCTTGCAACATTTTATTGTTAGCATCTGCGATTTCATTCATAGCAGAAATACGTGAAATAGCTTCAGTTAAAGAACCAGAGCTAACAATCGCATTGATATAGCTTGTAGCAGTTCCAGTTGTTTGAGCACTACGTGCTTGATTTGCAAGTGATTCTTGACGAGCAACAATATTTTTTGACAACTCATCGATCTCAGCTGATAATCTTTCAGATTCTTCATTCAAACGATCATTTTCAGCTTGAAGGTCTTCCTGTTGTTTTTTAATTTCAGATACTTGACCTTGGATTTGATCTACTTGAGCTTGTGCACTTTGTTGTTGTTGATTAATACTATTGATTTTGCTATCTTGAGCAGCAATCTTATCGTCTGTAGAATCAGCTGATACACCAGCTACAATAGTTCCTTGTGATAAAGCAACTGTACTTAATAAGATTGTGGCAAATAATTTTTTCTTCATTAGATATTTTTTTCCCTTTCTAATAAGACACTAACTAGTATAACAAAAATTTTCAAATTTTATGTTACGCTATTGTTACATTTTTATTTCGTCTTTATAAATAAATCTTTTCAAGTAAAGGTTGCAACACTATTAATAGAAGTAAATTCAAAATAAGACTAGGTGCAATTTGGTATACAATCACTGCTACCATATCAAAATTCATACCATTCAAAGGGATCAGCAGAAGACTTGCAAAAAATTGAAAGAATAGAATCGTTAGTAAAAAAGTAAAAAAACGAGTAAAACGATTAACCAGAACGATTTGATTGCAACGAAAAATAATCAGCTGCAATAAAGGAAACAGTAAGAAGGCAATACCAATGGTATTTAAGAAATACACATCAAAACAGAAACCAAAAAAAATCCCCAACCATATACTTGCTATCTCAGAAAAATAGAAACTCAGCAATACAAAACCATATAGAAATAGAAACGAAGTAGGCTGAAACGAATTTGGTATCAATTGGGAAATACGAAAAGAGATTTGCCCATCCATAAATAAAGAGAAAAACAGAATTAAAGGGAAAAAATAGTACTTACGTATGACTTTCAAACTAGTCTCCAATCAATAATACATAGCGATTCACATCCAAATTAGCCTTCGGTTTCACACGAATTTCTTGCCCTAATTGATCAGATGCTTTTTGTACGGAAGTGACAGTACCAACAGGTAAATCACTTGATTTGTATTTTCCTAAGCCACTTGTTGATACAAGAGAACCGGATTTTATTGCAACTGGATCCCCAATTTGTAGTAAACGTAACTCACCAGATTTCTCATCATAACCAGTAAGTAAGGTAAAAACAGTTTGACCTTGCCCCTCAATTTTAAGTGTTAAATGTTGTGAAGAAATACCATCTTCAACCAATAATTTAACTTTACAAGAATTCTTTTCAACACTTTCCACTATGCCAATTACCCCACCAGAAGTAAGCACAAACATGGAATCTGAAACCCCGTCTGAAATCCCTTTATCAATAATAAATTCTTGATCCCAAGAACGATAATTTCGATCAACAATTTCGGCAACTACTCGTTTAGATCCTGATACAGAATCTTTAATATCCAACAAATCCTTTAATTCCTTATTTTCTGTTTCAAGACGATTAAGCTTTGATCGATCCAAATCTTGCTGATAAAGACGAGATTTTAAAGAATTATTTTCATTGTTCAGATTAGATAAATTCTTAAGATCATTTGACTTTGATTCTAAAAAAACAAACGGAATAGATACAACTCTATCAACACTAGTTAGAATATCAGAAGACTTTACTACGATTACATTTCGAACAGATGGAAAAAGAAATAAAATTCCTGAAACTAATAAAACAAAACAAATACTAAAAATTTTAAAAAAACGATTCAAGAACATATAAATACCTAAAAAATATAAAAAATAGTTTGAGATTTCATCTCAAACTTCGAACATATACGGAGAATGGGGGATTCGAACCCCCGCGCCGGTTACCCGACCTAACGATTTAGCAAACCGTCCTCTTCAGCCTCTTGAGTAATTCTCCTATTAATGGGCACGAGTGGACTCGAACCACCGACCTCACGCTTATCAGGCGTGCGCTCTAACCACCTGAGCTACGCGCCCAAGTTAAAAACTTGGTAATTTGAACAAAGTTCAAAGCGGGTGACGAGAATCGAACTCGCGACAACAGCTTGGAAGGCTGTAGTTTTACCACTAAACTACACCCGCTTAGTATTAAAAGAAAATGGCGCGAGACGGAATCGAACCGCCGACACATGGAGCTTCAATCCATTGCTCTACCAACTGAGCTACCGAGCCAAATATTGCGGGAGCAGGATTTGAACCTACGACCTTCGGGTTATGAGCCCGACGAGCTACCGAGCTGCTCCATCCCGCGTTAATATTAAGGAGGATGTGGGATTCGAACCCACGCACGCTTTTACACGCCTGACGGTTTTCAAGACCGTTCCCTTCAGCCGGACTTGGGTAATCCTCCATAATATTCAAATGGACCTTGTAGGACTTGAACCTACGACCACTCGGTTATGAGCCGAGAGCTCTAACCAGCTGAGCTAAAGGTCCAACAAGATCATTATAGCGGCGAAGGGGATCGAACCCCCGACCTCCCGGGTATGAACCGGACGCTCTAGCCAGCTGAGCTACACCGCCATAAATCGGGAAGACAGGATTCGAACCTGCGACACCTTGGTCCCAAACCAAGTACTCTACCAAGCTGAGCTACTTCCCGAGTTAAATAGAAAAATGCACCCTAGAGGAGTCGAACCTCTAACCGCCTGATTCGTAGTCAGGTACTCTATCCAGTTGAGCTAAGGGTGCTCATTAGTTTATGCCGAGGACCGGAATCGAACCGGTACGATCGTTACCAATCGCAGGATTTTAAGTCCTGTGCGTCTGCCAGTTCCGCCACCCCGGCCTCTCTAAGCGAACGACGGGATTCGAACCCGCGACCCCCACCTTGGCAAGGTGGTGTTCTACCACTGAACTACGTTCGCATCTGTTTCTTTATATAAAAAAATGCCGGCTACATGACTTGAACACGCGACCCTCTGATTACAAATCAGATGCTCTACCAACTGAGCTAAGCCGGCTCATTTATTATATCTTAATGCGGGTTAAGGGACTTGAACCCCCACGCCGTTAAGCGCCAGATCCTAAATCTGGTGCGTCTGCCAATTCCGCCAAACCCGCAAATATGACCCGTACTGGGCTCGAACCAGTGACCCATTGATTAAAAGTCAATTGCTCTACCAACTGAGCTAACGAGTCTAAAATAACTTTCGTTATTTCAAACGGTCCCGACGGGAATCGAACCCGCGATCTTCGCCGTGACAGGGCGACGTGATAACCGCTACACTACGGGACCTATGGGAGTTAACGGGATCGAACCGCTGACCCTCTGCTTGTAAGGCAGATGCTCTCCCAGCT
>ERZ773180.1510-NODE-1510-length-11447-cov-5.241836_pt1 | contig 11447 bp, 11 predicted proteins | sample MGYA00511080_ERZ773180 | MGnify/ENA primary metagenome ERZ773180 (study PRJEB29015, sample SAMEA2738175) | human oral metagenome | biome: human oral; feature: human-associated habitat; material: saliva | place: China | collected 2178 ...
GATAAGTCTGATCAAGGATGCCGATAAGGTTGTTTTTCATAGCTGTTTTGTGTTTAAAACAAACTTTAATAACTAACCCTCAAACCCCTTGAAATACAAGGAAATTTGCAAGAGTACAAGTTGAATTTACTACCAATTTACTACTTTTGAGGAAAGAGCCTTGATGTGCTGTAAAACTCTTGCAGATAGGAACATTCTACCACAGATAGCACAAAGCATGTTGTGAGGATCAAAACTAAATAGGAAATCGTAAAAGCGGTGTTCTTTCGCTTCTGTTAAAGGAAGCATAGGATGCCGCTTTTTTCATGCCCATGTTACGAAGTAGAGGTAAATAAGGGCTTGAAATACAAGGCTTTTTGAGGGCGGTTTTGAAAAAGTAAGGGAAATATACCTTTTCTTTCAAAATTGCCCTTTTACTGCGTAACAAATAAAAAACGAAAGGAGTATCCGCATGGCAGTTTTCAGAGTAGAGAAAAACAAAGGCTATACCGTCATGAGCAATCATCATCTGCGAAATAAGGAACTGACCCTAAAGGCAAAAGGCTTGCTTTCTCAAATGCTGTCGCTTCCGGAAAACTGGGACTATACCCTTGCAGGACTATCCCATATCAACAAAGAAAGTATTGACGCCATTCGCACAGCAGTTTTGGAGCTTGAAAAGGCAGGATATATTGAAAGGTCACAAGGCAGAGATGAAAAAGGGAAAATGACAGCCATTACCTACACCATTTATGAACAGCCGATTAGTCCGGTATTGGATCAGCCGGTATTGGAAAATCCAACATCGGATAAGCCGATATTGGAAAAACCGAAAGCGGATAATCCGACATCGGAAAATCCAACGCAATTAAATAAAGATATACAAAAAACTGATCTATCAAAAAAAGAAGAAATAAATAAAGATGGATTAAATACCGATTCCATTCCTATCCTTTCCCCTGACCCCTCTCCTTTGGAGAAGTCATTACCGGAAAAGAAAGGAACGGATGAGAAAGACGCATATAAAATCTATGAGGAAATTATCAAGGACAATATCGAGTATGAACACCTCATAAACGCTAAACGCCTTGACCGTGATCGCATCGATGAAATCCTTGACCTTATTCTTGAAACCGTATGCAGCAAAAGAAAGCGCATCTTAATTGCAGGTGATGAATACCCGGCGGAGCTTGTAAAGGCAAAATTTATGAAGCTTGACAGCAGCCATATCGAGTTTGTCCTTGACTGTATGCAGGAAAATACCACAAAGGTAAGAAACATAAAGCAGTACCTAAAGGCAGTGCTTTTTAATGCTCCGTCCACCATAGGAAACTATTACACCGCACTTGTCAATCACGATATGTACGGAGGAAATAACTTCTAAAGGAGAAAAATTATGAAACAGGGAACCCTTATCTTTGACGAATACCGCGACCGTTACGACATCCGTTTTGACTTAAACGAGTATTACGGCGGGCTTCACTGCGGGGACTGTCTGGAGGTATTTATTCGCGGCAAGTGGAAGCCTGCAAGAATGGAATACGGCAATAACTGGTATCTTACAGGGATCCGAACCGATGACTTAAACGGGCTTTTGGTGCGGATTTAATTCATATAACCTGAGGTAGCAAAGAAAGGAGGAAAAAATTGCAGGATGAAATAAACGAAAAAGTGATCGCTCTGTATATCAAAGGCGGAAAAATTACCGCAAGGCTATTACAAAAGGCGATAAAGCTTTTCCTTGCGGAGATGAAAAAGCAGGAAGCAAGGCGGCAGCTTCCCCACGGAAAGCAAAGCCTAAAGCAGCTTATGAAGCAGAACGCAGGCGTTTCCAATATCGAAATCACGGATGAAAATATCAAAGCCTTTGAAGCGACCGCAAAGAAATACGGAATAGACTTTGCCTTAAAAAAAGACAAAAGCACTTCTCCGCCCCGCCATCTTGTGTTTTTCAAAGGACGGGATGCGGATGTTCTAAAGGCGGCCTTTGATGAGTTTTCCAAAAAGAAGCTCACAAAAGAAAAGCTCCCCTCTGTAAGAAAGGTGCTTTCCGCTTTTAAGGAGCAGGCAAAGGCAATCAGTAAAGGACGGGAGGTTGTAAAAAATAAGGACAGGGGGATTGAGAGATGACAGAAGAAACAAGAAAACAAATTTTTCTGCATCTGCCGTATCTGTTCTTTGTCTATCTTTTTGACAAGATAGCACAGGGCTTTCGCCTATCCTACGGAGTAGATTTTGGAACAAGGCTTCTGCATTTTCCTGAGGGACTGTCAGAATCCTTTTCTTCTCCCCTTATCAGCTTTCATTTATCCGATCTTTTTATCGGAATTATAGCGGCGGTACTCATTCGCCTTGCCGTCTATGTGAAAGGAAAAAATGCAAAGAAATACAGAAAAGGAACAGAGTACGGATCCGCCCGTTTTGGAAATAAAAAGGACATTAAGCCATATATGGATCCCGTCTTTCGGAACAACATTCCTCTTACCAAAACGGAGTGCATTACTATGAATAGCCGCCCGAAAAATCCGAAATACGCAAGAAATAAAAACATCCTTGTGGTCGGAGGCTCCGGCAGCGGAAAGACGAGATTTTTTGTAAAGCCGTCATTGATGCAGATGCACAGCTCCTATGTAGTTACCGATCCAAAAGGCGAGCTGCTTCTCTCCTGCGGAAAGCTTCTGCAGCGAGGCGGATATAAAATCAAGGTGCTGAATACCATCAATTTCAAAAAGTCTATGCGGTACAACCCTTTCTCATATATCCGAAGTGAAAAGGACATTTTGAAGCTGGTAAATACGATCATCATGAATACCAAAGGCGACGGCGAAAAAGCCGCTGAGGACTTCTGGACAAAATCGGAACGCCTTTTCTACTCTGCATTGATCGGATATATCTTCTATGAAGCACCGGAGGAAGAAAAGAATTTTACCACGCTTCTTGAAATGATAAACGCATCGGAAGCCCGTGAAGATGACCCGGAATTTCAAAGTCCGGTGGATCTTATGTTTCAGAGATTGGAGGAAAAAGATCCGGAGCATTTTGCGGTAAGGCAGTATAAGAAGTTTCTTCTTTCTGCCGGAAAAACAAGATCCTCAATATTAATTTCCTGCGGCGCCCGTCTTGCCCCCTTTGACATCCGAGAGCTTCGGGAGCTACTGGAAAAGGACGAAATGGAGCTTGATACCATAGGGGATCGAAAAACAGCCCTCTTTGTTATCATAAGCGATACCGATGATACCTTTAACTTTGTTGTGAGTATTCTATACACACAGCTTTTTAATCTTCTTTGCGATAAGGCGGACGATGTGTACGGCGGAAGGCTCCCCGTTCATGTTCGCTGCCTGCTTGATGAGTTTGCAAATATCGGGCAGATTCCAAAGTTTGAAAAGCTGATTGCCACCATCCGAAGCCGCGAAATATCGGCTTCTATTATTTTGCAGTCCCAGTCCCAGCTTAAAGCCATATATAAGGAAAATGCGGACACCATCACAGGAAATTGCGACAGCTTCCTCTTTCTTGGAGGCAAGGAAAAAACAACGCTAAAGGACGTATCTGAAATACTCGGTAAGGAAACCATCGACAGCTTTAACACCTCTGAAACAAGAGGACGGGAATTATCTCACGGACTGAACTATCAAAAGCTCGGTAAAGAGCTTATGACACAGGATGAGATTGCGGTAATGGACGGCGGCAAATGCATCCTGCAAATAAGAGGCGTAAGACCGTTCTTTTCGGATAAGTACGATATTACAGCTCACCCAAATTACAAATATCTTTCCGACTATGACAAGAAAAACTCTTTTGATGCGGAAAGATATATCAAACGCCGCCCCGCTATCGTAAGGCAAAATGAAGTCTTTGACTACTATGAAATCGATGCGGAAAAATTAACGGAAGAATAAAAGAAGGAGGAAAAAACTTGATCCATAAGACAGCAGTATATAGAGCGCGGGCGCCTGATGCCTAAATGCTTATCCGCCGAATCCGGCGGTTTTTTTATGAGGAAAACAGCAAAAATTATGTTTAGCCGAGGTATCGGCAGAAAGGATGAATCTATGGGATTTTTTAATTCAGCAGTCGGAGTATTACAGACACTTGTTATCGCACTTGGCGCAGGCCTTGGAATCTGGGGCATTGTAAACCTTTTGGAAGGATATGGGAACGATAACCCGGGCGCTAAATCACAGGGAATCAAGCAGCTTATGGCAGGAGGAGGCGTTGCCCTTATCGGTACAACCCTTGTTCCGCTTCTTCGCGGACTGTTCGGATAAGGAGGTAACACGTGCAGAGCATACTTGATGCAATCAATGAATGGATCAAGAAAATTTTAATTGGATCCATTCAGGGAAATCTTGAAGCTCTGTTCGGAGATGTCAACGAAAAGGTAGGAACCATAGCGGCAGAGGTAGGCAAGACCCCGCAGGGCTGGAACGGCAGCGTATTTTCCATGATAAAAACCTTGTCGGAAAATGTAATCGTCCCCATTGCGGGGCTTGTCATTACCTATGTTCTTTGCTACGAGCTGATCAGCATGATTATTGATAAAAATAATCTGCACGAGTTGGACACCTTTATGTTTTTTAAGTGGTTTTTCAAGGCATGGGTAGCGGTATTTATCGTTACCCATACCTTTGATATTACCATGGCGGTATTCGATGTGGCGCAGCATGTTGTATCAGGCGCATCCGGCGTTATCAGCTCGGACACAAGCATTGATGTGGCATCCTCTCTTACCGCACTACAAGGAAAGCTGAAGGATATGGAAATACCGGAGCTTTTACGGCTTTCCATAGAAACCGGACTTGTGAGCATTTCTATGAAAATCATGTCCGTTTTTATTACCGTTGTCATCTACGGCAGAATGATAGAGATCTATTTAGTCTGCTCCGTCGCCCCGATTCCATTTGCCACTATGACAAATAAAGAATGGGGACAGATCGGAAACAACTATCTGAAAAGCTTATTCGCACTCGGTTTTCAGGGCTTTTTAATCATGGTATGCGTCGGAATATATGCTGTCTTGGTAAAGGCTATGACCGTATCGGACAACCTGCATACCGCGATATTTTCTCTTGCGGCATATACCGTGCTGCTTTGCTTTATGCTCTTAAAATCAAGTGCCATTTCAAAATCAATTTTTGGAGCGCATTAGCCCTAATACAAAGGAGGTATCAAAACAATCAGTAAAAAATACAGCATTATCTATGCCGATCCGCCATGGCAGTATGAAAGAAGCAAGGTACAGGGTGCGGCGGAAAATCACTATCCCACCATGAGCATAGAGGAGCTTTGTACGCTTCCCGTTTCTGAAATCGCGGAAAAGGACTGCGTACTTTTTTTATGGGCTACTTTCCCGCAGCTTAAAGAAGCCCTGCAGCTAATTAAGGCATGGGGCTTTCAGTATAAGACGGTCGCTTTTGTATGGCTGAAAACAAATAAAAAGGCTGGAACATGGTTTTACGGGCTTGGCTTTTGGACGAGAGGAAATGCGGAAATCTGCCTACTTGCAACGAAAGGTCATCCAAAAAGACAGGCGAAAAATGTTCATCAGCTTATCATAAGCCCCATTGAAGCACACAGCAAAAAGCCGGATATAGCAAGAGAAAAAATCACAGCCCTTATGGGAGATCTCCCTAAAATAGAGCTTTTTGCAAGGAAGGAAAGTCCCGGATGGGATATATGGGGAAACGAAGTAAAAAGCAGTATTACGCTTTAACGGAAAGGAGGCTTTTATGGCGTATGTACCCGTACCAAAAGACTTAACAAAGGTTAAAACAAAGGTCGCCTTTAACCTTACAAAAAGGCAGATCCTTTGCTTTACGGCAGCCTTAATTTTAGGGCTGCCTGTTTTCTTTCTCCTAAAGGGAAGCGCAGGAACAAGTCTTGCGGCTTTTTTCATGATTTTAATCATGCTTCCCTTTTTCCTCTTTGCCATGTACGAAAAGCACGGACAGCCCCTTGAGGTAGTCCTAAAGCATATCGTGCAGACAAAGTTTATCCGAAAGAAAGAGCGTCCATACAGGACGAGAAACTATTATGCCGTTCTCATAAGGCAGAGAAAACTTGAAAAGGAGGTATTTCATATTGTTAAAGGACAAAACAAAGGAAAAAAACAGCGTAAAAAATAAAAGAAAGCTGACAAGAAACGAAAAGAAACAGATTGCGGAGCTGATCAGAAAGGCAAAGCCGGATAAAAAGGCATCTTCTGCGCAGGAGAGCATCCCTTACCTTTCCATGCACCCGGACGGGATATGCAGAGTAACAGAAAACAGATACAGCAAGTGCATTTCCTTTTCCGACATCAATTACCAGCTTGCGGGAGCGGACGATAAAACCGCTATCTTTGAAAACTGGTGCGATTTTCTAAACTATTTTGATTCCTCCGTGGATGTGCAGCTTTCCTTTATCAATCAGGGAAGCCGCGGAGAAGCAAAGGCCGCAATCGAAATGCCGATGCGTGAGGATGGTTTTCAGTCCATAAGAAGCGAGTATCAGACAATGCTTTCTAATCAGCTTTCCAAAGGAAACAACGGTCTTGTAAAACTGAAATTCGTAACATTCAGTGTGGAAGCGGAAAATACGAATGCGGCAAAGGCAAGGCTTAACCGCATTGAAACGGATATGTTAAACAATTTCAAGGTGCTTGGCGTAAGTGCTCATTCTATGAACGGATATGAAAGACTGAAAACCATGCACGGCATTTTTCATCCAGAGGGAGAACCCTTTTTCTTCTCTTGGGACTACCTTGTGCCGTCAGGATTATCGACAAAGGACTTTATCGCACCGTCCTCTTTTTACTTCGGCGAGGGCAGAACCTTTAGTATGGGAAAAAAGCTTGGTGCGGTAAGCTTTCTTGAAATCTTAGCCCCGGAATTAAACGACCGCATCCTGTCTGACCTTTTGGATCTGGAAACGGGAATGATCGTAAACCTGCATATCAAAAGCATCGATCAGGCGGAAGCAATCAAAACCATAAAAAGAAAAATTACCGACCTTGACAAGATGAAGATTGACGAGCAGAAAAAAGCAGTACGCTCCGGCTATGACATGGACATCATCCCGTCCGACCTTGCCACATACGGAGGCGAGGCAAAAAATCTCTTACAGGATTTACAGAGCAGAAACGAAAGAATGTTTCTTGTTACTTTTCTTGTGGTGAATATGGCGGATAGCAAAAGAAAGCTGGACAACGATGTTTTTGCCGCCGCAGGAATTGCACAGAAATATAACTGTGCTTTAACCCGCCTTGACTTTCAGCAGGAAGAAGGCCTGATGTCAAGCATCCCGCTTGGAATAAATGAAATTGAAATTCAAAGAGGGCTTACTACCTCAAGCACCGCTGTATTCATTCCCTTTATCACGCAGGAGCTTTTTCAGGGAGGAGAAGCGCTTTACTACGGGCTTAACGCTCTTAGTAACAACATGATTTTATGTGACAGAAAGCAGCTGAAAAACCCCAACGGTCTGATTCTTGGAACGCCCGGTTCCGGTAAATCCTTTGCGGCAAAGCGTGAAATTACAAACGCCTTTTTAATTACGGACGATGACATCTATATATCCGATCCCGAAGCCGAATATGCCCCTTTGGTAAACAGTCTTTCCGGTCAGGTTATCCGCATTTCTCCCACAAGCAAAGAGTATATCAATCCGATGGATATAAACCTGAATTACAGCGAGGATGATAACCCTCTTGCCTTAAAATCGGATTTTATCCTTTCCCTTTGCGAGCTTGTAGTCGGAGGAAAAGAAGGACTTTCACCGGTGGAAAAAACGGTCATCGACCGTGCGGTAAGGACGGTTTACAGGGAATTTCTTGCAGAACCGATACCTGAAAAAATGCCGATTTTAGGGAATCTGTATGAGGAACTTTTAAGACAGCCGGAGCCGGAGGCTGCAAGAGTTGCGGCAGCCCTTGAGCTTTATGTAACAGGTTCTCTTAATGTATTTAACCACCGAACCAATGTAGAGCTTAATAACCGCCTTGTCTGCTTTGATATAAAGAGCCTTGGAAAGCAGTTAAAAAAGCTTGGAATGCTCATTGTGCAGGATCAGATATGGAACCGCGTTACCATAAACAGAGCAAAAAAGAAAGCAACCCGCTACTACATGGACGAATTTCATCTTCTGCTTCGTGAGGAGCAGACCGCAGCATACAGTGTGGAAATCTGGAAGCGTTTTAGAAAATGGTCGGGCATTCCCACAGGGATTACTCAAAATGTAAAGGACCTTTTATCAAGCAGAGAGGTGGAAAATATCTTTGAAAACAGCGACTTTGTGCTGATGTTAAATCAGGCGGTAAGCGACAGAAATATACTTGCAAAGCAGCTTAACATTTCTCCCCAGCAGATGAAATATGTAACCCATACGGAATCCGGCGAAGGACTTCTTTTCTACGGAAATGTGATCCTTCCCTTTGTGGATCATTTCCCGAAAGATACAAAGCTTTACAAGGTTATGACGACAAAGCCGGAGGAAGTGAGCGGCGAATGAAAAAACTAACCCATTTCAGCCTGTTTACCGGAATAGGTGGGATCGACCTTGCGGCGGAAGCCGCAGGCTTTTCTACCCTTTGCCAATGCGAATGGGCAGACTTTCCGAATGCCGTATTAAAAAAGCATTGGCCGGATGTTCCGCGTTTTCAGGATATTACCACAGTTACAAAGGAGGCATTTATTGAAAAAACAGGACAAGACAGCATTACCCTCATATCCGGAGGCTTCCCGTGTCAGCCCTTTTCCGCCATCGGAGCAAAGAAGGGCTTTACAGACCCCCGTTATCTCTGGCCGCAGATGTGCAGAGTTATTAGAGAACTTAAGCCCCGTTTCGTGCTTGGCGAAAATGTTGCTAACTTCATCAATATGGGGCTCAACAAAACGATCCTTGACTTGGAGAAAGCGGGATATGCCGTTTGGACATTCGTACTTCCTGCTTGCAGCGTCGGCGCGTGGCATGAACGCAAGCGAACTTTTATCGTGGGGGCAGATGTTTCCTACGCCCCTTGCTTCCGACACAGGAACGCGTCCGAAAGTGCCGCAGGTAGTCCTATCTCCTGCGGGCTCCTTTCGCAGAAAGAAGAAAACGGGGCACTGGTCGGCGAATCTTTCGGAGGCAATCTATTATCTGGAAAAGGATGCCGATCCCAATCTTCGCTTCAATCCGGAGTGGGCAGAGTGGCTGATGGGATTCCCGCGAGCATGGACGGAAATTTCCTCTGGATAACGGAGCCTACGGATATTCCGAGGCTTACAGAGGATAAAAAAGACAGGGTAAAACGCTTAAAGGCACTGGGCAATGCCGTTGTTCCCGCACAGGTTTACCCGATACTCAAATACATTGCAGATATTGAGCTTGGACGCTGCAAAAGCACTTGCGTCTTTTCAGGAAAGGAAGGTGATGCACTTTGAAAGAACCGCTAAAGCCCCGTGATAAGTTCAGGCAAAAGATGAGCCGGGACGGGCTTATCAGAGAAAACATGACAACGGGAGAAACGGAAAACATATCGAGCAGAGTAAACGAAAATTCACAGCCGGATAATGCGATAAATGAGGATGTTACTTCGGAGAAGATCCAGAAAAGAAAATCCTCAAGGCTTACCTTTACCGAGGAAGAAAGAAATATCCCGGAGCTTCAAAGGTATATCAAAAAATCCGATCAGGCGGCGGACCGTCTGGATAAGGCAAGGGATAAAATACCAAAGAAAAAGAGTCTTTCCTTTGAGCGGGAGTTTGATGAAAAAACAGGCAAAGGAAAAACGAGGCTTCACTTTGAAGAAAAGGAAAAGCCCATAGTCTCCGGTAAGTCTGCAAATCCTCTTTCTCCTGCCCTTAATAAAGCAGGCGCTTTTGTGCATAAGAAAATCCATGAAACGGAGCATGACAATGCAGGCGTTGAAGCAGCCCACAAAACCGAAAAAGCCGCAGAAATACTTGGAAGATTCAGCGTAAGAAAGGCAAGAGAAAATTACAGAAATCAGAGGCTAAAGCCCTACCGCAAGGCAAGGAAAGCGGAGAAAGCCGCAGAGAAAGCAAATGCAAAATACTTTTACAAAAAAACCATGTATGAAAATCCGAATCTTTCATCTGCAAATCCCTTTAGCCGTATGTGGCAGAAAAGGAAGCTAAAAAGAAAGTATGCGGCGGAGCTTCGTAAAAAAGGTAAGAGTGCGGCAAAGGCGGCAAAAACATCCGCAGAAAAGATAAAACAGGCAGGCTCTTTTATCATACGCCACAGACGAGGGCTTGCCCTTATCATTTCCCTGCTTTTAATCTTCATTCTGATCTTTACCGGCTTATCGTCCTGCTCCTCTCTTTTATCGGGAGGCTTAAACGGGATTTTAGGTACAAGCTATACATCCGAGGACAGCGATCTTGTGGCGGTAGAAAATGCCTATGCTGCTATGGAAAATGAGCTGCAGGGAAAAATCGACAAGGTGGAAAAGAATCATCCCGGCTATGACGAGTACAAATATGAGCTTGACAGTATCGGACATAATCCCCATGAGCTTGCTTCTATTCTTACGGCAAAACACCAAAGCTATACCCTTTCCAAAGTGCAGGCTGACTTACAGAAAATTTTCACAGAGCAGTATTCTTTTACTCTTAAGGAAGAAATTGAGGTGCGCTACAAAACGGAAACCCATACCGATCCGGACACCGGAGAAACCACAGAGGAAGAAGTCCCATACAACTATTACATTCTTCATGTAAAGCTGAAAACGATGCCGCTTTCCGATATTGCAAAGGAAATACTGAATGAAGAGCAGCTTAAAATGTACCGCGTCTATCTTGAAACCAGCGGAAACAAACCTCTTGTATTCGGCGGAGGCTCCCCTGATGGAAGCGCATCGGAGGATTTAAGCGGCGTTCACTTTGTGAACGGCACCCGCCCCGGAAATCCGGAGCTTGTAAATCTTGCAAAAAAGCAGGTCGGAAATGTAGGCGGTTATCCTTATTGGAGCTGGTACGGCTTTAACGGACGTGTGGAATGGTGCGCCTGCTTTGTATCGTGGTGCTATCACAAGGCTGGAAAAAGCGAGCCGCGTTTTGCAGGCTGTCAGTCGCAGGGCGTTCCGTGGTTTACCTCTCATGGTCAATGGGGAAACCGAGGCTACAAAAACATTGCACCGGGCGACGCCATTTTCTTTGACTGGGACGGTGACGGCGGTGCGGATCATGTGGGAATTGTCATTGGAACGGACGGAAGCCGTGTTTATACCGTTGAAGGAAATTCAGGCGATGCCTGCAAGATTAAAAGCTATGACCTAAATTCCGGCTATATTAAAGGCTATGGCCTGATGAACTGGGATTAACAAAAAATGAAAGGAGAAAACATTTATGGCAAACAGAAAAATCTTGAAAATCGAAAACGAGATCAAAAAGACCCGTGAGAAAATCACGGAATATCAGAACAAGCTGAAAGGACTTGAGATGCAGAAAACAGAGGCGGAAAACCTTGAAATCGTGCAAATG
>ERZ773180.1512-NODE-1512-length-11441-cov-2.614527_pt1 | contig 11441 bp, 9 predicted proteins | sample MGYA00511080_ERZ773180 | MGnify/ENA primary metagenome ERZ773180 (study PRJEB29015, sample SAMEA2738175) | human oral metagenome | biome: human oral; feature: human-associated habitat; material: saliva | place: China | collected 2178 ...
GGATTTGAACCGGCTCCTTCAGGACTGAAATAATAATATGCTATATATCTGCCCCTTACCAGTTCAGGGTGATCAGTATCGGAAGGATCCTTTTTTGTTACATCTATATGGCCTTCCTCCTTTATAAAATCTACACCGTTATAGGTAACCTTTTCAGTATTATCTACAATCACCTCATACTGCTGTGCAGAGTACATATAAAACAATCTATCATCGTCTACAAAATCCTCCCATACACCCTTCAACCCTTTTAATATTCCAGGTATTTTTTCCAGATCCTCACTGTATTCTACATGCCATATTTCTTCCGCAGATGTTTTATCAGTACATTCACGTTGATAAGAACAGGAAGCAAGTTCACCCTTATTCTCTTCAAAGCCTAATATACTACCGGCACCTGCAGGAAAATACCCAGCCTTAGGAAACTCACGGTCTGCCATAAGATCTATTCCGCCTATAGTCCCAAGCGTCTTACCATATTCAAACTCTTTTTTCTTGGCAGGTTTTTGTGTGGTTTCTTCCACCTTACTTTCTTTTGCAGTAGTTTCACTATTTGCGGTACTTCCTGTACTTCCTGTACTTGTATCAGACTTGCCACATCCGCTCCCGATAATACTTGCTGTAGCCAATACACCAATAAGCAACATTCTTTTTACATTTTTCATTTTTCAACTTTCGCCTAAACGGCATCCTCCCGATTATATTAAAAGAGCAGGAGAAGCTTTCCTTCTCCTGCTCCCGATAATTTTATATTTCACCTCGATATAAAGTATCGAATTATTTTACCCATCTTCCTGAAGCATCAAGTCTATAGCCGTCTGCGGTAGTTGTATTGCTTAGCATTGCTCCTGACGGACTCATATAGTACCAATCGTTTCCTGACTGTACCCAGCCTGTAGCCATAGCACCTGAAGGATTCAAGTAATACCAGTCATTTCCTGACTGTACCCATCCTGTAACCATTGCTCCGCTTGCATTAAAGAAGTACCATGCTCCGTCTATTTGTCTCCAGCTTGTAGCGATATGTCCTTCTCCGTCAAAGAAGTACCATATACCGTCAACCTGTTTCCATGTATTAGTTACATAGCTTCCGTTAGACTCTTTATACTTCCATCCTCTGTCAGTGTTTTCCCAACCCTGAGATGATGTATTTGAAGATGAACCCATATCTACATAAAAATAGCCTACTCTATTTGCATTTTGCTCCTTGAAGAGGTTACCGCCATAATATGAGCCTGCCGCATTACTGCCTGTATTCTTAGAAAAAGATATTATAACATCCTGTCCAGTATATTCTTTATATGTATATGAACTTCTTTTTAATATAGGGGCACCAACATTATAATTGCTTATTGTAAGTGGTGAATACTCTGTTGCTCTTTCCAGAGCCAATGTAGGAGCTGCAAAAGCTGAATTTTTGTAGCCAAACATAACAATATTATTGTCTTTATTAATTGCCCCTGATGGATCATAGAAATATGTCTCCATATAATCTGAGTCACCCTTATTAATGCTTAAAACAGCATCTTTTGTAATAACCGGCATGGTTATCTCTGTTCCGAGCGGTGAGGTCCAAGTGTAAGTCCTTCCCGTATCTCCGCTTTTTATTGTGACATCAGGATTGCTTGACGTAAAAGCAAATGCATTAAAGCACATAATCACAGAAAAAGCAGCTGTTAATAAAAATAGTTTCTTCATAAGTACTCCTTTCAGCTCTACCTGCCTTACTTATTCATAGTTATATCTCAATTATTAACTAAAACAAGTCACTACTGAGACATCTATGAAAAATAAAGTGATACAGCTAAAAAATATATTTTCTAATAGTTTATAAAACTATAGAATACAATTATATACTTCGGGTCTTTATTTTGTCCTTACTTACACATACCTACATTTTTCACACAAAGGACTCTATTTAAATATTTCTTTTTAACAAACTTTATAAGCCGATTATATACAAGCATATTTTTCATGTCAATATTACGCTCTTTATATTAATATAAAATTAAAAATTTAAAAAAGCACCCCGCCCCTTAGGTCGGTAGTGCTTTCGTATTAATTAAACAGCTTTTACTGAATCTTCTTTATATGTAACTTTCTTTATTATAAAGAGTACTCCAACCATCAATGCTACAGCTATTATAAGTGATATTGCGGCATTCTTTACAAAAGCTGCGATTATATAACTTACAAATGATACCGCTGCAACCAACATTGCATATGGTAACTGTGTATTTACATGGTTGATATGATTTGACTGTGCACCTGCACTCGCCATGATGGTAGTATCTGATATAGGTGAGCAGTGGTCACCGCAAACAGCACCTGCCATACATGCTGAGATGGAGATTATCATCATCTGTGAATCTTTTCCTGCAAATACAGCAACAACTATAGGTATAAGGATACCGAATGTTCCCCATGATGTTCCTGTTGAGAAAGCCAGACAAACCGCTACTACAAATATAATTGCAGGAAGTAACAGCTGCATACTGCCGGCTGAGTGCTCCATCATTGTAGCAACAAATTCCTTTGCTCCAAGTACATCTGTGATAGACTTTAATGACCATGCAAATGTAAGGATAAGAATTGCAGGTACCATTGCCTTAAATCCTGCAGGTAAGCAATCCATACACTCTGAGAACTTAAGTGATCTTCTTGCTATATAGAATGCCAATGTGATAATAAGTGCTACAAAGCTACCCATTGAAAGTCCTACAGAAGCATCGCAGTTTGAGAAAGCCTCAACGATTCCTGCACCGCTGAATATTCCACCTGTATAAAGCATTCCGATAACGCAACAAATAATTAATGAAACGATTGGGAAAAGCATATCTATAAGCTTACCGTCTTTATGCTCTCCTCTGTCAAGGTCTTCAAACTTCTCTTCTCCGGTTGTAAAGAGATCACCCTTCTTTGCATTCTCTTCATGGAGTTTCATAGGGCCGAAGTCAAACTTCCAAAGTGTAATAACAAGCATCATTACGATTGTAAGAAGTGCATAGTAGTTAAAAGGGATTGCCTTTACAAAAAGTGCAAATCCGTCTTCACCGTCAACGAATCCTGTAACTGCTGCAGCCCAAGATGAAATAGGTGAAATGATACATACAGGAGCTGCTGTAGCATCTATCAAATATGCGAGCTTTGCTCTTGAAACCTGATGCTTATCTGTAACAGGTCTCATAACGCTACCTACTGTAAGGCAGTTGAAGTAGTCATCGATAAATATAAGACATCCGAGAAGGATTGATGTAAGCTGAGCTCCTACTCTGGTCTTAATTCTCTTTGATGCCCATTTACCGAAGGCATCCGAACCGCCGGTCTTATTCATAAGGGCAACAACCATTCCCAAAATAACAAGGAAAATCAAAATACCTACATTGTAAGCACTGGATAAAACTGAAACAAATCCGTTTTCAAAAATGGTCTTCATTGTTCCTTCAAAGTTAAATCCTGATGCCAAAAGTCCACCGAAGATAACTCCGATTGCAAGTGAGCTATATACTTCCTTGCTGATAAGAGCAAGTACAATAGCTATAAGTGGTGGTACAAGTGACCAAAATGTTGCATACAGCGCAGGCTTCGGTGCTTCAGCTTCAGCTCCATACACTATCATCGGACACATAACTAAAATTAAGATTGCTAAACATAGCAAGTATGATTTTTTATTTCTAAAAAATCCGGGATTATAAGTGTCTTTACCACTATTCATACCTTTTCCTCTCTTTTACATTTCTATTCCGACACGGGCTCTTATACCCTTGTCAAACGGATGCTTAACCTTTTGAAAGTGTGTCAGATAATCAGCAAGTTCTACTATCTCATCCTTAGGATTTCTTCCGGTCATAACCACTTCCAGATTTTTGGGGCGGGATTTCAAAAAATCTGTCAGTACATCATGCTCCACCATATTAAGATTATAAGCATCTATTACCTCATCCATTACTACCAGATCCACTTCCTTCTCGATAGCCAGATGAATAATTTCTTTTAGATGATTGGTGAAAAATTCTTTTGCCAGAACTTTTTCTTCATCAGTCATATTGAATGTAAAACCGAAACTGTTTTTCTTTGTATACAATTCAATGTTTTCTATATTTTTCAAAACTTTAAGTTCGTTTGAAGTATCACTTTTTAAAAACTGCGAAAACAGGACTTTTCTGCCACTACCTGCACATCTTACTGCCAAGCCTACAGCCGCAGTTGTCTTTCCTTTACCGTCGCCTTCGTATACATGAACAAGTCCTGTCATAATATCTCCTTTACTTACCTAAGCCTCTTCTTAACATCTCTGTAACTGCAAATGTAGCTACATCATCCGCAAACTTACCGGTTCCAAATCCTGCATCATAACCAAGCTCTTTAGCAAGCTCATGTGTGATTCTTGCACCTCCGCATATAAGCACATATTTATCTCTAAGCTCATCAGCTTCCAAAAGTTCCACAAGATTTGTAAGATTCTTTATATGAATATCTTTTTGTGTAACCGTCTGTGAAACCAGAAGTACATCTGCCTTTAACTCTTTTGCCTTCTCTATGAAATCTTCATTTGCCACCTGTGAACCGAGGTTATAAGCTTCAATCATCTCATATCTCTCAAGTCCGTAATGTCCGGCAAATCCTTTTCTGTTCATTATAGCATCTATACCTACAGTATGAGCATCGGTACCGGTAGAAGCTCCTACCACTACTATTTTTCTGTGGAAGTTTTCTTTGATAAATTCATTAACTTCCTCCATGCCCATTGTCTCCTCTTCGACAGTTTGTACATGAATATTTGTATAATCAACACTATGTACCAGACTACCATAAAGCACGTAAAATGTAAACTCTGCATCAAGTGACATTCTGTGTGCGATATTCACATCTGAAAGTCCCATCTTCTTTGCAAGTATTCTTGCAGCTTCCTCACCTCTCTCATCGTTCTTGACAGGAAGTGTGAAACTTATCTGAACCTTGCCGTCATTCATGGTATCTCCATAGGCTTTAAGCTTTGTAAGGTCCAGAGTCTTATCAAACTCAACCTTATTAAGATTGTATAAACCGCTACTCATCTTTCACCTCCTTTTTCATAAGAGGAATGAATGGGTTGAAGTATACATTATCTTTAACAACGACTCCGTCTAATCCCTTACCTCCGTTAAAAGGTCTCTTTATATCCGCAAAAGTTCCCTTTTCAAGTGTAGCAAACAGTCCGTTTGTTTCTATCTCTGAGAGCAGTGTTGCCGCCTTATTTAAAACTTCATTTGCTCTGTTTCTTATAATACCGTCCTCTTTAAACTCTATCTCATCTCCGAAGTCCTTCATTGTTCTGAAGATATACTGTGCATTTTCTATTGCAAGCGCTCTGTCGGACATAAAAGGAGTATGTATAGCCTCTGTCATCATTCCGAGAAGATGTATCTTTTGACTTGTTAGTATGGTTACCATATTAAAGAGTGCATCCTGCACATGACCGCGGAAGATATTTCCTGTCATAAACTTTGTAGGAGGCATGTACTTAAGCGGTGCTTTCGGGAAGATTTCTCTTGCCATCTGTGCCTGTGCCAGCTCAAATAAGAATCCGTTTTCAGCATCAGGTGATATCTCAAAAGCATGTCCAAGTCCCTGTTGTGCAGGTGGAAGACCTGCTTCTATGGCAAACTGCTCATTTAAAAACTGTGATGCAAGTACCGTATGTGCTTCTTCTATAGCATCTGCAGTAGTAAGGTAGTTGTCCTCACCTGTATTTATAATAACTCCTGCAAATCCGTTTATAACTCTTGAGAAATACTGGTCAACCAGAGTTCTTTGCATATTTATATCTCTGAAAAGAATTCCGTAGAGTGCGTCATTGAGCATTACATCAAGTCTTTCCATTGCACCCATTGCGGCTATTTCAGGCATACATAGTCCTGAACAGTAATTACAAAGTCTAATATATCTGTTTTCTTTTTCACCGACTTCATCCAAAGCTTTTCTCATAAGCTTGAAGTTTTCCTGTGTCGCATATGTTCCACCGAATCCTTCGGTTGTAGCACCATATGGAACATAATCAAGAAGGCTCTGTCCGGTAGTTCTGATAACGGCAATTATGTCTGCACCCTGCTTTGCCGCGGCTACCGCCTGTGTTATATCCTCATATATATTTCCGGTAGCAACTATAAGATATATATAAGGCCCTTCTTTGTCTCCGAATTTACTCAGATATTCATTTCTCTTGTCAACATTTTTTTGAATTCTTTCCACCATAGCCTTTGCTACCGGTGCAATTGCCTCTTCTATCTCTTTAGAAGAATGAATCTTAAGTTTGGATAAATCTATTTCACCCTTATCAATACCCTCTGCTATTTCAAGTGGTGAAAGTGATAATTCAAGCATTGCGTTTCCAAGCGTAAATGCCGCACCCATCGGAAGAAGTTTGTTTTCTACAAGGTGATCGACCACCACATTAGGTAGCGGTACTTCCACACTGTTTACTCCGTCAATCCCCAAAAGTCTGCATACCGTTCTCTCTACAGCTACTGTAGTATGATCATCAATAAAGGCTTGGACATCCAGTGCTACATTTCTTGCACTGTTTCTGGCTTTAGAGATTAAACTTTGATCAAGTCCAAGTTTACTCATGTTTTTATCTCCTATTTTTTCTCATGTGATCTTCTAAATCTTGCTAAATCAGCCGGCTCAATTGTCATAGCATTTCCTTGCTCAAGTCCTGCCACTCCGCCTAACTGCTTTTCTCTCTTGCCCTTGCAAATATCACAATTGCAATTGTTCTCATAATGCTCAGGCTCTGTATATGTTGTGATAACACCTTCATAGTTTCTAAGTATTACCTTGCCCGGGCTCTGTGAAATAACATAATTTGGCATAACAGGTGTCTTTCCGCCACCTCCCGGTGCATCAACTACAAATGTAGGTACACAGTATCCTGAAGTATGACCTCTAAGTCCTTCTATTATCTCGATACCCTTTGATACAGGTGTTCTGAAATGCTCAAGTCCCTGTGAAAGGTCACATTGATAAATGTAGTAAGGTCTTACTCTTATCTTTACAAGTTCATGAACCAAATCAGCCATTACATGTACACAATCATTTACACCTGCCAAAAGTACTGTCTGATTTCCAAGAGGAATACCTGCATCCGCAAGTCTTGCACAAGCCTCAGCCGACTCTTTTGTAATCTCGCTCGGATGATTGAAATGTGTATTGAGCCAGATAGGATGATACTTCTTTAGCATATTTACAAGTTCAGGTGTAATTCTTTGCGGCATAACAACAGGTGTTCTTGAGCCGATTCTTACTATCTCAACATGCTCTATTTTTCTAAGCTCAGATATAATGTATTCAAGCTTTTCATCGCTTATAAGCAGTGCATCACCGCCTGAGAGCAGTACATCTCTTACCTCAGGATGTCTTCTTATATAATCAAGGCATGCATCCACCTGTGATGTAGGTACGCTTGTATCATTTTGTCCTGCAAATCTTCTTCTTGTACAATGTCTGCAATACATTGAACACTGGTCTGTTACAAGGAATAAAACTCTGTCAGGATATCTGTGTGTAAGACCGTGAACAGGTGAATCTGTATCCTCATGTAAAGGATCCGCAAGGTCCGCTTCAGCTATATGAAGCTCCGATACTGTAGGTATTGCCTGCTTTCTTACCGGATCGTTTTCATCTTCAAGATCGATAAGTGAAAGATAGTATGGTGTGATAGCCATTCTTAGGTTTTCCAAGCATCTCTTTACACCTTCTTCTTCTTTTTCGGTAAGCTTTACATACTTTTTTAAACTCTCTACATTTGTTATTCTGTTTCTAAGTTGCCATTTCCAGTCATTCCACTCGTTGTCCGGAACGTCCACGAATAAACCGTTTTCTCTACTATTTCTCATATTTTTTCCCTCTTACTTACTCTAAATTACACGTATTTTTTCTCAAATACTTCTCTAATTGCCGGATTTTCACGAATTTCCTGCAATGTTATCTTATCATGTCCCTTGGTATATCCGTTTCCTATGATCATATCAATATCTTTTCCTACACCTTCTGCTCCCAGTGCAGCCTTTGTAAAGCTTGTAGCCATTGAGAAGAAGTATACACATCCGCCGTCACGAACAGGAAGGATTGCACTCATCTCACAGTTATTTACATTTACACAGCATATTGAAACATCATATTCTCTTCCGTCATTAAGCTCCAAAGCCTTATCAAGAACTTCTACAGGAAGTGCGGCACTTGCCTGGAATGCTTCATGGCAAAGTCCCATCTTCTTTAACTCTTCCACGCCTTCTTTGCTATAGTCCATAGCAACTACCTTACCTGTAGGTCCTACTCTCTTCATTGCCTCATAGCAAACAAGCATTCCGCTCTTTCCTGCTCCTCCAAGTACCAGTACACTCTGTCCTGATTGTACAAGTTTTGCTGTCTGAGCCGGTGCTCCGGCTACATCCAAAGCTGCAAGTGCAAGCGGCTCAGGAAGGTCTTCCGGAAGCTTTGCATATAATGCACTTTCAAATAATACAGCCTGTCCTTCGATATCCACTCTATCGATTTCAGGATGGATAGCCTTTATCTTATCGATCTTTAAAGGTGTCATTGAAAGTGATACTAAAGATGCAATCTTATCTCCAACCTTAATATCTGTATCAAGCTCTTCACCGATATAGCTTACCGTTCCTATAAACATTCCGCCTGAACCGGTTACAGGGTTTTGCATTTTTCCTCTTTCATTTACTATATCAAGAATCATCTGTCCGATTTTTTCAACATCTTTATTACAAGCTTCTTCAATCTGTGTAAATGATGCGGAGTCGATATTTAATGAAATAACATCACAGATAATCTCATTTGAATATCTCTTTGTCATATCATTGTCTATCTTCTTTGCCGCCTGAGTTAAAACTCCCTGTGGCTCAATAACTCTGTGAATACCATACTTATTTCCCTTTAACATAAGTCCTCCATTATTTATTTCAAACCCAATATTTCTCTTGCTTCATCCGGTGTTGCTATCTCTCTGCCAAGTTCTTTTGCCAGTCTCACGACCTTTCCCACCAGCTCACCGTTTGACTTTGCCATAACACCCTTACTTAGGTATATATTATCTTCAAATCCTACCCTTGCATGTCCTCCCATAAGTATTGCCATGGTCACCATAGGAAATTCCGCTCTTCCCACTCCGGATGCTGTCCATGTGGATCCTGCAGGTATACTCTCCACCATAAAGTTTAAATCTCTTGCAGTTCCTGAGATACCACCGTTTACACCCATTACAAAGTCAAAATGCATAGGTGACTTTATAATGCCTTTTTTATTTAGACGTATGGCCATATCCACCATTCCCTTGTCAAACACCTCAACCTCGGGTTTTATGCCAAGCTCGTTCATTCTGTTTGCAAATTCTATAATTGTATTCTCGGTGTTTACAAAAATATCGTCTCCGCCGAAATTACATGTTCCGCAATCAAGTGTTGCCATCTCGGGACGAAGCAAAGTAGGTGCGAGTCTCTCTTCATTGCTCATACCCACCGCTCCACCTGTTGAAGGTTGAATGATAACATCAGGTAATTCTTTCTTTATAGCGTCAATACATTCTTTAAATCTTTCTGCACTCTGTGTAGGTGTACCGTCATCCTCTCTTACATGGAGATGTATGATAGCCGCTCCCGCATCATAAGCCGACTTTGCTTCTCTTACAATCTCTTCCACCGTATACGGCACATTCGGATTTTGCTCTTTTGTAACCTCGGCACCGCATATACATGCCGTAATAATAAGTTTATCCATAATATATTCTCTATTTATTGTTTCTTTGTCTGTCTTTTAATACCACACAGGTTCCGCTTGCTCTGCATACCACTACAGGCTCTTCCAATACATCACATGCTGAATCATTGATATCTGTTCTTGGTGTAATAACTTTTCTTGCCTCAAATACCATCTTTCTTGATGTATTTCCTACAGAAACGATTTCACCTGTTGCTTCAATAAAATCTCCTGCATGAACAGGTACCAAAAACTCTACACTGTCATAAGCTTTAAAAAGTCCCTCATCACCGTCATTGATAATCAAAAGTTCAGTTGCCACATCTCCGAATAAACCAAGCATTCTTGCTCCGTCTACCAATTCACCGCCATAATGTGCATCATGAGCGCTCATACGAAGTCTGATAGTTGATTTAACCATATTATATTTTCCTCCTCACGTAGATAAATCTTCTTATCCTTTAATTTATCTATATATTACAATAAAATTAATATTTTTATTACTGACTAAATGTATATAAAAAAATACAAGTTAGTGGACAAAATGTATATTTGCACAAAAAAAGATATAGACTACATGTATTTCCTTATGTAATCTATATCTTTATTTTCTTAAAATATCAATCAAAATAGTCATTCAATATCAAGGCCATGGACAAATCCAGTCTCTCATAGTAATCATCAAAGTTAAAACCTGTAAGATCTTTAATACTCTCCATTCTGTTTATGAGAGTATGCCTATGTATAAAAAGTCTTTTTGCGGCTCTGGTTACATTACCGTTTTCCTCCAAGTAAAACCTTATAGTCTTTATATAATCACTGTCAGACTCCCTGTCTTTATCAAGGAGCAACCTTAATACCTTATTTTCCTTTGAATAGAGTGTATTTGTTCTGTATATTGAATATAACTTTTTAAGAAATGACATATGATCATACAGACATGTGCCTCGTATAGCTCTTACACTGTGCAATGTCTGAAGTGCCTCCATACAATGCTTCATCGAGATATCAAGTCCGTTATCATCTGAAAGTATATCGGCCGCAACAAAAAGATTCAGACCAATCTTATTTGATAATCTTATAAGTAAGACCTGTATTTCAGCCAACAAATCCTTAAGTTTTGTCATACTCTCAAGGCCTATACAAAATGTCATTTGTACTCCCTTTTCAAAATGACAAATATAAGTATCACAGCTGAATACCACCAAAGAATTTATATTTTCAAAGGCCTCTTTTATATCAGGTCCTACTTCATTATATACATTTACCGATGATACTGTCAGAACTGCAATCTCATTTTCATTTCCTATACCTCGTAGAAGACTTTCTTTAAGCTTCTTTTTTAGCTTCGGATAAAAATAATTATAGTCCAGATAACTTTGATTTCCGAGTACCGACTCTCTGTTTATCTCACTTATTAATGTCTTTAAAACTTCCGAAAAGGAAAAACTTGCAGGCAATTCAAGTACCGGAAATTTATATTTTCTGGCAGACTCAAGTATGTAAACAGGTATACTCTCAACATAATATCCCGTCTGTACCATAAGTCCGACCACTCCCTTGGCTTTAAGTCTCTTTATTAAATTAAAATATCTTGTATAGTCGGCCAGATCAAATCCGGTTGTTATGAGAAGTTCACCGCTTCCAACCATATCAACAGAGTCCAAAATTTCCTGAACATTTACCCAGCT
>ERZ773180.1515-NODE-1515-length-11438-cov-2.220680_pt1 | contig 11438 bp, 13 predicted proteins | sample MGYA00511080_ERZ773180 | MGnify/ENA primary metagenome ERZ773180 (study PRJEB29015, sample SAMEA2738175) | human oral metagenome | biome: human oral; feature: human-associated habitat; material: saliva | place: China | collected 2178 ...
TATCCAAGCGGGGGACTCTATTATCTACAAAGGTCAAAAAGTCCTTGTAGTAGAGAAGGGGTGCCTCTCAGGTAAGGGGCAGTTAGAGAATGGAGAGATCATTTCTCTTACTTTAGTACCTAAATACATTGAATTCAATGGATAGATTCTTCATTAACTCTTACCAGAGGGAATGGAGACATAAAGCCTGAATCAATACCAGGTATAACTCTACTCCAGAGGAGATAAGAGAAGCTCGCGACCTGAGGAGGCAGGGGTATTGCCTCCAAGACATAGCAGATATGCTATGAAAAAAGCTTTCCACTATCGGAAAGCAATGTAAAGATATAAAAGTCTGATATGCCCCTATAGGGAGCGTGAGACTTGGCTATTAGTTTTTTTATTATATAATCCATTATACAGATGAGAATAACAAGCCGTAGATTCAACGAAGCCTTGCGAGAGGCTAAGCAACTTTTGAATGTAATTGATCCTGAGTTAGCTCAGGAGCTAAAAGAAGAAATCAGAAAAAAAATTATTCGTAAAATCACTTCAGTTCCTGAACAAGCAGACCAGCTTGATCAGATCACTGTTAAGAATATTGTTTATTCATTACTTCTGAAGAAGTATTTGAGTAAAGATAATAAATGTTTACACAATAATCCTACTTTTAAGCCGAGATATTGGCTTAAGAGATGTGAGTTTATGAACTCACAAGAACAAAAAAACCTCTCATAAAGAGAGGTCCTAGAACGACCCGCCAAGGTACATTCCAACTTCTTTATATTGTTTTAGATTAAAAATGCAACTAAAAATATACAAGCTCACGGAGCTTGCAGAGTTGGAATGAATTCATTATAAGACAGCCCTACAGAGGGCAAAGAATGGGAAGTATATTCCAGTCTCTTTCTATAGTTCAGCTGTTGGGAAGAATACTTCTCGCTATCTTTGCAAGGCTGATAGTGATATAATATTGGCGACTTTTAATCAATTAGAAGCCAAAGATGAAAACTGAACTCCAAAAAGTTCTTGACCTATATGTAGCAAACCTCCTCGCAAGAGGAAGCTCAAAAAAGACTGTGAATAAGTATTATAATCAGATACTTCATATCTATGAGGAGTGTTCTCGTTCGCTCTCTTGGAAGTCTATTACTGCTAGAGAGATTGAGACTCACCTCAGAAAAAAGGGGTATAAGACTTCGACTCTTTATACTGAGTTTTCTCAGATTAAGAGTTTCTTGAAATTCTGTCTTGCAGAAGGATACGAGGTAGTCGATCCCCGCAAGCTTATCAGTCCGAAGAGGATTGATAAGGAAGCGAAATATCTTACGAGCAAACAGATTGTTAGGATACTGAATGTTGCCCGTGGATCAGATTTTTTTGACTATGTTATTTTGGCTTTTTTTCTCACTACTTGAGTGAGATTAGCCGAATTTTGCTCTATTACTAGATCACAGATCAGGAATGCAACCCTCGTCGGAGAGGTTTATCAACTCTCTGTAATAGGGAAGTGATCAAAGTTGAGATCAGTATTCCCCCCTGTTTATACTTATAAGCTCTGTGAAGAGATGTTGAGTAAGCATACAGGATCAAGACTATCTCCTTATACTTATTCCCAGATTGGGAAGAGAATAAGAGCAATCAGCAAAAAAAGCTGAGTAAAATTCTCAGCTCACACCTTGAGGCATACTTACTTGTCTCATCTTGCAAGAGAGTGAGCTGATATCTACCGCATTCAGAAGATTGCAGGACATAGCTCAATACAGACTACGACTCGCTATCTCCATGCAAGCAACAAGGAGCTTGCAGAGACTGCGAAGCTAGTCAATAACCTCTTGCAATCAACAGACTAATCACTACAATTCCTGTTGTACAGGTACAGCCCTCTCACTAGAGAGGGTTTTTTCAAAAAGAAAAAGAAATCTGACTATTTGTCAGACCTCAAACCAATTTTATACTTTTCTACTTTCTTTCTCTTCTTTAGGATCTTCTATACTATTAATAAAACAAAATAAGTAAAGAAGATACACAATGCTTACAGTTATTCATATTATGATTCAATATTTACAAGGTTCTTTTGTAATGATAGAAATTAAAAATCATGAACTTAGGAAGAGTCATACAGGATAATAGTAAGCCTCTGCAGGTGAAACCCTTTCGTGATATGGGATTTCTGAATGATGGCTATTTTTTACAGCTAGAGCTTTTTTATGAAACATTACCATCGATGTAGAAAAATAACCAATCCCTCAAAATACGATAATAAAAAGATCTCAATACTCTTTAGAAACACTAAGAAAATTATCAAAATTAATAATAATAATAAACAACATAATGAATCGAACGAATCATAATGTTCGTGCAAATATTGTGGCAAAACATCAATTAAAATCTTGTTCTGTTTTTTCTTTCATGATACTTTTTGTAAAAAAAATAAATACCAATACTATACTCCATTTTGTTAAAAATGCAAACGAAAAAACACGCCCCTCATGGAGCGTGCGTGGTATCTAAGCAGACCCTACCTTTAATTAACCTGGTATCTTGTTGTGGCGAGATACTCTTTGGTATTTCTTATCTCGTTCTCTTGTCCTCATTCTTTTTCGAGCCTTGCAATCTTTTTAGCTACGAATTCCCTCTCGAGTACAAGATTGTCAAATATTTTTTTACACCTGAGAATGGTGTCGTAAAAATCAAGCCTATAAGCCTGAATCCTGATTGCGTTTGCTCATATTCCAGAGCCTGAATTCTTCCCAGATCCATTCTGTTCGAGAACGTAAACTTTTCAGTTCAGCACGTGATCTACGATAGCAACGTGCCCGTATGGTCATTGTGATCTAATTATAATGTCCCCCTGCATGAGATTGTTCATGCCTTTGATCTTTTCCCAGTTTGCAAAGAAGGGAGATTTTGGCATATCTTTAGCGTTCCCCAACGCTCCAATCTTTCCAAATTCTAGCCCTTCATCAATATACAGTTTAGCTAAGTCTGCGCACTGAAATCAGTATGCGCCATCATAATCAACTCTCTTTCAGCGTCGCTTATTAACAAAGTTTTTGTATGGTCTGTTCATCTGTGATTAAAAAATCAAATAAAAACTATTTCTTCAATTTTGCAATCTCTTCTGTTTTTGTATCCTTTTTCGTAGGCTTCTGCTTTGTTGGTGGAGTGCTCAAATCCCTCTGAATATCATGACCCTTTGAGGTCGAGAGTCCCATTAGCACACCAGAAAAGAAGTTCTCCAAGAAGTTCTCCTGTTTGATTGCCATGTTTATCAGTCCAGCCAAGAGTGCAGAGAGCAAAGGAATATAAGGCTTAGCCTTCTCTGGAATGATGGGCTTGATTAAGTTCAGGATGTAGTAGGTAATCCCCATCACTCCTCCTGCTTCTAATAATAGATTTTCCATGATAAATTATATAAAAAATAAAAGGCTTAAATTCTGACCCCAAATATCGGCTTTCTCCTAGGGGTTGGTTGGTATCCTGATTGATAGAGATTAAGGAGACTGACAAGCCTCTGTTTCTCCTCGCAGAGCGCTTGGAGCTTTTTGCAGTCACCAGTCTTTTTGACTTCAAAATTCTCTATCTCTTTACTAATTTGTTCAAGTTTCAGTCAGATTTCTTCCATTTTTTGTTTTAAAAACTAAAAAAGCTTTAAAAGTCTGATTTACTTAATCACAACTTTCAAAACTCCAGCAATTACTCCACTGCATATCGCAGTGATCACCCAGATCAATGCTTTTTCTGTTCGCTTTGGTGCGAACTTATCTTCCATCTTCTCTATCATTGAGGCAAGCTTGGTTTCCATTCTCTCCATCATGGAGTCTAGTTTACTATCTACTAATTTCACATCTCCTTTAATTTCTTTCATTTCCCCTTTGATTTCTTTGACTACACCTTTCATTTGTTCCCTTTCTTGCACAGATAAAACAATTGCTTTCTCGATTTCTACGAGTCTCTGACTATCTTTAATGGTCATCTTTTTTTTCGTTAGGGAAATAAATAATACTTTTCAAGCAATGATCCTCCTCAAAGAGCTCTAACAACACAACTAATGCTCGCCCCGTGAGGCTTAATTTATCCAAGAGCTGATTCTTGCCGAGTACAGAAGAGATCGTCTCCTGTACCTTTCCGAACTTGTAGCCGTCTTGTTCGATAAGGAGCCTATTGAACATATCTCTGCAGACTGCATTCCCTATCTGATCGAGTCACAGTGCTAGGGAATGTAGCGTAGCAGTCAGAAATCAGATCGATTTTGTGAATGCAGACTTTTTTTGAGATGAAGAGAAAATCCTGACTATAATCTCTCCCACTGTCCAGATTATCCCCAACGGTAAGAGAACGACGCTTAACGCTCCAGCGACTCAGAACAGAACTAGACTTTTAATCAGATTTTTCATTCTTTTTCTTCTTAGAATATAAAGCCTTAACATCATCAGGGAACTTTACTCCATACGAGCTGAAAAGCTCAAATTCCTCTTTAGGTAAGAAGTCCTTAACATCCGTAATATCGATATGTGAGATATACACGACTCCGTGCCTTGTGATGGTCTCCATCTGACTATAGATCAGCTGGATAAAAGCGACTTTCGATCTGAAGTCCTCTTTGGTGATCATTACCTCTAGAGGACACTCAATCGTAATATATTGAATTGGCTTTGGCGTATTCGCTTCTACCCAAGATTCATATTCCTCTTGGGTTGCTTCTTCAGCAGTTTGCCCTTCCTCTAGGATTGGATCAAAGTCAGTGAATCAAAGGATTTGTCCGTCTTTTAGTATTTTTTGCATTTTATGGTCTATAACGAGATAAAATATCTTAATGTAAGTGATGACTTGTAGCTATAATCTTCTACAACTGTTCTTAGGGTGTAAGTTTCTCACTTTTTAACTCTAAGTATTCAGATCCCATCACGCATATAATTGTTCATATACTGCGACCAATACAAAGCATGTTTCCTTACATCAGATCCGTTTATATATGCAGTTGCATTGAATCTTGAATGATCTGAAGAAGTATATTGGAAGAATAGCAATCAATCACGTGGAGCTATCCAAGATCCAGAAGCACTCCCAACGATATTTTTGTTTATCTCAATAATTTCTGTTTCTTTGGTCACAAACTTATCGTCGCTGTGGATTCCAACCAAAGTACAGATAACCTTTTGCCCAACGCCTTTAACTTCACGAGGATAATAAGCAGGTCACTCTGGCTTTTTATCCTGGATGAGTTTTGCGCTTTTACAGGTAAAAACTTTATTATAGGATTGAAATTGGCTTACTATTGATACATATACTCTATCTGCTGATGGAATTGTGAGGCTAGTATTTTCAGGAATTTGCCCAACTAATATCTTCCAGTAAACATCGTTTGGATTGTTATCAACGTCATTTTTAGAAGTAAAATACCTTCTTCCAAAAACGATATAAGCATCAGCTGAGTCCATCTTCAATTCTTCAATCTCAATTTTTATTGGGAGGTTAGGAGTGAAACTAAATTCTCCAATATTCCTATTCCCCTCACTAAACGAGAGCCCAAGATTAAAAGAATGAGTAACTATTTTCTTTCTTGCCGTTCCGTTGTCATCATATAAGACATCTCAATTCTGATAACTCTCTCCCACCGTCAATGTTTTCCCTATGAATTCAGGTGTGGAAGATTGCTCCAACTTCTCCACCTTACCCTCAGTCTTCTGTACCTTAGACTCTAGGGTAGTCGTTCTCTGAGAGAGGGATTGGAGTTTTGGGATGATCTCTCTTTTATCTGAGAGCCTTCCCCCTTGCCAAACTGCCAAAAGAAGATAATTCTGATTTGGTTTTTGTGGTCAGACATTGATTGAGGCGATTCCTGTTCCATCTTCGTTATTCATAAGCCCATTGTCGATTGCATTTTGAGCAACCTCAATTCCTATAAAGACATCTCCATTTAAGCTCACAGGGATATCTTGTGTACTCTGCACAAGGACAAAGAGTGATTCGCCATTACTCCTCGTTACTTTTACCCAAGCTTTTCCTGGCTTAACTTTTCCTTCCTCTACGGCAAATCCTTCGACTACTCAAGGATCAGAGACGGTCTCGATATATTTACTATAATCTGAGTCAAGATTGATCGTATTCCCTCAGAGAAGTGCTGTTCTTAACATTGTACATCTTAAAAATCTAAAACAAATACTACTATAATCATTTTTTCTAAAGTGTGACTTTTTTGTTTTTATATGATAAAACAAAATAGAAAGCCATATTTTGTAATTTCCCCAAAATTGGATTATACTCAAAAAAAAATTTTTTCCGGACATTTTTATAAAAGAAAATCTGACTTGTTCGTCAGATCTTTTTTTATGAAGGGATAAAGTATTTTAATATAATTTTCCCTTTATACTGCCCATAATTTCAGCTAGTTGTGCGAAGTGTGATATCTCATTTTCTAACTTTTATAATACCCAATCCATAATGTAAGTTCCTTGCTATTAAGTTTTCGTGGGAGAATAAAAGTAGATTGATAACATCAACTTCGTTAATATAAGCCTTAGCACTCCAATACCTTGTTTCTCACCATTCTCATTGGAAGAATAGGAGTCAGTCGCTTGGTGCAGTTCGAGTTCAAGAAGCATCTCAAACAATTGTTTTGTCTACTGCAATTAGGTCTAGCCCCCCACCTCAACAACTAGCAATTTGTTTGTCCCCAATAAATACTCACTCCTTATCAACCATATAAATTACTTCAGATCTTTTGTTCTCGTTAGCGTAGGCGTCTTTGGTAAGGTTTTTGATTTCTCAATTATTCATTCCTTGTCGGACGATAGGAGCTCTTCCATTATAGAAGTGATTAAGATCAGCTCCATTGGCTTTCATGGTGAAGTTCCCATCGCCGTTCCAGTTGAATCCTGTGTCTGAGTCTCAGATTGCAAGACTGATAGTTGGAAATTCTCCAAACTGTGCATGAGCAAAGAACTTCTGCTTAAAAGTTGCTAATTCATAGTTGAATGCAGCTCTCCAAGTGTCCGTGTGCATAAATCTGAAGAACTCACTATTATCATCTCCGAGCTTAAAATCTAAGCTCGTATCATCATTATTATTTGAGTTGAATACTATTTGTGCTCGATCACTATTGGCCTCTCGATGAATTCCCTTGTGATTTGGTGGATTGATCCAATTTCTTGTCTTAATCCATCAGTCTGTTCTTCCGAGATAAGTGTATTCTCCTTGCATTTGGAGATAAGGGTTTTGATCTGGTCAAAATATCAACCCCCAGCCCCCATCATGTCCTGTTCCTTGGGGCTGAAGATCTCACCAGAGCACTTGGAGCTGATGTCCACCTTGATCATGAGGAATATTAGAGAGTTGATACCTTGATCCGATCCTAAATTTTCTTTGTGTAAGATTAGTGGTGTAGTTGAAGTCTATCCTATCTAAACTTGCCACAGAAGAACTTTTATTGTCCAAAGCTTCTTGTAGTCCTTGAATATCTGAAATTGTGTAAGTCGGCTTATTGACTTGCTTTGCTCGCTTGTGAACATCACTCGCAGGCATTGAAGTAGGAAAGTCTGAAATCTGACTCTTGGTGTGCGTGTGTACCTTGTTCGCCTTACCCTCCAGTGCTTCTACTAGACCAGAAATGTTGCTAATCCCTAATTGACTGAGTATTTTCTTATTTTGCTTGATATAATTGACAATTTCTTGGAGTTGATCCAAATCTGTATCATCAGAGACCAAAATCCTATTGATATTGTCAATGAGTCCCTTCAGTACCTTCCCTTGTTTAGCTGAGAGTGGCTTAATCTCCTCAGTGTTGAGATTATCCACAATATCTGCAAAACTACATTTGAGCTCAAGAGCTTTTTTTGTAGCTTTAGAAAGTGGCTTATCTTCATCTGAGGTGTTATCAACCTGATCAAGTCAGACTTCAGACTTATTGTGCGTATGCTGGATCGGAACCTTGCTCTCTGCAGTTTGCTTGGCTTGATTTGCCGTATTCAAAGCAGTTTGAGCCGTTTGTGCAACTCATTGCACGAAGGTTGAGTCAGCTTTCTGCTCTATTTTTTTATTTTGTGATTGAATAGCTGAGGAGACTGCTGAGGAGCTAGCGTATCAGCTAAGGTCTACCTGAGGAGCAGAAGCATTAGAAGGTCAGCTTTTTTTTACTGCACTTGCAAGATTCGCAAGGGTTTTATCCAAGATATTTTTTTGCTCAATGAGTTTTTCTCAGATTTTGATTGAGAAGTCAAGTCCCCCAGCACTATTTGATCCAAAACTTACCTCTTGAATAATCCCTAGATACTCAAACCTTGCCCACTCAAGCCTCGCAATAAGTCTAATCGCTTTTTGATCTCCTACCGTAAGTTGGGTCATTTCTTCTCTACTTACTTCAGGGACAATGGTCACCAGTCCAGCACTTTCTACCAATTCATCAGGAGTTTTTTCTGGATTTTGTTCAAATTTTTCAAATAAAAGTCATTGGCTAATACTACTTTGATTTTCTCTGATATTTCCATTGTTGTCTCTCCAGTAGTTGCAGGTATTTCAGAGACTATCTTTCCATTCTCGAGAGACTATCTTACTATTCCTTTGTTGAATATTGGCATTGTCTGACCAGATTCATGAGTGTTGGACTCCGCAATTTTTACTAATATCAAGATATTCTTTACTTCCATTTCCTACGATCTCAGACCTGTGCCTGATTTGGAGCTCTGAGACTTTTTTGCTCAATTCCTTCAAGATGGTATAGAGTGAAGTAAAGGCTTTGAATTCGATATTGATAAGCTCTTCACCATCATTCTTCCCCAAAGAAAAAGGTAAAACACTGACTGCATTCAGCTTTCAGAATATCGTTTCGACAATGCTTTTGATCGCAGTATTCTGAAATTTTAGATCTTCTCTGATCATACGATGCTTGGCATAGCCTATGAAGTCGTATCCTACCAGATTTACTACATTTCCTACGATGCTTCTCTCCTCGATATATCCAGAAAATATGCAATGTACCTTTTTTTTCTCATCAGGCAAAAAAGCCTGAATCAAAAATCCTTTTTTGATCTCAAATTCTTCTAGTCCTGTAAGATCATCTGGAAAGGAGAGCTTGACCATCCCTGCTTCATTCAGTTTTTTTACTGCAGAAAAAGCAAACATTCTCCTGACAAAAAAGCTTTTTTCTCCTTTGGGATCTGAAATTTTTATGAGCATTTTCTTCCTTGCTTAAACAGATAAAGCCCCCCTCGCATCACTCAGTCGGTAGCTACTGCGTAGTCACAAGCCAAAAAACGAAGAAAAGAAATCTGACCTTCCCGTCCATGCATTGCACCATTAAAGTTTCAGATTTTTTCTCTGATTTTTTGTCTAAGTTGGCGACCAAGGTTTGCTTGCTGATAGTCTACTACTACATCGATCAAGACAGGGAAACAATCCAATCCACTCTCATAATCATCTTGATTGAGAAGTGCTGGACTCCATTCTTGCTCGTTAAAGATAATATACGGCTTTTCTGTATTTGTCGGTATACGCAAAAAACCTACTCTTTCTCCTACCATTTTCCCTATCTCAGGATCCTTTTGCAAAAATGCTTGTAATGCTTGAATATAGTTCATTATCGTTTGATGGTATCAAAATAAATCTTTGTTGCTTTGTCTTTGTTGGCTTCTCGGGTTTCGGAGAAGATGTGCTTTGCACTTATCCCTTTGTCTCTAATTTTTCTAGCCACAAGCCACACTGCAGACTTAGTTTCTTTGGGTTGCTTTTTTCGTGGTTGTGTCTTACTTCAGAGCAATCAAAATCTTCTAATTACCCACCCAACAAGTGCATCTAATGGAGGCATTTTCCCTGGCTCTCTCCCATGCTCAACTACATATGCTGACCAACTCATACTTCAGACTCTTACGGTTTTTTCTCCGATAAGTTCATGAAAGATTGATTTTTGGAGATCACCAGTGTCCTTTGGGACTGCTTTTTTGAGCATCGTTTCCATATAGAGTCAGGCTTTTTTGAGAGCTTGCTGACTTCTATTCTTGACGGCTGGGATAAACTTAGGATTGATCACAAATTTCATTTTATACCCTGAGAGCTAAAACCTTGATATGATGGACTTTTTCTTTCCCCGCTACTTCATAGCGATAGAGCGGAGTATAGTCCTTATTCTCGATGCTGAGAAGATCTCAGTCTTGAAATTGAGAATCTGCTTTGAGATAGATTTTCCAGATCTGTTTATTGATCTGCTGATGCTGAATCTGCTGAAAATCTCTTTGATTTGGAGAGGTTTTTCTGCATTTCTCTTCTGCGATAACTTCTTGCGTTTCTGCTGCCAACCCTCCACTAAAATCAGTCTTCTTCCTGATTATTTTTACCTTATCTTTCAAAAAATCTTCAAACATTTCTCTTGTTTTAAACGATAAAACGCCCACTTGGACTGGTTTGATGTTCTCCTCTATAGTACCTGAGGACTCTGAGATAGTCTGCAAGGATAGGAATTCCATATCGCATGAGATTTTCTCCTCCTGTAAAGGTCTCTGATAGCGAGTAGTCATCGTGCTTTTCTGTATAAGAGGAACGAGTTCACCCGGTAGGATTGAGCGTTTTATTGAGATACAAACTTTCTACCAGAAATCTGACTACTTCCTTGAGTTCCTCTGGGAAAATATACTCATCATTTTCCTTAAACTGCTCAATATCCAGATACAGCTTGATCTTATTTTCTACGATGTTCAGATAACGCTGAACTTTATCTGCAGAACTCGTGCAGAGTTCATAAAGCTCCTCATTGACTACCTTTTCTGTTAAATACTTAATATCGATTATCATATGTTCTTTTAAATAAATAAAATCTTAATCCCAAATTTCGTTCCAGCTCCATTCTAGATCAAGTACCGCTTCACTCATTCCACAGTCTACACTTGCGATCAATCCTTTGTTGTTTACAGGAGACAAGAGACGAGGTCGCTCACTATTGAGGGACAAACGGTTGCTGAGGTTCGTCTTTTCTCCATTTTTTATCGCCCCTATGGTCTCCTCATAACTATCAATAACGATCTGCTCTCCTGCTGTCAGACTTATTGCTCCTAGTTCCATACTGGTGAGCAAGGCGTCTCCATTGATCGTTCTGATAGTGAGCCAAGGCAGTTGGAGATCTTTTTTTGCTGTAATCTTGAGATTCAGAGGTGCATCTGAAGTTCCGTGATACTCTAGCAGAGATCTATAGTATTTGTGCTTATGAGGCAAAAAGTTTGAAAGTCTGACTCAGAGTCTCGTGTTGTAATCTTTGAAAGTGCTTTGATGCTTAGACATTAAGGAGCTTCCCTCTTTTGCTACAAGCTCCACTTGAAAAGTTGCCCAGTTTTGATTGTTGAAGTCAAAAATCTTTGGACGGTCGACTACTTGTGCTTTTGTCGTTCGCAAGGTTCCATCTGGCGTCATAAACTCCAAATCGTGCCATCACTCAGTATCACTCATAATGCTCGGAGGACTAAAGATGCTTG
>ERZ773180.1517-NODE-1517-length-11436-cov-21.116861_pt1 | contig 11436 bp, 6 predicted proteins | sample MGYA00511080_ERZ773180 | MGnify/ENA primary metagenome ERZ773180 (study PRJEB29015, sample SAMEA2738175) | human oral metagenome | biome: human oral; feature: human-associated habitat; material: saliva | place: China | collected 2178 ...
GGGAGATGTTGGTGCTAGAAGCGCTGGACAGCTCCTTCTTAGCCTGCTCAGCTGCTTCCTGCAGACGCTGCAGAGCAATCTTGTCCTTGGACAGGTCAGCGCCGGTGTTTGCCTTCACCTGTGCGAGCAGCCACTCGACGATGCGCTGGTCCCAGTCGTCACCACCGAGGCGGTTGTCACCGCTGGTTGCGCGAACCTGAATGGTGGAGAAGCCGTCGTCGTCCTTGCCGACTTCCAGCAGGGAGACGTCGAAGGTACCGCCACCGAGGTCGAAGACCAGGATGAGCTCGTCTTCCTTACCCTTGTCCAGGCCGTATGCCAGTGCTGCGGCGGTGGGCTCGTTGACGATACGCAGGACGTTCAGGCCTGCAATCTCGCCGGCTTCCTTGGTTGCCTGACGCTCAGCGTCGTTGAAGTATGCCGGGACGGTGATGACAGCGTCGGTGACGGTGTCATTCAGGAATGCCTCTGCGTCACCCTTCAGCTTCATGAGGATACGAGCGGAGATTTCCTGCGGGGTGTACTTCTTGCCGTCAATCTCGGTGGTCCAGTCAGTGCCCATGTGGCGCTTGACGGAGGAGATGGTGCGGTCGACGTTGGTCACTGCCTGACGCTTTGCGACGCTACCGACCAGAACCTCGCCGTCCTTGGAGAATGCGACGACGGAGGGGGTGGTGCGGGTGCCCTCTGCGTTAGCGATGACGACCGGGTCGCCACCTTCCAGTGCTGCTACGACCGAGTTGGTGGTACCGAGGTCAATACCTACTGCACGTGCCATATGTTTATTCACTCCTTGTGATCAGTGCCCCGCTTCTTCTAATGCGAGGCGGGTTAGTTTGAAAGTTTTGGAGGCGGTCGGTGCTGCGCGTACCGCTCCGTGTGGAGTGGTCTGCGCGGCTCCTTGAGCCTCATGTACTCAAGTATGCACCCTCTCAGAGGGCGTGTCAATAGGGTTGAGCGAACTTTACTCAACTTTTTTGTGTGGAGTGGCGTGAGGGGTGGGTTTTTTAGGGTTCTGGGGCGGCGTTTTGCGGGTGAAATCGGGGCGGCGGCGAGGCGCGAATAGGCGGTTTTGCCGCGGAATTCCGGGGTTTTTGGGTGGCGCGAGGGTGCGTCGAGGCGATTCAGCGCACGGCGGACACTGCCGGGCGGTCGGGGCGAAAAAATTTTTAAAAATTTTTTAGAAAGGGGCGGAAAACCCGAAAATTGGGGTGCGGGAGGTGCCGGGAGGTGGTGCAGGGGCACCTTATATAGGGTGTGCGGGGCGATTTTTAGGCGCGATTTTTAAATCTGGAGGCTAGGCCCCTAGCAGCGTTGCTAGGGGTGCAGTGAGACATCAGAGGTTCATTCCTCTTATATAGGGGGACTGTTTGCAAGCTCCATCACTCACCTTGCGAAGGTATCTCCGCTTGTCCGACCCGCAATTCCCCAACCCTCACCTGTGGCTTGAAGCTACCCGCCTGCCGTATCCTGGTTACGACCATATCCTCTCAAAGCAGATAGGAGACTTTCGTGCCACCCACCAACGGTAGCAATCGCCAAGAAACACCCAAATCACCGAATTTCCCAAGATTCAGCCTACTTTTTATTTTAATAATTATTAGCCTTCTGGTCGCCCCATCTTTCCGTACGGATAACATTTTTAATATATGCGTTTTCTTTGCGACATTCACAACCCTCATATATGCACTAACTGATTTAATTATCTACTTGTCAAAAGAGCCTCCCCATCCTACCACCCTTCACATAAACTCCGTAGAAAAGGGAAATAAAAAAACTACCAAGAACTTCCTGTCCACCGCAGTAAAAAAAGCGGTTCACCATATACAGCAGTGCAGAGTTGCAGTCTCGCGAGTTATGCGCTCAATATTTCGAAATAAATGGCTCATAGGGATATTTGCAATAGCCCTATCCTTCCCTGCCTCTTTAACACTTACAGAACATTGGAAAGAGATAGCAGGCAAAATAACCGCAGTACTTGAATTTTTTATAATTGAGAACAAGTCACTCGGAATTTCAATATTGATAACATTCATAGTTGCCCTAATAATATTTCACAAAAAGATTATTACAACTTTCCAGAAATTTATTTCCGGTTTAACAAGTAAATATTTCATATTCACGTTGGCCACCCTTGCAATTATTGGTGCATCATCAGCCTTATTAATACCAAGCTATACAAGTTGGTTTAGAGAGCCCGGATATACCAGTGCACAGCAAGATAGCGCCAAAGAAACCCTAGAAAAGGTGCAGGAAACTCCCGCTCCTACAGCCTCACCTACCGGTAATAAGGCAGCAGAAGTAGAACAAAAATCAACTTCCGATTTAAGACTTCACCTTCTATATGTCACTGGTGGTATTATTGCTATCCTTGGCCTCATCGAAACAAACCGCAAGAATAGCCAGGATCATATTCGTCAAGTTCATGCAGCCCGCCGCGACCGCTATATCGAAGCAGTCGATAAACTATCTAGCAAGCAGGCATCTGTTCGCCTTGGTGGAGTATACGCGCTCTTCGGCCTCATCGATGAATGGCTAGATGACGATAACATCGATGAAGAAACTCGACTCAAGGAGGGGCAGGTTATTGTCAATAACCTCTGCTCCTACGTCCGTTCCCCGTTTATCCTTGCAGAAAAACGAGAGACTATCGAAGCAGTCACAAGCCCTTATGTTTATTCCGGAAATCTAAACAAGGACAAGGCAAAGCTTCGTGAAGAACAGGATATACGCCGAGCTATTTTTATTGAAATGAGTAAACGTTGCAGCGCCGCAAAGCGCAAGAAAGGCAGTGTAGCCGCCGTTTCCAACACCTGGAGTAAATTCAATTTTGATTTCACCCGGGCTCCAATTTTCTACCCTTTGAATAACCTCGCCATTGAACAAGCTCAATTCAGCTCTGCCCAATTCTACGGTGGAGCAAACTTCCAGGATACGGCGTTCATCGGAAACACATACTTCGAGGACGCGGAGTTCACCGGATATGCAAACTTCATGGGCGCGGATTTCACCGGAAACACATACTTCGAGGACGCGGAGTTCACCGGAAACGCAAGCTTCATGGGCACGGATTTCACCGGAGACGCACACTTCTGGAGTACGAAGTTCATCGGAAACGCACACTTCGGGGGCGCGGTGTTTGCCGGAGACGCAAACTTCTTGCGTACGGAGTTCACCAGAAACGCACACTTCGAGCTCACGGAGTTCACCGGAAAGGCAAACTTTCTGGAGACGACGTTCACCGGATATGCAAACTTCCTGGAGGCGACGTTCACCGGCCCCACAAGCTTCAAACACGCAGATTTCAAACGGTATCCACCCATATTTGCAGATGTCAACAAATTTGCTCAGTTCTCTGCACAGGTGGGTCAGAAGGACTACGTTTTCTTCTCAGTCAAGCAGGGTAGCTGGCCTATCGTTCCTGGAATAGCTACGCTCGACGGCAAACCATTGATAATCCCCCTCGGGGCCGTACTTTTCGATCCCGATTCAGGCCGTATAAGTAAGCGTGCAAAGTGAATAGGAAATTCTGAAGGAAAACGGGAAAAGACCTCCGGATAAATCCTATTAGAAATAGTCCCGTCTGCACCTCTCGTGCAGGCGGGGCTTCTTCTTTTGCCCAGCGCGAGCGCGCCAGGGCGGGGTACTCCCCTATGCTGGTTATAAGCCAGCACTGGAGCAGGAAGGGCACACCGCTATGAACCTCAACAAACTCTTAACCGCGCTACGGCAACGCAAAAACACCCCGGCACGCAACCAGCAGGCCGGGCGGCATGAACGCTACACACAGGCCCTCGAACAATTCCTCGACGGACAACCCGCCACACGCCTCGGCGGGGCGTACACGCTCGCAAGCCTCATCGACGAGTGGCTCACCGACGTATCCCTCCCCGAACAGGTACGCCGCGAAGAAGCCCAAGCCATCGTCGACGCGCTGACCGGGTGCATCCGCACGCCCTACCCCCTCGCGCAGAAACGGCAGGTTCTAGAAGCAGATGAGGCCCCCGAAGGGTACGAAGGCGACTTTACGCGCGATCAGGAGGCACTACGCGAAGAGCAGCTAGTGCGCCACACAGTCTTCATGGAGTTCAGCCGCCGCCTCGCCGCAGTCTCCGAAAGCAGCAAGGCAGGCCATAAGAAGAGCCAGCGCACGCTACCACCAATATCACCCATGTGGGCTGATTTGCGCTTCGACTTTGGCGGCGCACCCATCTTCTACCCGCTACGGCAGCTGCACTTTCAGAACGCCGATTTCGCCTCCGCAACCTTCTACGGCCCGGCAGATTTCTTCGGCGCCACCTTCCACGGTGACACCAGCTTCTCCGCAGCACAGTTCACCGCTGACACATCCTTCCAGGGCACGAACTTCACCGACTGGGTGGGGTTCAGCACAGCACACTTCGCGGGCGCGGCAGAGTTCAGCCGGGCACGCTTTGCGGACGCGGCAAGCTTCGCAACCGTAACCTTCACCGGCGAGGTCGACTTCTCAGATGCGGTCTTCTCGGCTGCGGCTGACTTCGCGGTAGCCTCCTTCGAGTCCGACGCCAACTTTTCACGCTTGAACACCGCAGGCATAGTCAGCTTCGCGGCGGTCACCTTTGACGGAAAGGCAGTGTTCACCGCCTCCACGTTCCACGATGAAGCGCACTTCGCCGCGTCGGTCTTCAACCGCCCGGCGGTGTTCTCTAAGTCGCTGTTCGGCGGGGTCGCGCGCTTTGCCGGTATAGTGACCAAGCAGTCCGCAATGTTCAGCAACGTACGCTTTGCGAGCGCGGCGGACTTTAGCGGGGCGTCCTTCACGCAGTACGAGGATTTTGGTGGGGCGCGGTTCGACGGCGACGCCACGTTCAGCCGGGCGTCTTTTATTGCGCTTCCGAGGACGCGCTATGAGATGGACTTCCCGCAGCACGCGAACTTCGGTAACGCGGCCTTCGCGCAGGATGCCGACTTTAGTGAGGCGACGTTCATGGCGCATGTCGGCTTCTACAAGGCGACGTTCGCGCGGGAGGTGAGCTTCAACGGGGCGAGCTTTGAGGGCGCCTACTTCGCGGATGCGACGTTCGGTCAAAAGGCGGATTTCAGGCAGACTAGCTTCGCGTACGTTGAGCCGTCCTTTGAGGCTTTGGAGAGGCGGCTGCAGAGGGCACGGTTCTCGGCCCAGGCGGATCCGCAGGATTACCTGTTCGAGGCGCGCTCGGAGAGCCCGCATGGCTTCAGCTGCGGCGAGGCACAGCTTCTTAATAGAACGTTCATTCTCCCTGTTGGTGCGGTGCTGTACGACCCGGATTCCTGGGACGAAGAGCAGCAGGAGTACACCCGCGTTAGTGAGCCCGCAAAATAACACCTAGCTCTCCCCCGCCGTCGGGGAAGCTCCCCCCCCCCCACATAGACCCCGCCCGTGCATCCGGCGCTGACGGGGTCTTTGCTTGTGACCAGTGACAGCCCAAGCCCAGCCACTTTTACACTATGCTGAGTATGACCCGTTCCTTTCAACGATGACAGGAGAACCATATGCATCTCGCGCCCAGCACCGCGTGGGCTTGGCTGATAGCTTGCGCAGTCGTCATTCTGCTTTTCCCGCTCGCCGCGCAGTTCGGCAACCTCAAGGGGAAGCTGTCGAGCTTCCACACATGGGTTTGGGCTATCGCACTCTTGGGCATTGTCACGGCGGGTTTTATGCCTTTCATCTTTGATCCTGGCATCACCCATTTTGAGGTTCAGCCGTTCATTTTCTTCATTACCGGTACCCTGCTGGGCGTTCTCTTTCTTGGGGAGTTCCACCGCATGAACGCCCAGAAAAAGCTGAAACACCCCCAGCGGGTGCATGCCGAGCGCCGTACCCGTTACAGCAAGGCAGTTGAGCAGCTGGCGTATCCGAACCCGGCAGTCCGTGCGAGTGCCATCAGCGCTCTTGCGGGTCTGGTGGATGAGTGGCTCGCTGACGAGCAGCTCAGCGTTGAGGCGCGGCAGAAGGAGGGGCAGGTCATCGTCAATGCCCTCTGCGCTTATGTTCGTTCGCCGTTCTCGCGGGCGTTCAAGGCAGAATCTTTTGAATCCGATGCGCCGCCCGCTAACTATGCGGGTGATTTCGCTACGGATCTTGCGGCTTTTCGTGGTGAGCAGGATGTTCGCCGTAGCATCTTCGTTGAGATGAGTAAGCGCAGCAGCACCCTTGCTGAAAATGAGAAGGGTGAGGTGGCTGTTGTCCCCGGCGCGTGGAGCGGCTTTGAGTTCGATTTCAGCCGAGCTGTCGTCTTCTACCCTCTCGACGGTCTGACTTTTGAGAACGCCGATTTCTCTGCGGCAAGATTCTGCAACGGTTCAGATTTCAGCGGGGCTACTTTTGTGGGCGACGCGAACTTTACCCGGGCGGTCTTTAACCAGGATGCGCGTTTTAGCGACGTAACTTTCATGGGTGCGGCTGACTTTAGTAACGCGCGCTTTGCTGGTGATGCGTTCTTCCGCTGGGTAGCTTTCAACTCTAATGCCGACTTTCGCGAGGCTTCTTTTGGAGGGGACGCTGACTTCCACGATACTGCGTTTGCGGCGGATGCGGGCTTTAGCGGCGCTTCCTTTGAGGGGAACGCTGGGTTCTTTAGGTCGTCTTTTGGCGGTAATGCGAGCTTCTTCAGGACCGATTTTGCGGGGACTACAGAGTTCCGTGAGGCGGTCTTTGAGGGGCATGCCGGGTTTAACGCGGCAACCTTCTACGGCGATGCGCACTTTAGCCGGGCTACGTTTGAGGGGCTCGCTGGGTTACGTGATGTGACTTTTAAGGCGGGCGCGGAGTTCTACGGTGCGTCCTTTGTGCAGACTGCAGATTTCTGCGATTCGTCTTTTGTGAAGAGCCCGCCGCTCTTCGTTGTTGAGGATGCTGACTCGGGCGAGATGCGCCGGGCTCGGTTCGCTACGCTGTCTGCTGGTCAGGAGGCGCATAACTTCGCGGTGTACGAGGGCAGCCAGCCTATCCCGCTGGGTGCAGCCGGGCTGAACGGCGTGGGCTATCGTATCCCGGTCGGTACGGTGCTCTCCGATCCGTTTTCTTGGGATGAACGGCAGAAAGAATACACGCGCGTCAGTGAGCCCGCGCAGTAACTATGTGAAGGCCCCGCCACGTTGATTGTGTGGTGGGGCCTTTGCGCGTCTGGTGGCCGTTGCCGAGCAGCTGCATCGAAAAATAACGGTGCGAAAAACCCCGCTTGAGCGAGTAGGCTCTAGCGGGGTTTTTCGAATCTTATCTACCCGGATTCGTTTATCGCTTTCTGATGGAATTACGCCATGCCTGAGATAAATAAAACATAAATTGGGTAGCAAAAATCAGCGGAATGTGTGTCATCTGCTAAAATCAGCAGTGACAACGCAATTCCGCGTTGCCTCCAATTAATAAATTAATTAGAGAGGAGGGGAACTCCTATGGCCAAGAAATTTTGGCTCATTATCGAGCGCGGTAGCTATCTGGCTACCTTGTTCGTCGGTCTCGTAGAGATTTCTGAGTTTGTGATTTCACATCTCTACTAGACCCGTATGAGTGGGGCTACTAGCAATGTTGGCGCATCGCTAGTGGCTCCACTTTTATTTTACTGTCATTGTACATAAGGACATTCCCTGTACATATGACCGTATACCTAATAATGTAGCGCATTTCTTAAGACATAACAACACGACAATACTAATTACGCCGCTATTGTCTCCGTCGCAAGGAACAATATCGCCTATTTTTGAAGGTTCTCATACCTGCTTCGTCTGCCGCGGACAGCAAAAGCATCGCCTGTGCATCTCATACTGGCGAAGTTCTCGTGATGACCGGGCGCACCTCACGGCGAGCAGCTTTACCCTATGCTGGAAGGTAAACGTTCCTATCAGAGAGGACAGGAGAACCTAGTGCCCAGCAATAACGCATCATCCGCTCCAGAGAACCCAGTAACCCCGAAAGCTCAGGAGAATCCTTGGTATATCCGGCACTTTATTAAGCTCCTCATTGGCTTTGGCCTGGGCGGCGGTGCGATTGCACTCGTTCTGCCTTGGATTCTCTGGTTACACTGCGGCATGAGCTCGGGCAGTTCAGATCAGCTGCGTCTGCATCTGTTGTACGTCACTGGCGGTATTATTGCGGTTCTGACTCTTCTGCAGACGAATTGGAAGAACCAGGGCGACCGCCTCAAAATTGACGCGGACATCAAGAAGAATGAGCAGGACGCGGAGAAAAACGAACGCGACCATATCCGCCAGGTTCACACTGAACGCCGAAGCCGCTATACCAAGGCTGTCGAGCAGCTAGCTGAGGAGAAAGCGACTGTCCGTCTGGGTGGTATCTATACTCTCGTGGGCCTCGTTGATGAATGGCTCGCCGATGGCACTCTCATTCCCGAAGAACGACAGAAAGAAGGGCAGGTTATTATCAATAACCTCTGCTCTTACATTCGTTCGCCCTTTCCTCTGGCGTTAAAAGCAGAGATGTTTGAGGGCGATTCAGAGCCTGATAACTATGAAGGAGACTTCTCCAAAGACCGGACAGCATTTCGCGAAGAACAGGATGTACGCCGCACTATCTTCGTTGAAATGAGCAAACGTAGTAGCGAGGCTATTTTGGATGATTATGGCAAGTTAATCGAAATTATTCCAGGAACGTGGAGTAATTTTGATGTCAACTTCAGCCGAGCACCAGTCTTTTATCCCCTCAATAACCTCACAATTGAGAAAGCTGATTTCTCGGGGACAAAGTTCTACACTGACGCAAAGTTCTTTAATTCAGATTTCATCGGGATTGCAAACTTCAACGAAGCGGTATTCACCAACACCGTAGACTTCAGCACAACTGCCTTTACCGATACCGTACATTTCAACGAGACAATATTCGCCAACGCCGCAGAGTTCAACGGGGCTATTTTCACCGGCGATGCGTTTTTTGCGGGGGCGACATTCACTAAAAATGCGGATTTCGGGTCGTCAAGCTTCAATCGCTCTGAGCCAATCTTCGCTATATCTATGTCAGATATAGGATTGTGGAGAGCTCGGTTCTCTGCACATGCAGATTCGAAAGATTACATATTTGAGACTTATCCCAAGAGTACTCATAGCTTCGACTGCGGCACGGCTGAACTTCTCAACAAAACATTCATTCTCCCTCTCGACGCCGTACTGTACGACCCTGATTCCTGGGACGAAGAGAAACAGGACTACACCCGCCTCAGTGAACCTGCGCAGTAATATCCCGAAGGCCCCGCCACGTTGAATATGTGGTGAGGTCTTTGTGCATGACCGTTAGAAGCGCAGGATAGGCAGCTTTGCACTATGCTGAGAGGTAACCGTTCCTCTCAATGAAGACAGGAGATTGTCTTGGCAAACAATGAGACCCCGCTAGAAGAGCCACCTTATATTCGTCATTTCTCCCTGATACTCATCTTCCTCGGGTGCCTTGGAGGCTTCCTGGCACTTACAGTTCCTCTATGGAAGTCTTTATCCAACATTCCTGTCGTGGGCCCCGTTCTGGGTTTCTTAAGTCTGCTTATCCCGGCTAGCGACGCTGACAATAAGTACCCTGAAAGCAAAGCAATTGCGGATCTTCGTCTACACATTCTCTACATAACTGGCGGCATCATCGCCATCTTGACTCTTTTGCAGACCAGTTGGAAGAACCAGGTCGACCGTCGCAAGGTCGAGGCTGATATTCAAAAGAATGAACAGGATGCAAAGAACGAGGCTGCAAAACGTGAACAAGATGCCGTCAAGAGCGAACGTGACCATACCCGCCAGGTACATGCTGAACGACGCAGCCGTTATACCACGGCTGTAGAGCAGCTGGCTAGTGAAAAAGCAGCCGTCCGTCTGGGTGGCATCTATACTCTCACCGGGTTGGTGGATGAATGGCTTGCAGACGATAGCCTCAAACCTAAAAAACGGCGGAAAGAGGGGCAGGTTATTATCAATAGCCTCTGCTCCTATATCCGTTCGCCCTTCCCTCTGGCAGAGAAACGCGAAGTTTTAGAAAAAGACCAAGCCCCAGATGACTACGACGGCAACTTCGCCGCAGAGCGGGCACAGCTTCTTGAAGAGCAGGACGTAAGACGCACTATATTCATTGAAATGAGCAAGTGCGGCAGCACCCTTGTCAAAGAGAAGAAGGGCAAGGTGACCATCACCTCCAGCGTACGGACCTCCAGCGTACGGAGCACCTTTGGGTTCGACTTCAGCAGGGCCCCCATTTTCTACCCTTTGAACAACCTCAGCATTGTAAAAGGCAATTTTGCCTCCACCCGATTCTACGGTGGAGCAGATTTCCAGGATACGGAGTTCACCGGAGACGCAAACTTCGAGGGCGCGGAGTTCACCGGAGACGCAAACTTCCTGGATGCGAAGTTCACCAGAGGCGCAAACTTCGGGGGTGTGAAGTTCAATGGAAACGCTGACTTCTTGGGTGTAAAGTTCACCGAAGAGGCAGATTTCGGGTGTGCTAAGTTCACCGGAGACGCAGACTTCAGTGAGGCGGAGTTCACCAAAGATGCAGACTTCGGGGGCGCTAAGTTCACCAGAGGCGCAGACTTCATGAACGCGGAGTTCGCCAGAAACGCGCACTTCCTGGGTGCGGATTTCTCCGGCAACACAAGCTTCGATTGCGCATATTTCGAAAAGTATGCACCCTCATTTGCAGATGCCTACCTCTCTGCCCGGTTCTCTGCACAGAAGGATCAGCAGGACTACGTTTTCTCAGTCAGCCGAGGTAGCAAACCTATCAAATGTGGAACAGCTACACTCGGCGGCAAGTCATTTGAAATCCCCCTCGGAGCAGCACTCTTCGACCCGGAGCCCTGGGACGAAGAGGAACAGGACTAAACGCGCCTGAGTGAGCCCGCGCAGTAATAACCAGAGGCCCCGCCGCATGAATGAACTGCCTCCCGTTTCTTGGACACCAAAACTAAAGTCCAAGAAACGGGAGGCTTTTCATGTCTATGAATCTGGGAATGAGACATAATCGTTTGCTTCGGAAACAGGCAGTGCAAATGTTTGAGAAGGGATGTGGCTATCGTCTGACCGCCAGGAGGCTTGGTGTGCCTGCCGCGACTGTGAGAGAGTGGCAGAAGATGTACCGCGTAATCGGGAGGGACGGGTTTCTTGCCATGGGAGTAAAGCAGGCCAGATACGACTATGAGACCAAGGTCGCCGCAGCGAAGGCCGTGGTTGATGGTGGGATGAGTAAACCTGAGGCGATGGTGCGTTTCGGTATTGCAAGTGTGACACCGTTGAAGCAGTGGTGCAGGCTGTACCGTGAGGGCGGCGCGCAGGCGCTTAAGCCTAAGCCCAAGGGCAGGCCGAAAGGGTCGGGGCGGGCGGTGCCACCAACGCGTGAGGAGGAACTTGCCGAGCGTGTGCGCAAGCTTGAGGCGCAGGTGGCGTACCTAAAAAAATCGATTGCCCTGAAGGCGCACAGGCGCTCCCAAA
>ERZ773180.1521-NODE-1521-length-11414-cov-3.129941_pt1 | contig 11414 bp, 8 predicted proteins | sample MGYA00511080_ERZ773180 | MGnify/ENA primary metagenome ERZ773180 (study PRJEB29015, sample SAMEA2738175) | human oral metagenome | biome: human oral; feature: human-associated habitat; material: saliva | place: China | collected 2178 ...
CCGTATCCGTGTGCAGTTCGGACGTTAATACCGTATACGGAAGCGGTACCAAAAAAAGGGATGATTTAATACTGGGGCACGAGTCGGTAGCCGAGGTCTTTGAAGTAGGTAAAAAGGTAAGAGATTTCAAAAAAGGCGATCTTGTGGCAGTTCCTGCCATGACACCGGATTGGCGTGATAAGGCAATACAGGAAGGCAACTTCCTTCATGCTAAGAGACCGTTTTCATCCAATGCTCTGGGAAGGACCTTAGACGGAGTATTTGCGGAATATTTTAAGATAGACGATGCCGATATGAACCTTGCAAGTATAGAAGAGGGCATAGACATAGAAGATGCTCTTATGTGTGTGGATATGGTGACTACAGGTTTTAGCGGTGTGGAAAGCGCCGATATAAAATTCGGAGACAGTGTGGTAGTGATAGGTATAGGAGCAGTGGGGCTTATGGCTATACAGGCGGCAGCTCTAAGGGGTGCGGCAAGGATCATAGCTATAGGCAGCAGGAAAGCAAGTATAAAATTGGCTAAAAAATACGGTGCCGCAGAGATACTTGATTACAAAGCGGGAGAGGCTTCGCTAAAGGAATACATACTTAATACCACACAGGGGCTTGGAGTAGATGCGGTAATTATATGCGGAGGGACAGATGAAAGCTTTGCCTTTGCAATAGATATAGTAAAGGCAGGGTAGTAAACCTAAAGCACTTCCCCGGAGACGATCCCATACCCATACCGAAATTCTCCGCCGGCAGAGGTATGTCCGGAAAGAGCATATACATGGAGCTTGGAGCCGGAGGAAGAGTAAGAATGGAAAGATTGTTGAATCTTGTAAAATATAATAGGATCAGTCCTAAGGATCTGGTCACACACAGGTTTTACGGACTGGACAATATAGATAAGGCTTTGGAACTTATGAGGGTAAAGCCTAAGGACTTGATAAAAACGGCATTATATCTTTAGCATAGGCAAAAAGTGCGGGTCTTGTATATCATCAGAGAATACGGATCTCCCGGACTAAGGGCGTATATTGCCGATCGAAATATACACAATATAAAGAAATGAGACTGTTATGAAAACTATAAGCATAGTGATTCCGTGTTACAATGAGGAAGAGAATGTTGAAGCCCTCTATGAGGAGATAAAAAGAATATTTAAGGAGTATTTGAGCTCGTACAAATATGAACTCATATATATAGACAATGATTCCGGGGATAAAACAAGAGATATCATAAGAACTTTATGCGCAAAGGATAAGGGTGTAAAGGCTATATTTAATGCGAGGAATTTCGGACAATTTAATTCTCCCTACTACGCTATGATAAACTCTACCGGAGATGCGACCATGCTTATGGCAGCGGACTTTCAAGATCCGCCTTCTATGATAGTGAAATTCGTAAAGGCGTGGGAAGAGGGATACAAGATAGCCATAGGTATAAAAAGCAGCAGCAAGGAATCTGCGATCATGTATCACCTGAGGGGACTTTATTACAAGCTTATCAAGAAGTTTTCCGATGTGGAGCAAATAGAACATTTTACGGGATTCGGATTGTATGACAAGGCATTTATAGAGGTTTTAAGAAATCTTGACGATCCGACTCCCTTTTTGCGTGGTATAGTGGCGGAACTGGGATTCAGACGTTGCGAGATAGAGTATGAACAGCCCAAAAGAAGGGCGGGCATTACAAGCAATAACTTTTACAGACTATATGATGCTGCCATGCTCTCTGTGACCTCCTACACCAAATTCGGACTTAGAATGGCTACTTTCATAGGAGGCTTCTGTTCTTTTGCAAGTATGCTCATAGCAATAGTTTACCTGATACTTAAACTGATATATTGGGACAGGTTTCCGGCAGGTACCGCTCCTATGCTTATAGGCATGCTTTTTTTGGGCTCCATACAAATATTCTTTATAGGAATAATTGGGGAATATATACTCAGTATAAGTCAAAGGATCATGAAACGACCGCTGGTAGTCGAAGATGAAAGAATCAATTGGGAAATAGATAAAGAGGTGTAGCCTGATATGAAGATAAAAATTGACAGTATAAAATTAAGAGACGGCGTACTTAATGTACACGGTTGGGCTATAGGAAAGAGCAAAGACAGTTCCATAGATTACAAACTGCTCGGTGAGGATAAAAAAAGCCTTGATATAGAGCTTGTAAAAAGAAGAAGAGATGATGTAAGTCATATATATTTCGGGGAAATATCTGAAAAAGACTTTGGGTTTGATATCAATTTTGATTATGATGCAAATAAAAGATACCTGCTTATTATAAGTGCCGACAATAAAGAAAGAAAGATAGTCTTAGATGAAAAAAGCATAGAGAAGTATCAAAGCAGCAAATTCAGAAGACTTGAGAAAATAAAAGATCTGTGCAATCCGGAAACTGTAAAGGTGGCATTTTCATTTTTGAAAAAACACGGCTTAAAGGCTATGCTTCATAAGTCTGTAGCAAAGCTTAAAGGACTGGATGACGATTATATATATAACGAATGGTTTGAAAAGACAAAACCTTCAAAAGAAGATCTGGAAAAACAAAAGGAACACAAGTTCGAAACGAGTCCTAAGATATCAATAGTCGTACCGCTTTATAAGACGGATGATAATTTATTAAAAGAACTGATAGAAAGTGTATTGGCTCAGACCTATCAAAATTTTGAACTTTGCTTTGCGGACGGAAGTCCCGAGGGATCGGATAAGGAAGAGATACTTAAAGCCTATTCGCAAAAAGACAAGAGAATAGTATACAAGATCCTTGGAGAAAACCTCGGTATAGCGGATAATACCAATGAAGCTTTAAAACTTGCCACCGGAGATCATATAGCATTTTGCGATCATGATGATATAATTCCCGAATATGCACTTTATGAGGTGGTCAAGGCGATAAATGAATATCCGGATGCGGACTTTATATACTCTGATGAAGATAAGATAGATATAACCGGGAAGACAGTTTTCGAACCGCAATTTAAGCCGGATTTTAATAAGGATATGCTAAGGAGCGTCAATTACATCTGCCATCTTTTAGTAGTAAAAAAAGATCTGGCGGATAAACTCGGAGGCTTTGATAAGGCGTATGACGGAGCTCAGGACTATGATTTTATACTTAGGGCAAGTGAGCAGGCTAAAAGGATAGTTCATATACCCAAGGTACTTTATCACTGGCGCTGCCACATGAATTCAACGGCAAGCAACCCTGAGAGTAAACTCTACGCTTTCGAGGCGGGTGAGAGGGCGATAAAGGCACATTTACAAAGAACCGAGCCCGGTCTTAGTATAGAAACTATAGAAAAGGGAATAGACTACGGAATATACCATACAAAATTCAATATAAAAGAAGAACTTATCTCCGTGATCATACCGAACAAAGACCATAGCGCAGACCTGGATAAGGCTTTAAGGTCGCTTTTAGCCGGAACATATAAGAATCTGGAAATAATAATAGTGGAAAATAACTCTACCGAGAAGGCAACATTTACCTATTATGAAAATATACAAAAAGAATTTGCCAATATTAGGGTGGTAACATGGGAGAGAGAATTTAATTATTCAGCCATCAATAACTTCGGTGTAAAGTATGCAAAGGGAGAATACCTTTTATTCTTAAATAATGACGTGGAACTTAAAAATCCGGACTCTATTAAAGAAATGGTATACTTTATGCAAAGAGAAGATGTGGGTATATGCGGTTGCAGGCTTCTTTATGATGACGATACCATACAGCATGCGGGAGTTGTGATAGGATTCGGAGGAATAGCCGGACATACTTTCATAGGACTTCATGAAACTCAAAACAGCTATTGTCACAGGGCTATGATAGCACAGGATTATTCTGCGGTAACGGCTGCCTGTATGATGAGTAAGAAAAGCATTTTTGAAAGCGTCGGAGGATTCAGTGAAGAACTGGCGGTAGCATTCAACGATATCGACTATTGTATGAAGGTAAGAGCATTAGGTAAACTGGTGGTATATACACCTTATGCGGTACTTTACCATTATGAATCAAAGTCCAGGGGGCTTGAGGATACTCCGGAAAAGGTGGAAAGATTTAACAAAGAGATAGCTACTTTTATGAAAAAATGGGGCGATATACTTGAAAAAGGAGATCCTTATTACAATCCTAACCTTACACTTAGGAAGTCTGACTTTGCACTCAGGGATCTTTTAAAGGAAAAGATAGGAGAACCATATCATATAGAGGGGATAGAAAAATACATGTAATATTTTTCAAGGTAGAATTATGGAAGTAACGGTTCTTATACCCAATTACAACGGACTTAAGTTTTTATATGACTGTATAGACTGTCTGAAAAAGCAGAGTACTAAAGATTTCAGGATACTGGTAGTGGATAATGCTTCTTCGGACAAAAGTGTTGAATGGCTTAAGGAAAACAATATAGACACATTGGTACTGGATAAAAACTATGGTTTTGCCGGCGGAGTCAATGCCGGTATAAAAGAAGTGGATACAGCCTACACCATACTGCTTAATAATGATACCAAGGCTGATATATACTACGTTGAAAACCTGCTTAAGTCGATCAAAGCGGGGAAAAAAACATTCTCCGTAAGTCCTTTGATGATACAGGCACAGGATAACAGTCTGGTAGATGATGCCGGTGACGGACTTTGTATCATAGGATTTGCATACCAGATAGGTGTGGGCGAGACGGTTAAAAGATACAATAAAAAGAAGAAGGTCTTTGCGGCTTGTGCCGGAGCCGCAATATATGACACAGCCTTACTTAAGGAATTCGGGGCATTTGATGAGGCGCATTTTGCTTATCTTGAAGATGTGGATCTTGGGTACAGGGCAAGACTCTACGGTTACGATAACCTGTATGAGCCGAGCGCCAGGGTCATACATATAGGAAGTGCCACATCGGGATCCAAATATAATGATTTCAAGGTGAAACTTGCGGCAAGGAATAACATTTATCTGCATTACAAAAACCAGCCCTTGCCTCAGCTTATCATCAATGCACTGCCAATCGCACTCGGAATGTTTATAAAACTTTTATTCTTTGCCAAAAAGGGTTTTGCAAAAGCCTATACCGAGGGAATAAAAGAAGGCTTTGCAAGCTACAAAAGATGTAAAAGAGTTGATTTTAAAAAAGTGAAATTAAGTACCTTGATTATTATTGAATTTGAGCTTATTATTAATATGTTTAAATTCGTGTTGCACTTTATAAAAAGAAGAATAGACAGACTGCGTTAGTCTTTTGATAAACTAAAAATAAGATATACATGAATCATATAGATGCTTGCAACGAGCTTTGCTCTGTATATGGGATCTATATCGGGACAGTTGTGTGAATAGTGTATGAATTTTTAATAAACTTGTACAGCATATACATTTTAACTTTAATTAAATCGTAAATATAAAAATAATAAAATCATGTATAATCTTCGTGGAGAGTTTTAGATGATAAAATCTAATCAAAGAAAATTTAACAGAATACAAATGTTGCTGGATGCCTTGGCTATAGTACTCAGTTACGTTATGGCATGGTATTTTATGTTCGGTTCCAAGAAAAGTGCCTCGTTACTTTCTCCGGGCGGATATATGTCGGCACTTATTGTAATAGTACCTCTTTATTTGTTGTTGTATGATATGTTCGGCTATTATATGCCAAAGCGTGTGTCGGGGATAATTACCGAGATCGGTAATATTGTCAAGGCAAATACCATAGGAGTGCTGCTTATTACCCTGGTTCTCTTTTTCGGTTCCAAAAACCAGTATTTATATCACTTTTCAAGAATGTTGGTATTTATATTTTATTGTCATACTATTATAATAGAGAGCCTGGAGCGAATTATTATAAGGTATGCCTTAAGAAATATGAGGGCTGTAGGTTATAACCAAAAGCATATGATTCTTTTAGGTTACAGCAGGGCAGCGGAAAGTTATATAGACAGAGTCCTTGCCAATCCGCAATTCGGTTATAACATAAGAGGCATATTGGACGACCGCAAAGAATGGGGTTTTTCTTATAAAGGGATCAAGGTCATAGGTAAGCTTGATAATCTTGAGGATATACTTGAGATGAATATACTTGATGAGATCGCCATAACTTTAAGCATCAACAACTACGATCGCCTTGAATCACTGGTGAAAAGCTGTGAAAAGTCGGGAGTTCATACCAAATTCATCCCCGATTATAATCATATCATACCTACCATTCCTCATATAGAGGATCTTGACGGATTGGCGGTCATCAATATAAGATATGTACCGCTTACAAGACTGTATAATGCCTTTATAAAAAGGATAGTAGATATAATAGGAGCATTGCTCGGTATAATAGTTTTTTCTCCTATTATGCTTGTGGTGGCGATAATAATAAAGCTTACAAGTAAGGGACCTATTATTTTCTCGCAGGAGAGGGTGGGGCTTCATAACAGGGCTTTTAAGATGTATAAATTCAGATCTATGAAGCAACAGGCTCCGCAGGCTGAAAAAACGGCGTGGACTACTCCGCACGATCCGAGAGTTACCGGCATAGGTAAGTTTATAAGAAAGACCAGCATAGACGAAACTCCTCAGTTCTTTAATATACTTAAAGGAGATATGAGCCTTATAGGTCCAAGGCCCGAAAGACCGTATTATGTGGAGAAGTTTAAGGAAGAGATACCTCAATACATGATAAAGCATCAGGTAAGACCGGGTCTTACGGGCTGGGCTCAGGTAAACGGTTACAGAGGGGATACATCCATAGAAAAAAGGATAGAATATGACCTGTATTACATAGAAAACTGGACTATAGGTCTTGATCTGAAAATACTGTTTTTGACGGTATTTAAAGGTTTTATCAATAAAAATGCATATTAGTTGCAAATGAAAGGTAAAAATATGGGTAGAGAAGATATAAACAGACAAAAAAGAAGTCGAATGAAAAACAACTCAAGAGGCAGAGATGACTCAGGTGCCGCAAAAGGCAAGGGTATCTCCAATATTGCAAAGTGGATCATACTTGCGGTAGCTGAAATTCTTACTTTAGGAGTTATTTTCTCCTATGCTTATGTGTCAAAACAATATAATAAGATACAAAGAATAGATGTCAATAAAGAAGAAGTAAAGAATAATGACATAAGCGTTGAAACGATCAAGAAGATGGAAGGGTACAGGACTATAGCCGTATTTGGTGTTGACTCAAGAGATTCGGGAGTAGGTAAGGGTTATAACTCCGACGTTATAATGATAGCCAATATAGATCTTGCCACTTCCAAGGTAAAACTTGCAAGTATTTACAGAGACAGTTATCTGAATACCGGATATGATAAATTCAATAAGATCAACCAGGCTTATGCCATAGGAGGTCCGGAACAGGCACTTAAGGCTATCAATAAGAATCTTGATCTTAATATCACGGAATATGTGACTTTCAGCTGGAAGGCGGTTGCGACCGGAGTAAACATACTCGGTGGTGTGGATGTGGAGATCACCAAACCGGAGTTCAGATACATCAACAGCTATATTACCGAAACCGTAAAAACGACCAAGATAGGTTCGGTACATCTTGACGGACCGGGAATGCATCATTTGGACGGTATACAGGCGGTTGCCTATGCAAGACTTCGTTACATGGACTCAGACTATGAAAGAACCGCAAGACAGCGTAGGATCATACAACTGTGTCTTGATAAGGCGAAAAAGTCAGATCTTAAGACCCTTAATGATCTTTTGGGTAATATGATGTCTATGGTCGCTACGAACCTTACCTGGCAGGACGGACTTGATGTGATCGCAGATATAGGTTCATATCAGATAGAAGATACTATGGGATTCCCTACACACAGAAAAGAAATGAATTTCGGATCCAAGGGAGCGATAGTAGTACCCGATACCTTGGAGAAGAATGTATCCGAACTTCATACCTTCCTCTTCGGAGACGAAGTATATACGGTTTCAAAGACTGTAAAGGAACTCAGCAATGAAATTGCTTATCAAACAAGCAATTATTCCGGAGGAAAGTCAAGCGGTAAGAGCGAAAAGTCCAATAAGACTGTAGAAGAGACACAAAGCAGTAAAGAGATAGAAGACGCTTCTAATTCAAGCAAGTCTTCAAGCAAGGCAAGCAGAGAATACGAAACCAACAGTAACGGTGAGACTATATGGCTTGATGATGAGTCGGATACAGAGGTAAGTTCAAAACACTCAACGGATACAAGCTCCAAGTCAAGTACATCGGAGTCAAGTTCAAAGCACGGAAGTTCTTCATCCTCAGGTGAAGAAAGCAGCAGCTCAAAGCAAAGTTCAAGCAGTACGGCAGCATCAAGTACAGCGGCGTCAAGTACGGCAGCGTCAAGTACGGCGGCGTCAAGTACACAAAGTACCGTACCGGCAACTACGGCTGACGGAGGTCCGGGAGCTAACTTACCTACGGTAGAGAATAAACCTCAATAGTCACAAATACTACTTTAATATTACACATTTTATACACAAAGCATTGGTAGAATTAGCAGCATAAAAGCTAGCGAAGCCAATGCTTTTAATTTTGAAAATGATCAGGGTTTTTGATAGATATTTGAAAGTATAAAAAGATAAAGAGTATAAATATTTGATAAGAGGAGGGCAGTTATATGTCAGAAAACAATTTATACGGATTTGATAATGAGAATACTAATGAAAATATGAATGATATGAATAAAGAGATGAGCCAAAAGGACGGCTATTTAAGCATCAACAACTATGATAGTGCGGGTCATGCGTATTTCAGACAGAGTTCAAACAGTGTAAATGAGATCTCAAATGAAGATAACACAGTACATAATACATACGATATGGAATCACATATAGGAGATCCTGCAAGCGATCGACACATCGATACTTTTGAAAACAGTTACGAGACACATAAAGAAGGTGTATCAACAGACAGCTATACACATAACACATGGGAAAATGACAATTCCGGATCTGAAAGGGTAAGCTATGACAGTGCTTATTCACAGCAAAACTCATACGGATATGTAAATAATGAGGACAATAATAACGAGGGACGTAATGAGGAGACCGGAAGAAAGAACTCAAGAGCTCGCAGAAAAGGATCGGCATTCAAGAGAGTGGTAGGAATAAGTGCGGCAGCTTTATTGTTCGGTACTGTAGCCGGAGGTACAATGTTCGGTGTCAATAATCTGGCGACCAATCTGATTCAAACCGAGGAAGAAACTGTTGCACACAGCAAAAAGGCTTCAGAGGTAAGCACGGTAGAACTTAAGGAAGCAAGTACTGCGGTGACTACAGCTAACAGTTCATCGCCTACGGTTGCCGATGTATCTCCGATAGTTGAGTCGGCTATGCCTTCGGTAGTTGCGATCAAGGGTACGACTTCGGTGGAGGCATATTCATGGTTCGGAGAAGACCAAAGCTATGATGCGGCATCCAGCGGTTCGGGAATAATAATAGGAAAGAACGATACCGAACTTCTTATCGTGACCAACAACCACGTGGTAGAGGATACTAAGGATCTGAGTGTGGTATTTATAGACAATGAAGAAGTTAAAGCAGCAATAAAGGGAAGAGACTCAGATAATGATATAGCTATAATCGCAGTCAAGCTTGCGGATATCAAGCCTGAGACCATAGAAAAAATAGCTGTGGCACAGATGGGAGACTCAGACGAGCTTAAGGTAGGTCAGGGAGTGGTAGCTATAGGTAACGCTCTCGGTTACGGACAATCTGTAACTGTCGGTTATGTCAGTGCGTTAGACAGAGAAGTTACTACCAAGGATTCTTCTATCAAAAACTTATTACAGACAGATGCTGCTATAAATCCCGGTAATTCTGGCGGTGCTTTACTTAATATGTCCGGAGAAGTAATAGGCATCAATACCGCAAAATACGCATCTACCGAAGTAGAGGGAATGGGTTATGCCATACCTATATCAAAAGTTAAGGATATAATTGCAGACCTTTCAAGTAAAGAAACAAGAAGCGATAAGGTAGACGAGGCTAAGCAGGGATATCTCGGTATACAGGGTAAAAATATAGGTGAAGAAGTAGCCGAAGCCTATGATATGCCAAGGGGTGTATATGTATATAAGATAGTTGAAAACAGTTCCGCAGCCAACTCAGATCTTAGAGAAAAGGACATCATTACCAAGATAGATGCACAGTCTGTAAAGAGTATGGAAGATCTCAAAGATATACTTTCTTATTATCAAAGCGGAGAAAAGATAAAACTAACAGTACAAAGGCTTAATGACAGTACCTATGAGGAAAAAGAAATAGAGATAACATTAAGTGACAGAAGTGCTTTGCAATAATATATTATTAAGATAATAAAAGGGCTGTATCAAATTGGTTCAGTCCTTTTATTTTGCGTATAAGTCTGTTTAAGTGATAAGAGTTTAATATTTATCGTATTTTAGCTATCATTTTTATTTCATTGTATTGTATTCGGCTTCCTTATGATCTGATAAATACCGATAAACAATTGCTTTTGATAAAAAATGTCGTATAAACTTCTTTCTGTCAGACATTTATAAAGTGTAGATCCGTAAAAAATATACTCTTTACCTTAGCTGTATTAATGAGGACTTTAATACTATGTTTACAAAGCATAAATATTTTTATATAATCAAAGAAAGAGAGTTTAGGAGGTTGGGATATTGGAAAAATACAGTATTGCTTTTGCCCATGAAAAAGATCTGGAAAGTATTGAGAATATCTATGAGATTGCCAGAGATTTTATGAAGGCGAGCGGTAACGAGACCCAGTGGAATAATAATTATCCCGACATAAATATTATAAAAGAAGATATAGAAAACAACAGTTTATTTATCATAACGGATGAAGAAGAGGTCATACATGCCGTATTCTTCTTTATGATAGGAGATGAGCCCTGCTATGAAGAAATAAAAGGGGAATGGCTTTCGGGTAGTGAATACGGAGTTATACACCGTGTGGCTTCTGACGGGAAGATTCCCGGGATAATCGATAAAGTAGTGGCTTTTTGTGAGAAGCAAATATCTCATCTTAGAATAGATACACATGAGAATAATAAAGTAATGCAGCACCTCTTAGAGCGAAACGGTTTCAAGAAGTGCGGGATCATTCATGTGGAAGACGGCAGTGAAAGATTGGCATATGAAAAAATATAAATTTTTTCTTGACACCCAAATAACTATAGGTTATAATACTGCATGTGTTAAAGACAACATACAGTTAAATACGGGGTGTGGCTCAGTTTGGCTAGAGTACCTGGTTTGGGACCAGGGGGTCGCAGGTTCGAATCCTGTCACCCCGATTTGTTTTCTAAAAACATAATATATGAGTCTGTAGCTCAGCTGGATAGAGCATCGGCCTTCTAAGCCGAGGGTCAGGGGTTCGAATCCCTTCAGGCTCACTGATATGCAGGTGTGGTTCAATGGTAGAACATCAGCCTTCCAAGCTGAATACGTGGGTTC
>ERZ773180.1522-NODE-1522-length-11410-cov-23.951299_pt1 | contig 11410 bp, 10 predicted proteins | sample MGYA00511080_ERZ773180 | MGnify/ENA primary metagenome ERZ773180 (study PRJEB29015, sample SAMEA2738175) | human oral metagenome | biome: human oral; feature: human-associated habitat; material: saliva | place: China | collected 2178 ...
ATTTTCTAAATTTCCACTGGCTATAAATCCCAAAACCGATAATCCAGATAGCTGATCCGATTGCTCCGACAAATGTAGACTCTTGTAAAAAGAGGGTTACAAAGACAAAGGCAAAGAAGAGAATGGTTAAGGGATTTAGGAAACGATAATGGGGCATGAGATAGCCATCCTCCATAAAGTCTGGCGACTTGCGGTATTTAAGGTGAGCCACCATAATCAAGATATAAATGGCGATATAGACACCTGATGATGATGCCGTAATCAAGACAAAGGCATCCGAAACTCCTGGCAAGACCTGACGTGGATTTTGTCAATTATTTTTCACGAATATTACTATAGATTAAAGTTGAAAAATTTTAATTTTTTCTTTTAGAAAACAAAAAAACAGCCAAGAAAAACTCAACTGTTTGCATTTTTAATATTGCATGAAAATTTATGCAACAACTCATTCCAGATTTATCTGAATTTAACATTGGTGAGAAAATAGCATTTGATAAATTAGAAGCAATTCAGATTAAATCAAATGCGTATTTCCGTGCCACAGGCATTCACAAAGCTTAGGGGGTAGTTTATGACTATCCCTATTAAAATGCCTATGTCTGAAAATGAATTAGCTAAATTCATTACAAGCAATCTCAACAATACACTAGATATCAACGGAGAAACGAGCTTTACAAACTCTTTCTCCATTTCTTTAGAGGCAGAAGATAAGGGAATGTTTTTCATTCCCAATCTTCCTGTTTCCTATGTTTTAGATAAAAATCTGTATTTTAAGATAGCAGATATCTGTTCTGGCATCCTTTACCCTTATAAAACGCTTATGTTACAAAGTAATGCAATTTTTATCCCCTACAAGACAGGTGACCCTAATCTTGCTAGAGGTTTTTTCTTCCCTTGGGTAAATGGTATTCCAACTCGACTAACTATTCCTGATATCCAACATTTTATAAATCAAGAAGTTAGTGAGATTAGGGTTCCGCTCATGTCAAACCAAGTTAGTATCAATCTAAATGATGTTGTTCATTTAGCTATCAGTGGTTCATCTGGTTCAGGAAAAAGTTATTTCCTAGAATACCTTATTAGGTGTATTCGTAAAATAACTGACGATATTGTAGCAGTAGACCCTAAACGTGCCGATATTTATTCTCTAGGTCGTGAATTAAATCTGTCTGTCCTGTCTCCGAAAAGAGGGGCTAACTTAAATAGTTTTATCACAGAAGTAAATGAAATTCTGGGGGATGCTATCAATAAGATTTACGAACGTCAAGAAATACTTTTAGAAAACCCAAAAGCTACATTAAAACGCAAATATATTATCATAGATGAGCTACTTGCTCTTGTTCAGGGTTCTTCAAAACAAGCACGAGATACGTTTGCACAACTATTAGGAACTGTGGCTCTTCTAGGTAGAGCTACCAAAGTTTCACTTATCCTAGTTTCCCAACGTTTTGATGCTACCGCATTTGGAGGAAATCTTGCAGTTAGAGAACAAATTAACTGTTCTATTATTTTGGGAGAGATAAATACTAACACCACTCAGTTTTTATTGCCAAACGCTCATATTGAAAATATTGTTGTCCCTAGCGGAATAGGAACAGGAATTGTCAAATTTAGTGATGGAAAGCATGACAGCAACATCATGCCACTCCTCACCCCATACTATAACAAGAGGTGCTTATGATAAACAAGTATAATCTATTCAAAATCTTATGTATAGGAACTGTAGTAAGCTTTTTCCCTATATTTATACTTATCTTGATTCAACAGAATCTGAACATTGAAATTAATTATCAAAATGTTGTTTTTCTTTTCTATCCTTTGATAATTTTTTCAATACTACTTTTCTCTTTTTTCCTTTATCACTGGTTTAAAAGTGATATAAAATACATGCTCAAAGGATTACGAGCAACCTACGAACTGAGAAAATTTGCCCATTTTGAGTCCGATTCTATTCTCGATACTCAAAATAAACAGATTTCTACTCAAAAATCAATCGTCAACAAGGCCAATCGTTCTTTGTTAACCTTATCGATGATTTATACAAAAGATGGGGCTATATTACGGTGGAAAGTTCCAAACAATCATGAAAGTTTCTTGAAAGTACAAGAAATATTCCCTGCTATTAAAACAAAATTACACACTATGGAACCCGACTTGTTCTTTACCAATATAGCGCCTAGTGATGGTCGTTGGTATCAAGCAACAGGCTCTTACAATCATAGTAGATTGAAATAAAATATGAACAAATAGACTATAAAATCGGTGGAAGGACTTTGTCAAAGACAAAAAGTCCTTCCACCATTTTTTTATATTACAAAACTGTGCCAATGATACTACTTACTCTAAATATCCTTAATACTAACAATCCTGCGAGACTGGTCTTGGCATTGTCTCGCATTCAAACTGTGCCAATGTGCCAAAAACAAAACGAAAGGAAAGGAAATTCTTGAAATGTCTTCAGAGAAAAAAACAAATAAAAAAATCCCTAAACAGCGTGCAATCATGTATACACAACAAATGCGACTAGCTATTTTATCTGATTGGAAAGAAGAAATTGATAGAATCGTTAAGCTATTAGAGCCATTACTCTGGGCAGGCATTTTACATGATAAAGATGTTAATGAAGATGGAGAAACTGTAGAACCCCATATTCATCTCATGATGTATTTCAAACATGCTCGTAGCCCACATAGCATAGCTTGGGAAATTAATGAACGAAATGGTAAGCGTGAAGATTCTCAAATCGAACGATTAGAATTCTTCAAGCATCCTAATAATGGTTTTAGTTATCTTGTTCACCAAACTAAAGATGCTCAAAATAAATATCAGTACCCTATTTCGGAAGTAATAAGTAACTTTGATTTTGCTAAAAAATTAGAAAACATTCGAAAACAAGTAGAGCGAAACCAAAGTAAAAAAGAAGGGGAACTAATACGAGAATATCTAGATATGCTTTATGACGGTTTATTAACTCTAGAAGAGATTGAATCTGAGCTAACGGGAAGTCAATATGCAAAAGCAAGTACGCGACTTAAAGCTGTTGCCGAAAAAAGGCAAGAAAGATTAGGAAGAGAATTCCTGAATCGTATGAAGTATGAACAAAAGACAAAACAAGTAGTCTATATCTATGGTGAGTCTGGACTTGGTAAGACAAGACTGGCTAAGACTTATGCAGAAAATAAAAATACCTCTTATTTTGTAACAGGCTCAAGTCGCGATCCTTTTCAGAGTTATCAAAACCAGGAAACTATCATTATTGACGAACTGCGACCAGATAGCTTTCGATATGATGACCTTTTGAAAATTCTAGACCCTTATAATTTCGATGTTTTCTTACCTTCTAGATATATAGATAAAGCATTAACCGCTGAACTAATCTTCATAACTAGCCCTTACTCACCAAAGGAGTTGTATGATAATTTTCAAACCAGTAAACGAATTGACCGTTTCGACCAGCTAGAACGACGAATACAAACAGCCATACTAGTTGAAAAGGATAATATCTTTTATACACACTATAACAATGAGAGTCGGGAATACGAAAAAGATGACAGCAACTTTTTCACGAACCCCTTTGAGTCTCAGTCAATACATCGTGCTAATAGCTTCTTCACACAGTTTGAAACAACTATTCAAAGAAAGGAATAACAATAATGAACTCAGAACTATTTGAAATTAAAAACCTACTACTAAATCTCTTACAAATCCTACAACAGGAAACCCACATCTTCAATTATTGTGGTCTATATACCCAAAAAGACCTGTTGAATCTCCTTCAAATTTCTCCGAATACATTGAAATCTTGGGAAGAGAAAGGACTAAAACGACTGGAACCACCTATAGAAGGAACCAGAACTGTTTACTATAAACTTGAAAATGTTCTCCAATTCTTAGAGAAATAACATGAATTATGCTAAAATAGAACTGTCTGTTATGTATAGAAAATGTTCTATTTTAGCCTTTTTATTTTATATCCGTATAATGAAAGGGCATTATGACATCTGAAACTATAACTTACAATAACAAAAAAGTTATTAAAAAAACAAATTCAAACGGAGAGGTTAGTTATATTTTACGAGGCCTTTACTTAGGTATCGATGAAAAAACAGGCAAACAAGTAACAACGTCTATAACAGCTAAAACACTACGGCAACTTGACCGTAAAATCCTAACGGCTAGAGTTAATTTTGAAAAAGCAGGTGGAACGAGGAAAGAAGATAAACAATTATCCACTTTTTCTGAACTTGCAGAAGAATGGTTCAATAATTATCAAGTTTGGGTTACTTCTCATAATACAATCAATAGAGTGAAGGGATACGTATATAATTACATCATCCCTGCATTCGGGGATTACATTCCTGAAAAAATCACATCTGCCGATATTCAAAGATGGGTTAACAATCTCGCCCAAAAAGCTAGAACATCGATTGAATCAGGGAAAAAGCGTGCTGAAAAAGGTAGTGCAAAAGACTTTGGAGCAGTCACTCACAAACTTAGTGATATTTTCGATTTTGGCATCACACATTTTGGATTAACTAAAAACCCAGTGAAAACTATTAAAATCCCTCCAAAGCCTAAATTAGCTTCTCGTAGAACTATGGTCTTACATGATGAAGAATTAAAAACATGGTTAGCATTCTTAAAAACTTTACCTAATAACAGAGCTAATCGACGATTTATTACCATCTGCAATTCCTTACTCGCTTCTGCATTGCGAATCAATGAACTTCTAGCATTAGAAATAAATGACTTGGATTTCACAAACAATGAAATTATTGTAAATAAAACATTGATGTGGAAAAGTGCCAATAAGAAACTTGGTACTAAAGGATGTATGATTTGTAAACCAACCGCAAAAACCGATTCTGGTAATCGTCAGGTTCCCGTTCCAAACTCTACTCTCACTGACCTTAGGGATTTCTACACAGAAATGAATAACTATTTCAAAAAACAAGGTCTACCTCAATCCAAGTTAATCTTTCCAACGATTTATGGAAATTATATGTGCGATAGAAACGAACGTGCTACTTTAAAAAAACGACTAACTTCTCTTGGCTTACCTGATTACGGTTTCCATATTTTCAGACATACTCATGCTTCAATGATGTTAAATGCTGGGGCAAACTGGAAAGAACTACAAGTTCGTATGGGACATAAATCTATCAACACAACTATGGATACATACGCCGAGTTAGCACCGAAGAAGAAATTAGAGGCAGTAAATATTTATTTAGATAAAATAGCTGAACTATCTACTTAATCGTCTCTACATTTGTCTCTACATTTTTTCTTCAATAAATTACAAAGCCTTTAAAATAAAGGTTTTGAGGGGTTATATAGAACTCTGTCTACTCCTTACAGAAGTTAAGTAAGCATTCAATACGAATCAATACAGAAGAAAAACGCTTAATCAGCGTTTTTTCTTTTTGTTAATTTCAGTACATTGCAAGGGAAATTATTCGAATGACTACATTTTTTGTGAAATAAAAAATTGAACTACACCCCAAAAGTTAGATTTTTTCTGTCTAACTTTTTAGGGTCAGTACAAAAACGGCCTGCGTCTTTTCATTCTTCCCCTACTCTCTAAATTTCTTTCAATTTTTCGAGATAGGCGGTTAATTCTGCTTGGGCTTCTGGTGTTGTTCCTACTAGCTGGCTGCGCATGTGTGCGAGTCTGGCTTCTACCTCTCCAATCTCTTTATCAATCTCTGCGAGGTCGGCAAGGGGAACAACAGGTTCTTCCTCAAAGGTATCAACATAGCGCGGAATGTTGAGGTTGTAGTCATTTTCGACAATCTCTTCAAAGCTGGCTAGATGGGCAAACTTCTCGACATTCTCGCGTTTTTGATAGGTCTCCAAAATCTTGGCAATATGGTCTTCGGTCATATTGTTTTGATTTTTCCCTTTTTCAAACTCTTTTGAGGCATCTATAAAGAAGACATCCTTATTGGTGCGATTCTTTTTAAGGATAATAATGGTTGTCGGGATAGAGGTATTATAGAAGATATTTGCTGGCAAGCCGATAACTGTATCAATAGCGCCTTCTTCTAGCAGGTGCTGGCGAATCTTTTGCTCGGCTGCTCCTCGGAAAAGGACTCCGTGAGGAAGGACGATGGCCATGACACCATTATGCTTGAGGTGGTAAAAACCGTGAAGGAGGAAGGCAAAATCTGCTTTTGACTTAGGCGCAAGAACTCCATAACTTGAAAAGCGAGGATCTTGCAAGAATCCACTATCTGCTGACCACTTCAGTGAATAGGGTGGGTTCATCAAAACTCCATCAAAGTCTGTCGGCTCGGTAGTCGGCCAATCTTCGTCTAGGGTATCGTGATTGCTGAGGTGATAGTTCTCAATCGCAACCCCATGAAGCATCATATTCATGCGAGCAAGGTTGAAGGTCGAAGTAATCAACTCTTGACCGTAGTAGGAAATCGTCGAAGCTTCCTTACTATAGCGCTTGGCATTGAGCAAGAGAGAACCAGAACCCATGGTCGGGTCGTAAACCGACATTCCCTTTTGATGCTCCCGCCCTGCAAAGACAATCTGAGTCATGAGGTGAGAGACTGCTTGAGGTGTATAAAACTCTCCAGCCTTTTTCCCAGAATCACTAGCAAACTGGCCAATCAAGTACTCATAAGCATCACCCAAGATATCCCCAGCATGACCAGAGACATTGAGGTCGTTGAGCTGTTTCATAACCTCAGAAATGGTCTTGTTTTGCTTTTGTGGCGTGTTGCCTAGCTTTTTAGCATAGAGGTCAATATCTTCGAAGAGATTTTCAAATTTTTCATTGGCCTGCTCAATATCACGGAAACTTTGGGCTAGGGATTCTAGCTGGAAGGTTCCTTCATGGATAGACTGAACCAGCTTGGTAAAGGTCAGAGAAGGCTCAATCACATAGCCCAGATCGTCATTTAAGACCTCGATGAGGTCTTCACTGACATCTGCATCCGCAAAATTTTCCTCGTAGAGAAGCTGGGCTTGCTGGAAGGACTCAAAGGTCTCGTCCAAGTTATCACAGACGGCTTGGAGGATGTTGTCAGATAGGTACTTGTAGAAAATCAAGCCCAAGAGGTAGGACTTGTATTCATTGGCTTCCATCTGGCCACGCAGGATATCTGCCGCATTCCAGAGGGATTGGTAGAGTTCTCTTGATAAATCTGTTTGTGACATAGGGTCTCCTATCAATTTATGTTGTTAGTAGTATTCCATGTTTTAAAATATTTTTCTTTTTTATATTTTCCTTAAATAGTGCGGACGGGAGGTAAAATTATCCAGTGGATGATTTTAGAAATCCAAGGAATTTCATCCCTAATTTTTGAGCCCTTCGCTCTTTCATCGACATGCTCAGGCTAAAATAGTTCCCCGAACTATTTTACTCTCAAAAATCCCGTCCTATACAATAACTTTGTTATTGTATAGGATACCACTATGGCGGAAAATATCTTCTAAAAGCTCACTTCGTTCGCGCTCATTTTACGATAAACTCCTTTAAAACGAATTACTGGGCTTTTTACGGTCTTGGTATCTTAGATAAACATTTTTCTGAGTAGGGTTTGTTTGCTTTCTTTGAGTTGGTTAACTTTTTCCTCTTGCTTGGCAATAGCCTTGTCGAGATCTTGGAAGAAAGAACCGATGACTTCTTGTTCGGGGAGGGAAGGGAAAGATGTTTTATAATTTAATACATCAGTATTTGAAATATTAGCCTGTGCAGCTCCTTGAGAAGATAAAACCATCTCATTTTCAAAATTTCTATTGCTTAATAACGTGAACAGGAAATTATTACTTTGATTCGTGGTCAATTTCCCAACACGCTGATTTAACACTGCTGCTACCTCTGTCATCTTGGATACACGTCCCACATTACCTGTTAGCGAGATTAATATATCTCCCTGTTCTAAGATAAACTGATTTTCTACAGTATCAATTCGATTTCCATATGTATCATCTATGTACTCATTCCCTTTTACATTTGAAATAGTAACTACCAAATATTTACCATCTGTGGAATAGTGCTTTGACTTCCATGCATTTCCTCCTTTAATAGAACACACTTCCCCCAACTTCACTTCCTTCCATTCATCTTCAAATCCTGCGAAGCGAAGGGCTGGTTTGGTTTGGCCTTTGGCTGGGAAGAGGAGTTTGAGGTAGGTTTTCTTCTGCTCTTTGAGCACCTCTAACTTACGCTGTTGAAGGCTAATAAGCTGGTCAATATCTTGGAAGAAAGAACCAATGGCAGTTTGCTCGGGGAGGGAGGGGAGAAATATAATAAATTTTTTAAAATCAACTGTGGTAAAACTAGACTGATTGACCGCTGGTTTAGTAATAGACTTTATAAAATTTATATAACGACTTATTGAAAAAATATAGAATATAAAGTTTGAACTTATACCTTCAGAGACTCGCAATCTTAGTATATTCGTAGTATAAATAGTTTTTCTATCTAATGGAAAGCGTACAATAGCTGATGTTCCCATTTTAGCTTCACTATTTATAAAATTAATTAAAATGTCATTTTCCTCTACAACATAATTATTTGTATTACTTCCTTGCGGGTCTACCTCATACCAGTATTTTATATCATTAGATAGATCTAAATACCCATCATTTATGTTATTTGCTCGAATGACTGGAAGCCCGATATCTTCATTAGCTAACATTCTAGATAGCCCACTTTTTAAATCAGAAGTGACCTCCCCCAATTTCTTCTCTTCCCAAGGTTCAGTATGTCCCACAAAGCGATAACTTGGTTTCCTTGTCATATTCTTCCTCCAACTATTTCATCTTTATTTGTATCTATAAATTGCAATTGATAAGCTTTACGAGCTCCCCATACCTTAAGTATTTTCTTAATAGTATATTCATTCTGCTTATCGAACTGGTCTACATAAATACTCACGTCTGGGGCCTGCTTAAAGATTTCTCTAAAGTACGGAGCATCCACTCCATTCTCATCCCGAATACCAAAACCAATGAAATAGATTTCTTTGATAGAACTTAAACTTTTGAAAAAGTAGTCGTATTTTCTAATTCGCTTATGGACTGGCTTTCTATTAGCAGCAGACAATCTGTACATAGCCTGAGATAAAATATCCGCTCCTTCTGGTATGACTATCGAATCTTCCCCATGACCAAATATAAGAACTCCATCATCCAAATCGCCATGAATGTGAATGATGTTAGAAGAAGGAATGCCGTAAAAATCTTCTAGAGTACGAGTATAATTGAAATTCAAAAATCTTGCATCTCTATTAATTAGAATCGTTTCTTTTGCAATCGGGAAATGAGAGGTAAATTTTCTCATGCTTAATTGACTTTCCCATTGTTTATAGGTTTCTTTAATCCATTGTTTAAATAACTTGTTTAATTGATGATGAACATATTGACTGAGTTTATCCGCTACCTTTTTGGCACGTTCTTTTCTAGATTCAGCATCATCTTTGCTGTCGTTAGTTACATGGTAAGGAGTGCTAGCGTTCATAAAAGGGAAGCAGACTAGTTTTTCTTCAAAATCTCCCCAGAACCTTTCTGTAGCTGTAATATGTAAAAGGATTTGATAAAGTAATTTCAACTTTTCCTGACTATCAGTACCATTCAATATTTCCATCACTTCTTCAGCATATATTTCACTCTTATATATTCTGTTATCACTGTCTTTTAGAAAATCTTTGATAGAATCAAAATTTTGCAACGACTCTAACAAATCATCTTTCCCATAAGCCTGCTGATAAACAAACTTCTTGAAATATAAATAATCCGTCTTTAAATCATGTGCTATATCAAAACCATTTCCGATAATAAATAATTTCTCCACTATATCCCCCCTTTCTATTACTCAATTTTCTAATTTCTACACTTTAGGTTTTCTCTTTTTGATTTCTATTCTTCAATTTTACCTATTTTTATACTTTAGGATTGCCATCTATCATTTCTATTGTTCAATTTTGGCCATTTTTGCACTTTAGATAGGAAACTATGCTATTCTATTCTTCAATTTTGCCTATTTTGAAACAATAGATAGGCTTATTTTGTGATATAATGTTAAAAAACGTTGAAATGCGAGGATGACTACATATGAACTATAGAGAACTTAGAAAAATCTACTACAGTCATCGTGACCAATATGAGGAAGAGTATCAACTACGCTTACAGGGATACAGCTCCATTAGGACATCTCTTTATCCTCATTTAATGCAACGCGATACTGTCAAAACAAGCCAATACCCTCTATTTGTTACCCTGCATCTTGGGATTTCCCAACTAATGGAAACTATCTTACAGCAGTCTCAACGAATTAGCGAAATAGCTGATACCCTCCCCAAGATTGCCCACGATCAGTTCTATAAAGAACAACTCTACCAATCGATTATTTCTACAAATGAAATCGAGGGTATCCATACTACTCGTAAAGAGTTGGTCGATGTGGAGAAACTCCTAGAGGAAGACCCCTATAAGACCGAACAAATCAAACATCTTTCCACCTTGCGAATGTACCAACAAATCCTTAAGGATGAATTTCTCCAAATCCAATCTCTTGAAGATATCAGAAGGATTTATGACCAATTGACACAAGGAGAAATCTCGCCAGAGGATGAACTCGATGGAGAGTTTTTTAGACAGAAATCGGTCTTTATCCAAGACGACAAGACTGGCAAAGTCATCTATATCCCACCTCAAAAGGAGGAACAGATTCAGGTCATGCTGACAGAGTGGATTCGTTTTATAAACGACCATTCTATCCCAAACCTTGTCAAAGCTTGTGCTGGACACTATTTTTTTGAAAATATTCATCCCTTCTATGACGGTAACGGTCGGACAGGACGCTATATCCTTGCCAAGTACTTGTCTAGAAAACTCGATAAATTCTCAGGTCTGGTTTTGTCCCAACAAATCAATCACCATAAGCAAGACTATTATAAGGCTTTTAGGAATACTGGTGATCATCTCAACCGTGCCGATGCTACTTTCTTCGTTGAAACCTTGTTGACGTTTATCAAGGAAGGGCAGGAAAATATTATCCAAACCCTCCTTGAAAAGCAGGAACAACTTCATCGCTATAAAGTTAAGATAGAGCAGACAGAAGGGCTGGAAGAAGTCGAGAAATACATCTTGTTTCTACTCGCTCAGTCCAAGCTCTTTGTCGATGATAAGAGAGATGGTATAGAAGATAGAAGCATCATCCAACTGGCCAATCAGTCCAACCATCATTACTCTAAGAAAAAGGTCAAGGATGCTTTCTTGCATCTTGAAGAGAGGGGAATTTTGACCCTAATTGGTAGAAAACCTTCCCAACATTATCTTTCTGATCATTTTTAATACTCAAGGAAAATCAAAGAGCAAACTAGGAAACTAGCTGCAGGCTGTACTTGAGTACGGCAAGGCGACGTTGACGTGGTTTGAAGAGATTTTC
>ERZ773180.1523-NODE-1523-length-11402-cov-4.692606_pt1 | contig 11402 bp, 8 predicted proteins | sample MGYA00511080_ERZ773180 | MGnify/ENA primary metagenome ERZ773180 (study PRJEB29015, sample SAMEA2738175) | human oral metagenome | biome: human oral; feature: human-associated habitat; material: saliva | place: China | collected 2178 ...
GCTCCTTGACCACGTCCATATTTGGACCGTCTTCAGTCATAGGTACGGCAACGTTTTCAAGTCCGTAATGCTGTGTAATAGCAAAATGACGGTCATAACCGGGAGCAGGACAGAGGAACTTAAGTGTAGTGCCCTGAGCCTTTGCAGCCGCCATTTGCTCTGCCCAAGAAGGCTGACCAGCAAGACCATGGGTTACGGCATGAGAAATAATGTCATGCATAAGGTTAAGGCTAGAAGAACCATTTACAATGACCTGATCAGCTGGTACACCTGTGAGCTCCGCGGCAAAGACTCGCGCAGAAGGAAGGCCCCAGGGGTCTCCGTAGTTGTCCGCAAAAGAGCCGCCGTCAGTCAGGTCAGAAGCGGAGTTCAGCTCATCAAGCATAGGCTTAGACAGCGCCGTCTGCGCAAGGCTTGGCTTTCCGCGAGCCATATCAAGCTTGAGGTTTTTCTCGCCAAGTGCACGAGCTTCTTGTCCAATAAGCTCAAGGGCCTGGTTAAGCTCAGCATCGCTCATCTTCTGATAAGCGTTTTGCTCAGAGGTTGATTTTGGCTGGAACAGCTCGCGAGAAACTAGCTCAAACATGACACTCCCCTTTTCGGTCTCTGCGTGATACAAAGTATAGGTGATTTAAAAATCAACGCGACAAGGAGAATCATGGCAAATTCTGCACAGCCTGGCATGCGCTCGGAGGCATATGGCGAGCTCCAGCACCTTGTTGATAATCTTTATAAGCGCAAGCCCTCGGGCACAGTCACTAAGGTTGACGTGCTGATTCAAGCTGAAGTAGACGATCTTGAAGAAGATTTGCAAGAAGTTATTGAGTTGATTCCCTCTGGCACATATGTCCGTGCTCGCCTCTGCGATCAGATTAACTCAATTGTTACGGCGCACGGTTGGGGCTTTACCTACGGCACGGTCGAGTAGTCTTAATCTTCCTTTATATTGTTCTGCCTTTGGTGCTTATAGAACTCTGCGAGGTGTACAAAAAGTAGACCCAAGATTGCAGAAGCAAACGAAGCAGCGAGAACAGCTACTTTAGCTGCAAGAATCTCCTCTGCATCGGGGAATGCAAGATTAGAGATAAGAATTGACATGGTAAAGCCAAGGCCGCCCATAAGACCTACGGCAGTAATCTGAATCCAATCAACTTTTGCAGGAAGCTTGCAAATCTTACATTTGACCAGCAACAACGTTACAAAAATAATTCCTAGTGGCTTACCAAGAACGGCACCAAAGAAAACGCCATGTGCAATAGAGCTGCTCAATAGAGCAACGAAATCTGCTCCCACCAACGTAATCTGCGCGTTTACAAACGCAAAAATAGGCAGAACAACAAAGTTTACAAAGACGGAAATATAGTGCTCAACACGCTGAAGCGGTGGAGTTACGTGGTGCATGACCTGCTCAATAGAGTTAGCACCATGTGTAAAGTCATGCTGACCCAAAACGTGATGCTCATCGTCGTAGTGATCGTCAAGCTCACGAGCGCGTCTTGAAAGCCAGCTTCCCAGCTTGCTCAGGCGAACATCAGAGTGAGATGGCAAGAAGAAGGCAAGAAGAACACCTGCAAGGGTTGCATGAATTCCCGAGTGGTACATGCAAACCCAGAGCACCAAACCAACAAGCAAATACGGACCAGAAGAGTAAATCTTCAGGCGATTCATTCCCCACAAAATAACAAGAACGCCAAGAGAAGCCGCTAACCAGGCAATATCTGGCGTGTGACCATAGAAAAGCGCAATGACCACAATAGCCAGGATATCGTCGGCAATAGCAAGTGTTTGGAAAAAGACCTTTGTTTGCGGACTAATTCTGTTGCCCAACAGCGACATAACGCCAAGCGCAAACGCAATATCGGTTGCAATTGGCGTTGCCCATCCATGAGGGGCAGTGCTTGCGTTAAGCGCCAGATAAATGAGGGCAGGAACTGCGACACCGCCGACAGCAGCAAGCATAGGGAGCATTGCCTGCCTTGGCTTTCTGAGCTGGCCAACAGTTACTTCATACTTGAGCTCAATGCCCACCAGTAGGAAGAAGATTGCCATAAGGAAGTCATTCACAAAGGTTTCTAGAGCCATATGTGCATGAATCATTCCAAGCGAGAAACTCATTTGGACTTCAAGAATTTCTCGAACCACCTCATGAGCAGGTGAGTTGGCAACTACAAGTGCAATAAGAGCCGCAAGCACCATGACTGCTGCTGCAATAGTGCTGTTAGAGGTGATTTTCTTTAGAGATGAGCGCTGCTCAATTCTTCTCACTACAACGGGCTCTCTATAAATGCTAGACATTATCTGCCGTTCTCTCTTTATCTAAATGGTATTGACCGTTAGCTATGAAAGTTTTTCTCGATGTATATGCCTAGTGTACCGTCTACCTACCGTTGAGGGCAACTTGTCATATCTCAAGAAAACGGGGTATATCTCTATGTAAAATGTGGGTAATAGAAAGTCAACGTTTAGCTACTTGTAGCACGTATATATTTGGAGCGGATAATGGACACTAAGCGAATTGCCATCATCACAGACTCAGGAACTAATGTCCCACCTGATTTTGTTGCTGAACACAATATTCGTATCACCCCACTTCGCATTAACTATTCTGATGGCTCTTCCTATGAGTCTGGTATTACCATTACGCCAGCAGAGCTTGTTGCCCGCTTTGAAGAAGAAGTTCCTAAGACTTCACTTCCTTCTCCTGAGGGAATTAAAGCTGCCTTTGATGATGCAAAAGCAGCAGGGTATGAGGGCGCTGTCTATATTGCAATTTCCTCCGGACTTTCTGCTACCTGCGATACTGCTCGCATGATTGCAGAGTCCATTACAGACTTCCCTATTTATGTTGTTGATACCAAAAACATTGGTATTGCTTCTGGCCTTATTGTTATTGAGGCTCAACGTCTTATTGATCAGGGCCTTTCTCTTGACGAGATTGGTGCCAAACTTGATCTGGCTTCTCTGAACACACGCGTATATTTCTCCGTTCCAAGCCTTGAGTATTTACGCAAAGGTGGCCGCATTTCTGAGGCAATTTATCGCATTGGTTCTATGTTGAACATCAAACCTGTTCTTACCTGCGATGAGAATGGCAAATACACCATTGCCAAGAAGACTCGCGGCTGGCAGAAGTCTCTTGCAGGACAGATTGCTCTTGGATCAGCCTTTGCTCAGCAATTTGACCGCGTCCATGTGGGAATTTGCTGCTCCGCGCCTAATATTATTTACTCCGAAATGGAAGCCATGATTAAAGAAGCAATCCCTAATGTCACCGACTTTAGGTATGTTGAGGCTGGCTCGGACCTTGTTGTCCATACCGGACCAGGCCTTGTTGGCTATGCTGTGTTTGGTTACTAAAAATTCGATACCCCATGCAACTAAGAACAGCCGCCCACTCAGGCGGCTGTTTTCTTGTAGAGAGTATGTGTAGCGAGAAGATCTTCTCGCCCTACGCGTCTGGGGTTATAGCAATGGCTGATCCGCGAAGAAGCCTGTGTCGTCAAGAAGATTAGAACCGTCTGCTGCTTCAGTGGCCAGCTGATCGCAGCGCTCGTTAAGTGGATGACCCGCGTGGCCCTTGACCCACTTAAAACTTACCTCATGGTCTTCCATGGCGGAAAGCAGGCGCTTCCAAAGGTCTACGTTTTTGACGGGCTCCTTTGATGCTGTTTTCCAGCCTTTTCTAATCCATCCCGAGACCCATTTTTGATTAAACGCATCAACTACGTACTTGGAATCGGAATAGAGCTCTACCTGACAGGGGCGCTTAAGGGCCTCAAGTGCAACAATGACGCCGAGGAGCTCCATGCGGTTATTTGTAGTGGTTTTATAACCCTGGCTAAACTCTTTTGTATGCTGCTGTCCGGAAGGGTCGGTGTACAGAAGCACAGCCCCATAGCCACCAGGACCAGGGTTTCCTCGAGACGCACCGTCTGTATAGACTGTGACGTGCATGTATGAGGTTGCAGCCTCCATACCAAATCTCCTCTAGAACGAGCGTTGAACGTGCCTACTTTGCCTCAGCCCAGTTAGAACCATAGCTGACATCGGCAATGAGAGGAACACGCAGAGTAACAACGTCTTCCATGGTCTCTTTTACCAGTTTAGAGACTGTCTCAATCTCTGACTCTGGAACTTCCAAGTCAAGTTCGTCGTGAATCTGAAGAATCAACTTTGACGTAAGGCCTTCATCACGCAGGCGTTTCTCGACATTAATCATTGCAATTTTGATAATGTCTGCGGCACTTCCCTGCATAGGGTGATTCATAGCAGTGCGCTCGCCAAAAGCAATAAGCTGGCGATTTGACTGGTTGAACTCTCTAATGTGGCGCTTGCGACCATACATAGTAAGAGCGTAGCCACACTCGTGAGCAGTGCGGACGGAGTCATCCAGATAGGCGCGAACGCCAGGATATGCGTCAAAGTAGCGGTCAATCATCTCTTGCGCTTCCTTGCGGGAAATCTTCAGAGACGTTGCCAGACCAAAGGCCTGCTGACCATAGACAATGCCAAAGTTAACTGCCTTAGCACGGCTACGAAGTGCTGGCGTGACCTCTTCAACAGGCACGCCAAAGACGCGTGCGGCAGTTGCGGCGTGGAAATCGGCACCAGAGTTAAATGCTGCTACCAGGTGCTCGTCAGCTGAAAGGTGTGCCAGCAAGCGCAGCTCAATCTGGGAGTAGTCGCAGGCGAGAAAAACGCTGCCCTCGGGAACGGTAAAGGCGGTGCGGACACGATGTCCCAGCTCAGAGCGGGTAGGAATGTTCTGCAGGTTTGGATCAGAGCTGGAAAGTCTGCCTGTTGCAGCAACGGTCTGGTTGAACGTGGTGTGAATGCGCTTATCGCCACGAATAAGTGCAGGAAGCGCATCGAGATAGGTTGATTTGATCTTGGCGCGCTCACGATATTCAAGGACGTCAGCAACAATCTGGTACTCCTGCGCCAGCTCTCCTAGAACTTTTGCGTTGGTGGAGTAGAAACCAGTGCGCGTCTTTTTGAGACCATAGGTTGGAAGTTTAAGCACGTCAAACAAGATATGCGAAAGCTGGCTTGGAGAATCCAAGTTGAAGTCCTCGCCCGCGGTCTGGTGAATGCTTGCCACGCGCTGCGTAATATCTTCCGCTAGCTGGGCAGACTGCTGAGCAAGCTTTTGAGGGTCAACGTAAAGACCACGACGCTCCATCGCAGCAAGGACCGGTAGAAGCTGCATTTCAAGCGCAGCAAACAGCTCATATGAGCCATCATCTTCAAGCTTTTTAGTCAGTACAGGAACAAGGTTTCTTGCAGCTACTGCTCTTAATGCTGCAGCGGGAATCTCATCTGTAGGCTCAGGAAGCTCAGAGCCAAAGTACAGCTCAACCAGGCCATTAATATCAAAACTTGAACGATCAGACTCAAGCAGATAGGCAGCAACACCTGTATCAAAGAGACGATCAGAATCAATAGTCTCAATATCCATCTTCTGTGGCTCAGACGAATCAACAGGGCTTACCTCGTGCAGCAGCGCCTTGACATCGTCTGCAGCAACACGGGCTTCTCGCAAAATGCGCAAGAGTGCTGCGGTTGCGTTTTCTCCCTCAAATTTGAGGAGTGCCTTTTCTGTAGACACCCAAAGCGTGCGAGAAAGGCTAAAGAGGGCTCCAGCGTCGGCCGCAGAATCCTCAGCAACGCCAATCCACTCCTGGTTCTCAATTGCAGCAGTGAGCGCAGCAGATGCGTCTCCTGCCTGCAAAAACTCTGATGGAATAGGAAGTGCGGGTGTAGCTGAAGCAGTTTGTGCGACTGCGCCAGCAGCAGAGCCGCCAGCCATGCGGGCAAGCCTTGAGGTCATGCCGGTAAAGCCCAAAGCCGAAAAAGCCTTAACCACGTCATTTGGATCAAATGTTGGGAACTGAGCGTCGTCCAGGTTGATATCAAGCGGTGCATCAGTGCGAATAGTAGCCACCTTACGGGAGAGCAGCGCATCATCAATATGAGCGCGAAGGTTTTCTCCCACCTTGCCCTTGACCTCGTCAGCGTGGGCAATGACCTGGTCAAGCGAGCCATACTCCACAATCAGCGCAGCGGCTTTCTTGGGGCCAATTCCGGGAACGCCTGGAATGTTATCGGAAGAATCTCCCTTAAGACCATAGAAATCTGGGACAAGCTCTGGCGTAATACCAGCGTAGAGATCTGTCACAGTCTCTGGCGTCATAATTGAGACGTCAGAAACACCCTTGCGCGTAGAGACAATCTTGACGTTTTCTGTGGAGAGCTGATACATATCGCGGTCACCCGTGAAGAGCAGCATCTGATAGCCCTCTGCCTCACCGCGGCGAGCAAGGGTACCCAAGATGTCGTCGCCCTCCCAGCCTTCAAGCTGGCAGACAGGAACATCCAGCGTCTTGAGCAGCTCTTTAACTATAGGGAACTGTGCATGCAAAGCAGGATCCATAGGAGGACGCTGAGCCTTGTACTGAGGCAACATGTCAATGCGAACCTGTGGCTTGCCCTTATCAAAGGCACAAATGACACCATCTGGCGAGAAGGACTCAACAAGCTTGATAAACATATTGAAGAAGCCAAACAGCGCGCCAGTTGGCGTACCATCTGGTGCTGCCATAGGCTGACGGATTGCATGGAATGCTCGGTGCATAAGCGAGTTTCCGTCAATAACAGCAATGGTTCTTTGTGGTTTAGCTGCAGCTTCTTTGATTGGTGTAGCCTCGTTTTGATCTGTAGTATCAACTGGCATAGTAGTATCAGACATACCTGCTCCTCTTAGTTTTGTGTGCTTCTATTGTACTAAGACTTCCTCTGCTTATGCGCGCCAGAGCCCATGGAAACAAAGCCCACATCTCTTCTGACGGCGGCTAAAATTTTTTGTAATCGTTATGTTTCTGTTTGCATCCTCGCCACTCTGACTCTGCCAAACGTGCGAAAATAACAACCAACATAACGTGCCCAGCACGCGAGAAAACAGACTAACTGCCAGCATTTACCCACAAGGAGGGGCTGTGGCTCACGACAAAGTTTCTCAGGAATTTGGCTCACTTCTCTTTACCGACGCAGATATGCAAGAACGTCTGCCAAGGCCAACGTACAAGAAACTTCGTAGTGTCATCCAGGACGGCAAGCCGCTTGACCTCGACATTGCAAACGAGGTTGCACATGCCATGAAAGAGTGGGCACTTGAAAAAGGTGCTACTCACTTCACGCACTGGTTCCAGCCTCTCACAGGCATTACTTCCGAGAAGCACGATAGCTTTATGACTCCTCAGGGAAACGGCACTATTTTGATGTCCTTCTCGGGAAAAGAGCTGGTACAGGGCGAGCCTGACGCATCAAGCTTCCCTTCTGGTGGTCTGCGCGCCACCTTTGAGGCTCGTGGTTACACGGTTTGGGATCCCGCAAGCCCAACCTTCATCAAAGATGAAGTTCTCTGCATTCCAACTGCATTTATTTCATACACCGGAGAAGCTCTAGATAAGCGCACTCCCCTGCTTCGTTCTCAGGTAGCCCTAGAGAAGCAGGCCAAGCGCGTGCTTGCACTTTTTGGACAAGAGCCTTCTCGCGTGGTCACAAACATTGGCCCTGAACAGGAGTACTTCCTTATCAAAGAGGAAGACTTTGAGCAGCGTCCTGACCTTATTCTGTGTGGTCGTACCCTCTTTGGTTGCGAGCCAAGCAAAGGTCAGGAGCTTGACGAGCACTACTTTGGTGCCATTCGTCCAACCGTCAACAACTTCATGAAAGAGCTTGATGACGAACTCTGGAAGTTGGGTATTCCTGCAAAGACCAAGCATAACGAGGTTGCTCCTTGCCAGCATGAGCTTGCACCTGTCTTTGAGCAGGGCGCTCTTGCTATTGACAACAACCTCCTGACCATGGAGAAGCTCAAGCTTCTTGCACCGCATCACGGCCTTGCCTGTCTTGAGCACGAGAAGCCCTTTGAGTACGTCAATGGCTCTGGTAAGCACGACAACTGGTCGCTCTCTGCAGATGACGAAAACCTGCTTGAGCCTGGCGATAAACCTGGCGAAAACCTCCGCTTCCTGGTCTTCCTTGCGTGCCTTGTTGCTGCTGTTGACTCTCATGCAGACCTTCTGCGCATGTCGGTTGCATCTGCTGGAAACGATCACCGTCTTGGCGCAAATGAGGCTCCACCTGCAATTGTTTCCGTCTTCCTAGGCGCTGCGCTTTCTGTAATTGTTGACGACCTCATTACTGGCTCCGATGTTCACGGTGCAAAGCGCACTCGTATGGACCTTGGCGTACCAACATTACCTGCAGTCCTTAGGGACAACACGGATAGAAACCGTACCAGCCCCTTTGCGTTTACTGGTAACAAGTTTGAGTTCCGTATGTGCGGCAGCCAGCAGAACCTCTCTGATCCTAACGTCATTTTGAACACTATTGTTGCCGAGCAGTGTGACCGCTTTGCAAACGATCTTAAAGACGTTTCCAAGGAGAACTTCACTAAGGAAGCTTTGAGCTGGGTTATTGACACCTTTAAGGCTCACGAGCGCATCCTCTTTGAGGGCAATGGCTACTCAGGCGATTGGGAGAAACTTGCCGAGGAGCGCGGCCTTCCAAACCTCCGCACCACCCCTGAAGCACTTCCCGCAATGATTGCTCCAGAGAACATTGAGCTCTTTGAGCGCTACGGTGTTCTTTCCCAGGCAGAAGCACAAGCTCGCTACGTTGCAAAGGCAGAGCAATACGCTAAGGTTCTCAACATTGAGGCTCGTACTATGCTGTATATGACGCGCCACATGTATCTGCCTGCCCTCTTTACCTACTCAAGTGATGTTGCCTCTTCAGTTGCTGCTAAGCAGGCTATTGGTATCAAAAGTGCTGCAGAAACAGAGATTGTTGAGAAGCTCACCGCAGGTATTGACGAGATTTACGCAGCTACCAACAGCCTTGATGAGATCAATACCACAGCTCACCAGATGAAGGATCAGCCTCAGGAGCAGTGCGAATACTACTGCAATGAAGTTCTTCCTGCTATGGCTCGCCTCCGCAGCGCCGTTGACTCCATGGAGCTCATCTGCGGACATGACTGGTGGCCAGTTCCTAGCTACAACAAGATGCTCTTCTACGTCTAGTTCTTCATCAGAGCTTCTTGGCGAGAAAACTGGTCTTCTCGTCACTCCATCTTTAAAGCAAAACGGCTCAGTTTACCTGGGCCGTTTTTTGGTGTCCAAATGCTTAACGTATGGAAAGAGCTATGCGTTGACCAGCTTACTGTAGATAGCATGAACGTCTTCAAGCTTGATGAGATCACCTTCTGCATCGGTTGGAGCAGGAGCTACCTGCATTGATTCGCTCACTGCTGTCAAATTTAGGCGGCTTGCATACCAAGGAGTTGGCGTTCCCTCAATAACTGGCGAGAAGAACGAGTCCATTTCTCCCATGTGTTCAGCAGAATCTCGCTTAGTAATAAATTCCTGCCATAAATACGCTGAATACGTATGTTTTGACCCTTGACATACAAATGACCTTATCGTAGAGAAATAAGAAGTGCCTGGCAGAATAACCGAAAGATTATCAAAATCGTCTTTAGTAATTGCCCTATACGCAGCGCTCAGCGGACAAACACAAGCCCTGTACCTGCCAAATCCTGTGTCTCTAATAGCTTGATGGGTACTTTCAGAAAATGCGTCAACATTTTCAAACAAACTTTGGATAATTTGAGCGCCTTTATCCAGACCATACTGTCCTAAAAAGAGCGATTCAAACTTCTTGCCCGTATGCGTAAGTGCGGGGTCAGGAATAACATACCTTCCACGCAGGCCATCTGTAAGAAGATCGGTCCATTCGTGAGGACGCAAAATCTTTTTCTCATTAAGGCGTTCTTGATTTACCAGTAAAACCAATGGATCTGCAGCGTAGGCATACCAGTGTCCGTTGGCGTCAAAAAACTCAGGGCGCACGTACTGCTCTGTTGAAGAAACTTCAAACGGTTGACAATATGCGGAAGTCTCAAAATTTTGCATGAGAGCTTCGCTTGCCAAGAAAATGACATCGGGTTTCTCAAAGCCCCAATCAACATCAGATTTGGTATCAGAAGTTTCAGACTCCACACTCTTACCAGAAGTATATGTTTGCTGAATAAACTCCTGAATTTCTTCCTCCGTTGCCTCACCCACCGTAACAGGCATAGAAAACATTCTTGAATATGTTTCTACCAGGGGCTTTACCGCTTCTTTGGAAGTACTTAAAAGATTGAGGGAGCCCTCTCGTTGCGCAAGTTGAATAAGCGCTCGAGCATAGCCAGGAACCTTTGAGTTAGGACGTGGAGGAAGAAGCTCCTGCTGAACATAAGAAATTCCTGGACTCAAAACGTTTGCTACCGTAGCTATTACAGGTGCAGCAACCGCCGAGACAGCCAGGATAATAAATGAAGTTCTTGTAACAGAAGTGGCAGTTGGTGGAGTGATCTTCTCGTCAGGGTCTTTTGGTCCAAAAGTTTTATGCATCTTCTGGCGCAGACAATCTGGGATAAACTTCACGCTACCTCCTTACCTGCTACATAATCCGTCTGGTCAAACAGATTTTATCCAAAAAAGGCTTTTAGTCCAATCAGGATAAGTACTATACCGCCCACCATCTCGGCACGGTCGCCCAGAAGAGAACCAAGTTTTTTGCCAATGAACAGAGCAATGGTGCAGAGAATTGCGGTGATAATGCCAAAGAGCGCCGAGGCAACCAAAATGTCTACACTATGTGCCCTAAAACTTACCCCAACAGCAAATGCGTCGATTGCTGTAGCAACAGCTTGAAAGAGCAGCTTTCCATAAGAGAGCGTCGTAGCACTTTGCTGGGCTTCTTCCTCATCTTCCTCAGAAGCGTCTTCTTTGAGCGCCTTATAGCCGCTGTACAGCATGTTTGAACCGATGAAGCCAAGGATGACTAAAGAGACCATTCCTGCATACTTCTCAATCAACTCTGCTGCAATGCCGCCAACAAAATAACCGGCAAGAGGCATACCAAACTGAAAGAGGCCAAAGAAAAGAGGCATGCGCATGAGGCGAGAAACCCTATGGTCATCAAAGGCAAAGGTGTTAGAGATAGTGACAGAGAACGCATCTGTTGCAAGCGCCATACCCAGCATTAAAATTTCAAGTAGACCCATGTGTCAGTTCCCAAGTATCATTAAATCTTGTAACACGAAGGAGAAATTTTAACGCCTATAAGCTATTTTGGGCTACTCTTATATTGAAAAACTACAAGGAGTCCTATGCCTGCTTTAATAACCCACTATCTGTTTGGCGCAGAAGTGGTTCATGATTTACCACAAGAGCTTGTTGCAACTGATGCAGAGGTCAATGCATTCCTTCTTGGAAACCAGGGGCCTGACCCTTTCCTTGCACGTCATCTAGCCTGGCCAAACCACTCACTTGCCTGCAATAGGCTGC
>ERZ773180.1524-NODE-1524-length-11400-cov-13.486911_pt1 | contig 11400 bp, 8 predicted proteins | sample MGYA00511080_ERZ773180 | MGnify/ENA primary metagenome ERZ773180 (study PRJEB29015, sample SAMEA2738175) | human oral metagenome | biome: human oral; feature: human-associated habitat; material: saliva | place: China | collected 2178 ...
TAAATCCAAGCGAGATTTCTCTCTTATTATTAAGAAGTTGCTGCAGCTTGGCTAAAAGTGTGGATTTGCCAATGCCATTGGGACCGATAATACCAATTTTTTCTTGACCACGGACAGTTAGTTGTAACTCCTGAGCTAAAACACGCTCACCAATAGACAAATTTTCCTTTTCCAGTCGAATTAAGACTTTAGAAGTTGCTAATGGCTCTATATCTGAAAAGAAAAGTTGGATTTGTTCCTCTTCAAGTGGTTTTTGGATCATGGACTGAGCTTCCTTTTCAAAGCGTTTTTCTTGAGAGAGAATAGTTTTCATCTTTTTAGCCAATAGGCGACCAGCAGTACTGTCTTTGGTAGCTCGAAGTGCAGTTTCTACATTTTGCTTAACTCGGCGATGTTTTTCCATGGTTTTGTCATAGGCTCTCTGGTCGTTGGCAGCTTGCTGGCTTTGTCTGGCAAAACTAGCCTTTCTCTGGTCACTATAGCGTTTATAGTCTAAATGTTCGACTAGGGTTTCGGCTTCCTTTCGATGTTTGACTAGTCGCAAGTGGATAATGGTGTCTGCCGTTTGAGAGAGGAAGTCTTCATCATGGGAAATGAAAATAACAGTTTGCCTGGTCTTTTGAATCTGACCTTTTAGCCAATCAACCGTCTCAAGGTCTAGGTCATTTGAAGGTTCATCTAAAAAGAGAATTTCAAATGGTTTGGCTAACTCATGGATGAACTGAATTTTCAAAGATTCGCCCCCCGAAAGGCTCCCAATCTCTTGATCGCTAGCGAAACGGTCGCTATCAAAGTGCAACTCCTCCGCCAAACGATAAAGAATACTGTAGTCTAAATCAGCAGAATCCAAAAAGAAGTAGTCGTGTAGAGTTCTATTTTTCAGGTCCTCGGGAAGTTTTTGAGGAATGTAAGCCAGTGACTGATAATCAGATTGAATGTCTCCCCTGATAGTGAAATCAGGCAAAGCTTCTCCCATTAAAGTTTTAAGCAAGGTTGATTTGCCATTTCCTTCTTCGCCGATAATAGCTACCTTTTCCCCGTCTTGGATAGTCATGCTTAAGTCAGATACAAGGTCTCGTAAATCTTTGTTTTGAGTGATGGTTAGATGATTGATTTTTATCATAATGATTGCCCTTTCTAGAATGTCGATAGTGCATAACAAAAAGCTCTACTTTACCTAGTAGAGCCCAAAGTCACTGTCAAAAACTCTATTATCCTCGTTGAAAAGCTCGTCAAACTAGCTTGGAGCTGCCCAACCCAAGAGGAGCATAGCTTTCTAGTTTTTTTATTTTCAATGAGGACAAGATACTAGAAAATCTAGTATAAAAAGAGCACACAAAAAGAGACAAAAACAAGATCTACTAAATAAAGTTCTTTATTTGATAGACTTAGTTGTTCATGTCTCCCTTACCTCCGAGTATTAGTACCTCTATCCTATACCTTTCAGGAACTTTTGTCAACAGAAAACTGGAAATTCCAAGCTCTAAAATACGAAAACAGGTCCGTAAAGAGTTAGTACGTGTTTGACATGCTCGTAATGTAATTTGTCGTAGTTTCGCCAAGCAGTGCGTGCTTGATCGTTTAGTTTTAGGCTACACAGACCAATCAGAAGACTGGTAGGTTGGTAAAATTTTTAAAGGTCGATTAAGATACTGTTGTTCAATTTTTCCGCTTTTTTGGTCTCTTGCACAGTGGTGTTTAGCAGCTCTTGCAGTCGAATATCATCTGCCGTACCCTGTTTACAGCGTTGGAAACTTTTATTTAACTCGGATAGGAGTTGGGTTGCATTAGCAATCAATTCTTTATCTTCCATGTGAGCATCCTTCTTGCTCTGATCTATTCTTGCCTATAGTACTAAAAAACAAAAATAGCATAGTAAATATATTGAAAAATGAATTTTAATTACAAAGTTTAGTGTGCTGGTTTGTAGCCTTTTCATGGTATAATCAAGTGAGTAAATCTTTATGGAGGAAATATGAAGTTAAATATCCAAGAAATTCGTAAGCAGTCTGAAGGCTTGCATTTTGAACAAACTTTAGATCTAGCTGCAGACCTGCGTGCACGTAATCAAGAAATTTTAGATGTAAAAGATATCCTTGCAGTTGGGAAAGTACAGTACGAAGACCGTATGTATTTCTTAGATTATCAACTATCTTATACCATTGTTCTTGCTTCAAGTCGCAGTATGCAGCCAGTTGAGTTAGTTGAATCTTATCCAGTCACGGAAGTTTTCATGGAAGGCGCAACTAACCAGCTAGACCAAGAAGTTCTAGATGATGATTTGGTCTTGCCTATCGAAAATGGAGAACTTGACCTTGCTGAGAGCGTATCAGACAATATCCTGCTGAACATTCCTATCAAGGTTTTGACGGCTGAAGAAGAGGCTGGTAAAGGTTTTGTGTCAGGAAATGACTGGCAAATCATGACAGAGGAAGAATACCAAGCCCAACAGGCAGTTAAGAAAGAAGAAAACAGTCCTTTTGCTGGCTTACAAGGACTATTTGATGGAGACGAATAATGGTCTTGTCAAAAAAACGAGCACGAAAAGTGCTAGAAGAAATCATTGCCCTTTTTCCAGATGCTAAGCCTAGTCTTGATTTTACCAATCATTTTGAACTCTTAGTTGCGGTCATGTTGTCAGCTCAGACGACAGATGCAGCAGTAAATAAGGCCACGCCAGGTCTCTTTACTGCCTTTCCAACGCCACAAGCTATGTCTGTAGCGACAGAGAGTGAAATTGCTTCACACATTTCTCGCCTGGGATTGTATCGAAATAAGGCTAAATTCCTTAAAAAATGTGCCCAACAGTTACTAGATGATTTTGATGGTCAAGTCCCTCAAACACGTGAGAAATTAGAGAGTTTGGCAGGTGTTGGTAGCAAGACAGCCAATGTTGTCATGAGTGTGGGCTTTGGAATTCCAGCTTTTGCAGTGGACACTCATGTGGAGCGCATTTGCAAACACCATGATATTGTTAAAAAATCAGCTACACCATTAGAAGTTGAAAAACGTGTCATGGATGTCTTGCCACCAGAAAAGTGGTTGGCGGCGCATCAGGCCATGATTTACTTTGGTCGTGCTATCTGTCATCCGAAAAATCCTGAGTGTGATCAATATCCACAGTTGTATGACTTTAATTCCTTATAAGTTTTTTACATGGTTTTTTCTTGCAATGCTAACCCCTTTGTGATATATTAGTAGCAATTAAATATTCCTTTAATCCTGTCCCGTGAGGCAGGCAAGGAGCCACAGCAAGTAGAAGCACAAGTCTATCCTTTTTTGGGAGGGCTAGCTTAACTATACATTCTGAAGTCTCCTTGGTGAAGGAGACTTTTCTTTTTGGAGGTTTGTCATGAAGACAAAAGAAGTTGTTGATGAATTAACTGTTAAGCGTGCCATTACTCGCATTACTTACGAGATTATTGAACGGAACAAAGACTTAAATAAAATCGTTTTAGCAGGGATTAAAACTAGAGGTGTGTTTATTGCTCGCCGTATTCAAGAACGTTTAGAACAGCTCGAATCGATTTCAGTTCCTATCGTTGAATTGGATACTAAACCTTTCCGTGACGATATTAAAAGTGGAGAAGATACTTCTTTGATTTCTGTAGATGTGACAGATCGAGAAGTTATTCTAGTTGACGATGTCCTCTATACTGGTCGTACTATCCGCGCTGCTATTGATAATATTGTTAGCAAAGGTCGTCCTGCTCGTGTTAGTTTGGCAGTCCTTGTAGATCGAGGACATAGGGAATTGCCAATTCGTCCAGATTATGTTGGGAAAAATATTCCTACTAGCCGAAGTGAAGAAATTATTGTTGAAATGACTGAACTTGATGGACAAGATCGAGTTCTTATCACTGAGGAAGCATAAGAATCGAGAGGAATCGCCATGTCTGAAAATCAGCAAGCCTTGCAACATGTGGTATCTATGGAAGATTTGACCGTCGATCAAGTTATGAAACTGATTAAGCGCGGAATTGAGTTTAAAAATGGAGCTAGCGTTTCATATACGGATAGACCCATAGTTGCCAATCTCTTTTTTGAAAGTTCAACCCGCACTCACAAATCTTTTGAAGTGGCAGAAATTAAGCTGGGACTGAATCTACTGGATTTTGATGTTAAGACTAGCTCAGTCAACAAGGGAGAAACCCTCTATGACACAATCTTGACTCTGTCTGCCCTAGGAGTAGATGCCTGTGTTATTCGCCATCCAGAAGTGGATTACTACAGAGAATTGGTGGCAAGTCCAACTATTACAACCTCGATTATCAATGGGGGGGATGGTTCGGGTCAACACCCAAGTCAAAGTTTGCTTGATTTAATGACCATCTATGAAGAATTTGGCCACTTTGACGGACTCAAGGTTGCTATTGCTGGAGATTTGGACCACTCAAGGGTTGCTAAGTCTAACATGCAGATTTTAAAACGCTTGGGAGCAGAACTTTATTTTGCAGGCCCTGAGGAATGGCGAAGCCAAGAATTTGCGGACTATGGGCAGTTTGTAACCATTGATGAAATTATTGATCAAGTAGATGTGATGATGCTACTACGTGTTCAACACGAACGTCATGAAAGTGGAGTTGTATTTTCTAAGGAGAGCTACCATGAGCAACATGGCCTGAACCAAGGACGGTATGAACGCTTGAAAGAAAAGGCGATTATTATGCATCCTGCTCCCGTCAATCGTGATGTGGAAATTGCAGATCACTTGGTTGAAGCACCAAAATCACGTATTGTGCAACAAATGACCAACGGTGTATTTGTTAGAATGGCGATTTTAGAATCTGTATTAGCGAGTAGAAATATTAAATAGAACGAAACGTTAAAAGACGCCAGAGAGCGTCCACGAGAGGTGAATGATGACAAAACGACTTCTAGTCTTAGAAGATGGAACAATCTTTGAAGGAAAAGCCTTTGGGGCTGACACTGATGTAACAGGAGAAATTGTCTTTAGTACTGGTATGACTGGTTATCAAGAATCGATAACTGACCAGTCTTATAATGGGCAAATCCTTACTTTTACTTATCCTTTAGTAGGGAACTATGGAATCAATCGTGATGACTACGAATCCATCAGTCCAACCTGTAAAGGAGTGGTAGTATTTGAACACGCTCGTCGTGCTAGCAACTGGCGCAACCAAATGACTCTTGACGAATTTTTGAAATCTAAAAAGATTCCTGGTATTTCAGGTATTGATACACGCGCCCTTACAAAAATTATCCGTAAGCATGGAACCATGCGAGCTACCATCACGCATGTGGGAGATAGTATAGACCATATTTCAGATCAACTTCAGGCTACGGTATTACCAATTGATAATATCAAGCAAGTATCTACAAAAACAGCCTACCCAGCTCCTGGTGTAGGACTTAGTGTAGTCTTAGTTGACTTTGGTTTGAAGCATTCTATTTTGAGAGAATTATCCAAAAGGGACTGTAACGTGACTGTTGTCCCTTATACAACAACAGCTGAGGAAATCCTCCACCTTAATCCTGATGGTGTTATGTTGTCGAACGGACCAGGTAACCCTGAAGATGTTCCAGAAGCGCTTGAGATGATTCGTGGAATTCAAGGGAAAATTCCAATCTTTGGGATCTGTATGGGCCACCAACTCTTTGCTATGGCAAATGGAGCTAAGACCTACAAGATGAAGTTTGGCCACCGTGGCTTTAACCATGCTGTGCGAGAAATTGCAACTGGGCGCGTGGACTTTACCAGCCAAAACCATGGATATGCCGTTAGTCGCGAAGATTTGCCAGACCATTTGATTATTACCCACGAAGAAATCAATGACAAGTCTGTTGAAGGGGTTCGCCATCGTTATCAACCAGGATTTTCAGTCCAATACCATCCAGATGCTGCTCCTGGGCCACACGATGCCAGCTATCTCTTTGATGAATTTATCGAGATGATGGAAGCTTTTAAAATGAATAACCACTAAAATGTTCAAGCTCCTAGATAAGATTTTTTATCGAAAATGATCGTTTCTTTAAAAAATCGTCGGAGAATTTATGGAATTGAACACGGACGGAAAGCTCGGAATTTAGATAAACCAACAAGGATAGAAATCCTTCTATGGTTTCCTAAAATTCAGTCGCTTTCTTATCGTCCTTTGTATCTTATTTAATGTCGCTCTGTGAGGCGACGAATAGAAAGGAGAAGATACATTGTTCGCGGAAGTGAACACGCCCTAAGAACTGTGTGAAAAAGATAAACATCGTCTTGACGCTGAAGGCGTCTGCACCGAGTTTCCTATTTTCACTGTGTTCTTTACGGGCTTTGTATCATAAACTATGCCTAAACGTACTGATATTCAAAAAATTATGGTGATTGGTTCTGGTCCGATTATTATTGGTCAGGCTGCTGAGTTTGACTATGCTGGAACCCAGGCCTGCTTGTCTTTGAAAGAAGAGGGGTATGAGGTTGTCTTGGTTAACTCAAATCCTGCAACCATCATGACGGACAAGGAAATCGCCGATAAGGTCTATATCGAACCAATTACACTTGAGTTTGTAACTCGTATTCTCCGTAAGGAACGTCCAGATGCTTTGCTTCCAACACTTGGTGGGCAAACAGGGCTTAATATGGCCATGGAATTGTCAAAAAATGGTATCTTGGATGAGCTTGGAGTAGAACTTCTCGGGACTAAATTGTCTGCCATCGACCAAGCGGAGGACCGAGATCTCTTTAAACAATTGATGGAAGAACTCAAGCAACCAATTCCAGAATCAGAAATTGTCAACACAGTTGAGGGAGCAGTTGCCTTTGCAGCAACTATTGGCTACCCAGTTATCGTCCGCCCAGCCTTTACTCTAGGTGGTACTGGTGGTGGTATGTGTGCCAATGAGGAAGAATTGCGTGAAATTGCTGAAAATGGTTTGAAGTTGTCACCTGTTACCCAGTGTTTGATTGAACGTTCCATTGCTGGTTTCAAGGAAATCGAGTACGAAGTCATGCGTGACTCAGCTGATAATGCCCTTGTTGTTTGTAACATGGAAAACTTTGACCCTGTCGGGATTCACACAGGGGACTCTATCGTATTTGCCCCTGCGCAAACTATGTCCGACTATGAAAACCAAATGCTTCGTGATGCTAGTTTGAGCATTATCCGTGCTCTCAAGATTGAAGGCGGATGTAACGTTCAGCTTGCGCTTGATCCACACAGCTTTAAGTACTATGTCATCGAAGTAAATCCTCGTGTATCTCGTTCTTCAGCCCTTGCTTCTAAAGCAACAGGTTACCCAATCGCCAAATTGGCTGCTAAGATTGCGGTAGGGTTGACCTTGGATGAAGTTATTAACCCAGTTACAGGTTCAACCTATGCTATGTTTGAACCAGCCCTTGACTATGTGGTGGCTAAGATTCCACGTTTCCCATTTGACAAGTTTGAAAAAGGGGAACGTCGTCTTGGTACCCAGATGAAGGCAACTGGAGAAGTTATGGCCATCGGTCGGAACATCGAGGAATCTCTCCTTAAAGCTTGTCGCTCTCTAGAAATTGGTGTCCATCATAATGAAATGCCTGAGCTTGCAGATGTTTCAGATGATGCCTTGATTGAAAAAGTTGTCAAGGCTCAAGATGACCGTCTCTTCTATGTATCAGAAGCTATTCGTCGTGGTTATACACCAGAAGAGATTGCTGACTTGACTAAGATTGATATCTTCTACCTTGATAAACTCTTGCATATCTTTGAGATTGAACAAGAATTGGGCGCACATCCTCAGGATGTCGATGTCTTGAAAACAGCAAAACTCAATGGTTTCTCAGATCGTAAAATCGCAGAACTTTGGGGAACTACAGCTGATCAAGTTCGCCAACTTCGTTTAGAAAACAAGATTGTCCCAGTTTACAAGATGGTAGATACTTGTGCCGCAGAATTTGAATCAGAAACTCCGTACTTCTACTCAACATATGGATGGGAAAATGAGTCTATCAAGTCTGATAAGGAATCTGTACTTGTCCTAGGTTCTGGTCCAATCCGTATCGGTCAAGGGGTAGAGTTTGACTACGCAACAGTTCACTCTGTTAAGGCAATTCAGGCTGCTGGCTACGAAGCCATCATTATGAACTCAAACCCAGAGACAGTTTCAACAGACTTCTCTGTATCTGATAAACTCTACTTTGAACCATTAACGTTCGAAGATGTTATGAATGTTATCGACTTAGAGCAACCAAAAGGTGTTATCGTTCAATTTGGTGGTCAAACAGCTATCAACCTTGCGGAGCCATTAGCAAAAGCTGGTGTGACTATCCTTGGTACTCAAGTTGCTGACTTGGACCGTGCAGAAGACCGTGACCTCTTCGAACAAGCCCTCAAAGACTTGGATATTCCACAACCTCCTGGACAAACAGCAACCAATGAAGAAGAAGCAGTACTTGCTGCACGTAAAATTGGTTTCCCAGTTCTCGTTCGCCCTTCATATGTTTTGGGTGGACGTGCTATGGAAATCGTTGAGAATGAAGATGATCTTCGTTCTTACATGCGTACTGCGGTTAAGGCAAGTCCAGACCACCCTGTTCTTGTTGACTCTTATATCGTCGGACAAGAGTGTGAAGTCGATGCCATCTCAGACGGAGAAAATGTCCTCATTCCTGGTATCATGGAGCATATCGAACGTGCTGGTGTCCACTCAGGTGACTCCATGGCTGTTTACCCTCCACAAACCTTGTCTCAAAAGGTGCAAGACACGATTGCAGATTACACTAAGCGTCTGGCAATTGGCCTCAACTGTCTTGGTATGATGAACATTCAGTTTGTTATCAAGGATGAGAAAGTCTACGTCATTGAAGTTAACCCTCGTGCCAGCCGTACCGTACCATTCCTATCAAAAGTAACCAATATCCCTATGGCACAGGTAGCGACTAAGTTGATTCTTGGTCAAAGTCTCGAAGAACTTGGTTACCAAGATGGACTTTACCCTGAAAGTACACGAGTTCATATCAAAGCGCCAGTCTTCTCCTTTACCAAGCTAGCGAAAGTAGACAGCTTGCTTGGTCCCGAAATGAAATCGACTGGGGAAGTCATGGGTTCTGATACCACTCTTGAAAAAGCGCTCTATAAAGCGTTTGAAGCTTCTTACCTTCACTTGCCAACCTTTGGGAATGTTGTCTTTACCATCGCAGACGATGCAAAAGAAGAAGCTTTAGAATTAGCGCGTCGTTTCCAAAATATTGGTTACGGAATCCTTGCAACTGCAGGAACAGCGGAGTTCTTTGCAAGTCATGGATTGCAAGCCCAACTCGTTGGTAAGATTGGTGATGATGAGCATGATATCCCAAGCTATGTTCGTAAAGGAAAAATCCAAGCCATTATCAATACCGTTGGTACCAAACGAACAGCCGATGAAGATGGAGAGCAAATCAGACGTTCAGCTATCGAACATGGGGTGCCTCTCTTTACAGCTTTGGATACAGCAGATGCCATGCTAAAAGTATTAGAAAGCAGAAGTTTTGTTACAGAAGCGATTTAAAAAATAAGATTCTCTTTGGAGAATCTTTTTTTATTTATGGAAACAATGATAAGGTTTTCACAATCATTAAAATGTAATCAAATTGAAATATTTAGAAAAAGAAATATAATAAATGAAAAGATTATTAAATAAAAAAATCTTGTATATAAGGACTGATTTATGCATACATGTAAATATATATTATAAATTATAGATAGCTAAAAACACTGTTAAAATCGATAAGAAGGCGTTTTCCAGAGTATATAATTAATTGAATTAATATTTATTTTTTGATATGATAGAAATGCTAAAGTGGGTAAATTCTATCTTTCAATTATTGTTCATAGGGTACAAGATTTGTAGAAATATTACCTTCTGTTAGTGAAATATATAAAAGGAGAACTTATCCATATGATAAGAAAGGAACAACAACGTTTTTCTTTGAGAAAATATAAGGTAGGTGTTGCATCTGTATTTTTAGGGACAACTCTTAGCTTTTTGATGGCTAATGGTGGTGCAGTTCAAGCTTCTGAGCTTCCTACACAACCAGCTTCTGAAGAAAAAACTGAGTTGGTGAAAAAGGATGTCAGAAGTGAGGATTCCTCTAAAAAGGAACAAGATGTTGTAGCAAATGTTCCAACAGCTGAGCTTGCTGAAGAAAATAAAGTAGAAGAAGCAAAATCTACTTCTGAGTCTAAAGTAGAAGAAGCTAAATCTGAAGCGACTACTTCAGAAAAAGCATCAGAGGTAAAACCTGCTTCAACTGAGACTGAGGTTGCTAATAAGGAAACTGCTAAGCCGGTTGAAAAAGCTGAAGAAACTAAGCCAGCTGTTTCAGAAGGTGATAAACCTAAAGTTCGTAATCGTCGTGCTACAACTGAAGATGCAGTTTCTGGAGATCACAACTCTAAGCCTGTCAGTGTTAGTACCTATCTAAAAGATGGTGAAACAGTTGATCCAACTATACAGAATCCAAATGGAGCTAAGGTTGAGTCACAAACTGTTCCTTCTGGTTATGCAAGAAAAGAAGGTGATTACTATACATATGCGGTTTGGGATTTAACTGAATTCAATAATCGTTATGGTACAAAATACTATGCACGTGCTTATAAGAGATTTGATGAATCTACAGATACAACAGTTGAATTGATTGATAAAACAACTGGTAATGTCGTAGAAACAAAAACAGTTACAGCTACAAGTGGTGTTCAAAAATTCACAACTACTACAACAGCGTCTAATAGTCAATTAACGTTCCAAGTAGATTATCAAGCTGGTACTGCTGAAAGAGGTAAAACAACTCAGCCATTTATTCAAAATGGTTATGAAGTTGGAAAGAGCATCACAGATTTAGTCGCACCAGGTCATAACCTTACACCTGCTGAACAAGCTCTTTATACTGCGGTTTATAACGCTCGTACGACAACAGATATTTTAAACGTTGTAGAACCAGCTTATAATGGTCGTACAATTACGGATACTAACAGTAAAATCCCACGTTTTGTAGAAAAAACAACTTATTATAAAGTAGTTGATAAAAACAATGCGACATTTAACGCCAATAAAACAGATAAAACTGTTCAAGACTACGTTCCAAATGGCAATGAAGAAGATTTGGCTAGATATACAACTAAAGCCATGGAAGGACAAAACTTCACAGCATCTGGTGAGCGTCAATTTGATGGCTACAAATTGTACCAAACGGCAGATTCAGATACAACATCTGGTTATGTAAGTCGCCCATACAAAGTCGGTACTAAATTTATGGACGCTGAGCGTGCAGGAATTAAACGTATTAAAGAAATCGTCGGCGAAGATGGAACTGTAGTCGTTCGTGTTTATCTTCTTGATCCAAAACAACAAAGCAAACGTTCTGATGGTTCATTAAGTACAGACGGTTACATGTTGCTTGCAGAAACAAAACCGATTAAACCAGGTGATTATAAT
>ERZ773180.1528-NODE-1528-length-11359-cov-7.594095_pt1 | contig 11359 bp, 8 predicted proteins | sample MGYA00511080_ERZ773180 | MGnify/ENA primary metagenome ERZ773180 (study PRJEB29015, sample SAMEA2738175) | human oral metagenome | biome: human oral; feature: human-associated habitat; material: saliva | place: China | collected 2178 ...
ACGGCGGACATAGAGGTATCGCCGCTCTCGGCGGCGTCGAGCCTCTCGACCGTCTCGGCACTTTCGTCCAAGCTGTAGAGCTCTGCGTCGCCCTTGGGAGCGTCGACGCCCTCGAATGTCATCTTGACATCGCCGGCAGGCTGGACCTCCTGCCCATCGCGCGTGAGCTTGACGTCGTAGAGCCTTGTCTCGCGACGGGCGCCGTCCGCAGGATCGTCCGCTTGCGATTCGACCAGCTCCTGCGCCTTGGGATCGTCCACGGGAGCGACGCTGAGTGTCAATTCGTCCGCAGGGCAGGGCAGCGTCCCCGCCGGCGCCTCGACGGTGACTTTCATGCCATCGCCGGCATCCGCGGTAAGGGTGGCAGGCTCCGTCTGGACGGGAGAAGCGTCCTCGGCCTTATCCTTGGCCTTGGCATCGTCCTTTTCCTCGGCAGCTCCGTCCTTCGTATCGGCAGCGGCCTTATCTTCGCTGCCCTTGCCGTCCTTTTCCTTCTCGGAATCGGCTTCTTTGCTTTCAGGCTCGTGGGGCGCGGGCTTGGCGTTATCGGCCCCTTCGCCGCCGGTCTCGGCGGTGGCCACGTCAACGGTGGCATGCGGGCGAGCCTCCGCATAGGCATAGCCTGAGAAAGACGCGGTCATCACGTAGGTGCCCGCCTGGTTCGCGTCATAATCCCCTGCCCACGTCACGGGGATATCGACCATGCGGCCCTGAATGGCGCCCTGCTTGTCGGAAGCGAACCACGACGCCTCGCCTTCCCCTAGGCTGCCGTATACGCGGTAGACGGGATCGGTGGCCGCGTCCGAGTCGTTGTCGCAGGAATACACCACCCTATCGCCGGCGGCGTAGAGGGCGTCGGCGCCTTCGGGAGCGGCATAATGCCGCTGATCGGCATCCTTGGACGCAGGCGTCGCCTGGACGAAGGAGTCCGCATCCTCGTCCTTGTCGAGCTTCACCACGGCGACGAGCTCATCGGGCAGCCCCGCCTTGTCCAAAGGCGTGCCGTTTTTCACGAAAAGCGCCGCCACGGGATCCTTCGCTTCGAAAGACGCTATCCGGGGCATCGCGTCGACGTCGGCCAAAGCGATGACCACCAGCGAGACAACCATGATCGCAGCCGCCAAAACGCCTGCCGCCATGACGGTGGTGAACCCGGCGACGTCTCTGACGTTTCTCGCTTCTCGACGTGCGTCCATATCATTCATCCCTTCCACCGGCTCGATCGGCCGTCTCAACCCGTCGGGCTCCCGCGCGGATCGCTGTACGTAGCGTTCCTGGAAACCATGAATCCTTTCCGCGAACCAGACAGCCGCCTGGTTCGCGGAAAGCTTCACGGCACCTGCCGACCGTCACGTCCTGTCGCAATAGACCACGTAGCGCTTCTCGCTGCTCCCATAGGGATGGCAGGTGATGAGCGTGACCATGTCCTTTCCTTTCTGTATGAGGATCTGCCGTATGTCGTTTGGGGCAATGACCTTCGCCTCCCGCACGCGGTAGGTGAGGGTGCCCCAGGGGTTGGTCACGCGCACCTCGTCGCCCGGCTCCAGATCCTCGATATCGCGAAACATCGCAGATGACCAGGCGCCCCGGTGGGCTGCGATGACGCAGTTCGTGTCAGTGCCGCCGATAGGCATGGAGGTCTGGGTGAGCTGCACGGCCCCCAAGCTCATCTGTTCGCTGGTGGCACCCAGGTACAGGGGTAGCGTCTGCCCGATAGCCGGCACCTCGACGTAGCCGATCATCTGGTCGGGAAAGCCGTAGGCGCGCAGGTCTATCTCGCTTCGTTGGTAGCTCCATGCGTCCACCAGACCCGATTGGCCGTCATCCGCAATACGTCGGTTGTAGGCGACCATATCCGCATACAACCCATTCAGATCGAGAAAGCCCTCTTCCGAAACGTCCTGATTCGTCGAAGGCCCCTCGGCGCCTTGGCCCATCGAAAGCGCCTCGGCCCGTTCCATGCGGATATCGAAGTCCCGGGCCGCATGGTCCGCCTGACCCGCGTACATCCACTGGGCCACGTGGGGCAGGAGCAGCAGGATGATCCCGGCGGCAGCCAAGATCGTGGCCGCTATGCAGGCCGCCCGCCGGCTCATGTCGATCCGCCTTCCTGCGAGCCGCCCCCCAGGATCAGGTCGATGACCGCCTGCCTGCGCCGCTCGTTCCTGCGGCTTCTGACGGTTATCGCCGTCACGACGATGACAACCGCGACGGTGGTGACGGCCGCGGTGAGGGCGATGGCGAAGGGAGCGCTCGATCCTGTTACCGCCTCGATGCCCTCCTTCTCTTCGGGGATGTAGTCAGTGCGTTCGCCGCGTACCAGCAGACGATGGGAGTTTATCCCGTAGGGCGTGCAGGTAAGCAGCGTGCAGTAGTCCTTGCCTTTCACGCGCCGCAGCGCTTCGGAATCCTCGGGTTCGACGACGAGGATCTGATCCACGCGGTACGCCAGGGTGCGATCCAGGACGTGCACGTAGAACAGGTCGCCTTCCTCGAGCTCGGTCAGGTCGGTGAACATCCGCGCGTGGGCCAGGCCCGTATGCCCGGTGAGCACCGCGTGGGTTCCCTCGCCGCCGATGGGCATCGACGAGCCTTCGAGGTGCCCGATGCCCTGCTGCAACGTGTCCTCGGTCGTCCCGTGATAGATGGGCAGGCTCACCGATATCTTGGGTATCTCCACGGTCCCCATGGCGTTGCCCAGGTCGAGGACGTCATAGTAGTTGTCCTGCATGGCCATGCCCGTTCCCTCTATGAACGGGTCGTGCACGGGGTTGCCCGCCAGGCTCTCGTTGTACTGGACGGCTTCCTGCCACTCGGCGTCGAGAGTCTCCTGATCGACCTCCTCGACGAACTCGTTGTAGCTCTCCGATGCATATGACCCGTTCACATCCGAGAGATACGTCGCTACGGAAGGATAGGCCAGCAGGCCTAGCCCGGCCAGAGCGAGTGCTATTACCGAGAGGATCCTTCTCATTGTCTTCTTCCGAGACGAACACCGACCGGGGACGGATCTTCCGTCCCCGGCGGGATTGCGGAGCCCTGCGTTGCGGGTCGCAGAGCGAGGTCGGTCACTTCTTGACGACCCTCTTCCTGTGGGACGTCAGAATGACGGTGACAGCCGCACCGACGAGGACGATGCCGCCGACCGTGAACAGGATCGTTCCGATACCGCCGGTCTTAGGCAGGGTGAAATCGGTGGTGTTGAATATGCTCTGGGTCACGGTGTAGGTGGTCGACACGGTGGAGTTGTCTTCCGTGAAGGACACCTTCACGGGATCGGACAGCAGGTTGTAGTTGTTGGGAGCCTGGGTCTCGACCAGCCAGTAGCTCAGGTAGGTCTTGGGGCCTTCGTCGTATTTGGCGGTCGCGGGGTTCCAGGTGATGGAAGACGTGTAGTCGGCGATGCCCGCAAAGGCCGCAGCGCCGGCGCTGTCGGTGGTCTCTTCCCAATCGGTGGCGGCGTCATAGCCGGCGGCACCGTAGTCGAGAATCTTGCCATCGGCGGCCTTGCGCAGGAAGCGGCCCGCTTTGGCATTGGCCTCGGAGGTGGCCAGCTTGAACTTGGCACCTGCCAGCTTCGTGTCCTTGTTCTTGGCGTCGGCCTTGTCGATCTTGATCTTGCCCGAATGAATGGTGGTCTTTGGGGTGGTGGTGGTCTTCTCTTCGCCGAAGCGGTTGATGAACTTGACCGTCGCCTCGTTGTCGGCGGTGAGCGTGGCGCTGGAGGCCAGCTTGTCATTGACCGTCGCGTCGAAGGTGATGTTGACGAACTTGTAGCCGTTGTCGAACAGCAGCTTACGGCCGTCGGCGGTGAATTCGACGGTCAGCGTGCGGGTGCCCGCGTTATAGGTCACGGTGTAATTGCTCGCCGCGGGAATCGTGGTGCCCGAACCGGCGGCAACCTTGGTGGCGGAGCCTTCCACCTTCACGGAGCCGTCGACGAAGTCCAGAGCGGGATCCATCACGTCGTTGACGCTGTAGGCGATGACTGCGTTCTCGGTGGGGACGTCGGACCAGATGTCGCTCGGCACGGAAGGCGTGATGGTGTAGGTCACGGTGTCGCCCACGCTGACGGCCTTGCCGGTCTCGGCATCCTTGGTGGTGGTGACCTTGGACTCGGCCTTGTCGGCGCTGGAGGATTCGTTCTTGGGATAGGCGTGGACGTCGGTGATCCAGGACTTACCGTCGGCGCTGGTCATGGGCACGGGGCACACGAAGGGCGCTGCGGGGCTGGTCACACGGGAATCGCCGCCCTGCTCGACCACCAGGTAGTAGCCCTTGTCGAAGGTGGTCTTGGGCGTTGCACCGTCGGATCCGGTGGTAAGGGTCTTCACGAACGTGACGTCATAGGTGTTGCCGTCGGCATCCTTCATCTGGGTGTTGCCGTTGATCAGCGTGTACGGGGCGGCACCGGGCAGCGCGCCGTTGAAGCCCAGGGTCTGGTTGTTGACGGCGGAGATCTTGTACACGTCGAACTTGATGTTATCAAGCGGCGTGGCTCCCGCATCGATCAGCTGCTGGATCTGGGCGGGGGTAAGGGCGCTACCGTCGTTGGGATCGAGGGCCTTGCTCGTGTCGGACATCAGCCACTTATGAATGGTCATGGTACCCTGGTCGGGAGGCAGCGAGTCGACCGCCCACGCCGAGAGGGGAGCCATCCCCACCGCCAGCGCCACGACTAGCAGGAGAGCTGCTACCCCTTTCTTGATGATAGAGGTCATCGTTCCTGTCCTTTCTTTCTCCGTCTTCCACCGGATTCGGTGAGATGCGTCTCATAGCCCATCACGCCGAATCAGGCCCTGTCCTATGGTCATGGCTAGAGGGCCTTAGCCTCCCAACCGAAGAACCGCAACGACCTTCCCGTCTATGCGGGAACGTTCCACAGGGCCAAAGCTCCTGCTGTCGCGACTGCGATCCCTGCTGTCACCAAGAACGAAGTACTCGTCCTCGGCCAGCGAGAGAGGCAGCGAAACGGCCTGCTTCGCCTCCGTCACGCCCACCGCATAGGACTCGACCAACGGCATCCCGTCCACCAGCACAAAACCTCCTTTGAGATCCACGTCCTGGCCCGGCGTCGCAATGACGCGCTTGATGAGGTCGGTGCGAAACCCATTCCCGACCAACACGACATCTCCTGCCGCATAGGCCCCGTCCATGCGACTGAACAGGACCAGGTCGCCGTCCTGGTATGCAGGCTCCATGCTGGAACCCTCCACCAGCGCCACCCCGAAGAGCACCCCGAAGAGCAGGTACGTCGCCAAGGCAGTGACCCCGAGAACGACCAGGAACCTCCTCGCCGCCCGTCGCCGAGCCGCCCTCCCGATGCGCTTGCGAAGCGCCGGGTCGAGAGAGCCGGTCGAAACGCCAAGAGAGCCTCCGCTACTCCTCGACATCGAAGGGGCCTATTTTCTCCCTGAACCGCTCAAGGGCCCGTTCGTGCATGAGGAGCATCTTCTGAGTGGAAACCAGCAGCTCGTTGCGAGCGACTTCTAGCCGGGAAATGTCCTCGTCGATGCGATTCCTCTCGGCCAGAGCGGAAACCTGTATCTCCTGGGCTTTGTTCCGGGCATCCGAAATCAAAGCATCCGCCTCGCGGCGGACGCGGGCCTCCTGGTCTTCCTTGATTTGGGGAAGGAACTGGGAAAGTTCCTTGATCTCGTCGTATCTGCGCTCGTATTCCTGACGCATCTCGTCCAGATCGCCTCGCTCGGCCCTGAGGTTTTCGACCTCCTGCTGAAGTGAGGTGACCTGGGCGGCGAGTTCGTTCGACGCAGCCATGATGGCGGCTTTCTCCGCTTCCAGCTCGGCGATGCGCCCATCATGCGTTTCCTCGGATGGTTCCGAAGCCTGCTCATCGCCGGTGTCCGTATGTGCTGTATCTACATCTGTTGTATCCGCGTGCGACGTCTCAGCGAATTCCGCCTCGTAGAGCCTGCAGATGTCAGCGATCTTCTCCAGGGCATCGACCTCGTCGATGCCCCCTAGAGCCTTTTTCTTGAACGTGATGGCGCTGACGTACGCAGCCACGGATTCAGGCAACGGCATCGGCGGTTCCTTCCCTATCCTGTTCGGTCGTCAACACCCCCTGCGGGACAGCGCAGACGAGATACCCTGGCGCTTAGCACGCCCCACGTATCCCCACGTAGATTTTATCGACCATCAGGAAGTATGCCGATGACCTCGTCTGGCAACCGCATGCGTTTATTTCGTTGCCTCGTCCGTCAACTCCGCGGCAGGCTCGAGCACGACCCCTCGAAGAGGGCGCGGGTCGCTTGGACGAGACGAGGGTGGCACAGGAGGAAGTGGGTGGCCGGAGACCGTCCTTTGATGAACGCCGCCCAGGCGTCGTCGCATACGACGACGTGCAGGTTCCGATACGGGACGTACGGGACGGAGGCCACGGAAAGGGAATCGAACCGCTTCTGGCAGGCACAGAGCTCTGCGATGTGCCTGGTGTAGTCGGAATAGGTGTAGGAGAGGGGCTTTTTGCATCGGATGCTGGGGGATACCAGGGTCACAGGGCGCTCCTCGAAGGCGGCGCGGGAGAGGGTCACCATGTTGACCCTGACGGAGCCATGCGCGAGGAAGGACTCTATCAGGGCGCGCTCCCAGCGGACATCGGCCAGGACGAGACGACCCTCCCGTTCGCCGACGCCGGAGTTCGCCAAGATGCGTTCGAGCAGCTCGTCGCTCATGGCGAACACGGGAGGCGAGGTCACGAGGATGAGCAGTTCCGAAGCGCGGGGAAGGCCTTCTCCGATGGCCTTGAGGAATTCCCGATTACGGCTTTCATCGAATGCCTTGACCAGGGGTTTCGCAAGGGCGAGCATGGCTACGGCGCTCTCCCCCTCGCGCGCGACGTCCTTCTTCCGCCGCACCAGACGGGCCTTCGCGAACTCGTGCCTGCCGCGCACGCAGCTTCCCGTGAGAACCGCCGCCTTCGACGCCATGAGAAGATGATGGAAGGGCTGGTCGGCGACCTCGGGAAGATAGTGGCCGGATATCTGCCCGGTCATATAGAAGGGGACCCATGCCTCGAGGCCCGCGATCAGCTCGCCCAGAGGGCGATCGAGGCAGTGGACCATGTCGAGGTGGACGCCGCGCTTGAGCAGGAGCGCCACGCCCGAGACCCAGCGCTTCATGAAGGACTTGTCGGCAAGAGAGGTTTCGATGGGGAGGTCGCTGTAGATCAGCATCTCGCGGGCGCCACGCGCCATCAGGGTGGCCATGAGGAAGTCGAGCTCGCCCTCCCGCAGCTCTCTTTCTCCCAGATAATCGCGCTGAGAGGGGATACGGAAGGGAGCGGCGGGCAGAGCGATGCTGCTCAGGATCCTTCGCCACGTGTAGTCTGCCGGATCGAACTCGTCCAAGGTCCGAGCGAAGGAGACGATGTCGCGGGACGCCTCCCGCTGTCCTTCCATGAGCCAGTTGAGAAGGGCGATTTCAAGGCCCGCCCCGAGGGAGTCGGGCGCGCACGGCGCAGGGGCAGGCTGGAAGGATATCGCCTGTTCGATCGTACGCAGGTTGGCTTCGGAAGTGTAGGTGCGGGAGATGTAGCCGGCCAGCCCTGCGGCGAGGACCCGAGGATCTCCGGGGCGCCTGCGCCCCGTCCGTATCCGCGAGAGGTGGGAGGGGTCGTGGTTGAGGGCGTTCGAGAGGTCGGAAAGCGTGATGCCCAGCGCGTCGATGAGAACGTTCATGCGCTCCCTGAAGAGCTCGTAGTCGTATTCGGGCTGGTCCGACCGGAGGCTTTGGGAGAGCCGGCGGGAGATTTCCCCGATGAGGACCGCGTCGAGATCTGGTGGCGCGGAGGTTTCGGTGAGGGAGGATCCCCCCGAGGTCAGGATCGCAGGAGCCGTGGATGCCGCGGGCGCAGGGACGGGGGCCGAGGGCTCGGAAACGTCGAGGGGGATGCCGGCAGGAACAGTGGATGCATGAACGAGGGCTTCCGCAAGCTGGGGGATGCTTTCCTCGGAGGGCAGCCTGCTGCCGTTTCTGTACCGGCTGATCGTGGACCTTGACAGTCCCGTCAGGTCTGAAAGGTCGGCCGCACAGCAGCCCAGCTCGTCGATGCACCTGCCGAATTCCTCAGCGAAGCCCATGCTCCAACGCCCCTTCATCGTTTCCCTGCTCGCGCGGAGCAGAGACACCGGCACGGAGCCACGTCAGAAGCAATCGAGGTAGTATGCTACCTTAGCTGCCACAATTCAGACCCACGACATGCACATGCTCCGCGGCCCATCGTATCACACCGTGATATATAGACCGCACGTAAGCAACGTACCAGAGGTATGGAAAAAAGAGGCCATAACCCCTGCACGATTGCAGCCCTAGACGAATGAGGCTCTCTTTCTGCGGATGAGCTGAAGGTTGCTTTATTCATGGTTTCCCGGTCAGAGAGCGACGCGAATGAAGTTCTCCTTGCCGGTAAGGGGTCGACGAGGATTACTCTCCGTACACGTACGGCCTTCGTGCGATAGTGAACACGTTGGGACCGGTCACGACAACGTTGCCGGCCGAACCGGAGCAATGTACCACTTCCCGCGGCGTGCCGTCATCATTCACGCTGAGCACGATGCCCACGTGATTGAGGGCCCCTGCATTCGTTCCTGCCAAGAAAAGAAGGTCGCCCGGCTTTACCTCGTTCCACTTAACGGGATAGGAATTCCCGATCTGCTCGGAGGTTCCCGTCCCGATATAGCGCGCCGCAGCGGGATCACCCGCCGCATTCACGAAGGCCCACTCGACAAAGCCGGAGCAGTCAAGCCCTACGGGCTTGATCGAACCGGTGGCCGCGCTTCCCATGCTCGCGACGATGCCCGGGCTTCCCCAGCTGTCGTTCCAACCGATCGCCCGGCTCTTGCCACCCCAGAAGTAATCCACCTTGCCCTCGAGGGATAGGGCAGCCTCGAGAACCGCCCTGCGGCCATAGGAAATTCCATCAGGAATACGTGCATCGATGGACAGGAGCTCATCATTCGTAAGCTTCGAAGATATCGCACCCTCCAGCATCGTGCCGACCCCGACACCAGCATCCGTATCGGACAAATCCTGCGCTCGCGCTATCTCCTCATCGGAAAGCCCCAACGATTTGCCCGTCTCGGGAAGGCTCAGCAGTTCCGTCTTCAGTCCGCCCGAAGATGACGCGGTAACGCGATTCGCGGCCCAGTAGACGCTGCCGAGGAGTTCGGCGTCATCGGCGGAATCGACCGTTACGCCGTAGGGGAAGCCGTCGGTCTCGCCGCGCATGACCGCGTAGATCGCGAGGATGTCGCGTTCGCTCGCAATGCGCGCATCGCGAAACCCCGGCACAACGCGGGTTGCCGCAAGGAACCGAACGGACTCCACGTCCTCCTCGAGGCCTATTTCAAGCATCCGCATCTCCCAGGCAGTCGAGAGGCTGCCCCGCAGGTCCACGTTTCCCAATGTCGCCCATGATGGAACAGCGTAATCGATATTCCACATATCGGACGCACGCATCTCGGACGCATGCGAATCTTCGTGCCGGCCATCGATTGCTCCGCCTTGCTCCAAGCGCACGCCGGCCCCTTGTGTATCAGCCGATTCGCCTCCAGGTTCTTCGGCAGTCGAGTCACTAGGCTGCTCCGTAGGCTTCGACGGCTCGGCAGAATCTTGAGACGGAGTCTGCGGCTGGGTATTGGAGCTCGATCCACCTCCGGATTCGCCCTCGGGCGCAGACTCCTTCTCATCCGAAGCTCCGTTGTCGGGCGCAGGATCCTTTTCCGTCGATCCCTCATCGGATGGAGGCTTCTGCGCGGTGGGATCGTCGGCGGGCTTCTTCTCGTCATCAGGGACGGCGCCGCCGTTCGAAGGCCCGTTATCCGGAGCCATCGCATTCCCGTCCGGATCGGCCGTCGCGTCCCCCTCCGGCTGACCAGCCTTCTCATCAGGCGTATCCTCTGCCGCAGCCTTCTGGCCATCGGTCGCCTCGTCGGCATCCGGATCTTCATCCGCCGCAGAAGCCGCGACCTTGGTCGGGGCGACCTTCGCATCATCGGTATCCGCAGACGCGACCACCGTATAGGCTGCCACGAGAACCAACGCAACCGCCGCGATGAGGAACGCGGCCGAGATCCTCCATATACGCGGAACCATATGCCCTCCCCAGCCTGGATATGCCGTCCAACCGCCGACGTCGCCGCGACGCCGAAGAAATCTAGAGTGCCACGACGTTAACTTACAGAAAAACCCGTGCGGAGGCACGGGCCTGCTCCGTCAACCTTGGGTTCGGCTTCGGATGCCAAAGCCGTCAACGCCCCCCTTTGCCAGGCCGCTTCATCGAATGCGCGCTCTATCGCGCCTGCCGCCCGGCGCTTCGCCTCCGGGTCGGCCTCCGCATAGGTGTTCAGCGTCATCGCGACGTTCGCATGCCCGAGGAGACTCGCCACGGTACGGACGTCCACGCCCGCACCGACCATGAACGTCGCGAAGGTGTGGCGCAGATCCCGAAATGTGCATTCGAAACCGTTGTCGCGGCAGAATCGAGCGAAATCCCTGCCCAGTCGGTCAGGGTTGTAAGGCTGGTCCCCCGATTCGCCCACGCCGACGATATAGCCGTCCGCAGAAGCGTTGCCGTTACTCCGGCTCGCTTCTGAAAACGCGCCCTTCCGCCTTCTAAGGGCCTCATTCGTGTCGCTCGCCAGAGGAATGGTGCGGATGCCGCTCAACGACTTGGGTTCCTTGAGGTAGAAGCCTCCTTCGGCATTGCCGAGCGCCCTGCGGACGGTGAGGGTTCCGCGACTCGAAAAGTCCGACCACTTCAGGGCGCACACCTCACTCCTTCGCATGCCTGTCGTCAGGGCGATCTCGATCGCGAAACCGAGAGGGCTCTCGTCTTGTCTTGCCAGATGGAGCATCCGAGACCTTTCCGCACGATCCAAGGCGACGAAGCGGGACCGTATCTGTTTGGGAGGCTTGCAGAAGTCACAGGGGTTCTTGTCGATCGCTCCTTGGCCGACAGAGAACTTCAGCGCCTGGCTCAACAGGCGAAACGCCTTGCTGCACGTCTTCGGGGCGTAGCCGTCCCTGACCATCGACGCCATCCAGTCGCTGACGGCCATCACTTCCATATCGGAAACGGTGCAGGTGCCGATATAGCGCACGATGAGCCTCGCCACCGCGTGGTAGTCCCGCACGGTCGAGCGCTCGATGGCGCCGCTGCGCTCCTTCATGCTCACGAAGAAGTCGATGTAGTCGCATATGAGCCGATCGCCGAAGGCCGTCTGTTCCGACATGCATACGCTGTGATTGACGATACCTGCTGAACCCATACCTGATCTCCTTCCATACGTGCGGGGAAACGAACGTCCCCATCCTAGGAGAAGATGGCCGATACAAG
>ERZ773180.1529-NODE-1529-length-11346-cov-54.280135_pt1 | contig 11346 bp, 6 predicted proteins | sample MGYA00511080_ERZ773180 | MGnify/ENA primary metagenome ERZ773180 (study PRJEB29015, sample SAMEA2738175) | human oral metagenome | biome: human oral; feature: human-associated habitat; material: saliva | place: China | collected 2178 ...
CCGCGCGCTATTTCGCAGAACGTGGAGCCCGGTTCGACCGAGAAGATGCTGACTTCTTCTGCGTTGATTGAGCAGGGCCTGACGACTCCGACTAGTGTGTATGATGTGCCCGCGACCCTCACGATTGACGGCCAGACTTTCAAGGATGCGTTTGAGCACGGGGCGCAGCGGCGTACTTTCTCGGGCATTATTCATGACTCGATGAACACCGGTACGGTGCTGGTCGGTCAGAAGCTCAGCAAGGAAGAGCGCTACAACTGGTTGAAGAAGTACGGCGTCGGCGAGTTTACCGGCATTGAGCTGACCGGTGAGGAGCAGGGTATAATCGCTGATTGGCGTGATTGGGATGGCCGTCAGCAGTACACTGTGCTGTTCGGTCAGGGTGTTGCGCAGACTCCGCTGCAGACCGCCATGATTTTCCAGGCGCTGGGCAATAAGGGCGTTCGTCTGAAGCCGCGCATTGTGGACGCGATCATTGACGCCGACGGTACCGAACATAAGCGTGCCGTAGAGCCTGGCGAACGCATGGTCAGCGAGGAGACTGCCGCTTCCTGCCTGACTCTCATGGAGAATGTGGTGGAGCAAGGCCACGCCCGTCCGGCGAAGGTGACCGGCTACCGCGTGGGCGGTAAGACCGGTACTGCGGAAACTCCGAGTGAGAAGGGCGGCTACGACGGCAACACGACGTCCTTTATTGGTGTGGCGCCGATTGAGAACCCGCAGTTCTTGGTGGCGGTGACCATGCAGCGTCCTGAGGGTAGCGTGGGTGCGAACGGTACGACGGCTGAGTTCTCCAAGATTATGGAGAAGACCCTGCACACCTATAATGTGCCGCGTTCTACCGGTGAACCGGAGTTGATTCCGCTTTTTGCTGAGGATAGCCCCAATAAGACGAGCTAAAGGCGAGCGGGGGAGAGGTTCCCGGTAGCTGATTCGTGATGAAGAAGCCCCGGGACTGAACACCTGTCGAACCCTAAAGCCCGTAGAATATTGAATGACCCTGTGTGCCTTGAGCGCATTGACCATACAGAGCTCACCGCTTCGGACAGCGGGGAGGAAAGAAGGACGATGGATACCGCATCTCACGCACCCGGCCAGAACCTGCTGGGCGGCGACGCTCAGACTCTGCGCCCGAATTCTGTGCGCCCGGTGAGTTTGGCGCACCTTCGCGAATATCTGCAGGGCTTGGGTGCTCAGGTGAGTTCCCAGCCGGCTAGCGGCGTTCAGGGCTCTGAGTCCGGTGAATCTGTTGAGGTTACCGGTATCAGCATGGACTCCCGAGGCGTGCGCCCGCAGGACCTGTACGTGGCTCTGCCCGGTGCGAAGGTGCACGGCGCGCAGTTTGCTGAGGCCGCGTTGAAGCTGGGAGCTTCCGCTATTTTGACGGATGCTGCCGGTGCGCAGCTGCTGGGTGAGGCGCCGGTGCCGCTCCTGGTGACTGAGAACCTGCGCGAGTACGTTGGTCCGTTGGCTGCGCTGATTTATGGTTCGGCGTCGTTCCCCGCAACCCACCGTTATGCGGTGACCGGTACGAACGGTAAGACCACCTCCACCTACATGCTGGAGTCGGTGTTCCGCACCGGCCTGGGTGTGAAGACCGGTCTGATTGGCACTATTCAGATTCTGATTGATGGTGTGTCGGTTCCTTCGAAGATGACCACCCCGGAGTCTCCTCACGTGCATTCTCTGCTGACGATTATGGGTCAGCATCAGGTGCGTTGCGCCGCGATGGAGGTGTCTTCGCACGCGATTGATTACCACCGTGTGGACGGCGTGAAGTATGCGGTTGCTGGCTTTACGAATCTGACTCAGGATCACCTGGATCTGCACGGCACTATGGAGCACTACTTCGATTCGAAGGCTCAGCTGTTCACTCCCGAACGTGCCGAGCTGGCTGTGATTACTGCTGATGACGAGTGGGGCGAGAAGATGTTTTCCGCCGCTTGCGAGCAGATGGGTGCGCAGCAGGTTCACCGTCTGGTGACTGCTCGTGGTGCCGGTCTGGCTGAGGTGCCTGCAGAGTTTGGTGCCCGCGACTGGGCTGTGGTGAAGGTTCAGCGTGAGGGCCTGGGCCACCGCTTCCACGTGGCTAATGGTGCCGGTGAGAGCGTTGAATGCTACACCGGCCTGCCCGCTGACTTTAACGTTTCGAATGCTGCGCTGGCGGCTCTCATGGCGTACCTGGACACTGACTCCGCTGAGCGTGAGCGCCTGCTGCCTGAGCTTGCCTCCGGTGCGGCTCTGACTCCGGTGGTGCCGGGTCGTATGCAGCTGATTTCTTTGGCTCCGCACGCGATTGTGGACTTCGCGCACAACCCGGACGGTCTGACCCGTGCCCTGGAGGCGATGGACCGCCCCGGTGAGGGTAAGGTCATGATTGTTTTCGGTGCGACCGGTGAACGTGACCAGCTCAAGCGCCCGATTATGGGCGCGATTGCGGCGCAGTACGCGGATATTGTGGTCGTGACTGATGACGACCCGCACGGTGAGGCACCCGAGCCGATTCGTGCCGCCGTTGAGGAGGGCGCGCAGAAGGCTGAGAACCGCCGAGCCACCCAGATCCTGAATATCGCTCCGCGTGCCGCCGCTATTGAGGCGGCAATTGCCCTGGCGGGCGAGCACGATGCCATCCTGATTGCTGGCCGCGGCCACGAAACCGAACAGGATGTTGACGGCGTGGATATCGCCCTGGACGACCGCGTTGAAACCGCCCGTGCCCTGCGTGCGCACGGTTTCGAGATTCTGCCTGATTACCAGCGCATGCTCGACGAAAGTGACTCTAAGACCGCTGAAGGTATGGTGAAGAATGATTAAGCTCAGCGCCGCCCAGATTATTGAGGCAACCGGCGGCACCGCTATCGGCCTGGACGGTCGTGAGGAGCAGGTGTTCGCAGACTTCGCCACCACCGACTCCCGCGAGGTGCAGACCGGTACCCTGTTCGTGGCGAAGCCCGGCATGGTCACTGACGGCCACAAGTTCATCCCCATGGCGTTTGAGAAGGGCGCGACCCTGGCACTGGTCGAGTGTGAAGTACTCGACGAGCAGGGTGTGCCGTACCCGAGCATCCAGGTGCCCGATGTGGTGCTGGCGATGGGCGATTTGGCGCGCTACTCCATTGAGCAGATGCGTGCTCAGGGTGAGCTGACCGTTATCGGTATTACCGGTTCTGCCGGTAAGACCACCACCAAGGACCTTCTTGCCGCCATTTTCACCCCGGAGGGCCCGACCGTTGCCCCGGTTGGCTCCTACAACAGTGAGGTGGGCGTGCCCCTGACCGTTTTCCGTGCGGATGAGTCCACCCGCTACCTGGTTATTGAGATGGGTGCGGACCACGTGGGTAACATCGAGTACCTGGCGAATATTGCGCACCCCGATCACGGTGCGATTCTGAAGGTTGGTACCGCGCACGCTGGCGAGTTCGGCGGTGTGGACAATATTGAGCGCACTAAGGGTGAGCTGGCTGAGGGCGTTCAGCCGACCGGTTCCCTGGCGCTGAACGCTGACGATGAGCGCGTGCTGCGCATGGCGTCGCGTTCGGTTGCGCCCGTTACTTACTTTGGCGTGGGCGAGAAGACCGACGCGAACGGTCAGCCGTACGAACGCTATGTGGCGGCGCTGAACCTGCGCACCACCGACGCCGGCTGCCCCGAATTCACTCTGCGCCTGCCCGACGGTAGCGAGTACGAGATTTCCTCGCAGCTGATCGGTGAGCACCATGTGTACAACCTGCTGGCTGCGGCGACGATCGCCTACAACAGCGGTATTTCGGGTGAGAAGATTGCTCGCGCGCTCAACAAGGCGGCGGCTGCTTCGAAGTGGCGTATGGCTCGCACCGACCGTGCTGACGGTGTGACCGTCATTAACGACGCCTACAACGCGAACCCCGAGTCGATGGCTGCGGCACTGCGCACTCTGGCGCAGCTGGGCCGCACCGTTGACCCGGCGACCGGTCAGCCGCACCGCACCTGGGCTGTTCTGGGCGCCATGCTGGAGCTCGGTGACGCCTCCGTGGAGGAGCACGACCGCATCGGCCGCCTCGTGGTGCGCATGAATATTTCCAAGCTGATTGCTGTGGGCGACGAAACGAAGCCCACCTACAATGCGGCTCACCTGGAAGGCTCCTGGGGTAATGAGGCGACCTGGGTGAAGACCCCGGAAGAGGCAGAGCAGATTCTGCGCGCCGAGGTTCGCCCCGGCGACATTGTGCTCTTCAAGTCCTCGAACGGCGCGAAGCTGGGCATTCTGGGCGACCAGGTTGCTTTCGCTGAGTACACCTTCGGCACTGAGGAAGAGCAGGCACCGATCTGGCTTTCTGCTGGTGATTTTGTTGAAACCACCGATTTGAGCGACCACCTTGCCGCTCACCTGGACGGTGCCGCTAACGGCGACCGTACCTCGACCGAACAGACCACGAACGAAGGGTAGCGCTTTATGATTACCGTGCTGATTGCTGGAATCTTCGGATTCCTCATCTCCCTCACCGCGCTGCCGGTGTTCATCAAGAAGATGAAGTCCCTCAAGCTTGGCCAGCTCATCCGTGAGGAAGGCCCGGCAGCCCACCAGCATAAGGCGGGCACCCCCACCATGGCGGGTCTGATCTTCATCCCCGCGGCGATTCTCGCCTACTTCTTGACCCTGGCGGTGAGCGCCCTGCTCTTTGGTACCGCGCCGGTACCGACCGCTACCGCGTGGCTGACCATCGCCTTCACCCTGGGTATGCTCGGTGTGGGCGCGGCGGACGACATCATGAAGTTCCGCAATAAGGGCAACGAGGGTCTGACCGAGAAGCAGAAGACCATTGGTCTGCTGGCTGTGACCCTGCCCTTCGCGTACTTGGCGTTCCAGTTCCCGAACGAGTCGGGTGCTCGCCCGGCGTCGACCGCTATCTCTTTTGTACGTGACCTGCCCATCGACCTGTTCGCGGCGGGCGCGGTCTTCGGCAGCATCCTGATGGTTGCGTGGATTACCATCATCTCCCTGTCCGGTACGAACGCTGTGAACTTTACCGATGGTCTGGACGGCCTGGCTGGGGGCATCATGATGACCATCTTCTCCGGCTACCTGACCATCAGCATCTGGCAGTACGTGCACGCCTGCTCCGCTGGCGCTGGCACCGCCTGCTACGATGTGCGCGACCCCGGTTCGCTGGCACTGATTGCCGCATCCCTGGTGGGTTCGCTGGCTGGCTTCCTCTGGTGGAACGTGTCGAAGGCACAGATCTTCATGGGCGACTCCGGCTCCCTGGCGCTCGGCGGCGCAATGGTTGCTTTCGCGCTGTTCACCCGCACCGAGCTGCTTCTGCTGGTCATCGCCCTGATTCCCGTGCTGGAAGTGTTCTCTGTGATCGTGCAGAAGTTCGTGTTCAAGACCAGCCGTAAGCGTTCGGTCGCAGCGGGGGAGAAGCCCCTGCACGCGCACCGCTACTTCCGTATGACCCCCTTCCACCACCACATGGAGAAGGTCGGCGTCAACGGCAAGTACTCAATTGATAAGCGAGGCATTGCCCCCGGTACCGTCAGCAGCGGCGAAGTGAACTCCGTGTTCCGCCTCTGGGTTGTCAACGCCCTCTGCGTGCTCGTTGCCCTGGCGCTGTTCTTCGGTGACTGGTTCTCGCAGACGTCTGGAGTGATTCACTAATGTCAACTAATGAACAGCCGGATGCCGCTCGCATTGAAGCGAACGCCGCCGCTATTGCGGTGAACCCGGTGTATGAGAATGAGCGCCTCGCGGAGCTGACTCACTGGGGCGCCCCCTGGGCTAACCTGCGTGTGGTTGTGGTGGGCATGGGTACCAGCGGCGATGCCGTGACCGATGTGCTCGCCCAGCTGGGTGCACATATCGTTGTCATCGACGGGGCTGATACCCCGGAGAAGCGTGAGCGCATCGAGATTTACAAGAACGCCTACGGTAATGTTGAGGGCCTGTTCGGTCCCGAGCACATGCGTGCACTGCCCCTGGTGGACGGTCAGGAACCCGAGCTTGTGGTGACCTCCCCGGGCGTGCGTCCCGACCACCCGGTCATGCTGGACGCTTATGAGCGTCGCATCCAGATTTGGGGCGATGTGGAGCTGGCGTGGCGCCTGAATGAGCGCAGCGACCGACCGACCCCCAAGTGGCTGTGCCTGACCGGTACGAACGGTAAGACCACCACCGTGGGCATGGTTGATTCCATCCTGAAGGCTGCCGGTAAGAAGTCTATTCAGGTGGGTAACGTGGGCATGCCCATCGTGTACGCCATTGCCGACGATGAGCCCTACGAGTTCTTCGCGGTGGAGCTGTCCAGCTTCCAGCTGCACTGGACCTACTCGATGTCCCCGTACGCTTCGGTGGTTCTGAACATCGCTGAGGATCACGTGGACTGGCACGGCTCCTTCGACGCCTACAAGGCCGATAAGGCTCGCGTGTACGAGCACACTCAGGTTGCTTGCATCTTCAACACCGACCATGTGGACACCCTGCGCATAGTCGAGAACGCGGACGTTATTGAGGGTGCTCGCGCGATTGGTTTCAGCTCCACTGAGATGCCTGCCGTGTCGATGCTCGGTCTGGCTGAGGACATCATGGTGGACCGCGCCTTCTTGAAGAACCGTTACAACGAGGCGTACGAGTTGGCGGTTCTGGAGGATTTGGCTCCGGCACCCGGTAAGATGCCCGCGAAGCACACCGTGGAGAACGCTCTGGCGGCTGCGGCGCTGTGCCGTGCGGCTGATATTGACCCGAAGGCTGTGGGCGCTGGTCTGCGTTCCTTCAAGACCGGTACGCACCGCAACCAGCTGGTCGGCTACGCGAACGACATCATGTGGGTGAACGATTCGAAGGCTACGAATCCTCACGCCGCGAATGCGTCGATGAGCGGCTACCCGTCTCTGGTATGGATTGCTGGCGGCCTGTCGAAGGGTGTTGAGTACGATGAGCTGATTGCTGCTCACGCTCAGCGCCTGAAGGCTGTGCTGATTATCGGTACTGATACTGCGGCGTTGAAGTCGGCGTTGGCTAACCACGCTCCGCAGGTTCCGACCTACAATATGACCGCCGCTGTGGCTGATTCTTCGGACGGCATTGCCGTGATGAACGCGGCCGTTGCGAAGGCTGCTGAGCTGGCGCATCCGGGTGATACCGTGCTGATGGCTCCCGCGTCTGCGTCGATGGACCAGTTCAAGAATTATGCGGTGCGCGGTGATGCGTTTGCGAACGCTGTTGCCGCCCAGCTGGCAGACTCTTAGGACGTTGCCTGCAGGGGGCGTCTCGGGTGACCGGGGTGCTTTCTGCGGGTTCTTCTCGGGGGTGGGATGGTAATGGTGTCCCACCCCTGAACCTTTTTCGTGTATTCGCCACGACGGATCCGTGGCAGTTGAGGCCTATAGGAGGGCATGTGAGTACCAGCGCATCTTCGGAGCGTTCGGCTTCTTCGGCGCGTTCGACCGAGAGTGGTCGTTGGGCGTCTTTGCGAGCCGGTTGGGAGGATTTCTCTGCGCCGTTCCGTGCTCGTGCCGGTAGGCTGTACCGTCGTGGTTTGAAGGCTGACCTGTGGGATGTGCCGGTCATGTTGCTGGTCACCACCTTGGGTCTGGCTATTTTTGGCTGCATTATGGTGCTGTCGGCCTCGAGCGTCACCATGATTTCTCAGGGCCAGTCGCCGTTCTCACAGGTTTCGTCGCAGGTCATGTTCTTGGTGCTTGGCGTGATTGCGATGGCGGGTATTACGCGTATTCCGGTGGGTGTTTATCACAAGGAGTTTGTGGTGAACGCGATGCTGATTGCCGCGTTGGTCATGCAGTTTGCTGTGGTGGTTGTTGGCGTTGAGGTGAACGGTAACCGTAACTGGTTGAAATTCCCCGGCGGCGTGCAGATTCAGCCGTCGGAGTTTTCGAAGCTGGCGATTATTATGTGGCTGGCGTGGGTGTACAGCCGTCACGGCGATATTTCTCGCAGTATTTGGCGTACTCTGTTCCCCTCGATTTATGGTGTGGGTGCCCTGGTGCTGCTGATTATGCTTGGTGGCGATATGGGTACCGCCATGGTGTACGGCTTCATCTTTGTGGGCATGATGTGGCTGGCGGGTGCTTCTCGCAGCTCGCTGCTGAAGATTGGCGGCGCGTTTGCGGCGTTGGCGCTGGTGGGCGTTCTCAGTAGCGCGAACCGTGTGGCTCGTATTTTCGGTGTGTGGGGCTCGTGCACGAACGCTAACTGTGACCAGGCGAATTCTGGTGAGGTGGCGCTGACGACCGGCGGCTTCTTGGGTGTTGGCCTGGGCCAGTCGCGTCAGAAGTACAACTACTTGGCTGAGGCGCATAACGACTATATTTTCGCCATTATTGGTGAGGAGCTGGGCCTGCTGGGTACGCTGGCGGTTCTGCTGCTGTATGCGGGCCTGGTGTATTGCGCGGTTCGTATTATGCTGCGCACTACTGACCCGCTGGTGCGTTTGGCTACGGGCGGCATCATGATTTGGCTGAGCTCTCAGGCGATTATCAATATGGGCATGGTGTCCCGTATTTTGCCGGTGATTGGTGTGCCTCTGCCGTTTGTCTCCTATGGTGGTTCGTCGCTGTTGTCTTCGTTGTTTGCGGCGGGTTTGTTGTTGGCGTTTGCGCGGCAGACTCCGTTGCGTGGCGCGACGGCACCGTCGAATATTGAGACTCAGAGCGTGCGTGAGGTTCGTCGTGCGAATGCTGATTGGCATCGTCGTACGCCGTTGCAGATTGTGCTGAATCAGGAGGAGGCTGCTCGTGCGGCTGCCGGTGGCCACCTGCTGAAGGAACATAACCCTTTGAAGGTTGTTTTTGGTCCGGAGAGTACGTTGCGCCGCTGGTTGGGTTTTGCGCCGGATCAGCAGCGTGAGTTGGCTCGTGTGGCTCGTGAGCAGGAGAAGGAGCGTATCCGTCAGGAGAAGGCTCGTATTCGCGAGGAGGAGGCTCGTCTTCGTCAGGAGGCGGCGCAGGCTCGTGAGGAAGCTGCCCGCGTGAAGGCGGAGCAGAAGGCCGCAGCGCAGAAGCAGAAGGCTGAAGCTCAGAAGCAGAAGGCCTCGCAGAAGCCTGCACCGACGGTGGCAGCGCCGAAGAAGGCTTCCGCTCAGCCTCGTACCGGTCAGCAGGCTCGTGCTGCTCAGAAGCAGACCGCTCAGAAGGTGAGTGCTGCGAAGCCTGCGGGCCAGAAGCCCGCCGCACCGAAGCAAGCGGCACCGAAGCAAGCGGCACCGAAGCAAGCTGTACAGCAGCGTCCCGCTCAGCCTCGTACTGCGCAGCAGCCTGCCGCGCAGAAGCGAGTGCAGCAGCCTCGCGGTGCCCAGCCTCGTAGCGCCCAGCACCGTCCGTCGGGTTCGCTACCTGCGGGTCTGCAGCCGCTGCATCCTGAGGATCGTCAGCGTCGTGCCCAGCGACAGGGTAATCCTCAGCAGGGTAATTATCGACATGGTGCTCAGCGTCAGGCGGTGCTGCGACAGGGCGCTCAGTCAAGGGGTGCTCAGGCAAAGGGCGCTCCGAAGAACGGCACTCAGCAGGCGCAGCGTCCGGCTCAGGGCGCGGTGCGGAACTCCGCTCAGCGCACCACTCGCCAGCAGGGCTAAACCCCGCGGAACCCGCTCCGTGAAGCCTGCGTTTCGGGGGCTGGCAGTCGGGGGAGCGGGTTGCGGTTCTTGCCTCCGCCCGTGATGTATATGTGCTGAATATGAGATAACGCCCTCGCTATTGAGTCCTAGCTCAATGGCGGGGGCGCTCTTTTGAACAGATGCGATAGCGTAAAATGATGCTGTACCGATGTGTTGGGAGAAAGACCTATGACGAAGAAGGCGCCCTCTATAGTCTTCGCCGGTGGTGGCACCGCCGGTCATATTAATCCGATGCTCGCGATTGCGCGTGCGGTTCGTGATCTTGAACCGAACGCTAAGATTCTGATGCTGGGCACTGCGGACAAGATGGAAGCCGAGCTGGTTCCGGCAGCTGGTTTCGATATTGAGTTCATTCCTCGTGCGGCGTTCCCTCGTAGCATTAACCGTGCCGCCTTGGCTTTCCCCGCTAAGTTCTTTGGTGGCCTGTCGAAGACCCGCCGCATCCTCAAAGAAGTAGATGCAGATGTGGTCGTTGGCGTGGGCGGCTACGTGTGCCCGCCGGCGTATTTGTCGGCGTTGATGGCAAAGATTCCCGTGGTGATTCATGAGGCGAACGCGAAGCCCGGTTTGGCGAACCGCCTGGGTGGCACGTTCGCTAAGTTCACCGGTGTGGCGTTCCCTAATACTCCGTTCCCGCGCGCGACCCTGGTGGGTATGCCGATGAAGGATGAAATTGCATACCTGAACCGTGAGGCGCACCGTTCGAAGGCTCGCCGTAACCTGGGTCTGGACCCGCAGAAGCCGACCGTGATTGTGACCGGTGGTTCGTTGGGCGCGCAGAGCCTGAACAATGCGGTGGCGGCGTGCCGTGACCACTTTGCGGAGTGGGACTTCCAGATTCTGCATATTACCGGTAAGGGTAAGGCTGTTCTGGATGAGAATGGTGAGCCGTTGAGCGCGCCGAATTACCGTCAGATTGAGTTCAGCAACGGCATGCAGGATGTGTACGCTGCCGCTGATCTTCTGCTGGTGCGTTCGGGTGCGGCGACCGTCAGTGAGGTTGCTGCGGTGGGTGTTCCCGCGATTTTTGTGCCGCTTCCTATTGGTAATGGTGAGCAGGCTCTGAATGCTCGTTCTCTGGTGGAGGCGTCTGCGGCTCTGCTGGTGAAGGATGCAGAGGTCACCGGTGAGTGGTTTGCCCGTGAGATTCCGGCTCTTATGGCGAACCCGGAGGAGCTGGAGCGTATGGGCGCTGCGGCGTATGAACTTGGTATCCGTGACGCGGCGCGCGTTATGGCTGAAGCAGTATTGAAGGCAGCTGAGAAGTAATGACTGAATTGATGAATCTTGAGATGGTGTTGCCGGCACCGCTGAACCCGCCGTTCCCTGAGCGTGCGAAGATGAGCGAGTTGGGCCGTGTGCACTTCATCGGTATTGGTGGCGCGGGTATGAGCGCTATTGCCGCTCTGATGCTGCAGGCTGGTGTGACGGTGAGCGGTTCTGACCGTGCCGAGTCGGCTGCTGTTGAGTCTTTGCGTGCTGCGGGTGCTCGTGTGGGCGTTCCTCAGCAGGCTGAGAACATTGTGGACGTTGATACCGTGGTGATTTCTACCGCGATTCGTGAAGATAACCCGGAGCTTGCTGCCGCTCGCGCGCAGGGTCTGCGTGTGCTGCATCGTTCTGAGGCGCTTGCCGCTGTGATGGGCGAGTCTCAGGTGGTTGCTGTTGCCGGTACTCACGGTAAGAGCACGACCAGCTCCATGATTTCTGTGATGTTTGATCAGCTGGGTGCGGAGCC
>ERZ773180.1530-NODE-1530-length-11346-cov-7.234169_pt1 | contig 11346 bp, 5 predicted proteins | sample MGYA00511080_ERZ773180 | MGnify/ENA primary metagenome ERZ773180 (study PRJEB29015, sample SAMEA2738175) | human oral metagenome | biome: human oral; feature: human-associated habitat; material: saliva | place: China | collected 2178 ...
TACTCTTTAGCAGTGGCTGATTATTTCATGGCGAAGATTATGGCTATATATGGTAATGGTAATACGGCACTTAACCGCTATGGTTTCGGCAAATAATTGATTTTGCCATAGTCATTTTTAGTTACATTTACAGAACAAAAAGGTCCCTTATGGACTGTACACCCTAAGATTGTATCTAATGGGGGCGCAGTCCATGGGGACCTTTTGTTGTATGTTTATCTATGGATTAGCGATCTAATCCGCTTGGACGTTGGTATTCAGATTTTTCTGTAGCTTCTGTATTTGTTGTAGTTACAGAGTCGTTAGCTAAGGTTTTTTTGATTTTAATAAGCGGTTTTGCTTTTGGATCTTCTTTTTTCTTTACGTTATTTTGGGATGGCGGTAAGAAGGTGTTGAGTTCATTCTTGTGGGGTACATCTGTGTTTGTAGTGGACGCCAATTGTGCACGTTGAGGGGCAATGAAGATTTCGTCTTTTGTAATGTTCACTTGATTTAATAATAATTTGAACACTTGTGGTTTTACAAAGATTGTGCCGTCTACCTCGCGAGCTGCTGGCAAGAAGGATTCAGCTGTATCTAGGTTGATAACCTTTAATTTGCCGTGACGGATAACATCAGTAGAGCCTGGTTGAATCGCCAATGTAGCGATATTCATATCTACTAATGCCGTTTTTGTAGGCTCATCCCAAGATACTTTATAGCCCAATGCTTCAGATACTTGGCGCAACGCCACGAGCGGTTGACCGTCTACATAGATTACGTTTTGCTGGCCGTTAATAGGCTCAACTACCTTGCCATCTACATTAATGTGATGCTGTGTTGTGACAGATACAGGTTTCTCAAGGTTCATTGCAGGGCCAGGATTTTCCATGCCAATAGCTGCTTGTGCAGGCTGTGCAACGCCAAAGGTGAAAGCTAGTGCACCTACAGCGATACTAGATAAAATAAGCTGTTTTAATTTCATAAGGGACCTCCATAAGGTGTTATATTTCTCTGAATGTATTAACATTACCAAATGTATATGAAAATTTTATTATAAACTTAAATTTTGTGCAATTAATATAAGTGTATATCTTATGCATTTATTAATAGTTTTTAATTAGATTATATTTAAAATAATTTTATACTTTACAAGAAAACTTTAATTATGTTATTCTGATGATATGTATTTCATGAATTTGTCATGATTGGTGTTATTAGAGTATGTTTATAGGAGAGTTTTGTGAATATAAAACGCTTAGTTCTTCTGAGTTTAGGTGTATATAGTCTGTCTATACCTTTAATGGTACAGGCAGCTGATCCTGTTATACCTATGACTCAACAAGAGCAATTACAACAAGACCGAGACACTCAACGAGAACGTAATCTCCGCCTCGATGCGGAACGCGTAGGGACTGTTGTCAGTGAGCCGGCACTTATAGACGTACCTTCAGATAAGAATGGTACGTCTTTTTATATTAAGCAAATACAGTTGGATGGTGTGCCTAAAGAATTATCATTTCTAAATAAGATTGCTCGTAAGCATGAGCAAAAACATGTGACTGTATCAGATATTACTAATATTCGTAATGCCTTTCAACGTAAATTACTAGATAAAGGCTTTGTTACCTCTCAGGTATATATTCCAGAACAAAATTTAAATGCTGGAACTCTACAATTTATGGTTATGCCTGGTCGAGTAGAAGATATTCGGTATAGTGCTTCTTCAGCTCATGGTCCTTGGCGCACTGCATTTTCTGTGCGGCCAGGAGATATCCTTAATATCCGAGATGTAGAGCAAGGTCTCGAACAGATGAAACGGGTGTCATCTCAATCGGTGACTATGCAGTTACTTCCAGGTACATCTGTTGGTACTTCTATTATTGAACTAACAATTAAACAAGATAAACCAGTACATGGATCAATTAGCATCGATAATAGTGGTCTAGAGTCTACAGGGGTATATCAAGGTAGTTTTACATCATCTTTTGACCAAGTGTTTAGAGCTAATGATACCTTTACTATGTCGCTGTCAGGTGACCTTAGTGGTTCGGGTAGTATAAAAGGAACTCGTGCAGCTAGTCTTAATTATGTGATACCTCATGGTAAAGATACGTTTAGTTTAAGCTTTTCTAAATCAAGATATCATCAAACTATTCAATCTAATCCTTATGATTTCACATACAGTGGTAAGTCCACTACTATGAAGGCGAAATGGAATCATGTTTGGTCGCGTACACAACGTGAAAAGCGCGCCTTTGATATTTCTATTAGCACACGGCATAATCATCGCTTTATTAATGATATGGAAATACCTGTGCAAGCATTACGCACCACTTCAATGGAGTTTGGTGTTTCTAACCGTAAATATATTGGGAATGCTACGCTGTACTCTCGTTTAGGGTTCCAATGGGGGATAGGTGCACTTGGCGCACAACCTGAACATAAGGCCTCTGTTGCTATGGGAGGGCCTACATCTAGATATCATATGTGGCTTGTAGATGTAGATTATCGAAAACCATTTATTATGGGCCATCGACCTGCATCCTTTACCTCTTCATTCCATGGACAGTGGGTGCAAGGTGGTAAAAGATTGTATAGTGTAGACACTATAAATATAGGTAATCGATATAGTATCTATGGCTTCGATGGCGAATATACACTTATGGGCGATAGTGGTTGGTATGTGCGTAATGAAGTATCATCTGTTATTCCTCGCCTTAATACAGAAGTATATCTTGGTCTTGATGTTGGGGCTGTATATGGTAAAAGTACAGAAGCTCTAGTCGGTAAAACAATCGCAGGTACTGCGCTTGGTGTACGGGGCAACTATGCATCCGGTTTACTATTTGATGCGTTTGTTAGTACCCCTTTATATAAACCGCAAGGATATCATACGAAAAAGTTTTATAGCGGATTTACTGTAGGGTACAGATTCTAATCTCAATATAATTATGACTATATATGTGTTGAACTAGCATGTGTTGAGCTAGTATTTATATAATTGGAGAGTTGTATGTGTATAACAAATCAAGAACGACGTACGCTAGGACGAAAGATAATGTCTTGGCTAACCTTTGGTGTATTTGTAGCATCTCAATCGATGGTATTGGCTGCACCAATTATGCCAGATAATAATGCTATTATTACTGAACGACCGTTAGTTCAGGAAACAGCTAATCAGATTCCACTAGTTAACGTGACGGCCCCTACTAATGGTGGTGTCTCTATGAATAAATATGATCAATTTAATGTAGAGAAACAAGGGGCTATTTTAAATAACTCATATGTAACGAGTAAAACAGAACTTGCTGGCTATGTGCAAGGTAATAGTAACATGGTGAATGGGAGTGCAAAGGTTATCGTAAACCAAGTTACATCAGATACACCGACATCTATGAATGGTTATTTAGAAGTGGCGGGGCAAAAAGCCTCCGTTGTGGTTGCTAACCCTAATGGCATTACCGTTAATGGTGGAGGATTCCTTAATACGGAGCATGCTGTGTTAACTACAGGTAGATCAGAACTAGATGGTGCTGGCAACTTACAAAATTACCGTGTAGAACAAGGCAAAGTCTCTATTGAAGGTAAAGGCCTTGATGGGAAAAGTGCAGATTCTGTGTCTATCTTGGCACGAACTATTGATGTAAATGCAGGTGTTTGGGCAAACAAACTTAATACTCGTACTGGACAAAATAATATTGACGCCAAGAATTTAAAGGCTACAGCTTTAGACTTGTCGGCTACTGAAATAAAGCCGACGATTGGCTTAGATGTGGCTACAGTTGGAGGGATGTATGCGAATCATATTACTATGGTCGGTACTGAAGCTGGTGTAGGTGTTAATCTTAATGGTGTAGTTGCAGGGACTCAATCTGTTTCAGTAGATGCTAATGGTCATCTATCTGTTAATGGTACGCTTCAATCGGATACAAGTCTCGTGGCTAAAGCAAACTCTATACAGAATACAAAGACAATTGCTTCTGGTGGAGAGTTAGGTTTAGAAACAAAAAAGTTAACTAATACAGGACATATTACATCCGTTAAAAATGGACATATTAAGGTAGAAGAAACTTTAACTAATAAAAATACCATGGCAGCTGGTGCTAATACGCAGGGCGCTGTGACAGGTAATGGTTCCTTGTCTATTGAGGCAGGTACTGTTCGTAATACTGACGCGGTGATTGTATCTGGTGGTACTACAACAATTAATAGTAAAGAACTACATAATACAGAGAATGGTCGTATTTATGGTGGAAAAGTAGCGATACAAACCAAGGTACTCGAAAACCGTAAGAATGTAGCGTTAGAATCTAAATTAGATGCGGCTATGGCAGATATGAAAGCGGCAGAAGATAAGCTTGAAGCAGCGTACGCTGTAGATACTACAGCTTTTACATCAAAAACTGAACAAGATGAATATTTGAACCGAATCAAAGAACTATCTCAAGTATATGATGAAAAACTTAAGGCTGTTAAGTTAGTACAAGAGGAATTATCTGCTCATAAAGGAAGTACTATAGCAGGTCGAGAAGATGTTACTGTTGAGGCGGACTCCATTTTAAATAGAGAAAAATCTCTTATATATAGTGGTGGCACTATGACATTGGATGGCCGCGACACTTTGCACAATATCGGTGGTACTATTGAGGGATTAGGAAAAGGTGTCATCCGAAGTAAAGACTATCAAAATAAGAACTCTTCTTTTACAGCAAAACGAGTTAGTCCTGAAATTGAAAAAGGTCTTTCGGGTGCAAGTAATGATGCTATGCTTACAGAGCAAGAAGATCAGATTTTAATTACGGATAAAAACCACAGTGAGCGTGGTCAAGCCTTTAAAAAGTCTGAGTTTAGTTCTTTAACTAGCGGCTATGGAGCCTATCATGATCATGGAAAATCATCACCTATGCCAATTTATGAAGCTGCAGAATATGTTACTGTAGAACAAATTACACCTGAAGAGCAAGCGGCTGGTGAAGAACTAATTCCAGCAGAATATATTGGCACACAAGTGCCGTCATATGGTTATGATGATCCAATTTTTAAGGAATTTGGCATTACATCTATGACGACAGAGCGTCCTCAAACAGCAGGCCCTGAACAAGAGGCTTGGGATGCACAGTTTAAGCCTATTTTGGCATCATTAAATGATAAAATTAAAGCTCATAATGCAAAGGCTCAATTGCATAACCAAAAAATCTCTGGTGTGGCTAATGAAAAAATTAATGATTATACTATAATTCGAACTAAGACTATGACTTCTCATGAAGAAGTAAAAAATAGTACACCAGGTGTAGTACGCTTTGGTGGAGATATGTCATTCACTGGCACTGGTACTAATGAAAATAGTCAAATGGTTGTAGGCGGCACGTTAGCTACTACGGGTGCTATTAATCAAGTAGCAAAAGAAAATCAAGAAGTGACTAATACATTTGGCACTACAGAAGCTACGTATACTTATAAAAGAAGATGGCCACATAAATCTTGGCGCCGAGGTTATAAGGGACAAGTATTTATGACGCCACAAGTAGACAAAGAGAATCCAATATCACTTGGGGTAGGCAAGAAAGAAGACAAAAATGGTAAGGCAAAAGGTGAGGTAGGGGCTAATCACCGTAAAGAGGTACAAGACTTCTTAAATCCATTTGCACAAGATAGCAGTAATGATACTTCTAAACCAACTGCAGGAACTAACATTTTGGCATTACCTACAGAATCTTTGTATACAATACATCCTGAAAGTACTGCTAACTATGTAGTTGAAACAGATCCACAATTCACAAATAAAAAAGCCTTTTTATCATCCGATTATATGTATAAAGAGATGAAGACAAAGCCTGAGAATGTTGAAAAGCGACTAGGCGATGGCTTGTATGAGCAGACCTTAGTTAGAAATCAGATTGTCTTTGGTACAGGGTATAGATTCCTTGATGGGTATACAGATGATGAAAGTCAATTTAAAGCTTTAATGGATGCTGGTATTGCATACGCCAAACAGCATGGTATTGTTCCAGGTGTAGCGCTGACGGCAGAACAAGCAGCTAGCCTCACTACTGATATGGTCTGGCTTGTAAAAGATGTTGTTATGGTGGAGGGTAAACCTGTTGAGGTGATCTATCCTAAAGTATATCTTAAACAAAGTGATAGATTGCAGTTACATACTGATGGAACCTTAATGAGTGCTAATACATTAGTTATGAATGCAAAGGAAAGTATCCGTAATGAAGGTGTGATTCAAGGTAAAACAGTAATTCTTGCTACTGATAAAGATATCATTAATAGTGGTCACATTAATGCAGAAAAAGTTGGTTTGCAATCGGATAGAACTATTTACCAACAAGGTCAAGTTGTAGGGCGTGATGCTGTAGAATTACAAGCAAAAGAGAATATCATTTTTAACAATTCCATTGAACATTTAACAAACCAAGATGTTTTACATAAAACAGCAGGTATTGCCGTAACTGGCGATACAGGCGTTATGATTGTCTCTGCTGGCAATGATGTAAACCTAGGTGGTGCAACTATCGAAGCATTGGGTAAAGAAGGTGCTATCACTATTACAGCTGGACGTGATATTAATAGTACTACAGATACTCTTACTGCTAAAAAAGATATGACTCAAGATGGCGATAATTATTTACGAACCTATCGTCAAACTGAGCTGGGAACGACAATAGAAGCTGGTGGAGATATAGCTATTGGTGCTAAACATGATGTTAAGGCTCGTAATTTGACCGTTAGCAGTGACTCTGGTGCTGTAAAAGTCATTGGTGAACATGACGTATCTATTGAAAATGGATACAGTGAATCTAAGGATGCATTTGCGTTAAAATACAAAGAAAAAGGTCTTCTTAATAAAAAAGAAACTAAGATTAAAACGAATGATGAATCTAAAAATGCATTAATGAGCACACTTAGTGGTCATACTGTAGTGGTGGGTGCTAATAATGATGTGACACTTACATCCTCTAATGTGGTGAGTACTGCAGGAACATCTGTATTAGCAGGTCATAATGTAATAACTGATGCAGCAGCAGAGCATACACTAAGTACCGCATCTAAAGATGTAAAAAAATCTGGTATTATGGGTGCTGGCATGGGTATCATGATTGGTAAAAAACAATCTAAAGATAACTATTATATCGATGAAACTACTCATAAAGCCACTACGTTAGGCTCTACTGATGGTAAGGTTACTGTACAAGCTGGCGATACAGTTCACTTGACTACGACGGATATTAAAGCAGATAAAGGGATTAAACTTAGTGGACAAGATATAGTATTAGATGGCGAGGAAGATCATTACCTTTCTAAAGAAAGTCACGAATATAAATCTTCTGGTCTTACGGTTAGTCTTGGCGGCTCTGTGGAAGTGCTATAAATACAGCTTATGGGTTACAACAAAAAGCTAAAGGTCGTGAAGATAAACGTTTGGCTGCACTAGAGTATATGGAAGCAGGTAAAGAACTTAAAACAGCAGCTGCGAACATTCATGATTACACAAGCTATACAGCAGGTTCTGTATTAAAGAAGGGAACTGAATTAAAAGAGCTGGGACAAGCCCAATTGGCGTCTGCACAAGAGCTTAAAAATGCTTCTCTCATGAATCGATATGCGAATACAGCGACAGCAAATGTTACTGATTATAAAACTAAAGTAGGCGAAGCTAATATAAGTAAGGGAAATGCAGAGTTAGCTGATTTAGATAATAACCAAGCTGGATATAAGGCTAAGAAACGTGCTAAAGCAGACAATCTTGTAAATATTCGTGTAAGCATTGGCTCTAGTAGTAGTCGAAGTGAATCCTCTTATGAAGCAAATACGTTTGATGGGGGATCTATTGAAAGTAATGGAGATATTATCATTGAGGCTAATAGTGCAGATTCTATCAAAGGAAATATTAAAGCTGTTGGTGAAACAATTTCAGGTAAAACAGTCAAATTAGTGGCTTCTAATGATGTATCTTTAAAAGCGGCAACAAATACAAGTGAAAAGCTTGAAAATGCTAAGAGTAAAGGCTGGTCTGTTGGGGCTAATATTAGTGTTGCTGGCGGTGGTATACTAGGTTTTGATGCAAGTGCTAATGCTGCAAAACAAAAGAGTAATACAAAGGTAACAACACATACTGGTACTACTGTTATAGGTTCGGATGCTGTTACTATTACATCAGGAAAGGATACCCATATCAGTGGCTCCAAGGTAATTGGTAAATCTGTAACAGCCGATGTAGGTGGAAACCTTTCTATTGAAAGCTTACAAGATACAAAGACATATGTAGGTGAAAACTCTAATAAAGGTTTTAGTGTATCTACAAATGCGGGTTCTCTAAGTAATGTATCTATGAGTTCAAGCAAAGGTAAAATGAAAAGTGATTATGCAAGTGTTACTGATCAAGCGGGTATATATGCAGGTGATGGTGGATTTGTAATTAACACGGCTGAAACAACATCTTTAACAGGCGCTGTTATAGATAGTACAGCAGACACTAATAAAAATAAATTATCCACTAAATCATTGGATGTTAAAGATGTTGAAAATACGGCAGAATATACGTCTCGTAATGTAGGTCTGAGTTATAAGCACGTAGGTAAGTTTAAGGACCTTAGTAAAGCAGGAAAAGATGCTGTGTGGAATACTTTAGGTAAATTACCTAATTTGTTACCAGATTCTAGTAAATCTAGTTCTTCTACTACAAAATCTGCTATTTCAAATGGTACAATAGAAGTACGAGACGCTAACTTCAATATGCAAACACTGTCTCGAGATACAAAAGATAGCTTGAATAAGCTTGATGAAATCTTTGATAAAAAGAAACTTGAAGAACGTCAAGAATTATCTAAGTTATTTGCAAAAGAAGCTTTTGGGCAATTACATAATTGGAATCCAACCTCTAAAGAAGGTAAAGCTGCAAAAGCAATAGCCCATGGTGTAGTGGCTGAAGTATCTGCTCGTATGGCAGGAAATAAACCGGGTAGTGGTTTTTATGCTGGTGCTACCAATGAAGCATTAATTGGAGAAATTCAAAAAATTGCAAAAGAAAAACCTGATGTAGCTCAATCATTAAGTGCTCTACTAGGTGCTGCAGTAAATGGTAGCTTAGGTTATTCTCCTGTAACGGGTGCAGCTGAAGCACAATATGGGACTAAATGGAATAACCAGGTAGTTGTAAGAGGGGTAGTCGGGGTATTGCAATATGGCGCAGTGAATGCATCTAATCAAATTTCACGGTTTGCTCGTATTGGATCATCTATAATTAAATTAGGCGATAGTACTTCTGATTATGAAGGACAAGAATATATCAATAAAGGGTCATATTTATATAGACCATATAAAATAGCGGGCGTTGATGCTATAAACTCTACAAATACTATTAATATAGACTCTAATGAAGGTGTATTGTTACAAAAAGGACCTATAGTGATAAATGGCCAGCAATATGAATGGAGTTATAACAATCAGGAATATTATCCGGTTGAGATATATCATGTAGATGGGTATGTATATAAAAATAATGGTAGTAGAGATATATTAAGTCGTCATTATTTAGATGGTCTGGGTGGAGCACCTAACAGGTATACAGGGTCTGTATATGGTAAGGATGGAACAAAGAACTGGGTCATTGAACCTTCATCCTCTCTTTCAAGTAAAACAGTCCAAGTAAAAAATACCATTACAGGTGAGATTGGTAAAATGTCATATTCTTACGGTGATATGTATTTGGTTGATCACCCTGAGAGTAGTATTGTTTTGAATCCAAATACAAAACAGTTTATAGTTGCACAAACTTTACAACCAGTGAGTAAACCATTTGTTTTTGCCTATAAGAACCGTATTTCTGGTGTTCCAGCTGTAGATGTTTCTAATATTGGAAATGAAGGTTGGGTAGATGACTTTACTTATAATCCTGAATTTTCGAAACCTAAGATATTATCTTCTCCGATACCGGAGTCTGTTGAACCTAAGATACTGAAAAGTCCTACTAATGAAAATGCAGAAGTACAAATATTTTCTAGTCCGTTGGGACAAGAACTAAATACAAGTAAGTTAGGTGGATTTGATTTAATTCGACCTAAATTATCCGATTATATATATACTGCATACTCTAAGGAACATCCAGTTTGGGGAATGAGAGTTCCGCAAGATTCTGAAACAATCTTATCAGATAGAAGTTTATTCGATAGAACGGGTAAGCGCTATAGGGAGCATGCTCAAATTTATAGACATAGAGTAACAAAACATTACTATTATAGAGATACTTTTCATGAAGGTGTAGATGCCCATTTAGAAGTATTTGATAAAAATGGAAATCATTTAGGCGAAGCAGATCCTATAACTGGAGTGATGAGGGAGAAATCTAAAGACCCTAAGAAAAAACTTAGAAAGGATTTAAGACAATGATTATGAAACCTATTAAGTCTTTATATAGTAGCTATAACCAAAATGATATATATATGTTAGAACGAATAGGACCATATAGCATAATAAATGATAACCATCAAGGGCTTATTGTGTTGGATTCCTCATGGAATGAAGTGAAAAGAATTAAGGTAGATGAAAATCTGTTTTATCCTGAAGCTAGATATATAGATTACGTTAATAATAGGATGCTTTTTAAGTTGGAAGCATTTTTGTGTTTAGTTGACATTGAAAGTAGTGGGGTTAAACTAATAGAGCTTCCTGATGATCTTCAAGATATATATTTCTCAAACTTACATTGTTTCTGTAAAGATCATATTATGATAGATACGAGTAAGAATGTAGTATCTTTGGATTTGATTGACTTCAAAATTACAGTGCTAGAACTTGCTTCTGTTGATGAATATCCATTTAATGAGTATCAAAATAGATATAATGGAATAGTTATGTATTTTAGAAAGAATAAATTAATCTGTCATGACTCTGGGAATATAATAATTATAGATGGTACAAGCGTTATTGAAATTCCAGATGTAGTTTCTATTAAGTACTATCAACTAATAGCATCTAATACATATTTGTTAGCGATTGGTGAAAATCAGCTACAGCTTATCAACTTAGAAAATGCTAGTGAAAGTAAAATTATTTCTTTTGCATCTCCCTGCTATTGTGTTGGTGCAGATATATTTGAGGAACAGGATAAAATCCATATTTCCCTTTTATTAAATAATGATTGGGAAGAGATTATGCGTGTGGAAGAATATGCTTTTACCTTTGATGAATTACATGAGAATGTAGTGCTATAAGTAATTCTTTATATGCTATAATTAAGTGTTACATGAATTATTTAATATATCTTTATTATAGTGTTATAGAGTTTACAGAAAGAGGTTCCCTATGGCATCCGGCAGATCTGAAAAAGAGTTACAAGGGGTAACGATGTTAGGTCAC